>ERZ773359.410-NODE-410-length-61117-cov-7.636828_pt1 | contig 61117 bp, 61 predicted proteins | sample MGYA00374955_ERZ773359 | MGnify/ENA primary metagenome ERZ773359 (study PRJEB29098, sample SAMN04486028) | biogas fermenter metagenome | study: EMG produced TPA metagenomics assembly of the Biogas fermentation microbial communities from Germany - Plant 4 DNA1... | reverse complement strand
AGCCGGTAGCCCGCCACCTTGATCACATCGTCGATGCGGCCAATGATCCAGAAGTTGCCGTCCTCGTCGCGCCGGGCGGAGTCGCCTGCCAGATAGTAGCCCTTGTCGGCGTAGCGGCTCCAGTACTGCTCGACGTAGCGGTCGGGGTCCCCGTAGATGGTGCGCAACATGGCGGGCCAGGGCCGCTTGATGACCAGGTAGCCATCCTCGTTCGGCCCGCACGGATTGCCGTTCTCGTCGACCACATCTGCGATGATGCCGGGGAAGGGGTTGGTCGCCGAACCCGGCTTAAGGTCGGTGACCGGCAGCGGCGTGATCATGAAGGCGCCCGTCTCCGTCTGCCACCAGGTATCGATGATGGGGCAGCGGCCCTGCCCGATGACCCGGTGATACCAGCGCCAGGCCTCCGGGTTGATGGGCTCGCCCACCGAGCCGAGGATGCGCAGGCTGGACAGGTCATGCCGCTGCGCCCAGGCATCGCCGAAGCGCATCAGCCCGCGGATCGCCGTCGGCGCGGTGTACAGGATGGTGATGCCGTAGTGCTCGACCATGCGCCACCAGCGGTCGGGGTAGGGGTAGTCCGGCGCGCCCTCGTACATGAAGCTCGTCGCGCCGAGGATCAGCGGCCCGTACACAATGTACGAGTGCCCGGTCACCCAGCCGGGGTCGGCGGCGCACCACCATCGATCCTCATCGTCGATGTCGAAGGCCCATTTGAGGGTGGCGGCGATCCCGACCTGGTAGCCGCCGTGCGTGTGGAGCACGCCCTTCGGCTTGCCCGTCGTGCCCGACGTGTACAGGATGTAGAGCGGGTCTTCGGCGTCCATCACCTCGGTCGGGCTGCCGCCGTTGGCGATGGGCAGCTTCGCCAGTTCGTGATACCAGAAGTCGCGCCCGACCTCCATGTTGACTTCGTGCCCGGTGCGCTGCACGACGATCACCGTTTCGACGACCGGCGAGCGTGCTACTGCCTCGTCTACCGTGTTCTTGAGCGGCACGATCTTGCCGCGCATGTAGCCGCCATCGGCGGTGATGAGCACCTTGCTCTGCGCGTCCTCGATGCGCTCGGCGAGCGCCTCAACGCTGAAGCCGCCGTACACAACGGAGTGCACCGCGCCGATCTTGGCGCAGGCCAGCATCGCGATCGGCAACTCCGGGATGCGCCCCATGTAGATCGTGACGCGGTCGCCCTTGCGCACGCCCATCCCCCTCAAGACGTTCGCGAAGCGGTCGACCTCCTGCTTGAGCCGGAAGTAGGAGAAGGTGCGGACCTCGCCCGTCTCGCCTTCCCAGATCAGCGCGATCTTGTTTTTACGCCAGGTGAGCACATGGCGGTCGAGGGCGTTGTGGACGATGTTCGTCTTAGCTCCGACAAACCACTTGTAGAACGGGGCCTCGCTCTCATCGAGCACCTGCTCCCATGGCTCGTACCACTCGACGAGCTCGCGGGCGCGCTCCTCCCAGAACGCCACCGGGTCCTGCTCCCCCTGCTGCCGGTAGCGCTCGTAGTCCTCACGTGAGATATGCGCTCGCCGCAGTATCTCTTCGGGTGGGGCGTAGACCTCATGCTCTACCTGGATGATCTCCTCAGCACGCTTGCGGTCTACATCGGTTGCCATCACTGTTCCTCCTGTCGCTTATCTCCCACCGGGTTGGCATAAGGGCGTCGGGGCAATTCGTGGGGAATTAATTAGATAACTGCGACCATTATAGGGCACTTTTTTTGATGTGTGAAGAGTGGGGAGGGGTGATAGAAGGGCAGCCAGTGGCCGGGGAATCAATTCCCCGGCTATAAGGGATAGCGAAGCTATCCCGCAAAGTCCCTGCGGGACTCCGTCCCCGGAGGGGGCGGGGTCCGCCGCAGGCGGACGTGCGTCCGGAGGGCGCCTGGCGGCAAATGCCGTCTTTGAGCCCGGCAATTGATTGCCGGGTGGGGGCGGCAGGCGAAGCCGCTACAGCAGCGCCAGCGCCACGCCGACGATGCTCGCCAGCAGGCCGATCAGCCAGAAGCGCTGCACGATCTGCGTCTCGCTCCAGCCGCCCAGCTCGAAGTGATGGTGCAGTGGCGTGCGCCGGAACAGTCGTCGGTCCTCGCCGAGCAGGCGGCGGCTCAGCTTGGCCGAGAGCACCTGCAGCATCACCGAGGTCGTCTCTGCGACCGGGATGATCGCGATGATGGGCAGGATGAGCCACTGGCCGGTCATCAGCGCGACCGTGCCCAGCGTCGCGCCGAGCGCCAGCGAGCCGGTATCGCCCATGAAAAGCTGTGCCGGGTGCGCGTTGAACCACAGGAACGCGAAGCACGCCCCCACCATCGTAAAGGCGAACTGCACGAGGAACACCTGCCCCTGCAGCAGCGCGATGATGCCATAGGCGGCGAAGGCGCTTGCTGTGATGATACCTGCCAGCCCGTCAAGCCCGTCCGTCAGGTTGACGGCGTTGGACATGCCGACGATGACGAACACCGCAATCGGGATGTACAGGTACGGCGGCAGCGGGATCGCAAACTGGATGCCGGGGATGGCGAGCGAGCGGGTTTCGAGGACGTAGTACAGCACAAATGCCACGCCGATCGCGCCGACAAGCTGCGCGGTGAACTTCAGCCGGGCGGAGATGCCCTCGCCGACCACGCGCCGCCCCCGGATGCCCTCCCAGTCGTCAACCGCGCCGAGCACGCCATAGTAGACGAGCACGAGCAGCGGCAAGAGGATCGAGCGCCCGGTGAGGTTGACCTCCGGGCCGATGAGGTTGACGACGTTCAGGCCGACCGTCACCACGAGTACCGGCAGCAGGATGAGCAGCCCGCCCATCGTCGGCGTGCCGATCTTCTCGCTGTGTACGTCCGCGATCTCCACGCGGACCTTCTTGCCGATCTTCAGGCGGCGCAGGATCTCGATGAACGGGTCGCCCCAGATGACGGTGACGAGGAAGGTCAGCCCGCCGATGGCAAGAGCGAAGGCGGTCGCGGTGTTTCTCATGCCTGCCACCCCCGCCGTAGCCGGTCAACGATCCGCACGGCTACCCGCACCCAAAAGCGGTGCAGCCGTATCTGCCGCGCCATGTTATGCACCCAGTGAGTCAGCATGACCTACTGCTTCCCCGGCTGCACGGCCTGCTGAAGAATCTCGACGATGCGTTCCATCCCCACCGCGCGCGAGCCTTTGACAAGGATGGTATCGCCGCTGCGGACCTCGCGGAGCAGGAAGTCCGCCGCCTCCTCTGCGCTGTCGAACACGCTGATCTGCGGGCGGCGGCGCCGACGGTGCCGCCGGGCGGCCTCGGCGATGAGCTTGCCACGTTCCCCGACCGTCACCAGCAGGTCGGCGACCTGCGCGGCGCGGATGCCCACGTCGTGGTGGCCCTGCCGTTCGTAGCTGCCCAGCTCCAGCATGTCGCCGAGCACGGCGATGCGCCGCCCGTCCACGAGGTCGTTGAGCAGGTTCAGCGCGGCGATGGTCGAGGGTGGGCTGGCGTTGTAGGTGTCGTCGAGGATCACCGAGCCGTTTGGCCCGGCGACGGCGATCAGGCGGAGTTGCCGCGCGTTGTCCTGCAGGCCGCGGATGACCTCCTCCCAGTGCAGGCCCTCCACCAGCCCGACGGCAGCGGCGCGCAGCGCGGTCTGCACGCTGTGGCGGCCCAGCATCGGCAGCTTGACGGCGTAGCGCTGGTTGCCGAAGCGATCGCCGCCGCACAGCCAGAAGCGGATACCGTCCAGCCCCAGACCCTGGATGTCCTCCGCCCACAGGTCGGCACGGGAGGTCAGCCCGTAGGTGACGATCTCGGCGTCGGTGCGGGACGCCATCGACATCACCCGCTCGTCGTCGTAGTTCAGGATGGCGATCCCCTCCGGTGCGGGGGGCAGCGCCTCGACAAGCTCGGACTTGGCCTCGACGATGGCCTCGATGCTGCCCGCGCGCTCGGCGTGGACCGGCGCAATGAGCGTCACGACGCCGACCTGCGGCGGCGCGATCTCCGTCAGCAGACGGATCTCGCCGGGGACGTACATGCTCATCTCCAGCACGGCCCGCTCGTGCCGGTCGCGCAGCTTCAGCACGCTGAGCGGGATGCCAATCTCGTTGTTGTAGCTCTTCTCGCTGCGGAGCGTGCTGTAGCGCGTGGAAAGCACCTGCGCGGTCAGTTCTTTGGTCGTCGTCTTGCCGACGCTGCCCGTAATGCCAATGATGCGGCGGCCCGGCAGGTCGAGCCACTGGTGCGTCCAGTTGCGGCCGACGCGCTGCAGGGCGAGGAGCACGTTGTTTGTGTGGAGGATGAGCGGCGGCCTGGGCAGCGGCATCGCGCGCCAGGTGGCCTCGTCGCGCACGTCGATCAGCGGGTAGGGCAGGTCCAGCTCGCGGTCGACGATAGCGGCAATCGCGCCGCGCTGTAGCGCATCGGCAACGTAGTCGTGCCCGTCGGCGTGCTCGCCGCGCAGCGCGGCGAAGACCACGCCCGGTCGCGCCTCTCGCGAGTCGATAACCACGCTCTCGACCTGGCGGCTGCCCTCAAGCGGCTGGCTCGTCAGCGAGCGGATGATGAATTCAAGTGTCAGTCCTGACATACCGTTCCACAGGTAGCTGAGTGGTCTGCTCGGCAGCCATTATAGCGCAGGTCAGAATGCAACCCTAACCGGGCGGCGCGGGTGAGGCTTACCCGCCCCCGATCCCCGCCGTCCGCACATCATCCGGCGGGATTTCCATCAGCACGACCAGCCGCGAGACGAACCGCCCGAAGACCGGTGCCGCCGTCTCCGAGCCCCAGCGCGAGGTCGTCGGCTTGTCCAGCTTGATCAGCACGACGAACTGCGGGTCGTCCACCGGCCCGAAGCCGACGAAGCTCGCAATGGTCCTTTCCGGGTCGTAGCCCCCGGCTATCGGAATCTCGGAGGTGCTGGTCTTGCCGGCGACGCGGTAGCCGGGCACGAGCGCCGGGGAGGCCTCCTGCTGCAGGGCGTTCATGAGCATCTCTTTGAGCGTCGCGGCGGTCTGGGCGGAGATGGCACGCCCGATGACGGTCGGCTCAAACTCCGTTACGGTGCCGTCGGCATCTACCCGCCTCGCGGCGAGGCGTGGCTGCATGATCAGGCCGTCGTTGGCAATCGCCGACATCCCGACGATGACCTGGAGCGGTGTTGCGGCCATCCCCTGCCCGAAGGAGTTGGTGCCGAGGTCGGACTCGTACCAGTTGGCGTTGCCGGGGCGGCGCACCATACCGGCGATCTCCCCTTCCAGGTCGATGCCGGTTCTCTGCCCGAAGCCGAAGTTATCAAGCCCGTTGTAGTAGCGTGTTGGGCCCAGGTTGAGCGACAGCCACGCCGCACCGACGTTCAGCGACTTGGCGAGCAGCGTCGTCATGTCCGTCACGCCGTGCCCGGCGCGGTCCCAGTTGTAAATGGTTGCGCCACCCACGTCGATGGACACGTCGTCATAGTAGGTGGTTTCCGGCGTGACAATGCCCTCTTCGAGCGCGATGGCCATCGTGATGGCCTTCATCACGCTGCCCGGCTCGTACTGCTTGCTGATCGCCGGGTTCTCGAACAGGCTGCTGTCCTGCGTGGCGAACAGGTTGGGGTCAAAGGTCGGCAGGCTGGCCATGGCGAGGATCTCGCCGGTGCGCGGCTGGAGCACGATGATTGTGCCGCTTTCTGCCCCGGTGGACGCCAGCGCCTCGGCGAGCGTTGACTCCGCGAGATACTGTATGTCGCTGTCAATCGTCAGGTGGATGTCGGAGCCGGACTGCCAGCCCTCGCCGCCGGTTGCCTCAAACGGAATGCGGCTCTGGCGGTCGACCTCCAGCTTGCCCTGAAGCGCCTCGTCGTAAAATCCCTCGATGCCGTAGTAGCCGACATCATCCAGCGCGACAAAGCCGAGCACGTGCGCCGCCATGCTGCCATGCGGATAGTAGCGGCGTGGGATGGAGCTGACGACCACCCCGCTCAGGTCGAGTTCCAGCACCCGCTGACCCATCGCAGCAGGGGCGGGGCGTACAAGCTGCACGTACGGGGCATCGCTATCGATGCTCTCAAGCAGCCTCTCAACCGGGATGCCCATCGCCTCTGACAGCTTCGCGGCGGTGTCCTCCCGGTCGGAGATCAGCGAGGGTGAAAGCCCGATCTCGTACTCTATCGCGTTCGTGGCGAGCAGCACGCCGTTGCGGTCATAGATCTCGCCGCGCGGTGGGCGGCGCGTCACCTGGTAGTTGTACTCGGTGAGCGCCGTCTCCGTGAAGTAGGCGGTGTCCGTGCTGAACTGGAGCGAGATGAGCCGGTACACGATCAGCCCGGTTAAGGCGAGCATGATCAGGCTGATGAAGCCGAGACGGCGGTTCAGGGATTCACGCATCGGGGTCAGCCTCCTCCGTCGGCGGCTCCTCGGTAGGCGGCTCGGGCGTGTTCGTGGGCCTGAGCGTCGGCGCAAGCTCCGGGAAGGATTCAAATAGGTGCTCTGGGATGGGCGTGACCGTCGTCAGTACCTCCTGCTCGACCGACCGGGGCTCGCCGCCGAAGGTCCGCTGCCAGAACTCCGCGAAGCCGATGCGGAAGGTGACAAGCTGGTCTGCCAGCCAGCTTTCGAGCGACTCGTCATACAGCGGTACGACCTCCTCCACGCGGGAGAGGGAGGTGGGCGTCGGCGGGGCGAGCGGCGGTACGTTCTCAACAAACAGGTATTCGACCTCGGCGCTGCTGGCAGGGTGGTAGCCAAGCGCCTGTGCCTCGGCAATGAGGCGCGGCACTGAGCGCTGCGCGGCGATCTCGGCGCGAAGCTGGGCGTTCTGCTGCTCCAGCCGCTGTCGCTCGGCCTCAAGAGCCTGCAGGCGGCGCCCCACGCCCGCCGTGCGGCTGGCCTGCGCGAGATACAGCGCGCCGATCACCACCACCAGCAGCACGATCACCAGCATCAGCGAAGTTGTCTGGGTTTGTGTGCGCCACGGTGCCTGCTGCAGCGCATGTTGGAACCACCGTTCGTTCGAGTCGTTGTCTGTCATATGAGTACGCAACTATGTCCGTTCGTACGGCTGTATGGTAAATTTTCACCCCCTCCTGACCGCAGCTTGCGGCTGGTGGGGCTCCTCGTACGTCACCCTACACCCGCTCAGCGATGCGCAGCTTGGCGCTCCGCGCGCGGGGGTTGCGCTCGACCTCCTCGTCGGTCGCGGTGATCGGCTTGCGCGTGATGATCTTAAGCCTCGGCTTGTGATCGCACACACAGCGCGGCGCTTCCGGCGGGCAGATGCAATCGCGCGCCTCCTCCCGCATGAAGTTCTTAACAATGCGGTCCTCCAGCGAATGGAAGCTGATAACCGCCAGCCTGCCGCCCGGCTTGAGCAGGCTCACGGCCTGCGGCAGCGTGCGCTCCAGCGCGCCGAGTTCGTCGTTGACCGCGATGCGCAGCGCCTGAAACGTGCGCGTCGCCGGGTGGATGCGCTCCCGCGAGCGCGGCACGGCTCTCTCGATGATCTGCGCCAGCTCGCCCGTCTGCCGGATAGGCCGCGCCTGCACGATCGCGCGCGCCACCCGCCGTGAGTAGCGTTCCTCGCCGTACTCGTAAATCAGGTCGGCCAGTTCGGACTCCGACAGCCCGTTGACAAGCGAGGCGGCGGTCAGCGGCTGCGTCGGGTCGAAGCGCATGTCGAGCGGCGCATCGAAGCGGAAAGCGAACCCCCGCTCCGGGTCGTCGATCTGCATCGAGGAGAAACCCAGGTCGAGCAGGACGCCGTCCACCGCGCCGAAGCCTCGCTCCGGCGCGACCTCGCCCATGCGCTCGTAGGAGCCGTGGACGATTTCGACGCGATCGCCGTAGCCTGCCAGCCGCTCCCGCGCGATCCCGATAGCGACGGGGTCGAGGTCAAAGGCCAGCACGCGGCCATCCGGCGCGGTCGCGTCGAGCCAGGCGGCGCTGTGCCCGCCTGCGCCCAGTGTGCCGTCGATCAGCAGACTGCCGGGGCGCGGTTGCAGGCCCTCGATAACCTCGTCCCGCAGAACCGCGATGTGCTCGGCATGATCGTCCGGTCTGTCTGTCATATGCTCATATTACATCATGCGGTCAGGGGCGGCAATCTCTCCGGGGGCGGGGTGGTTTCCCGCGTGGACCTTAAAATATTCCGGCGGCAGCGCCAAACGGTTATCACTCCTGCCGGTTATCAGTTAAGATGAAGGGCAAACCTCAAGCGGGGAGGACGAGCAACAGGTGCTTGATCAGTATCAGTGCAGCGCCCCGGCGCGCGTGGTCGCCGCGCCGTTTCTCAAATGGGCCGGCGGGAAGAGCAGCCTCTTAAAGCAGTACGCCAGGTTCTTCCCCACGGAGCCGGTGAACACGTATTTTGAGCCGTTTGTCGGGAGTGGGGCGGTTTTCTTTTACCTGCAGGGCGAGCAGATCGCGCGGTCGGTCCGTCTGTCGGACATCAACGCCGAGCTGATCAACGTCTACCGCGTCGTGCGGGACGACGTCGAGGCGTTGATAGACTGCCTGCTGCACCACAAACTGCATCACAGCCTGTGGTACTACTACCACATTCGCGGACTGGACCGCGAACCGGGGTGGCGCGAGCGTGCCAGCCGCGTCGAGCGTGCGGCCCGCATGATCTACCTGAACAAGACGTGCTACAACGGGCTGTGGCGCGTCAACAGCCGGGGCGAGTTCAACGTGCCGATGGGCCGCTACAACAACCCCCGCATCTGCGATGAGCCCCGGCTGCGGGCGGCGTCGCGGGCGCTGCACGGGGTAGATTTGGCGCACGTGTCGTTCGAGGAGGCAGTAGAAGACGCCGGCCCCGGCGATTTTGTGTACTTCGACCCGCCGTACATGCCGCTCAGCGACACGGCGAACTTCACGAGCTACACGCGGGGCGGCTTCGGGCCGGATGAGCAGGCGCGGCTGGCAGGCGTGTTCCGCGAGCTTGACCGGCGCGGCGCGCGGGTGATGCTCAGCAACTCCGAGCATCCTGTCGTTCGCAAGCTCTACGCAGGCTTCCGCATTGAGCAGGTCTGCGCCCGGCGGCATATCAACTCCCGCGCAAACGGACGCGGGCCTATCCACGAAGTCGTCGTGTTGAACTACTGATCGGGCTGATCGTAGGGCTGTCGTAGGGGAAACGTCAGGTTCAGGCGCGACAGCGTGTGTTTATTATGCTATAGTGGAGCTCACAAACGTTACTCACATTTGTGAGGGCGTGAAGAGAGCAGTTCGGGTGTCGGGTGGGACGTGCCCAACGACTGCGAAGCGCCTCGTCAAGCGGGCGCTTCGCTCCTTTTTATCCCTGGGCTGCCGTAGCCTGAAGCGGGCTAGAACCCCCGGAACACCCACCTGTCACCGACCAGCGGCATGATCCCGGCGATGATGACGAGCACCGACACAAGGATGGCAATGGCCGTGTTGCGATAGCGGTTGGCGTCGGGCGAGTTCCTCCACAGCCGGGCAGGCAGGTGCGCAATGATGGCGGCGATGAGCATCGCGCCCAGATGCTCGACCTGCGGCATCGGGAACCCACCGGCGGCTGCCGAGTAGCTGCGCCAGAATGCGATAAGCTGGATCACCCCGATGAGCACGTTCAGGTCGATCAGCCCGCTGAAGGCACTAAGCAGCCCGCGCGCAGCGCCATCGTAATTGTCGCGACGAAGCCAGCCGAGAACGTGCCGCACCAGCGCAACCACGGCGACCAGCAGCACCAACCAGCGAACCCATGAGTGGATAAACAAGAGGATCTGTTGCAGAGACATCACGCTCTCCTGTTGGCGGATACCGGATAAGTCGATAGTCAGAACTGACTAATCAATCTGGATTGTATTGGTCCGAATCATCCGTGTCAAGCGATTTTCGGTGCGTGCCGGGGAGAGAAGTACGGACGCAACGGATCCGGGCGGCGAGGCGCAGCGCCCCGCTAGCGGACAAAGCTGGGCAGCCGCACCCGGCGCATTCTCTCGCGAACGTTGCTCTCACGCAGCGGCTCGATGGCACGTGCGGTGACCAGGAAAGCGCCCAGAGCGGCAATGATCACTGCGCGCAGCACGAGCGTCGCGCTCTTCTGCGCCACGCGCCCGGCTACACCATACTTGTTCTCGACAAGAGGATATGTCTCATGCATGCTCCGCCTCCTTTTGACTAACCCGGATTCTATCCTATCACTACGGCAAACGCAGGATAGAGTTGCAATAATTAATCTTGATAGAGGCAGTTGCCGGGCTTGTGATCCATTGTCACTTGTTATATGATGTTTGACACTCGAGAGTGTTGCGAACGGATCCTATACTGAATCATAGCTGTGGTATTCCCGCTGCCGCTTGACTGCGTATTGTTATAAAAACATGCGCCGCCACCCGGGCCGGTCTGCTCCTCCCTTCGGCGCTAGAAGCGTACACTGAATTAAGCAGCACAATTGCGTATGGACCAACTTCGCAAGCTCTACGTCGAGATCACGACGGCATGCAACCTGAACTGCCGCATGTGCGTCCGCCATGCCTGGCGTGAGGTGCACAGCTCGATGCGAGCCGACACATTCCGTTTATTGATTGACCAGCTTAAAGACCTGCCCCACATGCCGGTGATCCACTTCGGCGGCTACGGCGAGCCGATGAGCCACCCCGACTTCATGGAGTTTGCGGCGCTGGCAAAAGAGGCCGGGGCGCAGGTCGAAGTGACGACGAACGGCACGCTGCTCAACCGTATCATCTCCTCCGCCTTGATCGACATCGACCTGGACCGGCTGTACGTGTCGATCGACAGCGTCTCGCCTGAGGGGTACGAGAGCATCCGGGTTGGCAGTGACTACGACCAGGTGATCACCAATCTGCGCGAGTTGTGGCGGATGAAGCTGCGCCGGGGCAACAAGCACAGCAATCCGCAGGTCGGTATTGCGTTTGTTGCAATGCGGCGCAACATCGAGGACCTGCCTCGGCTGCCGCGCCTTGCCACATACGTAGGCGCGTGGGAGATCAAGGTGTCGAACGTCGTGCCGCACACGCCGGAAATGGAGAGTGAGGTGCTGTACGAGCGCTCACTGCGTGCGCCGACCTATCGCGCCTCGAACCAGGTGCCGGACATGAGCCTGCCGAAGCTCGACGTGGACGACCGCACGCTCGACTCGCTGTGCCAGGTCATGAACTCCCGCTCAAGCATCAGCCTGCTCGATGCCAGCCTCAGCGAGCGCAACGACTACTGCCGGTTTGTGCAGAAGGGCTATGCCGCCGTCCGCTGGGATGGCGAGGTCAGCCCGTGCCTGCCGCTTCTGCATGACCATCCTGAGTACGTGCTGGGCCGTCGCAAAGACGTGACCCACTTCACCCTCGGCAACATCGTTGAGCGGCCCATCGGCGAGTTGTGGGCCTCAGATGAATACGTCCAGTACCGGGAGCGTCTCCGTGCGTTCCCGTTTTCGCCATGCACAACCTGCGGAGGCTGCGAGCGCTTCGCAGGGAATTACACGGACTGCCAGGAGCAAACCTTCCCGACTTGCGGCGGCTGCCTGTGGGCGCAGGGCTTCGTCCAGTGTCCGTAAGCAGTCGTCTCAGGGTGGGGGGCGAGCTAGCATGACTTGCATGAGGTAAAGGAGGTGTGCCTGCCCCATAGATAGCGAGCAGATATCAGCAGCGATAACTAACTAAGAAGTCTGTCAGGGTTCCGGGCGCTCCCTGGGTGGAGGGAGCAATCGGGTAAAAGTCGAGTTCAGAAAGGAGTCACACATGGCACTCGGAGGCTATGCGAACAAGCTCGCGCGCGTCAACCTGACCAACAGGACCGTGACCTACGAGCCCATCAACGAGGAGTGGGCACGCAAGTACATCGGCGGGCGCGGCCTTGGCGTACGCTACGTGCTTGAGAACGGGCCGAAAGTCGATCCCCTCGGCCCCGATAACCTCCTCTGCTTCATGAACGGTCCGCTCACCGGCAGCCGCGCCAACATGAGCGGTCGCATGGCGATCGTCACGAAGAGCCCGCTCACCGGCACCGTGACTGACAGCCACCACGGCGGTTGGTCGGCGGCTCGCCTGCGCTGGGCTGGCTTCGATGGCCTGCTGATCGAGGGGAAGGCCTCATCGCCGGTGTACCTCTATGTCGAGAACGGGCAGGTGACCATCGAGGACGCCAGCGATGTGTGGGGCAAGGGTGTCCACGAGACGATCCGCACGATGCAGGAGCGCTACGGTGACGAGAAGAACCTGAGCGTGATCGCGATCGGGCAGGGCGGCGAGAACCTCGTGCGGTTCGCGTCGTGGATCAACGAGGACGACCGCGCGTCCGGGCGCGGCGGCACGGGCGCGGTTGGCGGCAGCAAGCTGCTCAAGGCCATCGTTATCAAGTCCAAGACGAACTGGCCGCAGCCCGCGAGCGACGAGTTCGACGTGGCGCGTAAGAATGCCCTGGGTGTGATCATGGCCGAGGGCTCGTTCACCGAGCCGCGCAAGGGCGGCCTGAGCGTATACGGCACGAACATCCTCACGAACATCACGAGCGGCATCGGCGGTATGCCCACGTACAACTCCAAGCTGACGAGCTTCGGCGAACGGGCCGAGACGCTCAGCGCGGAGTATGTGAACGAGCACTATCTGGTCAACAACCCGACCTGCCACGCGTGCCCGGTGGCCTGCAAGAAGGAGGTCGAGGTTGAGTACATGGGCCAGAAGCTCCGCATGGAGAGCGTCGAGTACGAGCCGGCCTGGTCGTTCGGCGCGCACTGCGGCAACGACAACCTGCCGGCGGTCGCCTGGATGATCGACCAGTGCAACGACCTGGGCATCGACGCCATCGAGATGGGCAACTGCCTCGCGACCTACATGGAGATCTGCGAGAACGGCTGGAGCACCTACGAGCACCTCGAGTGGGGCGACCATGAGAAGATGGTTGAGCTGGTCGAGAAGACCGGCCTGCGCCAGGGTGTGGGTGACATCCTCGCCGAGGGCGTGCGCCGCATCGCCGAGCACTTCGGCCACCCCGAGGTCGGCATGCACGTGCGCGGCCAGTCCATCCCGGCGTACGACCCGCGCGGCCTGAAGGGTATGGGCCTGGGCTACGCGACCAGCAACCGCGGCGCGTGCCACCTGCGCGGCTACAGCCCGGCCAGCGAGCTGGGTGTGATCGGCTGGAAGACCGACCCGCTCGACTGGGAGACCAAGCCCGAACTGCTGAAGGTCCTGCAGGACCTGCACGCCTTCAGCGACTCGCTTGACCTGTGCAAGTTCAGCGCGTTCGTCGAGGATGCGGACCTGTACGCGCAGCAGTATGCGACGATGGTCGGCATCGACAACTTCACCGCCGACGACGTGCTCAAGACGGGCGAGCGCATCTGGAACCTGGAGCGCTACTACAACTACCTGGCGCTCGGCGAAGAGGCGGGCGCAGACACGCTTCCGCGTCGCTTCCTCGAGGAGCCGAGCACGATGAAGGGCTCCGAGGGCCACGTATGCGAGCTGGACAAGATGCTGCCGCTCTACTACGAGCTGCGCGGCTGGAAGAACGGCCTGCCCACCGAGGAGAAGCTCCGCGAGCTGGAGATCATCGCCTAACTGGTGAGGCCATAGCTGTGTGAATGAAAAGGCGGGTCGCCGGACGGCCCGCCTTTTTCTGTGACTCGTCTGGAACTCCTAACCCCCGCCCCGGATCAGATTCCGGCGCATGAAGTCCGAGATGTGCGGGATGGTTTGCTCGTCCCCCTCGATGACAAGCATGTCCCTCGGAATGCGGAGCGGGCCAAGCTGCGCCGGAGGCATCTCGACGAGGCGGGCCGTCCAGCCCTCGGCAGAAGCGGTCCGCTCGCCGCTCCGCCGGGCGCCAGCCTCCTCGACGATGCTCATGATGAGGCTCGCCGGCATGTTGCGGATTTCAAACTCGACGCGCACCGGCTTAACCCCCGGCCACCGGCGGGATGAGGTCGATGTCGTCGCCCTCATTGATGACTGTGTCGAGGTTGTCCAGCCACATCACGTTGCGCCCGTGCACAAATACGTGGACCTCGCCGCTTAGCTCGCCGTTCTCGTTGACCAGCATCTTGCCGATCTGCGGGTAGGTGCGGTTAATGACCTCTATAAAATCGCGGACGGTTCCGCCCGGCTCGAACGGCACCTCGATCCTCTTGCTCCCGACGAGGTCGCGCAGCGTTGCGTATAGGGTTACGGTGACCACGGCTCTCTCCCTGCTGAAAGTGGTTGCACTGTGATTATAGAAGTACGAGCGCGGAGCGGCAATCAAGTGAGGAGGGGCGGGGGTTCCCCGGTAAGTCCGGTTGACAATCCTACCGACCACACGTATCTTGTTTGCAGGTTGATCTGCACGCAAGGGCTATCGCGAGGAGGCCGTGGGATGGAGCCGATGTTTGGTGGTATCGTCGCAGACATTTTGATTTCCGGGCTTTGCGGCCTGCTGGGGGGATTTGGCCTCGGCCTGCTGCATGAGAGCGGCATCGAACTGCCGCGCAGGCGGCGCAAGCGGGAGGATGACAACAGCGAGACTTACTACTTGGACTTTGGCTTTCTGGCGGATATGTTCATCGGGGCGCTGGCGGCGGTTGTGACCTACGCGCTGAACCCGCCCGCCACCTCCACGCAGCTTATCGGTGCGTCGCTTGTCGCCGGCCTGGGCGGCGCGGGCATTCTCAAAGGCTACATTGAGGCACGCCGCAACCAGGCGCTCACGCAGATCGCGAACGAGGCGCTTGACCTCGCGGATGCTGGCATCCCCGGCGCACCCAAGCCGCAGCGCCCGGCTGGAGCGACCAGCCCCGCCAGTTCGCCCGCACCGACCAGCCCTGCGGCACCGCCGAGCGCGGCCGCTCCCAGTGCATCCGTTAGCGGCCTGGATGCCCCTGTGACGCCGTCCCTCATGCGCGAGCGCGATGCGCGCATCCGGACACTGCGCTCGCAGCTTCGTGAAGTTTCAAAATAGGCGCGCCTGCCCATCAGTAGACCAGGTCGCCGGAGATAAAGTCCATCGTGCGCGGGTCGGCGGGCTCATTGAAGAACTGCTCGGTTGGCGCAACTTCGACGAGTTCGCCGTTCATCAGAAAGACCACGCGAGTTGCGAGCCGCCGCGCCTGGAAGATGTTGTGCGTCACCAGCACGATGGTTGTGTCGCCTGTCTCGTGCTGCTCGCGGATCAGCTCCTCGATAATGCGGACATTGGTCGGGTCGAGGTTGGCCGTCGGCTCGTCGAGGAGCAGCACCTTCGGCTCCAGCACCAGCGCGCGGGCCACGGCGACGCGCTGCATCTCGCCGCCGGAAAGCGTGTGCGGGCGGGCATCACGAAGCGGCAGCATCGAGACGCGCTCCAGCGCCCTCTCAATGTGCGCGTGCCCGTCCTGGTTGCCGCGCACTCGCAGGCCATAGGCAACGTTCGCCCAGACGGAGCGGGACAGCAGCGCGGGTCGCTGAAACACCATCGCGATCTGCCGACGCTGATCAATTGTCGCGGTCTCCCGCGTGATGGACTTACCGTCGAGGTGCAGAGTCACCGTGCCCTCGGCAGGCGACTCGAGCAGCGCCAGCAGCCGGAGCAGGGTGCTCTTCCCCGCGCCGCTCGGCCCGACGATGGCGAGCACCTCCCCCTGCTCGACCGTCATCGCCGGGATGTCAAGCACGGTTCGCTCGCCATAGATCTGCTTGACGTTGTGAAGCGTATATGCTGGCATACCCCCGGTCTCTCTCATGCTGACTCACCCAAACGCCCCTGCCCGAGCACCATGATAAAGTTCGCGATGAAGGACAGGCCGAGCAGGATAATACCCAGCGCGAGCGCGAGGTCAAAATTGCCTTTGCGCGTCTCCAGCACAATCGCTGTGGTGAGCACGCGCGTCCGCCCGTCGATGTTGCCACCGACCAGCATCACCGCGCCAACCTCGGAGATGATCGAGCCAAAGCCCGCCACCAGCCCGACGATCACGCCGATGCGTGCCTCGGTCAGGATAGCCAGGTTGGCCCGACGGGGCGTCGCGCCGAGCGCCCGGAGCTGCGGCCCGAGCGATGGGTCCACGGCGAGCACGGCGCTCATTGTGACGCCAATGACGAGCGGCGTCGCGATAATGACCTGTGCAACGATCATCGCCCGGTTGGTAAACAGCCAGTTGAGGTCTCCAAACAGCCCCTGCCGTGACAGGAACAGATAGACAAACAGGCCGACGACGACCGGCGGCAGGCCCATGCCGGTGTAGACCAGCGCGGTAAAGATGCGTTTGCCGGGAAAGCGGTGCAGCGCCATCCACGCGCCGAGCGGCACGCCGATGATGGAGCTGATGACGAGTGCGATTGCCGTAATCTGGAGCGAGCGCAGCGCGATCTCAATGACGACGGGGTCAAACGACGCGATCAGGCGCAGGGCCTCTGCAAGCCCCTCGATGAATGTGCTAATGGTTCCCCCCTCCTTCTAGGTCCAGGTAACGCGTCATGCGGAGTCTCTTAATTTGACAATTTAGCCAGAGTTTCTGACGATTTCAAGAAGGGGAGGGCGGATGGGTGGTCCGCCCTCCTGCAGTCAGGGTTCCGGGCGTCGAGTTCATCCCGGAGTCTGAAGTTACCAAAGCATGTTCAGGAGTCGCTATTCGCGGCGCGCCAGGCCTCCGAGTCGGGGATGAAGAGCTGGTTGCCGTTCACCTCGAAGCTGGCGATCAACTCCTGCGTCTCAAGCGAGGTGATCCACTCGGCGAACTGCTGTGCCGCCTCGTAGTTCACGCCGGGGTGCGTCTCCGGGTTGACCGGGATCACGCCGTACGGGTTGAACAGGATGGGATCACCCTCGACCAGAATTACAAGCTCAAGCCCTTCGGCGTCGAAGGCGACAAACGTCGCGCGGTCGCTCAGCGTGTAGCCTTGCTGCTCGTTGGCGATAGTGATCACCGCGCCCATGCCCTGCCCGGCAGACTGGTACCAGTCACCGGAAGGCTCGATGCCGGCCTCTTTCCAGATGGCGAGTTCCTTGTTGTGCGTGCCGCTCTCGTCGCCGCGAGAGACGAAAATGGACTCGGTCTCGGCGATCCGGGCGAAGGCCTCGGCAGCGCTCTCCATGCCGGAGATACCGGCGGGGTCAGAGGGCGGGCCGATGATGATGAAGTCGTTGTACATTACGTCGTAGCGCTCAGTGCCATGCCCCTCGGCAACGAACTGGTCCTCAGCCGCGCGGGAGTGGACGAGCACCACATCGGCGTCGCCTGCCCGGCCCATCTCAAGCGCCTGGCCGGTGCCAACGGCGATCACGTCCACCTCGATGCCGGTCTTCTCTTCGAAGTCAGGCAGGATGTAGTCGAGCAAGCCGGAGTCGGCGGTGCTGGTGGTCGTCGAGAGGATCAGGCGGCCAGGGGCGCTGGCTTCAGCGGCTGGCCCTTCGGATGCCGGTTCTTCCGCAGCAGGCTGGGTCGCGTTGTTTGAGGGTGTTGCACAGGCTGCGAGCAGCAGCACGACCAGCATCAGAAAGGGAACGCTACGTTTCATGGAGTCTTCTCCTCTAGCTATAGTGGTAACAAGCGGGGGAGCAGGTGCCGCCATGTGCGACCCGGCCCTCCTACTCAAACGAAATGGCGGTAAACGCCACGTTCGACTCTAGAGGTTCTGTTTCACCGCCTCAAGCCAGTCGACGATGGCACGCGCCTGACGGATACGGTAGTCGTTCACCAGGTTGTAGAATGGATCTTCTGGTTTTTCGGCTTCCCACTCGTCGAGCATCTCGCCGAACAGCGCGATCTCCTGGTCGATCAGCTCCTTAGCGCCGGGCTCCCCGAGCAGGTCGAAGAAGCGCAGCTTGGCGATAAACTCTACGCGCATGGCACGCATGGAGTACACGGGCTCGTGGAGCCATTTCAGGAATTCTTCCCGGCCTTTGTCAGTCAGGCGATACACCTTGCGGGCTGGGCGGTTTTCCTGCGGCTCCAGCTCCGCGTCGAGATAACCCTCGTCCAGCAGGGAGGACAGCGCTACATAGAACTTCGTCTGCCCGGCCTTCCAGATGGAGCCAAAGTACTCCTCAAAATCGCGGTAAAGGCCATAGCCATGCTTCGGCCCGGCAGCGAGCAGACCAAGCGCAACATTGGCGAGAGGGTAACGTGCAAAGCCGCTGTGTTCAGTTTCTGTCACGGAAATGTCCCCGGGATCGATTGGTGCGAGTCTATCTATCGAGTCTATTTATAATGTAAATAATCTACGCTTTAGTATATACTCTTAGTACCGCAACACAAAGTGCCAGTCGTCATAATGGGTATTGACAACTGACACCTGCCCCTACAACGTCAGACTGTTACACTAAACGCACGCCTGGTCTGGAACCGACAGGTGGTCCCGGCCAATCTGTACATCAGGGAAAAGTCATCGTGCCCATCGACCGCTTTGGCCGCAATATTCATTATCTGCGTATCTCCCTGACCGATGCCTGCAATCTTCGCTGCGTATACTGCATGCCGGAGGATATGACCTTCCGGCCCCGCTCGGAGCTGCTTCAGGACGATGAGATCATCAAGCTGGTGCAGGTCTTCGCCGAGATGGGGTTCGACAAGTACCGCCTGACCGGCGGCGAGCCGACCGTCCGCGCGAACATCGTGGACCTCGTGCGCGCCATGAAGCAGATACCCGGCGTCGGCGAAGTCTCCATGACGACGAACGGCATCCTGCTGGGGAAGCTGGCGAAGCCACTCAAGGAGGCAGGGCTGGCGCGCTGCAACATCAGCGTGGACACGCTCGACCCGGAGCGCTTCCGTGCCATCACGCGCTGGGGCAAGCTGGATAAGGTGCTGGAGGGCATCCAGGCAGCGGAGGATGCGGGCCTGCTGCCGATTAAGATCAACACGGTTGTGGCGCGCGGCTTCAATGAGGACGACGTGGTGGAGCTTGCGCGGCTCACACTGGAGCACGACTGGCAGATCCGCTACATCGAGATGATGCCCTTCGGCGAGGTGGCGGGCTTCGCGCAGAGTCAGATCGTCACGCAGGAAGAGGTGATGGGGCGCATCGCCGCCGAGTTCGGCCCGCTGACGCCCGTCAACAACGGCAAGCTGCAGGGCGAGGCGCGGGTGTTCCGCCTGCCCGGCGGGCGCGGCACGGTCGGCTTCATCAGCTCGGTGACGGAGCCGTTCTGCGCGGTCTGCACGCGGGCGCGGCTCACGGCGGATGGCCGCCTGCGCCTGTGCCTGCTGCGCGAGGGCGAGGTGGACCTGATGACCCCGCTCCGCGCCGGTGCGACGGTCGAGGAACTCAAGCAGATTATCCGCGATGCGATCTGGGTCAAGCCCTGGGGCCACGGCCTGGAGGAGAACATCATCCCCACCAACCGCGTCATGTCGCAGATCGGCGGCTGACCGCCTCCCTCACGAGAGAATCCAAACCGGGGCCAGTACGGCCCCGGTTTTTTGTTGTCGATGAACTCCACCCCGTGCAGTTGGCTACGCCTACTGTATGTCGGGCACGCCTAGTAAGCCCGCCGCATCCTTTCGGCCTGTACGGCCTGGTAATTCAGGATCAGCGCGGCGAAAACGCCCGGCACCCAGCCCGCAGCGGTCAGCAGCAGGACGATCAGCACCGTGCCGCAGCCCCGGTCGAGGACCGAAAGCGGTGGGAAAAGAATCGCAAGTAATGCACGCCCCAGACTCATCGAAAAGTTGCTCCTGTCTCAGTTAACCTGTCACCTCTTTCACTAATGATTACGCACGGAGCGGTATCTCGTTGCATCTTACCCACGCGGGGTGTGAGATTCCCGCATTGACACACCTCGCCGGAGACAGTAATCTTGCGGTTGTTGTTCGCCAAGAGCTTATTCTTTTATCGATAGGTGACCAGTGCGCAGCCCGATCACCCGTGAAGCGACGGATCTCTTTCTCACCCTTGTGGCCCTGATGCTGGCTGCGGCCACGTTTGTGCTCGTGTTTGGCCCCCCGCCCGCCCTGCAGCTTGCGGCGGCGGAGCCCGATGCTGAGGCTCAGCCCACCGCGCCTGCCGTGCAGGAGCCGACCCCCGCGCCGCCGGTGGATGACAGCGCCGTGCAGGCGGTCGATGTGCTGCCGCCTGTGCCCACACCGACGGTTGCCCCGACCGCCGAGCCGGTCGAGGTGGCAGCGGTGAGCGGGTACCAGGTCTACGCCGACCCGTACGCCCAGATCTACAGCGACAGCTACCGCGACCTTGCGACGCTCATCGGGCTGACGAACGACCCGTATGCGCGGCTGGTGGTTCGCCCCATCGACCGCCCGGACCTGGAGATCAACTTCCACGGGGAGCTGTATCAGAACGCCGCAAGCACGCTCAAGACCGGCGTGCTGCTGTACGCCATCTTCCGCGACCCGCAGATCGCGCTCTCTGGCTGGCAGGAGGGGACATCCCTTGCGGCGTACAAGATGATCGTGGGCAGCCATAACAGCGCCACCGGCACAGTTCTCGCGGAGAGCGGGCGTGACGTCGGAAGCTGGAACCCGCTGGACGACTTCAACGCGTTTCTGCATGACATCATCGGCCTGCCGCCCACCGTCGGGCTGACGGAGTGGAACTACGGCGCGACGCAGGACACGCTCTCCTTCACCGTCGAGCGCCCCGACCCGGCCTACGACCCGGAGCGCATCTCGGCGAACACCATCACACTCGACGCGCTCGTCTCGCTCTACGAGTTTCTGGAGACGCCGAACTGGGTGGAAGGCGCGATCAGCCGCGCTATTGCGACGGAGGGCTACCCGCTGCGGCTCTACGAGTCACCGGAGGCCTACCGCGCGGATGTGCTCGCCGCGATTGAGGAGGCCAAGCTGCTGATGGCCATCCCCGACCCGGAGATCCCGACGGAGCTTGAGCTATCGCTGGCACGCGTGCAGGCGGAGCACCCCGAGCTTGAGATCGACATGTACGGGAAGAACGGTCTGCTGCGCCCAACCGACTGGCCGGGCGACCGCTGGCACGTGAATGAGGCTGCCGTCGTGCGGGTGCGGCAGGGCGAGCGCTCGGTACGCTGCATTATCGCGTACTCGGCCTCGAACTTCGAGGTGGATCATCTGCTTGACGGCGCGCTGCGCTACTGCGTGGCGCTGTTCGAGCAGGACGTGGCGGTCGGCGGGTAGGTAGAGCTGGGCTACCGGCGCAGGCTGGTGGGCCGGGAGGGCCGGACCGTCTCGAACCTCAGCACCACGCCGCCTTCTTCGGGCGGCCCCACCGCGATCTCGTCGCCATCCTCAAGCGGCTCGATGGCAAGCTCCGGCAGGCGGGCGCCGTTCAGGAAGGTGCCCGTCATGCTGGCAAAGTCCCTCAACTTGAAACGCCCATCCTCATAGCGGATCTCGCAGTGCTTGCGCCCCACGACGTTGCTTGCCTCGCCGTTGAGCAGTATCTCAGCCTGCTCGGCGTCGCGCCCGATGGGCGTGATGTGCCCGGCGTACAGCGGGAAGCGCATCCCCTCAAGCTCCGGCGTGCCCTTGATGACGACCAGGTAGGCTGAAGCCTCCGGCGGCGGGGCAGGGGTCTCCTCGACGGGGTGTGTGATGCGGCGGAAGAAGCCGACAAACGCGCGGTCGAGGATGCGCACGATGCCGAGCAGCAGGCCCTTGCCCTGCCAGACGAGCAGCGCGAGCAGCACCAGCGGCACGGCGATCAGCACGGGTAGGGGGATGTTAAAGCCCGCGAGCGCGCAGTTCAACTGCTGGATGATGTTGCTCCCGGCAGCCTCCTGGCACGTCTGCTCCACCACGGGCACTTCCTCCGGGATGACGATCCGCACCGTCACGTCGCTGGGGGCGCTCGTCGCGGTGAAGCCAAGCTCGTCCGCGACCTGCACCTCCAGCGAGGCGCGGTTGTCGCCCTCCTCCCGGTAGGGGCGGATGTCCCAGGTAAAGGTCATGGTGGAGCCGGGCTCGACGAGCGCCTCGCCGTAGGCCTGCTCGTCCACCAGAAGCTGCGCGCTGACAAGCTCGCGCGGGTAGCCATCCGGCCACTCGACGTGCGCGGTGATCGTCACCTCGCGCGGTTCAACCTCGTCCAGCGGTTGGCCGATCTCGCCCGCCTCGCGCACGAAGACGGCGTTATCCTCCGGCTCGTCGATCACCACACGCGGCGCGGCAAGGTCCACCTGGTACGTCTCGAAGTCGCGCGGCGCGTTGGGGCCCCCGCCCCGTGTCTCCAAGGTGACGGTGCGCTCGGCCTCCTCGCGTGAGGTGGAGCGGTACGTCAGTTCATACTGCTGCGAGTGCTCGTCGATCACATCGATGATCGGCTGGAGGTCGGAGCCTAGTACGTAGTGCATGTACTGCCCGCCGGTCACCTCCGAAAGGCGCTGGAGGTTGTAGCTCAGCGGGATGTCGGTGGAGTTTGCCAGTACGGTGTGAACCGGGATACCCAGGTCGAGCGCCCGCGCGCCCGCGTCCTCAAATGTGACCGGCCCGGCAAGCTGGATACCGGTCGAGAAGAGGATCACGGCCTGTGCCTTGTCTGCGGATTGCTGGGCCAGGGTGTTCAACGCCTGCTCGACCGCGCCGTAGCCGTTCGTAAGGCGGGAGGCGGTGCGCTCCGCCGTCAGGGCTTCCGCTGCTGCCAGCAGGCTGCTCGTGTCAGATGTCATCTCCTGCAGGATGGTGGTGCCGTTCTCGTTCATCTGCAGGATGAGCGCCTCGTCGTTCGGCCCCATCGACTCGATGTAGCTGGTGATCAGCGAGCGGATCTCCTCGATGCGCGGCTGGGCGGTCGCGCCGAGCGCCGAACTGCCCGCGCCGAGGTCCGCAACCAGCGCAACCTGCACGCCCGCGTCGATGGCGCGGTATTCGAAGGCGAGTTGCGAGTCGTCCTCGGTCAGGATGAAGCTCTCAGGGTTGAACTCGGTGATGGGCATGCCGGCGCTGTCGCGGATGCGGGCCTGCACCGTCACCGTCGGGAAGGCCGACGCGTCGATGCGAACGATATCGATGCTGCTGATGTCGGACTGGGCGTGCAGCGTCGGCATCTGCTCAGTGGTAAGGCAGGCCAGCAGAACTGCAACCAGCAGGAGGAGGCGCAGGGGGAGAGAGGTGTTGTGGTGGCTGGTTCTCGAATACATAGTGTTCCTCGCAACTGACGAGCGAGGTCTTCTCAAATTAACAATGCCGGCTGTCCGTCCGGGCAGCCAACCGTACGAGCTTATCTTCTCCTCGACGTGAGGACGATGCTAACGATAATACTTCATATGGGCCATCTGCACCACCAAACAGGCTGGGGAGAACACCTGAAATTTGCGTATGAGCGGCTGCCGGGGTGGATGGGCACAGAGGGCAGGGGCACAAAAAGCGCCCTCCAGACAATTTGTGTTGTCTGGAGGGCTGGTTAGCTAATGGGCGGTTACTTGTTGTCTGTTGATTATCTTTCGATATTCTTCAGACTTCGCCGCGCCGCTTAGCTAGTTAACTCCATCGTACGGTCAATCGCGCGGTATGTCAAATAATCTCGGGGTTTCGTAACAAATGCCTGGCCGCTCACGGATGTCAGCCGGGGTTGATGCTCTTCGGCGGCTTGCTGTCCCCTGGTGTGTAGACGTGGCGGCGCTCGTACTGCCTCGCCTCATACTCCCGCACGTGGCGCGGGTCGATGAGCCAGCCGTCCCCGGCCTGCCGGGCGGGCAGCGTACCCGTCCTGATCAAGTGCCTGACCCATGCCGTGCCCATCTTCCAGCGCTCCGCAAGCTCCTCGACCGTCATCATCTCTGCCATCTCAGGCCTCCTGTGTCGGCGCTATGGCCTACCAATCCATCGTGCGTTCTGTACTTCGATTGTAGCGGGTGAGGTGGGGCGTGTCCGTTCGCGAGGTAGCTCAATACGCGGCGATGTCGCGTCGCAACATGCCGAGCGGAGCGGCGGCTCGGCTGCCGCTCGCCAAGGTGGATCAAGTCGGGCCTATCCGACCGGGATTTGGACAGGCCCGACGCTCGGTGTTGGTTGTGGCCTAGATAATCTCAAGCGTGACGCGCTTGCCTTCTTTGGCGGCGATGCTCTGCAGCAGAGTCCGCATCGCGTTCGCCACCCGGCCATTGCGGCCAATCACCCGGCCTGTCTCTTCTTCCGACACGCTGAGTTCGAGGATGATGGAGGTGTTCCCTTCGATCTCCGTCACCTTGACACTCGTCGGGTCCTCGACGATAGCCTTTGCGATAGTCTCGACCAGTTCCTTCATCGACGTTTCCATGCCGCGTCTCCTTGAGATTGGTGCCCTCTGGCCCGGTTGCCCGGGTAAGCTGGTAGGTTGTGGATATGCATCCAGGCGGATGCGGATCAGATGAGCGGGTTTCTGCGCCGAGGGGCAGAAACGAATCTCCCTTCTTCTCCTAATAGTGTAACACAGCTTGAAAGCTACAGTTATTCAAATTTCCGTGTTGTTTCTGCTTCTTCTCCCCCGTATGCATCAAGGTGCCATTCATGGTGCCGGTCCATGGCTCTACCGACCGTTCACTGTCGGCTGGCCGGGGATGTAGTTGTCCAGGATGCAACCGCCGATAAACTCCCGCAGGATCGAGTTGTTCGGGATGATCTCGGTGTGGGTGAGCGGCTCGACCCAGCTCAGGAACGAGAGCAGGCGCTTCGCCTCGATGTGGTAGGACGTGTTGTGCTCGACCTGCAGCAGGAGCGGCTCGGCGAGCGGGCGCAGCACGGCCAGTTCGTAAAACAGCGCCGAGTTAAACATCATATCCGCGTTTTCCTGGTAGGGGAAGATCCAGCGGTGCTCCCCGGCGCGGACGCTCGGCCAGCGCGCCAGTGTCTCCTGTGCGCTGTATCCGCGTGTAGCGGCGTCACGCACCAGGCGGCGCAGCAGGCGAACGTCGGTGGTGGGCACACGGTTGTGCCGGTCGATGTTAAGCTGCGTCAGGCAGGAGACGTACAGGCGGAAGATGCGCTCCGGCGGCAGGCCGCGCACCAGCTCCGGGTTCAGCCCGTGGATGCCCTCGACGATGATGATATGCTCCGGTGACAGGCGCACCGTCTCACCCCATTCACGCTTGCCCGTGAAGAAGTTGAAGCTCGGCAGCCGCACCTCCTTGCCGTCCATCAGGGCGTTAAGCTGCTCGTTGAACAGGTCCAGATCGACGGCGTGCAGGTGCTCGAAGTCATATTCCCCCTTTTCGTCGAGGGGCGTGTCCTCCCGGTTGAGGAAGTAGTTGTCCATGGCGAGCGTAAACGGCTTCAGGCCGTGCGCCATGAGCTGCACGGCGAGCCGCTTGCTGCTCGTCGTCTTGCCGGAGGACGTCGGGCCGGAGATGAGCACGAGGCGCACGTCGGGCCGCTCGGTGATGGCATCGGCCACATCGGCCAGGCTGCTCTCGTGCAGCGCCTCCGCCACGAGGATCAACTCGCGGGCACGCCCGGCTTTCAGCGCCTCATTCAGCGCGCCGATGTCCTCCACGCCGACCAGGTCGAGCCAGTGGGCGGCCTCCAGAAAGACGCGGCGCAGTTTGGGCAGCGCCGTCACCGGCTGGATGACGGTCGGCGCCTGCCGGCGCGGGTAGTGCAGGATGAACCCGCCGCTGTCCTCGTCGTTCGAGAGGTCGAACACGGACAGGTAGCCGGTGCTCGGCACCATGTAGCCGAAGAAGTAGTCGTACTGCCCCCGCAGTTCATAGACGATGAGGTAATCCTTCTTGCGGCTGTGCAGCAGGCGGATCTTGTCTGCATCCCCCTGCCGCTCGAAGATGGCAAACGCCTCATCGAGGGGGACGGCGGTGCGTGTGATGGGCTCGTCGGCGCGCACGATCTCCCACATGCGCTCCTTGACCTGCTCAAGCTCCTCCGCGGTGAAGGGCTTGCCCTCTACGACCGCGCAGTAGTAGCCGCCGAAGGGCAGCGAGTGATCGATGCGGATCTTCCGGTCAGGGAAAAGCTCGGCAGCGGCGACGGTGAGCACAAAGGACAGCGAGCGGCGGTAGATGCGCAGGCCGTCGCTGTCGCTCAGCAGCACCGGCTGGACCTTTACGTCACACGTCACGGGGTAGGTCAGCTCGCGTAGCGTGCCGTCCACGATCGCCGCGATGATCGTCTGATCGCCGTCTTTGGGTTCGAGTTTTGGCATCAACTCCGGGTGCGCGTGCTCGAAGTACCGGGCCAGGGGCGTGCCAACCGGCCCGCTCCAGATCCGGCCATCGGTTAACATGGTGACCCGTGCAGTTTTTCGCGGCTCGGAGAGGGTGATGACGGCGGATGAGTCGTTCATACCAGTATCTGTGCTCTTTTCGTTTAGCCTGTTCCAGCCGCACAAGTCGATGGGTGCTCTCTGCAAATTGCGACTGGCCCGTGCGTGCTGGGGGACTCGTATTATATACGATCCCCGTGTGCGGGTAAACACTCCTGCCTACCTTCTAACGGCCTGAGCGCGGGCTATGCTCGATTTTGTGCCTTTTTTCCTACCCATGCAGCCTGATCAGGCTGTGCTGCGTAGATCATGGCGGGCCTGGGCAGGGTGGGTAGGTTTTGCCCCGCAATTCAGCCGGGCAGCTTGACCTGACCCCGTGGTTGGGGCATAATACCCTGTTGGCCTGGCCGGTTTTGCCCGATGGCGGGCTTTTCTTGTGCCTGCTCACCGGGCACAACGATGCTGGCCTGTGTCACTTGATTCGCGGATGGTAGTTGGAGAAAGTGGAATGTTGAACTGGTATCTGGAACCCCGCCACTGGTCGCCGAGTGAGAGCTACGTTACTGGTGATGCCCTTATCGGCCTGCTGCGGGATGGCTGGCAGATCACCCGCGCAGAGCGCGCCCCCGGCGCTTTCCGCGCGCCGATGTATTTTGCCACCCTGGAGCGCGACGCCGAGACGATGCGCGTGCTCGTTCTGGACGGGCCAGTCGTGCGGGAGCTGCTGCGGGCGCCCCGCTTCGCCCAGCAGCCCGCTCTCGCCGCAGATTAGCGTGCTGTTCCGTTCACACGGGCAGGTGAGAAGATCGCAATGCCGCTTCTCGTCTGCCCGTGTTCTCGTTCCCCAGAGCGCAACCGCAAATCGCCGCCAGGCGTAAAATAGGGTGAGTGCAGCCCGCATACCTCTGCACGTGACGCGACATGGGCGCATGTGTGCCCGCCAACCTATCAGGGAGATGACGATGCAGACTGAAATCCTGTACCGGCCCGCCTTTTCGATGGCGGCGGTGACGCTTGGCCCGAACGAGGAAATCCGCGTGGAAGCCGGTTCGATGGTGAGCATGTCTTCCGGCATCACGCTGGAGACGCGCATGCAGGGCGGCTTCCTCAAGTCGCTGGCCCGCTCGGTGTTCGGCGGGGAGTCCTTTTTCATCAACACGTATCGCGCGGATTCGCGCGGCGGGCAGCTCACGCTGGCCCCGGCGCTGCCCGGCGACATGTTCGTGCTGGAGCTTGCCGACGAGCAGTTGATGGTGCAGTCAGGCTCGTTTGTCGCCTGCGGCACCGGCGTTGAGATCGACACCGGCTGGGGCGGCGCCAAGACCTTCTTCGCCTCCGAGGGGCTGATCCTGCTGCGGGCAACGGGTACCGGCCCTCTGATCCTGAGCAGCTACGGCGCGATCCACGACATGAGCCTCGCCGCCGGGGAGCAGGTCACGATCGATACCGGGCATCTGGTGGCCTTTACGGCAGGGATGGGCTTCAACGTGCGCAGCATCGGCGGGCTGCGCTCGACGCTGTTTAGCGGCGAGGGGCTGGTCGTGGACCTGAGCGGGCCGGGCCGCCTGCTGATGCAGACTCGCTCGCAGGATGCGTTCCTTGCCTGGCTGATCCCGCATCTGCCGAAGCAGAACAGCTCATCCTAGTGCCGGGTGGCGCAACTTGCGCTCGCCCGGCTGCGTATGGGTTAGTGGACGCCTGACGTGAGGCGGCTGTTTTGGCACGCCCGCGTGCAGGCGGTAAGATCCTGACATGTTATGAGGAGAGACAGGGGGCATCATGGTCGACAATGTAAACCCAGCCGACCAGCTTCATGACCAGGACGCTCAGAAGAGCCGCGCCGCCGCACAGAAGGCGAGCGGGACATCTTCGACGCCCCCTGGCGGCCCGGTTGTGCCGCGCGTGCCGCCGCCGCCCGGCAGCAGCCGCGTCCCCGCGTCCGGCGCGTCCACCCGGCCTGCGGCGGATGCCACGCCCCGGCGCACGGTCAGCATCGGCAAGGTGCTGGGGCGGATCTTCAGGATGGTGCTCGTCATCCTGACCGGGCTGGCCATCGGCGTGCTGCTATGGCTGATCGTCCCGCCGCTGTTTGAACGCGTGATCGCACCGATTGCCGAAAATAACTCCGCCGTCGCCCGCCTGGAAGCGGAGGTGGCCGCTTTCACAACCGAGCAGCGCGCCGCGCTGACCGACCAGCGCGAGGCGATCGTGCGGGCGGAGGAGGCCAACACACAGCGCTTCGCGGCGGCTGAAGGGCGGCTCGCCGATGCCGAGGCCCGCCTGCGCGCCGCCGAGGACCTCATCAGCGCGCAGGGGGAACGCATCAGCGAGCTTGAAGCGCAGCTTGCAGAGGCCACCGCCCTGCTGGAGGCGGCCAATGCCCAGATCGAGACGCTTCAGGCGGAGTTGCCCGGCGCGGAGGAGTTCGCCGAGTTCAACTACCAGTTGATGCTGATCCGCGCCTGGCAGGATGTGCTCAAGGCGCGGCTGCGCCTGTTCGAGAACAACGCCGGGCTGGCGGAGGAAGACCTCCTGCGCGCGCTCAACACGCTGCAGGGCGTCTATGCCGGTGCAACACAGGAGCAGCGTCAGGCGCTTGACCCGGTGCTCGACCGGATGGAAGCGGCGCTGGTCGCCGTGCAGGAAACGCCCTTCACCGCGAGCGCCGATCTGGAAGTGGCATGGTACGCGCTGGGCGAGTTAATCCAGCCGGTGACGGTCGTGTCAGTGCCGACCCCGCCGCCGGACGTTGAGCCCAACGGCGCGGGCGAGACCCCCGCCGAGGAAGTGCCCTCCGAGGGCGAACCTGAAACCCCGCCGGAGAGCTGACATGCCGGACTCCGAACGTGACGAGCAGCCCGTCGTTGTGCGCCACACGCGTGAAAGGCGGCGTCTGCCTGCCTATACCTGGCTGCTCGTCGCGCTGATCGTGCTGTTCTTTGCGCTGGGTATCGTGCTGCTTGTGACCGGGCTGCTCGTGCCGGGGCAGGGCGTTGAACCCCCGCCGGGCCCGACAGCCTTCACGCTCACGCCGCTGCTCACCCCCGCCGGGACGCCCCTCCCGTAGCCCCGGCGGGGCATAGTCAGCGCGCCGCACTCCTGCTACACTATGCGGTGGCGGCTCCGTCCAGACGCCGCCATCGTTGCCACATCATCGGTACCGAGAGCCAGCCTATGACCGACCGCATCGCAACGCTTGCCAAGCGTTTGCGTGAGAAGGGCGCTGCTACTGCCGCGTTCTTCCGCGCGCTTGAACCGCACGACTGGTCTGTAACCGTCTACACCGAGGGCGGCGCCTGGGACGCCCGGCAGGTGCTCTGCCACTTCGTCTCCGCCGAGGAGCCGCTGCTCAGGCTGTTCCGGAACATCGCCGCCGGGGGCGAGGGCGTGCCGGAGGATTTCGACCTTGACGCCTTCAATGAGGGCGAGGTCAGCCGGATGGACGGGCTTGCGCCCGCCGATCTGATCGCCCGCTTTGAGGCGGCGCGCGCCGCGACCATCGCGTTTGTCGAGGGGCTGGAGGACGCCGACCTCGACCGCGTCGGGCGGCACCCGTTCCTCGGCGTGGACCGGCTGGAGGCGTTCCTCAAGCTGCTATACCGACACAATATGCTGCATGAGCGCGACGTCCGCCGCGCGCTCGACGGCGCAGCCTGAGGACGGCCCGCCGTGAACCGCGCAGCATTCCTCGACCGCGCCCGCCGCGACCTGCTCAGCCCGACGTTCGTCTCGGTGCTGGTGCTCGTGCTGCTGTGGGCGCTGTTCGCGTGGCGTCTGCTCACCCCCAACCCCGCCGACCGCGTCGTCTTTGCCGAAGGCGACTTCACGCTGCACTACTACCCATTTGCCAGCTACCAGGCCGAGCGGGTGTGGCAGGGCGAGCTGCCGCTATGGAACCCCTATAACCACGCCGGAGATCCGTTCGCCGCGAACGTTCAGTGGGGGACGTGGTACCCGGTCCGTTGGCTGACCATCCTGCTCTCTGGGTCGGGCGGCCTGTCGATTGAGGCCTACCAGTTCGAGGTGGCGATCCACATCCTGATGGCGAGCCTGTTCACGTATGCCTTCCTGCGGGTGATCATGTCCAGCCCGTGGACGGCGCTCGCCGGGGCGATCCTGTTCGCCTATGGCGGCTACCTGACCGGCTACCCGATCCTCCAGCCGAGCGTGATGTACGCGGCGGTCTGGTTGCCGCTGGCGCTGCTCGGCGTGTACGCCAGCGTCCACCGGCCCGGCTGGGCGCCCGGCGGGGTGGCGGGGGCAGGGCTGGCGATTGGCGTGTCGTTCTTCGGCGGCCACCCGCAGACCACGATGTACCTGACCTACCTCGCGCTGGCCTACCTCGCCTTTGAGGGCTGGCGGGCCCGCGTACGCTGGACCGGCCTGCTGTGGCGGGCCGCGCTCATGGGCGTGATCGGCGGGGGAGTGGCGGCGGTGCTGCTGCTCCCGGCGGCGGAGTTCGCCGGGCTGACCTCGCGTATCGAGGCGTACGGCTACCTCGACAAGTCCGGCGGGTTCATGCCCATCGAGCTTCTCGGCGTGGTGCTGCCGCTGCTCGGCGACGGCTGGTCGCCGCTGTACATCGGCGTGGCGGGGCTGCTGCTGGCGGTCGGCGCGCTGCTGCGCCCTCGCCGCGAGCACTGGTTCTGGCTGGGCGTGGCGGTTGTCGCCCTGTGGCTGGGGATGGGGCGCAACAGCATCGTGTACGATGCCTTCTATTCGGCAGCGCCCGGCTTCAGCACGTTCCGCCAGCAGGAGCGGGTCGCCTACCTGTTCTCCTTTGCGCTGACGGTGCTCGCCGCTTATCAGCTTGACTGGCTGCTGTGCGACCGCAACGCGCCGGGGGTGGGGCAGGCGCGGAACCGCTTCGAGCGGGTGGCGGGCATCCATCTGATCGCGGCGGCGGGGGCGCTGGCCCTCGCCATCGTGGCGGCGGGCGCTCGTCCGGTAGACCTCACTGGCAGCCCGCTGCCGAATGTGCTGGCGTTCGTCACCGTGGTGAGCCTGCTGTTCAACGGCTGGCTGCGCTGGCAGCGGGCGGATGCAGGCCCGGCGTGGCGTTCGGCGGGGTTGCTCTCGCTGCTGCTGGCCGCTGACCTGCTGACGGTCGGCACGCGGAACGGCAACTACGTGCCCGCGCCGCTCGCCGCGCCCATCACGCCGCCGGAGGCCGCCGACCGGCTCACGCCCGACGGCCCGGTGCTGTGGCGTGTGGACGGGGCGATGGCGCTCGAAGGGTATGGCACGTACTGGCGCATCCCCGACATCTACGGCACGGGGCCGTTCACGCTGGCGTCGATCGACGCGCTGCGCACCATCCCGGTTGACCGCTTCTGGGAGGTGCTGGCCGTGCGCTACGCGTCCGTCCCGCAGGATGTGACGCTCCCGGAGAGCGTCCCGCTTGAGCTTCTGGCCTATGGCGCAAGTCCCAGCGGGCAACCCTACCAGCTTCTCGAACTGACCGACCCCCGCCCGCTGGCCTGGCCGGTGTACGATTACCGGGAGGCAAGCGGCAGCGCCGAGTTTGCACGGCAGATCATGTCCGACCCGGCGGTCGACCTGCGCGAGATGGCCGTGACGCTGTACCCGTTGCCGGTCGATCTGCCCGGCGAGCGCCCGGACGGCGTGAGCGTAACCATCGAGCGCCCGCGCCCGGAGCACCTGCGCGTCGTCCTCGATACGCCGGAGAACACGCTGCTCACGGTCGCCATTGTTAACTACCCCGGCTGGCAGGCGACGGTTGACGGCGAGCCTGTGCCCATCGTCGATACGTACGCCGGGCTGATCGGCGTGCCGGTCGAGGCGGGGGAGGGCGTCGTCGTGGAGCTGACGTTCCGGCCCCGGCTGGTGCTCGCCGGAGGGGTGGCCTCCGGTGTGGCGCTGCTCGCCGCGCTCGTGATGGTGGGGAGCGGGGTGGTGAGGGGGTGGCGCGAGAGAGAGTGGTGAAAGACCGCCGCTGGAACCCCACCCAACCTCCCCCTTGCAAGGGAGGGTGCCCCTGGGCCGCAAAGCGGCCAGCGGGCGGAGGGGGTTCAGGCGAGAAGCCATCGGATGTGCCCGCCCCTGTGACATTCCCGCCGCAGGCTAGTACACTGGTAGGCAAACTCAACCAACCCAACCTGAACTCGTCCGGTGTTCCAGACTAGAATTGCGAGAGGTCTCATGGGCAAGATTCACGATGTCGTGATCAAGAAGCTGGTTACCCACCCTGACGATCGCGGCTACTTTCGAGAGGTACTGCGCGACGACGACAACCTGCTGCGCCGCTTTGGGCAGACTTCGGTCACGAAGACCTACCCCGGCGTGATCAAGGCCTTCCACTGGCACAAGCGGCAGGACGACCTGTGGTATGTGGTCGACGGGATGGCGCGCGTCGTGCTGTACGACCGCCGCCCTGACTCGCCGACCTTCGGCGAGACGCAGGTGATCTATGCCGGGGAGGATAACCCCGTGCTGATCCTCATCCCGGCGGGCGTGGCGCACGGCTATCAGGTGCTCGGCGTCAAGCCGGTGATCCTGTTCTACCACACGACCGAGAGCTACAACCCGCAGGACCCCGACGAAGAGCGCATACCGTTTGACGACCCCTCGATCGGCTTCGACTGGTCGATCAAGAATCGCTAGCGTGTGACCCCGGCGGCCAGCAACCGGCCCGCCGGCGTGACAGATGACAGCCCCGGCGCGGCGGACCCCTCTCTGAAGGGGCCCGCCCGCTTGGTGTGCTCGCCAGCAGGAGGTGACATCGATGAGTGCGGAGCGGCCAACCTGGATGATCTACGGTGCGTACGGGTTTACGGGCCAGCACATCGCCCGCGAGGCGGTGAAACGCGGCCACAGGCCGCTGCTGGCGGGCCGCTCTGCAAAGAAGCTCCGGGCGCTGGCCGCTGAGCTTGGCCTGAACTACCGGGCCTTCTCGCTCGATGACCCGGCGGCGCTCGCCGGGGCGCTGCGCGATGTGGACCTCGTGCTGCACTGCGCGGGGCCGTTCGCCGAGACCGCCGCGCCGATGCGGCTGGCGTGCCTGGAGAGCCACACCAACTACCTCGACATCACCGGGGAGCTGCCGGTATTCGCCGGGACGTTCGACCTCGACGCTGAGGCGCGGCGGCACAGCCTCCTGCTGATGTCGGGTGTGGGTTTTGACGTGGTGCCAAGCGACTGTCTGGCGCGGTATGTGTCGCGCCACGTGCGCAGCGCCGACCACCTTGAGATTGCCGTGACGACGAACACCAGCCCGACCGGCGGCACGGCGCGGAGCGCGCTCGGCATGCTGCCCGGCGTCGGCCTCGTCCGCCGCGATCACGCACTGACGCGCGTGAACCCGCGCGAGGCCGTGCGGGAGATCCCGCTGCCGTCGGGCGCTGTCCGCGCCATCCCCGCGCCGCTTCCCGATCTCGTGTCTGCGTACCACTCCACCTACATTCCCAACATCACGACGTATCTGGTTTACTCCTTCCGCCGGGGTGCGCCGCCGCCCGGCGTGCTGCTCGCGCTGGTGGAGGTGCTAGCGATCTCGCCGGTGCGCTGGCTGGCACAGAAGCTGGCGGGCCTGCTCGCGCGCGGGCCTTCGCCGGAGGGTATGCAGCGCGGGCGCTCGCTGGTCTGGGCGAAGGTTTCACGCGAGGATGGCGCGTGTTTCGAGGCGTGGCTGGAGACGCCGGAGCCGTACCGGCTCACAGCAGTTGCCGCCGTGCGCGCGGTCGAGCGGGTGCTGGCGGAGCGACCCATCGGCGCGCTGACGCCCTCCCAGGCCTTCGGCGAGGACTTCGTGCTGGAAGTCGACGGTACGCGGCGCTATGACGAGATGCCGTAGCGGGTGAAATCGGATCATTGCTTCGCTGAACCCCTCTGCTGGTGCTCGTCTTGCGCGCTAACGCCTTCCCTTGCAAGGGGGGAGGGGCAAGCTGTTTAACGGCATAGACACGCGCTGCATTATTGCATAGACTCAGGCTATCCAATCGACCCGGACGCACTGGAGAGGCCTGATATGACCATCCGCAATATCGCCCTGGTGCTCGTGCTGATGCTGGTTGTGGGGCTGGCGGCGTGCGGCGGCACGCCGCAGGAAGCCGAGGCAACGGTGAGCCCGTTTGTGCAGGCGCTGCCCGCCGACCGCGCGGAGATGCAGATCGCTGCGCCGGGGGGTGTGCTGCCCTGCGGGCTGGCCGAGGTGGACTGGGGAATCCGCATCTTCCGCCTTTCCGACTTCCCTGCCTGTCAAACTCACGCCCCTGCACTGGCGGTCTACTGCCTTGACAGTACGGCGAACTGGTCACAGGCAAACGTTCTGGATGTCGAAGTCAACCCCGACACCCAAACCGTGACGTTCAACAGCCAGCAGAGCGGGATCTGCGGGCTGTTCCCGCTGGGTGGGTGACGGCGCTGGTGAGCTAAGGGAGGGCGCCTGTGCTGCAGGGAGATGTCGTGGTCTATGATGGCGCGTGCGGCTTCTGCACGTGGGCGGCGGAGTGGGTGCGGCAGCGCGACCGGCATGACCGTCTGCGCTTCACACCGTATCAGGCGACGGACCTGGAGACACTTTCGCCGGGGCTGACCCCGGAGATGGCCGCGCACTCCGTCTACCTGGTGACGCGAGACGGGCGGCGCTACCACGGGGCGCGGGCGGTCTTTGAGACGCTGCGGCGGCTGCCGGGGGTGTGGGGCGTCATCGGCGCGGTGGGGGCCTTCCCGCTGTTCAGCCTGCTGGCGCAGCCCTTCTACCGGCTCTTCGCCAATAACCGGACGTACATTTCAACGCGGCTGGGGTTGATGGCCTGCGCGGTGATACCGCCCCGGCAGGCCGAGTAGCGGGGCCCCGTCAGGTATCGTTACGCCGCGTGGGGCAGGCGGATGCCGCGCGGCTCGCCGTAGTCCCGCTCGATGAGCCCGACCTCTTCTAGGTGCTTGAGGTGGTGCGTCGCGGCGTTGGGGCTGCTCCACTCGAACTCGACTTGCATCTCGCGGAGCGTCGGGGCGTAGCCGTGCTTCTTGACGTAGCGGCGGAGATAGACGTACAGCGCGCCCGCCGCCGGGCTGACCTGCCGCAGCAGTTCCCGTTCGACCTGCCTCGTGAAGAACTCGTCCTCTGCTTCCGGCGGTGGCTCGCCCGGCACGCGCCGCCGGTCCACGTAGTATGTGAGGATGCGCGCCTCGCACACCTCACAGCGGATCAGGACGCGCTCGGCGCTGCGCAGCGCGACGACCGCTTTGCTCCCGCAGCGGTCGCAGATCACCGGCAGCCGCTTCCGTTTCGGTTTCTGCCCTGTGTGGCTCATGCCCCATCCTGCTTCTTCGCCCGGCAGCAGCGGGCTGTTACTGCGGCAAACGCCCCGCAGCGGCGATGCAATCCCCCCTCGATAAGCTGTCTGGTAGAAAGTGTGGCGCGGTGCGAGCCCTGGTTGGCAGGCAGGATCGGCTGGCGCGCAGCCCGCCCCTGGCTGCGCTTCTCACACTAGCACGGCAGAAGCGGCGCTGTCAATAAACGGGAAGTGAAAGATGCGTTGGAGTGTTGTTAGAACAAATGTTTTATTTATCGCCGGTCATGCGGTGGAGTCTTTGAGCAGCAGCCGCAGCGCGGTCAGGCTCTGGCTGACATTCCCGGCGATCATCACGTCTCGCAGCGCCTGGCGACGCTGCTCACGCGGTAGGTGCTTGATGAGCGTCATCAGGTTGAGCAGCTCGCGGATCTGCTCGGCAGCGGGGTCGGTCAGCAGGTCGACCAGCGTCTCGCCGCTGAGGCGGGGCAGCATCTCCCGCCAGACCTCGCGGTCGGTGTCGCGGCGGCGGGTGGCGAGCGCCTGGTAGAAGTACGCGCGGAGGTCGAGCGTCAGCAGGTCGGTCCCCTTCTTCTGCGCGCGGGCGATGGCGGGCAGCACCTCGATCATGGCGCGGGTGGCGTCGGGGCTGGGATCGGTTGCCAGCAGCTCGACAATCGAGGCCATAATGTCCGGCTCGTAGCGCTGCGGCTGCTCGACCATGTGCCTCAGTGCGAGGATGAGGTGGCTGCCCCGGCGCTGCGGGCTGAGCTTCGCCAGTTCGGCGAGCGCCTGACGCTGTGCCGCCGGGTCGTCGTGGGCGGTAATGACGAGGTGGACGAGCATTGAGGCCGGGATACCGGTGAACTGCGTGATCTTATAGACGGGGGCGCCGGGCCCATTCTTTGCGGTTGACACGGCTATTCCTCGGGTGTGGTGGGCAAGGCTCTGCAGGGCATACAGGCAAGGAGGTGTTACAGATCTGTAATGCCCTGCCCATAGTGTAAGCCGACTCAACCGCCCTGCGTGTGAAACTTTCGTGAAAATCTGAGTGGCTGGGAATGGCTGTTTTGCTGACCTCCCGCCGGGACCAGTAGCCTGTGCTGCAATCCCGTGCAGGTGGCATAGCCAATTGCCGGTGAGAAGTCGCTTTGCGACTTCTCTACCGCCCCCTTCCAAAGGGGAGGTCAACCGAGCGGCGACACAGGCGTCGCTCGGTTGGGTAGGGGTTCCTGCAGCAGCCGAAACAAGCCTCTATCACTTGCACCCGGCCATCCCCTAAACCGTCCCCTCTACCTCCCCAGCAGATCCCTAACAGCCTGCTCGGGATCGGGATACCGGAACTCGAAGCCTGCCTCAGTCAGCCGCCTGGGGATCGCGCGCTGGCCCCGGAGCACCAGCTCCGCCTGCTCGCCGATCATCAGCCGGACTGCCGGTGCGGGCGCGGGGATGAACCACGGACGCCTCATTGCCTGCCCGACGATGCGCGCGAGCACCTTCTGCTTGACCGGCGTGGGGGCGACCAGGTTGTACGGGCCGGACGCCTCCTCGTTTTCGATCAGGAAGCGGATAGCGCGCACGGCATCATCGATGTGGATCCACGCGTAGTACTGCTCGCCGCGCCCCAGTGGGCCCCCGAAGAAGAACCTGAAGGGGATGAGCAGCACGGGGAACGAGCCGCCCCGGTCGCTGAGCACCATGCCGCTGCGGATCACGCAACGCCGCACGCCCATATGCTCGACCGGCTCGGTGCTCTGCTCCCAGGCGTGCGTCACGCGGGCGAGGAAGGTGTCGCCGGGCGGCGAATCCTCGGTCACAACCTGATCGCCGGGCCAGCCGTAATAGTCGGTGCCGGACGCCTGGATCAGCACGCGCGGCTTCTCGGCGGCGCTTTCTACCGCTTCAACCACCGCCCGGCCCACATCTACCCGGCTCTGGAGGATGCGCTGCTTCTTCTCCTCGGTCCAGCGCTTCGGCGGGAAGCCCTCCCCGGCGATGCTCTCCCCGGCGAGGTTGACGATGGCCGTATCGGCATTGACCAGATGCCCCCAGCCCTCGGCGGTTTTGCCGTCGTACGCGACCAGATCAGCGCCGGGAACCTCGTCTCGCCGGTGACGTTCGGGGTTCCGGCTCAGCGCGATAACCTCGTGCCCGTGTCTGACGAGTTCCGTCGCGAGGGCCGTGCCGATCAGTCCGGTGCCGCCTGTAATCAGGATGCGCATCGCTGTCTACCCTCCGCAAATCGTGGATCGTGGTTGTGGAGCGGCAGGGAAAGCCCCTGCCCGCCCAGAATTTATCGCCTGGCGGGCGCAGTGACAAGCGGCGCAGGGTCAGTACCATCCTACCAGCGGTGAGGGGCTTGACATTGGCGCGATCATATCCTACTATGGTTTTTAGATAGCTGTCTAATCAACCATCATCTATCCTCATTAAAGTGATGGTGAGTTAGACAGGGCATCGTTTGCACTCCCGGAGGCGGCTGTAACCTGAGAGCGGGCAGGAATACAGTCGCTAGACAGGGCGGCGTGACTTGCCGGGCGCGCCGCCCTGCCTCTTTAACTGGCCGTACCTGCGGCCAGGTATCCGGCTCTCGTCAGCGCCCGCACGCCCGACCCATCTTCTGAGCTTGCCAGTTGTGAATCTTTCGACGTGCGGTATACATTTTAGGGGAGCACGCCCGTGCTCTTGCGCGAACATCCAGTAAGGAGCCAGTCATGACGACCCCCCGCATAACCTGGGACCTCGGCACAGCTTATGACCTTTTCATCAGCCTCCACGTGCTGCATGAGCCGGTTGACTTCGGACTGAGGGGGGTATGGGCCGCTGGGATGCGCTCGCGCCTGCCACCCGCCGACCGGGATTTCCTTGAGCAGGTGCAGGGCTCGGTGATCTGGGGCGCGCCGATCTCGTGGGTATATACGCTGCCGCCCCCGAAGGATGCCGCCACTGCGCTGCGGGAACTGGCCCGTCTCGAACCGGCGCAGCGCCTGCCCGCACTGATGTTTGCCGCTCAGGACCGCGCCGGGGAGCAGGCTGTTCTGCACCGTGTGATGCAGCGCGGCGCGTACGACGAGGGGGATATCGAGGCGCTGTACCATGCATTGCACGAGGTTCGCGGCGCTGAATTCGCGTTATCCCGCAAAAAGGTTGCCTCGGTGCTGGAGTGGTGGACGCGCCCCGAGGAGTTCGGCGAGCGCTACCTGCAGGCGCTGACGACCTATGTCGATGTTTTCTTCGTCGAGGAGGAGCGGCGCATCTACCCCGCCCTGCAAGATGCCTACCGGGAGGCGCAGGCGCTGGCGCAGAAGCTCGACGCCCCCGAGCTGCTTGAGGAGTTATCGCAGGGCGTGTCGATCGAGCGGGCGCTGCGGATGAATGAACTCATTTTTGCGCCGTCATTCTGGAGCGCGCCGCTTATGTTCATCTCCTATCTGAACGGCGAGCGGATACTCATCCTCTTTGGTGGCCGCCCCTCTGATGTCTCGCTGATCCCCGGTGAGGTTGTGCCCGATGCGCTGCTGCGGGCGCTGAAGGCCCTCTCCGACCCCACTCGCTTGAAGATCTTGCGCTACCTTGCCACCGGCTCGCTCACGCCGACGCAGCTCGCACACCGGCTGCGCCTGCGCGCCCCGACCGTTGTGCATCACCTCAAGACGCTGCGTGTCGCCGGGCTGGTGCAGGTGAAGATTGCCGAGGGCAAGGAGCGCAGCTACACGATGCGCCACGACTCGGTCGAGGCGACGTGGTTGGCACTGCAGCGGTTTATTGGCGAGCAGGTGCCGGTTAACGCCGACCCGGTCGAGCAGGAATAGGCCGGAACCACGGAAGGGCGGAGGGCCGGAAGGCGCCTCCGCGCCTTCTCGGTTCGCGCGATGTGCGGGCGTGGCGGGGCAGGCCACGCCGCCATCCCCCATTTGTGTCATTCGTGGAGCACCTTCTCACCTGCTGCCGTTTGGATTGCCGGGGCGAGCGCACTATAATTCTCACGATGGCAGACCCTGATCACACCCCTGAACGACAGCAGTAGAGCTATGACGACAGCTTCCACGCCTGCAACCCTGCCCCGTCTGCGCAATGAGATTCGCGATGTGCTCAACGAGTTCGACCCGGCGGATGCGCTGAGCACCTATTACGCTCTTCACCACGACCCGAAGCGCACGACCCTGTTTGTGCATCGTGAGGCTGACGGGATGGTCGATGGCTTTCTCGCCCGCTGCCAGACGGGCTTCGACCTGTTCCGGCAGCTTGTGACGCTGCGCGTGCGCGGCTCGAACGATCCGCTCACACCGCTGCTGACCGAAGCGCTCGTGCCGGGCCGCCCCTATCTGATGATCATTCCCACCTCGCTGGTGAAGCGGGTGGAGGCGCGCGTCAGGCTCACCGACCACGTCGAGAACCACATCCTGCGGCTGGACCCTGCCCGCTTCCGCCCGGAGATGAATGCACTCGTCGTGACGCGCAAAGACAAGGACGGTAACCCCCGTGCCGAGATCCGGCGGGGCGGGCAGCCGGTTGCGGTGGCGGGTGTGAACTGGCGCTCGCCGATCTTCGCCGAGGTGTATGTACAGGTCGATCCGCCTGCGCGGGGGCGCGGGCTGGGGCGTTCTGTTGTGAAAGCGGTTGTTGCGGAGTTGCTCAAGATGGGCGTGACGCCGCTCTACAGCGTTTCCGAGGACAACAACGCCTCGTATGACCTCGCCCTTGATGTGGGTTTTGTGGACACCGGCGCGCGTGAGTGCATGGCCCAGGCCGTGCGGATGGAGTAGGGCATGGCCGTCGAAATCCGCCGCTACGAGCCTGCCGACGAACCGGCAGTGCTCGACATTCTCGATGAAGGGCTGCGTGCGCAGACCCGCTACGCGGCGCAGATCAGCCCGCCGGAGGATGCCGGGTTCTTCGAGCGGGAGTGGGCGGCGTGCGTCGCGGCGCTGCACGACGAGCCGGGTGACTGGTGGGTCGCGGCGGATGGCGGCGAGATCGCCGGGGTGTTGTGGCTGGAGCAGACCGCCGACCTGTTTGTGCCTTACCACACGGTCCAGCAGATCGCGGTGAGGGAGGCCCGGCGTGGCGAGGGCATCGGGCGGGCAATGCTGACTTTCGCTGAGCGGCACGCTCGCGACGCCGGGTCGATGGTGCTGATGATCGGCGGGCTGGCCTCCAACCCGGCGATGGCGCTGTACCGCCGGCTGGGCTTTGAGGACGTGCCCGAGGGCTACCGCGAGGACGACAACCCGAACCACATCCTGCTGTGGAAGCGGTTCGGGCCGGGGCGTTCTGATTTGTTGTCCACAGATGACACAGATTTCACAGAATAAGAAGTGAGTCCACGAATGACACGAATTGCACGAATGAAGAAATAATAAAAATTATTCGTGTCATTCGTGACATTCGTGGATCAATAATCTGCGTTATCTGTGCCATCTGTGGACTAACCACACCTGTGTATTGACCTGCACAAGAGAGACGAGCATCGCTATGGCTGAGGCAACCTACACCTTCCCGCCTGACTTCCTGTGGGGCACGGCGACATCCGCGCACCAGGTCGAGGGCGACAACAAGAACAACGACTGGTGGGACTGGGAGCAGAAGCGCGACGGGCGCGTGTTCGATGATCACGTCTCCGGGGAGGCGGCGGGCTGGTGGAGCGGCCAGGCGGAGTGGGATATCGAGCGCATGGCGGCGCTCAACAACAATGCGCATCGCATGTCCATCGAGTGGAGCCGCATCGAGCCGAGAGAGGGCGAGTGGAACCACACGGCGCTTGACCGCTACCGCGAGATCCTCAAGAAGATGCACGCTGAGGGCATCCAGCCGATGATCACGCTGCACCACTTCACCAACCCGATGTGGTTTGTGCATCGAGGCGGCTGGCTCCACCCCGACTCGCCGAAGTGGTTCGCGGCCTTCGTCAAAAAGGCCGTCGCCGAACTCGCGGACCTGTGCTCGACGTGGTGCACCATCAACGAGCCGAACGTCTACGCCTCTTACAGCTACTTCCTCGGCAAATGGCCGCCGGGCATGACGGACCTCAGCGCGTACTTCCGCGTTCTCAAGCATCTCATGCTCGCCCACGCTGCCGCCTATTCGATCATCCACGATCTGCAGCCGCAGGCGCAGGTGGGGCTGGCGAAGCATATGACGCTGTGGCAGCCGCACACGAGCAGTCCGCTTGACCGGCTGGCAACGCGCATGATCGACCGCGCCTTTAATGGCGTGACGCTTGACGTGCTGGAAACGGGCGAGTGGCGTCCCATCGTGGGGCGCAGGGAGCGGCTAGACCAGTGCCGCAACACGCTTGACTGGATCGGTCTGAACTACTACGCCCGCTATGACGTCAGTTTCAGCCTGCGTGCGCTCAAGAGCCTGGGCATCACCTACGGGGTGCGGGCCGGGGTGGAGCGCGGGCCGGAGGACTGGGGCGAGCTGTACCCGGCGGGCATCTTTGAGAACATCAAGCGGCTCTACAAGCAGTTCCGCCTGCCGATTTACATCACCGAGAACGGCCTGCCGGACGAGCACGACAACCGCCGCGCACGCTGGATCGCTGAGAGCCTGCGCCACGTGTGGCGTGCGGTGAACTTCAACTGGCCGGTGAAGGGCTACTACTTCTGGAGCCTGATCGATAACTTCGAGTGGGCCGAGGGATATGACCCGCGCTTCCGCTTTGGGCTGTACGGCGTGAACTTCGACACGCAGGAGCGGACCCTGCGCAAGAGCGGCGAGTTCTACGCTGAGATCGCCGGGACAGGCAAGCTCAGCAGTGAGATGGTAAGCCGCTACGCCCCCGGCCTTGAGAAGAAGCTCTTCCCCGGCACCGGCCCGGAGGACTTTCAGGTTGTCGATCTGGGGTAGCCTGCTGCCCCGGCGCTTTTCGTGTAGCGATAAGAAGGGCGGGAGAGTAGTTCCCGCCCTCGTTGTTATGTTATTATATGACGATCAATATTACTTAGCGTCTTCGGTGGCCTGCTCACGGCCAAGCTGCACGAGGATCTCGCGTGCGGTGGCTATCATGCCGTCAGGCCAGCTCACCTCTTCGGCGGCTGCCTCCAGGTCATCCTGCCAGCGCGAGTCAAGCTCAATCGCCCGGCGGTAAGCGTCGTAGGCCGGGCGGCGCTTTTTCATGCGGTACAGCGCGACGGCGTGCCCGGCAAAGGCGTAGGCGGGCGCGCCCTCCAGCGCGGTTGCCCGCGACCACGCCGCTTCGGCGCGGCTGGTGCGGTTCATCAGCATGTACAGGAAGGCCAGGTTGTTATGCCCGATGGGGTCGTCGGGCACGAGGCGCGTCACCTCGCGGAAGTCGCTCGCGGCGGCGTTGAGATTGTTCTTGCCGTAGAGTGCATAGCCGCGCTGCATGTACGCTTCTGCGAGGTTGCCGTTGAGCTTGATCGCGGTGCGGTAGTCGTCAATCGCCGCGTCGAGGTCGCCTGCGCTGTAGTGCGCGTTACCCCGGTTGAGGTAGGCGAGGGCGTCGTCGGGGTTCGCGGCGATCTGCGCCGTGTAGTGCGCGATGGCCTCCTCCGGCGACATCTTCTCTTCCCCGGCGGCCTCGGGCGCGAGGACTTCTTCTTCGATGGGCTTGTTTACTCCGGCGGTTGTCGGCTCAGGCTGTTCTGCCATGTGATACCTCTCCGAGCTTGGTGTTGTCAGTCGTGTTTCAGCGCAGGCGGGTACAGGTAGTAGTTCGCCGCCGAGGCCGCCTGCCCGCCCTCGTGTACGGCGGTCGTGATCTGGTGCGAGTGCAGACCATCGACGTCGCCCGCCGCGTACACACCGGGGACGTTGGTCTTTTGCTCGCTGTCCACGCAGATGTAGCCGTTCTTGTCAAGCTGCACGCCGAGGTCGAGCGCGAGCTTGACGCGGGGGCGCGCACCCTGCTGGTTGAACAGACGGTCCAGCTTGATGGTCAGCCCGCCGCTCGTCGTGAGCGACTCAAACTGGCCGTTCGTGCCATGTGCGGTCTTGATCGTATCGTGGATGAGCGGCACGCCCGCCTCGGCAAGCCGCGCCTGCGCCTCCTCACCGATGGCGTTCTCGCGCTGGTTGGTGATGATCGTTACGTCGTCGGTGAAGCGGGTAAGCTGGAGCGCCGTCACAGCGGCGTCGTTGGTGTTGCCGACGACGACGAGCTTCATCCCGCGCGAGCTGTAGCCGTCACAGGTGATGCACCAGAACATGCTGCGCCCGACGTACTCCTGCCAGCCGGGGAATTGCGGCCAGTAGTCCGAGACGCCGGTGCAGAGGATGACTGCGCGGCCCGTCCATGCTCGCGACTTCGTCACCGCGATGAAGCACTCACCATCACGGGCCATCCGCGTAACGCGCTCGTCCACGAACGACACATGCTCGTACTCCTGCAACTGCTGGCGGCCTATCTGGCGCAGTTCGCGGGCCTTGATCCCCTCCGGGAAGCCGAGCAAGTTGCGATTCGTCTGGTACCACGTCGAGCGGCCACTGCACGCGTCGAACAGGCCGACCGACCGCTTGTAGCGGGCCAGATACAGGGCGGCGGAGAGCCCTGCCGGCCCTCCGCCGATCACCAGCACTTCGAAGTCAACCTCTGCCATACCGTATGATACCTTTACACCTCTGCTCTGTTACGATTTTAGCCGTGTACCCCTACGGATACATCCGCCGCAGCATGCGCGGGAAGGGCGATGCCTCGCGCAGATGCTCCACCCCGGCAATCCACGCGACAGTGCGCTCGACGCCCAGCCCGAACCCGGCGTGCGGCACGCTGCCATAGCGCCGCAGATCGATGTACCACTGATAATGCTCCGGGTTGACGCCGTACTCGTCGATGCGCTGTCTCAGCAGGTCGGGGTCGTCGATGCGCTCGCTGCCGCCGGTGATCTCGCCGTAGCCCTCCGGCGCGAGCAGGTCCACGCTGCGGCACACCTCAGGTCGCCCCTCGACGGGCGTCATGTAGAACGCCTTGGCCGCCGTGGGGAAGTGGTATACGAACACCGGTTTGTCGAACTGCTTTGTCAGCACCGTCTCGTGCGGCGAGCCGAAGTCCTGCCCCCACTCGATCTTCAGCAGTTCCTTCTGCTCGGGGTCCTCGGTTTCGTCGCGGATCTTCCCGATGATCTCAAGCGCCTCGTCATAGCTGACGCGAGGGAAGGGCGGCTCGATCCGCTCCAGCGCGCTGGTGTCACGCTCCAGCACCTTAAGCTCGTTCTGGTTGCGCTCCAGAACCGTCTTGACGATGTGCGTTACGAACTGCTCTTCGAGGTCCATCAGTTCCTCAAGTGAGCAGTAGGCCAGCTCCGGTTCGACCATCCAGAACTCGGTCAGGTGGCGGCGCGTCTTCGACTTCTCGGCGCGGAAGGTCGGCCCGAAGGCGTACACCTTGCCGAAGGCCATGATGTTGGCCTCGTTGTATAGCTGGCCGGTCTGGGCGAGATAGGCAGGCTCGTCGAAGTAGTTGACCTCAAACAGCGACGTGGTGTTCTCGCCCGCCGTCGGCGTGATGATCGGCGTATCCACGTTGAGGAAGCCGTGATCGTCGAGCCAGTCCCGTATGGCACGGATCACCGTGGCGCGGATGCGCAGCACGGCCCACTGCCGCGAGGAGCGGATCCACAGGTGGCGGTGGTCCATCAGGAACTCGATGCCGTGCTCCTTCGGCGTAATGGGGTAAGGCTCCGCCTGGTGGACGATCTGCAGATCGGTGACGCCCAGCTCGTAGCCGCCGGGCACGCCCGGCGCGCGGTCGTCCTTGCGGATCTCGCCGGTGACGCACAGCGAGGACTCCTGCGAGACACTCAGCGCCGCCTCGAAAACCTCCTCGCTGACCCCCTTCTTAAAGACCACGCACTGTGCAATGCCGGTGCCGTCGCGCACGAGCAGGAACTGCAGGCGGCCCTTGTCGGTCTTGTTATACAGCCAACCGCGCAGGGTGACCTCCTCACCCTCGTGCTGAGCAATATCCTCGATGCGAATGAGCTTTGCCACGACGCCTATCTCCTTATGCTGACTGCGGTGGGACCGGGTCACGATCAGGGTGGAGAAGAGCGCCAGGGCGCTCTCTCCTATCTGCGAATTGTACCGCACACGTGACACACCTGACACACGGCAGGGGGTGAGGGCCAACCCGTTGATCGCGCTATCGGGCACGGCTACAATCCGAAACAGGGCCGAGCACTTTATCCGCTTTAGCATGGGCACATGCGCAGAGGGAGCGACAGTGATGGCGAACCTGATCATTGGCGAGCAGGCGATACCGTTCACGCTGCCGGGGGTTGACGGCAGGCTGCACTCACTCGTCGATTATGGCGACCGGATGGCGATAGCGGTGATCTTCCTGTCCAATAGCTGCTCGTACGTACGGGCCTGGGAGGATCGGCTCATTGCGCTCCAGGCGGAATATGCTGAGAACGGGGTGCAGTTCATCGGCATCAACTCCAACGATCCGGAGCAGGCCACCGGGGAAACGCTGGAGAGGATGCAGGCTCGCGCCGCTGAGAAGGGGTACAACTTCCCCTACCTTCAGGATGCAAGGCAGGAGGTCGCCGCGGCCTACGGCGCGACGCGCACGCCGGAGGTCTTCCTGTTCGACCACCTGGGCACGCTGCGCTATCACGGCGCCATCGACGACAACTATGCGGACCCCTCGGCTGTTCAGGAGCACTACCTCCGCGATGCGATCAACGCGATACTGGCAGGCGACCGGGTGTCGCTGGAGGAAACAGACCCGGTTGGCTGCACGATTGTCGGCGTGCAGGTGTAGCCGGGCCTGCCCAACACGTCATGACTCCGCCTATCATCGTTCTGACCGGCTCTCCGCCATGGCAGGAAGAAGCCGCCCGGCTGCTCGACGGGCTTGGCTACCAGCTTGTCTGCTATGGCGAGCGTGAAGGCTACGTGCCGCGCCTGGCGGAGGACCACGCGGCGCTCGTGCTGGTGGACGGTGACGCGGCGGGTTGGGAGTTCTGGGTGACAACGCCGAAGGCCAGCTCGGCTACGCGGCGCATCCCAGTTGTCGTGGTCACATCGGATGCCGGGGCGCGCACGGCGGCGCGCATCGCGGGGGCGGATGCCGCGCTCGATGCAGGTGCGTTGCTCGGCGAGTTGCCCGCGCTGGTGCAGACTCTCGCCCGCGTGCGGCCCGGAGACCCCGGTGAGGCGCTTGCTGAGGCGTGCAAGGAGCCGCTGCCGGAGAAAGCCCGCCGGGCCATCGACCTCTTTAACGCCGGCGCGTATTACGAGCAGCACGATCTGTTAGAAGAGCTGTGGATGGAGCACGACGGCCCTGCGCGCGAGCTGTACCGGGCCATCCTGCAGGTGGGAGTTGCCTACTATCAGGTGACGCGTGGAAACCGGCGCGGTGCGCTCAAAATCCTGCTGCGAAGCCTCCAGTGGCTGCACCCTCTGCCGGATGTGTGCCAGGGGGTGGATGTCGCCCGTCTGCGGGCGGATGTCGCTCGCCTGCGGGATGCGCTCGACGCGCTGCCCGACGACGCCCCGCCGGAGGCGCTCAGGCGGCTGCCGCTTGGGGGCGTCCACCTCGTCGGCTAATGCAGCCGCTTGCGGTCCAGCCCGGCGAGCGCCAGCATATCGAGCAGATCGTCTAATGAGAAGTCTCCCTTGCGCATCACACCTACCACGCCGGGCAGGTTCACTGCCTGCCGGTCGTCCACCAGCCCGGAAACGAGGATCACCGGGATGCTGCGCCCGACCGGGTCGGCTTGCAGATGGTGCAGTGTAGAAAAGCCGCTCATGGTGGGCATGAGCAGGTCAAGGATGATCGCGCGAGGAGGGTGCTCGCGCACCATGTCGAGCGCTTGCCGACCATTCGATGCGTTTCGGGACGGTACGCCGAACAGGGACAGGGCGGTGTGCATGATCATGCGTACATCGGGGTCGTCGTCGACGATTAGAACGTAGTCACTCATCCCGGGCCATCCTCTCCCGTTGAGATGGTATAGGCGTGCGGTAGTCCTCAACCCCCATCCATAGCGTATACTTAAGGTATTCACGCGTAAATGGGAATTTGGGGGTAGCGACGCCCGGCAGTACCATATGGGCCGGGCGCTGTGCGGCCCCTCCGAGTATCAACTGATAACCCCAGTCAAGAGGAAGATAAGCCATGTCGGAGTTCTTTACCCTGATCTCGCCCGATGAGGCGCGGGCGCGAATCCTTGCCCATGTGAAGCCGCTTGGCGACGTAGAGGCAGTGCCGACGGTCGAGGCGATCGGCAGGGTGCTGGCCGAGGATGTGCGCTCTCCGCAGATCCTGCCGGAGTTCCGGCGCAGCACGGTTGACGGCTATGCTGTCCGTGCCGCCGATACCCACGGCGCCAGCGACACGCTGCCGGCCTATCTCAAGCTGGTCGGCGAGGTGCCGATGGGGCAGGTTGCCAGCTTTGAGATCGGCGTGGGGGAACTGGCTGTCGTTCACACCGGCGGGAACGTGCCGCCGGGCGCGGATGCCGTCGTCATGATCGAGGACACCAACCGCACAGGCGAGGACGAGGTGGAGGTCAGGAAGCCGGTGGCGGAGGGCGAAAATGTCATCCAGCCCGGCGAGGACATCGACGAGGGGGAGTTAATCCTGCCTGCGGGGCATCGCCTGCGCGAGCAGGATATCGGCGGTCTGATGGCAGTCGGCTGCACGGAGGTCAAAGTGGCGCGTCGACCGCGAGTGTATGTGTTCGCCACCGGCGACGAGGTCATCCCGCCGCATGAGGCGACGAAGCCCGGTCAGGTGCGCGACATCAACAGCTACACGGTCGCGGCGCTGGCGGAGCAGGCAGGGGCGGCTGTGACACGCGGCGGCATCCTGCCAGACGACTTTGACACGATCCTGGCGCGGACTCGCGAGGCGATCGAGGCGGGCGCGGACATGATCGTGCTGTCGGCGGGCAGCTCGGTCTCGGTGCGCGACATGACGGCGGAGGTCTTTAACCAGTTGGGCGAGCCGGGTGTGCTCGTGCACGGCATCGCCACCAAGCCCGGCAAGCCGACGATCCTCGGCGTGGGGAACGGCATCCCGCTCATTGGGTTGCCGGGGAACCCGGTCAGCGCGTTTGTGCAGTTCCTGATGGTGTGTACGCCGGTGATCTATCGCTTGCAGGGCGCGGAGGTCCCGCCGACGCGGTTCGTGCGCGTGCCGCTGGCGGTGAACGTCCCCAGCACTGCCGGGCGCGAGGACTACGTACCGACGCGCCTCGTCGAGCGAGACGGGCAGCTTGTCGCCGACCCGATCTTCTTCAAGAGTAACCTGATCTTCACGCTGGTCCACGCGGACGGGCTGCTGCGGGTGCCGCTCAACGCAACGGGCCTCGAGGCGGGGGAGATGGTCGAGGTGCGGGTGTTTTAATAACAGAATTTGTGGCAGGGGCGCAGCATGCTGCGCCCCTGCTATCGGCTGTAACAAGGAGATGATGTTACCCCGTGCCCTACGACCGCTCCCGCCATCATCGCCGCTCGATTCGTCTGCCCGCATGGGATTACGCCCACCCCGGCGCGTATTTCGTCACTGTCTGCACGTATCGGCGTGAGTGCACGCTGGCCGGGATTATCGACGGTGAGGTACATCTGAGCGTCGAAGGTGAGATCGCCCGCCGCTGCTGGTATGAGTTGCCGGTGCATTACCCGCATGCCGAGTTGGATGCGTTCGTCATCATGCCCAACCACGTGCATGGGATTATTGTTATCACGGAGGGTGACGGTGGTGATGTTTATCATGGTATGGTGGATGTGGGTTTCGTAGGGGCGGGTCTCAGACCCGCCCCTACCGACGGAGGCATCAAGCGGCACGGTCTGCCCGAAATCGTCCGCGCCTTCAAATCGTTCTCGGCACGGCGCATTAACGAGATGCGCAAAACCCCCGGCGCGCCGGTCTGGCAGCGCAACTACTACGAACGCACGGTGCGTAATGAACGCGAACTGCGGGCCGTTCGCGAATACATCCATCGCAACCCGTATCACTGGGTAGATGACCCAGACAACCCGGAAAACATCATATGACACAATCAGCGGTCACCCTCCCTGACATCCAATCCGCTGCGCGGCGGCTGATCGGGCATGCGCACCGCACGCCCGTCATGACCTCGCGCACGCTGGACCGCCTCGTCGGGGCTGAGATCTTTCTCAAGTGCGAGAACTTTCAGCGGGGCGGGGCGTTCAAGGTGCGCGGCGCGTACAACGCCATCAGCCAGCTCACCGACGCCGAGAAGGCGCGCGGCGTCATCGCGTATTCGTCGGGCAACCACGCGCAGGCCGTCGCGCTGGTGTGCCGCGAACTGGGCATTAAGGCGACCATCGTCATGCCCGCCGATGCCCCTGCCACCAAGCGCGCCGCAACCGAGGGCTATGGCGCGACCGTCGTCGAGTACGACCCCGCCACCGGAGATCGCAAGCAGATCGCCGAGGCGCTCGCCGCCGAGCACGGCTACACCATCATCCCGCCGTTTGACCACCCGCACGTCGTTGCGGGGCAGGGCACGGCGGCGCTGGAGCTTTTCGAGGAGGTGGGCCGGCTGGATGCGCTGCTCGTGCCGTGCGGGGGCGGCGGGCTGCTGAGCGGGTCGGCGGTGGCGGCGAAGGGTCTGGACCCCGCCTGCACCGTCATCGGCGTCGAGCCGGAGGTCGCCGACGACGCCGCTCGCTCGTTCCGCACCGGCGTGCTGCACACCGTCCACAACCCGCCAACCATCGCCGACGGCACGCGCACGTCGTCGCTCGGCGCGGTGACCTTCCCGCTCGTGCTGGAGCACGTGGACGCCTTCAAGACGGTGAGCGAGGCGCAGATCAGGGAGGCGGTGCGCTTCCTGTTCTACCGCATGAAGCTCGTCGTCGAGCCGTCGGGCGCGCTGGGTGTGGCGGCGCTGCTGGCCGGGGCGCTGCGCCTCGTCGAGCCGGAGGTTGAGGGCTGCATCACGATCAGCCAGCCGCCACGTGTCGGCGTCATCCTGAGCGGCGGCAACATCGATGCGCCGACGATGACCGCCATCCTGCAGGAGGGGGAAGGTAAAGTCCACGAATGACACGAATGCACAAATGCACGAATAGTTAAAGGTCGCTCGCACTGCCTTTCTCTCTTGCCGGGGGCGATTGAGGCGAGTACTAACTGCCCCCTCTTAGGGGGAAGTGCCAGCCCGAAGGGCTGGCGATGGGGGTGTCAGGTTGCTCACTCCCCAATTCCCGGTATAATCGAGGCGATTTGAGCCAACCGGTCGCGCCTGGCAAGCGCGTCCCTGACAGGAAAACCACAGGTCGCATGCGCACTCCAACCCGATAACGCACTGCGCGTCACGGATACTCCCATCCCCCGGTCGATAGCGGCTGCGGGACCGTTCCGGCGTGGTGCGAACTGCTCTCTGCGGTGCAGCGTTAGCTGTGCGGCAGTTTTTTCGTCCCCCGGCTCGGGGAAGAACGCCCAGGTTCTTCACAGGAGTGTGCATGATGTTGATCGTCCGGAATCTTTCAAAGTCATACGGAATACAGTCCGTCCTTGAGGACGTGTCCTTCGTCGTCAACGCGGGCGAGCGGGTCGCGCTGATCGGGCCGAACGGCTCCGGCAAGACGACGCTGCTGCGCATCATCGCGGGTGAGGAGCAGCCCGACGCCGGTTCGGTGCATTTCCTCCCCACCGCCCGGCTCGGCTATCTGCGGCAGGGTGTGAAGCCCACGCCTGGCATGACCGTCGGGCAGGTGGTGCGGGCCGGCATCGACGGCTGGGAGGAGGCCCGCCGCAGCCTGGAGCACATCGCCGAGCAGATGGCGCAGGCCGATGGCGATGACCTGGCGCGACTGATGGACGAGTACGACCGCGCACTGCTCCGCTTCGAGGCGCTGGGCGGCTATGCCGTCGAGCCGCGCGTTGAGGAACTGCTCGCCGATCTGGGCCTCGACGGTATCGCGCCGGACACGCCGGTCGAGCAGTTGAGCGGCGGCGAGCAGACACGGGCGGGGCTGGCGGGCATCCTGCTTGCGTCGCCGACGCTGCTGCTGCTCGACGAGCCGACCAACCACCTCGACATCGAGGCGCTGGAGTGGCTGGAAGGCTTCCTCGCGGGCTACGACGGCGCGGTGCTCATCGTCTCGCACGACCGCACTTTCCTCGACCGCACCGTTACGCGCGTGCTGGAACTCGACCCACGCACGCACACTGTGACGGAGTATCCCGGCACGTACAGCGATTACGCCGAGGCAAAGGCCGCCGAGCGCGAGCGCCAGTGGAGTGCCTGGAAGGACCAGCAGGCCGAGATCCGCCGCATTCAGGAGGATATCCACCGGACGAAGATGCAGGCCAAGAGCGTCGAGATGACGACAACGCCGCGAACGCCCGGCCCGCGCCGCTACGCCAAGAAGGTCGCGAAGAAGGCGCTCGCGCGGGAGAAGAAGCTGGAGCGCTACCTTGCGTCCGACGAGCGGGTGGAGAAGCCAGAGCGTCACTGGGGGCTGAAGTTCGACTTTGGCGAGATGCCGCGCAGCGGGCAGGAGGTTCTCACGCTCAAGGGCGTCGGGCACACGTTCGACGGGGTGAACTGGCTCTTCCGAGATGCCAGCGCCACCCTGCGCCACGGCGAGCGCATCGCGCTGCTCGGGCCGAACGGCTCGGGGAAGTCCACGCTGCTGCGCATCATCATGGGAGAGATCGCGCCGCGCGAGGGCAGCGTGCGCCTCGGCGCGAACGTGCGCCTGGGCTACATGCCGCAGAAGCAAGAGGCGCTCGACCCGGCGGCGACGCCGCTCGACGTGATCCTGCGCACCGCGCCGATGACCGAGACGGACGCCCGCAGCTTCCTGCACTTCTTCCTGTTCGCGGGGGATGACGTGTTCGTGCCGGTGGGCCGCCTCAGCTACGGTGAGCGCGCGCGCCTGCTGCTCGCGCGGCTGGTGGCGATGGGCGCGAACTGCCTCGTGCTTGACGAGCCGATCAACCACCTCGACATCGAGTCGCGGGAGCGGTTCGAGGAGGCGCTCGACGCCTTCCCCGGCACGGTACTGGCGACCGTCCACGACCGCGCCTTTATCGACCGCTTCGCAACGGGCATCTGGGCCATCGAAGGCGGTGGGTTGCGCCACTACATCGACCGCGATGAGATGCGGAAGACTCACGACGGCCACCGCAGCGGCGGTACGGGCGGAGAATAGCAGGTCCGTCTGCTATACTCTGCCCTATTAACCGGCTGGAGCAGGGGGCATCATGGCATGACGGAGAATCCAATCGACCAGCAGCCTGAAGAGGAGGCGCGGGGAGTGACACGCTGGTCGCTCGTCGGCGTGGCGCTTGGCGTGTTAATGGGCATCGCGCTCGGCGCGTTTGCGGATAGCGTCCCGCTGGGCATCGGCGCGGGGCTGGCGGCGGCCATCGGGCTGGGCGTCGGCATGGGGGGTGAGTGACCGGACGAGCCGCGCCGGGGCGGGCGGAACAGCGCCGGAATAACGTTGGAGAAACGGATGGCGGGCGGGTCGAACGGTGACCGGCCCGCTTTTGCGTCCCCTTTACGGGCGCCGCCGGAATCGTTTATCATAACGTTAACACTGCACGCTCCAAAGGCTCATTCCGCGATGCGTGAGAGGGGGGACCGGAATGGCGAACGTTGAAACGCTGGCTTATGCCAGCCACGCGATCGGGGGTGGCTGCGAAGGGGCAGGGCGTGATGCTTGATTCCCGGCGCGCCCTCACCCGGCTGGTTCCGCGCGCACGCTGGTTCACCTTCCCGCTGCTGGCGCTCGGTGTCATGGTGGTGGCGGCAGTGACGCTGCTCCCCGCGATGAACGCGCTGCTGGCCGCCCGCCGCCCCGGGGCGTCGGTGTGGTTTGTCGGGTTGTTTGGCACCGGCAGCACGCTCCTGCTGATCGTGATGGTGTCCGCGCTGTTCGCCGGGCTGAACACCGCCCGCACCATGCAGACGGATACGTACCAACTGGTCCGCCTGACGCACGTGCCGAGGATCGCGCTGGTGCGCTTCCACCTGGCGCTCGTGCTGCAGCGGCTGCGGCTGCTGCTCGCGTTCGGCGCGGCGCTCGTGCCGGCGTTCTTCGTCGCCGTGATCCACTGGTCTATGCGGAATGTGATCTCCATGTACCCCACTTCGCCCATCCTGAGCCGCTGGCTCCGCCTGCCCGCGCCGCCCAGAGGGCTGGTTTCCTGGCGGTTCCAGACGATCGGCTTTACCCCGGAGTTCGGCGGCTGGGTGCTTGGTCTATGGGGCGTGACGCTGCTGGCGATTGTGCTGAGCATCGGGGTGACGCTGCGTACGCGCCGGGCGGTGACTGCCGGGGTTGCGGGCGGCATCCTTGCGCTGCTCGTGGCGGGCGCGCTGGTGCTGCCTATCATCCTGCTGCCGCTGGAGCGGTGGGATGGCACCCTGCGCGTGCTGCTCACCATCGGGCTGGCGCTGGCCCCGTACTTCGCCGCGCTGGGCGTGATGCGCCTCATCCGGCGCTGGGTCTGACCCCGCCAGGAGTATCTCCGGTATAATGGGCGTGTGGCGGATGGCTCGCTCGCTACGCTCGCTATATGGCATATGGCATATAGCGTATAGCATATGGCCCGCTTGCTGCGCTCGCTCGATAGCAACTTACCATAAGCTATAGGCTATAAGCCGTAAGCCACAAGCCACAGACCACTATATCGACCACTCACCAAGAGGCATCCTGATGCGAAAACGCAACGTTTATCTCCATGATATTCCAATGGACGAGGCCTGGGCGCACTTCACGAGCGCGCTGGAGCAGGCGGGGCTGTGGTCGCCGTTCCCCGGCGAGGAGGTACCCCTCGCCGAGGCGCGGGGCCGCGTGACTGCCGAGCCGGTATGGGCGAAGGTCAGCGCGCCGCACTACCATGCCAGCGCAATGGATGGCTACGCGGTGCGCTCGCGGGACACACAGGGCGCGTCGGAGACGAACCCGGTTGCGCTCCAGACCGTCGAGAGCGACGAGGACCTGGAGCGCGTGGAGCGCCCGGCGAAGCCCGTCAACACCGGGCACGCCATGCCGCCCTGGGCCAACGCCGTGATCATGATCGAGAACGTGCAGCCGGGTGAGCGGCCCGGCGAACTGCTCATCCGCCAGTCGGTTGCGCCCTGGCAGCACGTCCGGCAGATGGGCGAGGACATGGTAGCAACCGAACTGGTGCTCCCGGCCAACCACCTGCTGCGCCCGGTAGACCTCGGCGCGGTGGCGGGCAGCGGCTACGCCACGGTGCGCGTGCGGCGGCGGCCCCGCGTGGCGATCATCCCGACGGGCAGCGAACTGGTCAGCGCGGAGCAGGCCGCACGCGGCGAGATCCGGCGCGGGCAGATTATCGAGTACAACAGCCTCGTACTCGCCGCCCAGATCGAGTCCTGGGGCGGCGTCGCGACCCGCTGGCATATCGTGCCGGACGATTACGAGCAGCTCAGGGCGGCGGTTGCCGAGGCGGCACGCGAGCATGACCTGGTGCTGATCAACGCTGGGTCGAGCGCCGGGACGGAGGACTACACCGTCCACGTGGTGCGGGAGCTTGGCGAGGTGCTGGTACACGGCGTCGCCGTGCGGCCCGGCCACCCGGTGATCTTCGGGATGCTGGGCGCAAGCAATGATGCGGGCCGTGCCGTGCCGGTCGTGGGCGTGCCGGGCTACCCGGTGTCGGCGGCGCTGACCGGCGAGATCTTCGTCGAGCGGCTGATCAGCCGCTGGCTGGGCCTGCCGCCCGCTGAGCCGCCGACGATCAAGGCGGCGATCAGCCGTAAGGTCGTCTCGCCGCCGGGCGATGACGACTACGTCCGCGTGACGGTGGGGCAGGTGGGCGACCGGGTGATCGCCACGCCGCTCTCGCGCGGGGCGGGCGTGATCTCGTCGCTGGTGCGGGCGGATGGCATTGTGCGCATCCCCCGCTTCTCGGAGGGGCTTGACGCGGGCGCAGAGGTGACGGTCAACCTGTACCGTTCGCCCGCGCAGATCGCGCGCACGATCGTCGCTATCGGCTCTCATGACATCATTCTCGACCTGCTGGCGCAGTACCTCGCCGAGCGCGCACCCGGCATGCGCCTGTCCTCGGCGAACGTGGGCAGCCTGGGCGGGCTTGTCGCGCTGCGACGCGGCGAGGCGCACTTTGCCGGCTCGCACCTGCTCGACCCGGAGACCGGCGACTACAACTGGCGCTACATCGACCAGTACCTGCCGGGCCGTGACGTGGTGCTCGTGACGCTCGTTCGCCGTGAGCAGGGGCTGATCGTCCCGCCGGGCAACCCGCAGGGCATCACCTCGATTGACGACCTGACCCGCGAGGATGTGAGCATTGTCAACCGGCAGCGAGGCGCGGGCACGCGCATCCTGCTTGACTACGAACTGGGGCGGCGCGGCATCGACCCGGCGTCAATCCAGGGCTACGGGCGCGAGGAGTACACGCACCTCGCGGTGGCGGCGGCGGTCGCAAGCGGCACGGCGAGCACCGGGATGGGCGTCCGTGCGGCGGCGCGCGCGCTGGAACTTGACTTCGTGACGATCGGCTGGGAGCGGTACGATCTGGTCATCCCGCGCGAGCACTACGAGAGCGACCTGCTCCAGCCGCTGCTGGGCCTGCTGCACGACGAGGCGTTCCGCGCGGCGGTGGCGTCGCTGCCCGGCTACGACGTCGAGCCGATGGGGCAGGTGGTGGAGCGGGGGGCGTAGGGGCGACCCCCTCATCCCCGCCCCGGACCGCCTGCGGCGGCCCGGAGCACCCCTTCTCCCACAGAGGGGAGAAGGGGAAAATTTACCGGCTCCCGGTGAGCAAACACCCCTCGCCCCCTGTGGGAGAGGGGTCGGCGAGCCTGATGGCTCGCCGGGGGTGAGGGGGGCAGCCCTATCGATGGTAGGCAAGACCCCGGCAGTTACGAAAGTGAGCGAACAGCAAAAAGAGGGGGGAATATGCTCAACCTGTCCGACGCCAATCGCGCCCATGCCGCCGAGCGGCTGCGCAGCGAATCGGTCGTGTGGCTCACGACCGTCAGCCCGGATGGCGTCCCACAGCCGACGCCGGTCTGGTTCGTGTGGGAGGGCGGCGACGAGATCACGATCTACACGCCGCCGCAGTCGCTCAAGGTGCGCAACATCCGCAATAATGACCGGGTTGCCGTCAACTTCAACAGCGACGAGCGCGGCGCCGACGTCGTCGTGTTTCTGGGGCGGGCGACACTCGATGATTCCGCGCCCGCCGTCAAGGACAACCCGGCCTATATCGAGAAGTACCGCCGGGGCATGCAGAACATCGGGCTGACGCCTGAGAGCATGTCGCAGATATACTCGCAGCCGATCCGCGTGAAGTTTTCGCACATCCGCGTCCAGGGAGTCTGAATAACTCATCACAAGAGAGAGCCAGCCACATGAAGCCTTCCCAACCCGTCGTCCTGATCACCGGCGCGTCGTCCGGCCTGGGCCGCGCCACCGCCGAGCATCTGCATGAGCACGGCTACCGCGTCTATGGCACGAGCCGCAAGCCCGAGGCTGCGCCGGAACTGCCCTTCCCGCTGCTGCAAGTGGACGTCGCCGACGAGGCCTCGGTGCGGCAGGCCGTCGAGCACATCGTCACACAGGAGGGGCGGCTCGATGTCGTCGTGAACAATGCCGGGTACGGCATCGCCGGGGCGGTCGAGGAGACGACGCCTGAGGAGGCGATGCGCCAGCTTGACGTGAACCTGCTCGGCGTGCTGCGAGTGTGCCGGGCGGCGCTGCCCGTGATGCGGCGGCAGGGCAGCGGGTTCATCCTCAACGTCAGCTCGCTCGGCGGGCGCGTCGGCTTGCCGTTCCAGGGCTGGTACAGCGCCAGCAAGTTCGCGCTGGAAGGGCTGACCGAGGCGCTGCGCATGGAAGTCGCGCCTTTCGGGGTGCGGGTGGCCCTGCTGGAGCCGGGCGACTTCCGCACCGGGTTCACCGCACAGCGCCAGTGGACATCGGAGTCGACGGAGTCCAGCCCCTACGGCGAGCGCGCGCGGCGCTGTGTCGGGGTGATGGAAGCCGACGAGCAGTCGGGCGCGCACCCCGAGCAGGCGGCGCGGCTTATACGCCGCATCATCGAGACGCCGCGCCCGAAGGTGCGCTACACCGTCGGGCCGCTGGCCCAGCGCGCCATGATCGCGCTGCGCCCTTTCATTCCGGGTCGCCTCTTTGAGTGGGGCATCCGCAAATACTATCGCCTGGACGAGTGAGGAACGCCATGCGCCCGGATATTTCCATTGCCCTGTCGTCTACCGTGATCCTGCTGCTGTTTGTGGTCGGCGGGGTGGGGGCTGTCGCCAGTGTGTATAACTGGGATTGGTTCTTCCGCGCGGGCGGCGCGGCCTGGCTGGTGCGGCGTGTCGGGCGGGACCGTGCGCGGGTGATCTGCGGAGCGCTCGGCGTTGCGATGGTCGTCATTGCGCTCGTGCAGATGACCGGCCCGGTGCCGGTGCCGCGCGGCTAGGGGGAAGGATCGCGCGGCAGCCTGCTATAATCGAGGTCCACGCATTATTCGCAAGCAGCCACCGGAGGGACAGAATGCCTGATCATATTTACAAGAAGATCGAGCTGACCGGGTCGTCAACCGTGAGCATGGAGGACGCGATCCAGAACGCCATTGCCCGCGCCAATAAGACGATCAAGAACATGCGCTGGTTTGAGGTGGTCGACACACGCGGCTACATTGAGGGGGGCAGAGTCGCGTACTGGCAGGTGACGATCAAGATCGGCTTCACGCTGGAGGACACGATGGGCGACTCGACTGTCATCGAGGAGTCCATCGACTGACGGACCGGGGAGCTTCACCTGCGCCGCTCTCCCCGGCGGCTTGCGCCCGCCGGTTGACTCCGGGGGTATGGGCTGGTTGGATCAAGGAGAGCGGCGCAGTACAGACTGACAGGAGGGAGAGGGAAACACGAGAGCGCATGGCTAACGTTCCCATCGAACGCGAGGCGACCGAGGAGCACGCTGCCCCCCGGGTTCGCAAACGTCCCTGGCCGGTCGTCGCGGTGATGCTCCTGCTGCTGGGGCAGATGGCCGGTCACTTTGCCCTGGGCATATACCTCGTCTCCGAAACCGATAACCTGACCATCCGCGAGGTGCTGGAGGGTGGGCCGGAGGCCTTCCAGGTGCTTGAAATCCTGGGCATTATCATGATTATCGGCTCCGGGTTCTTCGCCATCCTGACGATTTTGCAGCAGTGGCGGAGCGCCTGGCATCAGGTGATGTTCTCCCAGGCGTTGAGCCTGATACTGGGGCTGGTGCTGTACTTTGTCTCCGCGCCGTTCTACAGCTATCTGATCCTGGTGTACGCCGTGTTTGTGGTGGTGTACCTGCTGCTGCCGGGCGTGCACGTGGCGTTTCTCCCCATCGAGGATAAGAACAATGGGACGCGCTGAAGACATCGCCCTGCTGAGGCGGTTCGAGCCGGTGCTGCGCTACACGCGCGGCGAGCGTTTCTTCCCGATGAGCGCCGAAGCCTACGTGCGCGAGAGCAGCCTGTGGATCCAGCGCAGCGGGTCGGCGGCCCGGTGCCTCGTGCCGGAGGGCCAGCTCACGCTGGAGAAGCTGGCCGAGCACCGCGCTGAGGGCTTCGACGCCGTCACCTATCTCCAGTTCATCGAGCCGCTGAACCTGGCCGACCTCGCCCGCTACCAGCTTGAGGAGAGCCGCCGCCGCAAGGAGCGTGACGAACTGGACGTGTTTGAGGCGGGGCGGGGCAGGCTGGCGCGCGTTGGCTACATTTCCCGTTTTGTGGAGGCCTTGCTGTCGCTCGTGCTGCTGGCGCGGGGGCGCATCCCCGGCGATACTGCCGCCGCCGCCTCAATGACCTACGAGCGCATCATGCGGGAGTCTCCGCATACCTGCTACTATGGCCGCGTCGTGCGCGACCAGGACTGGATTGTGCTCCAGTACTGGTTCTTCTACGCGTATAACAACTGGCGCTCCGGCTTCTTCGGCATCAACGACCATGAGGCCGACTGGGAGCAGGTGAGCATCTACGTGTACGAGGACGACGACCACCAGATCAAGCCGGAGTGGGTGGCGTATGCCTCGCACGATTACTTCGGCGACGATCTGCGCCGCCACTGGACGGACCCCGAACTCGACAAGGTTGGGGAGCATCCGGTTGTGTACGTCGCCGCCGGTTCGCACGCCAGCTACTTCCAGCCCGGCGAGTACCTCACCGAGATCGACCTGCCGTTTATGCGCCCGCTCGTCCAGCTGGCCGACCGCATCCAGAAGGCGCGCAACGAGGCGCTGGAGGAATACTGGGGGGTGCAGCTTACGCACCCGCCCGATCAGCCCGCGCTCAACATCTTCCGCATCCCGTTTATCGACTACGCACGCGGCGACGGGCGCGGCATCGGGCCGGGCCAGGAGCGTGAGTGGGACGAACCTATCCTGCTGGACCCCGTGCCGGACTGGGTGCGGCTGTATCGCGGCCTGTGGGGCTTCTACATGCAGGATCCGTTTGCCGGCGAGGACGCCCCCGCCGGGCCGATGTACAACCGGGACGGCTCGGTGCGCCGTGCGTGGTACGATCCGGTTGGCTGGGCCGGGCTGGAGAAAGTCCCGCCGCCGAGCCGTGCGCTGGAGCGCGCCTTCGGCAGGCGGGCGGCCATCCTGAACCGGCGCGACGAACTGAACGACCTCATCGAGCACACACATACCGAGTTGATGCGGCTGGGCGTGGAAATGGACGCGATGCGCGGCCTGCCGCACCTTAAGCCGCTGTTTGAGCAGCAGGCCCAGCAGATGGAGGCGCTCAGGACGCAGCTTGACGAGGCGCGCGCGCAGCTTGCGCGGGATGAAGCGCTGCTCGAAGCGCTGGAGCACCATATCGAACGGCTGCGCGAGGGCGATTACGGGCCGATCCGCGCGCATATCCGGCGCGGGCACCGGCCCCTTAGCGATGAGCAACTCCGGCTGGGGCTCCTCGCAGAACTGTGGGCGGCGACCAGCATCGGGCTGGTGGCGCTGGCGTTCGTCGCGCTGATCGTGTTTGAAGAACCGCTGTGGATCGGGCTGGGCATCCTGCTGGCGCTGATCCTCGTGCTGGAGGCGGCCTTCCGCCGCTGGCTGGGGCAGCTTGTCGTACTGGTGACGGTGGTGCTGGCGCTCGTCGCGGCGGTCATCATCCTGATCAACTTCTTCCAGCCGATTGTGATCGGGCTGGTTGTGCTCATGGCACTGTACATCCTGTGGGAGAACCTGCGCGAGATGTGGGCTTAGAGCAGCCGGATAGGCTTTCTTTGCCTGTATAAAGAGCAGTTTTAGGTTTGATATGTGCGATGCGCGCCACCTAAATCAGCCATAAAAAAGCGCCTGTATCATCGCGGTATGGGCCCGGATGAGGTAAAATATAAGCTCGTACGCGTTGTTGGTTGAAGAGGTATTTGTATGGCTGAGGATATTCGCAACCGTGAGCGGCTTGACCCGAACGCGATCAAATCCGTGGACGAGGAGATTGCGGAAATGGTTGCGCTCATCCGGGAGGCGCGCGAGCGCCTTTCCGAAGTGGAGGAAGAGGTAGACCCGGTTGTAGCAAGGGCCAAGCAGCGTCTCGAAATGCTGCTGGAGTATCGCGGCGAGAGCTGGTCCGATGGCACCGGCTATGCCCGGCTGGCCTCCGAGGGGACGCGAGTGGTCTATGATGCGGAGGCGCTCGACAACCTCATCATCGAGGACCCTGCGAAGTACGGCTGGTTGAAGCAGTATCGCAAGGAAATTTCGGTTACCGGTGGCGTGCGCGTCAAGTAGCATCCGGTACAGTTGAGCAAAAGGTCGCCCCACACGGGGCGACCTTTTTGATTCAGGCCGAATGCTCTCACCCCGACCCCGGTATATTCCCCTCTCCTGCTGAGGGTACGGCAGTTTTTAAGATTAAAAATATGTTTTGAGGTAGAGTGGCTTGGGGTGATTCAGTTGAAATTCATAA
>ERZ773359.409-NODE-409-length-61227-cov-21.635094_pt1 | contig 61227 bp, 49 predicted proteins | sample MGYA00374955_ERZ773359 | MGnify/ENA primary metagenome ERZ773359 (study PRJEB29098, sample SAMN04486028) | biogas fermenter metagenome | study: EMG produced TPA metagenomics assembly of the Biogas fermentation microbial communities from Germany - Plant 4 DNA1... | reverse complement strand
AAAGTTGTTGAAACACAGCTAAAGAAAGTAGTTGAGGAAATACAGAAAATCAGTTAAATACGCGCAAGAAAATGTGCCACATAGTATTTGAAGGATAAAAAGTGTAATAAAAATAAAAAGAAAGCCGGTGTTATGTATGAAGTTCTTCTGCGGTGCGGCGCGTGAAAAAACGACACCAAAGATAGGTACACTGCTGTACGGCTATCGCCCTGATGTGGTAAGCGATTCGGTGCATGACGACCTTACACTGGCGGCCATAGCATTCAGCGACGGCAAATACACCGCTCTTTTGATCTCAGCCGATATTGGCGACCTTCAAAACGAGCTGTGCGACGAGTTTCGCAAATCTGTAGCAGACGCATGCGGTCTTGACGCACGTGATATAATAGTGTCATCCACCCACACGCACTGTGCTCCGAACTTGAGCGGCGTCTCTGGCTGGGGCGACATTGACCGCTTGTATTACGAGGAGATATTTTTGCCGGCCGCGCTCGCGGCATCGAAAAAAGCAACAGAGCGGATGGCGGAGGCCGAGGTCGGCGTATCTGTCGGGCGCAGCGAAGTTGGTATCAACCGGCGCGAGCACACAAGAGAGGGGCATATTCTGCTCGGGCAGAACCCATGGGGACTGTTTGACGAGAATATGACGGTTATAAAAATCAGGCGCGCCGACACAAAAGAGGGGATAGTCAACATTGTTCACTACGGCTGCCACGGCACAGCCTGCGGCATGTCAACGATCATCACGCGCGACTGGCCGGGCGTGATGGTCGACAGGTTGGAGCACGAGACAGGGACGCTTTCGGTCTTTATAAACGGCGCAATCGGCGATGTCGGGCCGCGGCTGACAAACGGCAAGACGGTAGGTGACATAACTTATGTCGAGGAGCACGGCGCGTATGCCGCAATGGATGCGGTGAGGATTGCCTCGCAGATTAAATCTTATGCTTCGGTAAGCGTGTCCGCATTTTACGGTACGGTCAAGCTGCCATATCAGGCGCATCCGACGCTTGATGAGGTGCGCGCCCGGAAAGCGCAGATAAAGAACCCCGAAAATCTCGTTAACATTGAGGCGCTGCGGTACAGGCATTTGTGCGATGTCGAAGAAATTTTGCTCGCAGGCGACAGCATAACGCATCCCGAGGCTTTTTCGTTTGACCAGACCATCCTTGCGATAGGCGACATACTAATTGTGCCCTTCCCGTTTGAGATGTTCTCCGAAATCTCGCTGCGCATGCGGCACTACTCGAAATATGCCTATACACTGTGCCTGTCGTGCGCTAATGGTTATAACGGTTATCTGCCGTCGCAGGACCAGCTTTGCCGCGGCGGATATGAGGTGGGAGTGTTCAGATACGCATCACCATACAGCCTCGCAGACAACACCGACGACAACATTATAAACGAGAACTTGAGAATTATTGAAAGAGGAGAGGACAATGTATAGAATCGGTAAAGAAGAAATAGAGGCACTGGCTCGCGTAATAGAAAGCCGCGACCTGTTTAAGATTAACAGCGGCGCCTGTGAAGTGCTGAATTTTGAGGCTGAGCTGTGCGAAAAGTTGGGGGTTAAGCACTCAATCCTCATGACCTCCGGTAAGGCGGCGCTTATATCAGGTCTTGTCGGGATGGGAGTCGGCCCGGGCGATGAGGTTATTGTACCGGCTTATACATACATTGCGACCGCCATTGCCGTGACTGCGGTTGGTGCGATACCGGTTATTGCGGACATTGACGAATCGCTGACGCTTGACCCCGCCGATTTTGAAAGGAAAATCACAAAGTACACAAAGGCAGTTATACCGGTTCACATCCAGGGCTTCCCCTGTGATATGGACAAAATCAACGAGATTGCGAAAAAGCACGGGGTTTATGTGCTGGAGGACGCCTGCCAGTCGGTCGGCGGCTCGTATAAAGGCAAGCGGCTGGGTACCGTCGGTGATGCGGGAGCTTTCAGCTTTAACTATTACAAAGTCATCACATCCGGCGAGGGCGGCGCGCTTATGACCGACTGCCGCGAGATTTTCGAGCGTGCGCTTATCTATCATGACTCGTCGGCTATAGCCTATTTCGGCAACCAGCTTGAATCGTTTACCACCGAGCAGTTCTGCGGAAACGAGTTCAGGGTGTCGGAGTTTACGGGCGCTATAATGCGCGCACAGCTTAAAAAGCTGGACTCGATTCTCTATGACCTGCGCCGCAACAAGGCGTATCTGCTCGACAAGCTGAGCGGTAAATACAACTTCATACACTCAAACGACATCCTGGGCGACTGCGGTACGACACTTGCCTTCTGGTTTGACACCGAGGCAGAGGCAGTCGAGTTCAAACGTAAAGCCGACACCGCCGGCTATCCGGGCACACGGCCGATAGATACCGGCAAGCATGTTTACACAAACTGGACGCCCATAATGAACAAAAAAGGCGCCTTCCATCCCGCGTTTGACCCGTTCAAAATGGAGGCAAACAAAGACCTCAACCATAACTACACGCCCGACATGTGCGAAAAGTCGCTTGAGTATCTGAAGCGGGCAGTATACATAATGATAGACCCAGACATGGACGAAAGAGGTCTTGACAGGATAGTGGACGCACTGAAATAAAATCCGGCTGCCGCATATCATTGCGATATGCGGCAGTTTTGGTCTGTTTTGAGTTACGGCTTGCACTCCATGTGCGCATAACCAATATAGCGATAGACGAAAAAGCATACTGAGTTCATGACATCGGCATGCCGGTTGACTAGCATTTTACGGTAAAAATGACGGCTTTCCCCGCACAGAGACCAGCAAAATCAACACAATCCGCGCATCTTCCAAAAATCGCAGAAGGACATCCGAACATGATTGTGTCCTTCTGCGATATGGTACTTATTCCGAGAAAAGAGGTGTGGACAGATAGCGCTCCCCTGTGTCTGGGAGTATGACAACGATAACCTTGCCTTCGTTTTCGGGCCGCTTTGCAATCTCGGTAGCCGCCCACACCGCCGCACCGGACGAAATACCGACGAGCAGGCCTTCTGTTCTGGCCAGTGCTCTGCCCGTGGCGAATGCATCCTCGTTTTTGACGCTGATAATCTCGTCATAAACCGAGGTGTTCAGCACCTTTGGTACAAAACCCGCGCCGATTCCCTGGATTTTATGCGGGCCGGGCCTGCCGCCGGAGAGAACGGGCGAGTCTTCAGGCTCGACAGCCACAATTTTTATGTCCGGCTTTTTCGATTTCAGATACTCGCCCGTGCCGGTTATTGTGCCGCCGGTGCCTATGCCGGCAACGAAAATATCAATTTCGCCGTCGGTATCCTCCCAAATCTCGGGCCCTGTGGTTTTGCGGTGTATTTCGGGATTGGCGGGATTTATAAACTGCCCGGGAATAAATGCGCCGGGAATTTCCTTTGCAAGCTCTTCGGCTTTTGCAATGGCGCCTGACATGCCTTTCGCACCTTCGGTCAGCACAAGCTCGGCACCGTAAGCGCGAAGCAGGTTCCTGCGCTCAATGCTCATTGTTTCTGGCATTGTTAAAATTACGCGATAACCTCGGGCCGCCGCGACCGAGGCAAGACCGATGCCGGTGTTGCCGCTGGTCGGCTCGACAATTACAGAGCCGGGTTTAAGTAAGCCTTTTTTCTCTGCATCGTCAATCATTGCAAGTGCAATCCGGTCTTTAACGCTTCCCGCAGGGTTATAATACTCAAGTTTTCCAACAATTCTTGCCCCAATCCCGTTTGCATTACCGTATCTGCCCAGCTCGAGGAGAGGGGTTTTGCCGATGAGTTCGGTGATGTTCTTATAAATGCTTGCCATTTTTTATCCCCCAATACTATTGTGTGAATATCATATATGTATAGTATGATATGTTGATAATATAATATTCCATAAAAACGTATTTGTCAATACCTAATTTAAATTATAAAAAAGCCTGATGGCTGAAGGTAAAGCCCTGTCAAGCTTTCGCCTGACAGGGCTTTACTCAGTTTATGGTGATGAATGTTCCTTACGATGTTAAACTAAAATTCTATATCGTATCTTGCCAGCACTGTTTTGTCACACTCCGGCAGCATCTCGCGGACAAATTCGGCTTCGTCCTCAGGCAGAGCCTCAATTTGCTCGGTGAGATTATCGAGCCAGACCTTTTCTCGGTCGGAGAGCATAAGCCGTCCCGCTTCACTGCCTTCGCGCATAGCCTCAAGCGCTAATAGACCGGCTGCTTTGGTGCGTTTGTAGTACCCTTCGATTTCAACAAGCTTTTTTGAAATATCGAACACAACGTCGGGGCGCAGTACATACGCCTGCGGGTCCAGCTTCGAGTCGGAGTCGGCGCAGATGTCGCGCAACAGCAGAGCAGTATCTTTGCCTCTTGTGCTGCCTTCGTTGAGCATACGGCAGTCGTAGACAAGCTGCTCGAACGAAACGGTCGGCGCCATGCCCCCGAGGAGCTTGATATGCTGGACAGACTCGTTGCTCCACAAGTCGGCCATACAAACAGCGACATTTCCGACCGGCGACAGGTGCGCACATGCGGCAACTCTGCCCTCGGTCGAGATTGGCGTGCCGGTGATGGCTTTTATGTAAACGCCCTCGTAACCGCAGTCTTTGTGCGGGCCGCGTGCGCCGCACTCGATTGCCACAAGGCTTCTCACCGCCGTCATCACCCGTACGGCGGCCGCGAAAACTTTGGGGATGTAGTTTTTCTCTGCAAGTACCATTGCGGTGTTGCCAAATCCGCAGGCCGTGTCTCCGCTTGCCACAGTGCCGGTTTTGTCGGCAATTGCCACTATTTCTGTCCACAGCTTGTTCATATCCTTGCAGCCGATTATCGACAACGCAAAGATAGACTTCGCAATATCGCAGCTTATGGTTGCCTCGTCGTGGATTTCTTTGCCGCCTACCGACTCGATGGCAAGGAAATCGGCACCTGCATTGGCGCAGCCTTCAAATGTCTCAAGCATACAATCCCATTCGGCGCCCCGCCACATGTGCTGAAGTTGCGGGCCTTCGCGGATGTCGTTGGGTGTGATCCGCACTGCAGCTTTAATGCCATATTTAGCCTCGTGCTCTTTGATTATGTCCACGACGGTTTTGCACACATCGATGCCCCACTTCGGATTCATCGTCATCGGCGGCAGCGTCTCGATTTCGGCGACAAAGCCGGACACTTCAAGCTCTCTTGCTCGGGTGCATATACCCTCGATTATCTCGCGGTAAATGCCAAGCACCTGAGGCATTGTTGCCTCCTCCACAGACATCGGAGGCAGCGTGAAATTTATCTCGGGATAGAGAGTGCCGCCACCTATAGACAAGCCGTTTTTGAGGATCACAGGATACTTTGCGAGAGAGAAAATAAGGTCGTCGCAAGAGTCGTATGCAAGTTTAGTAAAATTGCGCTTGCTCATGGTAACATACCACTTTCCCTGTTTAGATTTTGTTAGATACGAAACCGTATCAATAATATTATTTAATGCAGCCGGTCAATGTTAGCCGCCGACCGGCAAACGAATAACTCAAGTAGGACGGCAAATCTTATGCACATGCCTCTAAACGGCGCGGGTAGTTTGCACATCGCAGAATTTAAGATATAAATTGCGATGCATAGGTAAAGTTAACCTGATTTTTTTGCCTGTGGGGAAAGTATAGCAACATAAGCATATAAAGTCAATAGGAATACCATGCTATTTTTTGTACTTTTCTGTTATCGGAAATTGAAAATTTCCTTTTCGATGTAGTAGCGAAAGAAAGTTGAATTTTTCCAAGTATTTGTGATAAATAGCTTTAAAAATCAACTCGTATATATTATAATATATATTAGCAATAATAAACCGGAAAGGGAGTATATGGGGATGAACAAGTTATATATTTTCACACCGGACAAACTTGGAACCATATCGCCTGGCATTTATGGTCATTTTTCCGAGCATCTCGGAGGCGTCATTTACGACGGTATCTGGGTCGGAGAGGGCTCTGATGTGCCAAACATCCGCGGTTTCAGGGCAGAGCTTGTCGAAAAGCTAAAAGCTATAAATCCGCCCATGTTGCGCTGGCCGGGCGGTTGCTTTGCCGAAATTTACGACTGGCGCGACGGCATCGGCCCGCGGGAAAAGCGCCCGGTCAGGATAAACTGGTGGCATAACCACGACCACCGCTATGAGCCAAACGAAGTCGGCACCGACGAGTTTATCTTTTTCTGCCGGCTCATAGGAGCGGAGCCTTATATAGCGGCAAACATCACGTCGATGACGCCGCTTGATATCCGCGACTGGATAGACTATTGCAATACGCCGAACGGAATTACTACATACGCAAAGCTGCGCGAGGAAAACGGAAACCCGGAGCCCTTTAACGTCAAATATTGGGGCGTGGGCAATGAAACTTGGGGCGGCGGCGGCAACATGACGCCCGAGGTATACGCGCATGAATATCGCAAATATGCGACCATAATGAGCAATACAGATCCAACCATAAAGCTCATCGGCTCCGGCGCAAACTCGATAGACTATAGCTGGACAAAGCGCTTTATGGAGATATTCGCCTCCTCCGACAAAATTATGAGCTATTTCTCGCTGCATTACTATTGCGGGTCAAGCGGTCACCCGACCGAGTTTACGGTGGATGAATGGTATCAACTTCTTTCGCAGGCTGCCGGCATAGAGTATTGCCTGCGGCGCCACTGGAATTATATATGCGGCTTCGGCATGGAGAGACACGCAAAGCTGGCTATTGACGAGTGGGGAGCATGGCATCCCGAAGGGTCCGGCCCCTCGAAAGGATATAACCTGTTCGAGCAGCAGAACACTATGCGCGACGCGATGATAGCGGCTTTGACACTAAATATTTTCAACAATAACTGTGACAAGGTCGAAATAGCGGCAATCGCGCAGCTTGTAAACAACCTGCACACGCTCTTCTTAGCCTCCGGTCACAACCTTATAACAACGCCTACATATCATATTTTTGATATGTATAAAGGCCACCAGGGCGGCGAGGCGATAAGAACCGCGGTCGACAAAAACGAGGATATTACTTTTAAAAACCCGAATAACGGCAGAGAAAGCCATATACCAAAGCTGTCGTTTTCGGCGTCTATCAAGGACAGTAAATTGACGCTCACGATTGCAAACCTTTCGCACGATACGTCGGAGGTCTTGAGTCTCGAGCCGATAGGCATAAAGCTCGCCGACAGCGCGCAAATAGGAATTTTAACCCACACCGACTATCACGCGCACAATACATTTGAAGACCCCGAAAACGTAAAGGCTGAGTACAAAACGGCAGACATCTCGGACGGTGTGGTAACTGTTCCGGCAGCATCGATTGTTGCGATTACGGTGGATATAGTCTGATAAAAGTGCGGCCTTGACCTGTGCCACAGTGCCCGCTCGGCACAGGTTAAGGCCTCTGTAGAATATAGTGCAATATTTTTTTGCACGATTTATTGAAAATGTGAAAAACAATCCGATATTGCGTCCCATACGGTGTTGCTATTGCATATATGCCCCGCTATAATAACAGTGACAGTATTAACCTATTTTGAGTGCGGCAGCAGCATCCGGTCATATATATAAGTGAAGGCTTAGTCACCTTGAGACAGATGCGGTTTATGAATTTGATGCGTTTTGTATCGGTAATACTGCTTTCAGTTTTGTTTATAGTATGTGTAGTTTCATGCAGGCCCGCCGGCATTGCCGGAGGGGGTTATGCGGCCTCGGACACCGATTACGATGAGATACTGTTTGAGAAAAAGCGCACATTAACCTTGCTGATGGATTTGCCTTATCCGCTATCAAGTTATGACCAGCAGTCAATTGAGGCATATAAAAATATAATAGGCGAAGTAAGCGCAGCTCTTCCATCTTTGAACGCGATAGACGAGGCTGACGATTACATTTTGCGACTGCAGGAAGTTTTAGGCTCGATGCGGCTGACTTCAGGCGAATTGCCGCAGGTTTACATAAAAGTCACGGGGGATATAGGAGACGGTTACAAGGAAGCCTCGGTGATGATAGTGGATACACAGGGTCGGGAACATACCCGAAACACACCTGTCACCATAAAACTGCGCGGCAACAGTACACGCGGTGCCCCGAAAAAGCCGTATACGATTAAATTTGAAACCGGCCTTTCAATACTCGGCATGGAGAAAAGCAAAAAGTGGGTGCTTCTTGCAAACGCATTTGACAAAACAATGCTGCGCAACAAAATGGCGCTTGATTTTGCGCAGAGGCTGAATTTCCCTTATTCTCCTGAAGGCGTGTTTGCCGAAGTTTATCTCAACGGCAAATACAGAGGGCTGTATCTTTTGACCGAGGCGGTAAACGAAGGCAAGAATCGGGTCAACATAAACGTGGAAGCCGGCGATTTTCTGTTCGAGCATGAAACCACAAGGCAAGAAGCCGGCAAAACCTATATAACGACAAAACGGGACATGCGGTTTAAAATTGTCGAGCCCAAAACGCCAACTGCGATGCAAATATCATCGGTACGAGATTATCTGCTTGAAATCGAGCGGGCTATGGAAAGCAGAGATTACGACAAAATTTCGCGCTATATAGACGTGCCCTCGTTTGTCGATTTTTATGTGCTGATGGAGCTTTTTAAAGACGTTGACGGCTGGTTCAGCTCGATGTATTTTTATCTCAAAGACGGGGTCATGTATGCCGGCCCGGTTTGGGATATGGACCTCAGCAGCGGCAATGTGTCGGATAAAGTTGACGAAGACAAATACCGGGCGTATTGCAATTTGCCCGGGTTCGGCACCGGCTCGCGTGACAGTGCCGACGGCATTTGGATGCGCTTTGGCTGGCTTGACATTTTGATGAGCTGCGAGCGATTCTACTCGATGGTGCGCGAGCGGTATTTGGAGCTGCAGCCCTATATAGTAAATCTTTATGAGGACAACCGCCTGGGACAAAATCAGATTGATAAACTTGTTGCCGAAAATCGCGCGGCAATCGAGCGCAACAACGAGATGTGGCCGATGGATGTTGCCTACAGTATATACGAGATGAAACCTCTGCCGACCTATGAGGAGAATGTAATGCACTATAGGGATTGGCTTAGGCGCAGAAACGATTTTTTGCTTTCTTATTTTGGCTAAATTCACACTGCGGGGAAACAGAAGCTATGTATAACACCGAGCTGTACAATTTTATCACTGACAAAAGGCATCACGCTTTTCGCGGAAAAGGGCTGCCGTCGCGAGCGCAACAGTACAAGGCCATGGGGCTTTCTCCGCGCGAGCGAATGGCGAGGCGGTTTTGTGAGGCTGCGGAAAAGGAAGCACAGTCGCCGCATATATTGCCGGGCCAAAAAATCGTTCTGATGCGAACGGTGCCCGATTTACCCGACGTTCTGACAGAAGACGAATGGAACGAGATAAAGAAAACGGCACATGTACACGAACGGGGCTACATATCGAATATCTGTCCCGACTATATGTCGGTAATCTCAAAGGGCTTTAAAAAAATAAGAGAAAACGCCGATAAGTGTAGCAGACAGGTGCTCGATGCGCTGTCAAGCCTTTGTGCCGGGTACCGGCGGCAAGCAGCAGCGCAAAACAGAGGCGATGTTGCGGCTGTGCTCGAGCGCATTCCCGAGTATCCGGCCGAGACTTTCCACGAGGCGCTGCAGTTTTTCCGAATACTGCACTATGCATTGTGGCTTGAGGGCAATTATCATAACACGGTTGGCCGATTTGACAAATATATGATGCCCTATCTGCAACGCGACCTCGACCGCGGAGTGCTTACGGAAGACGAGGCAAAAGCGCTGCTTGAGGACTTTTTCCTATGATTTAATATCGACAGCGATCTTTATCCGGGTATACAGCAGGGTGACAACGGGCAAAGCATGATGCTTGGCGGGCTTTGCGAGGATGCTGGAGCGCGTATTTCTGCGAGCTCGACAAAGAGTATCAGGACCATGTTATCAGACGTCATGAGTATGTCGTTTGAGGGTATGTCAAAAGCAGTAGTTTTCGACATCCAAGGCTTTTCGACCGACGACGGGCCGGGCATACGCACGACGGTGTTTTTCAAAGGCTGCCCGCTCAGATGCCTGTGGTGCCATAACCCGGAGGGGCTGTCCCCCGAGCCTGAGCTGTGTGTTAAGGTCGCAAGATGCAAAAATTGCGGAAAGTGCCTTGCCGGCTGCAATCATCCTGATTGCCAACAATGGGGCAGGTGCCTGCATATCTGCCCGTCCGGCAACATAAGCGTGGTGGGAAAACAGTATACCGCAAGCGAGCTTGCCGAGCTGCTTTTGCGTGACAAAGATATTTTCGATTCAAGCGATGGCGGCGTGACATTTTCCGGCGGTGAGCCGCTGCTGCAGATTGAGTTTATAGCAAGCCTGACACCAAAGCTCGGCGGAATACACACCGCTGTGGAAACCTGCGGATATGTGAGTGAGCGTAGTTTTAGTGTGGCGCTCGACTGTATAGACTTTTTTCTGTTTGACCTTAAAGTCTATGACAGCGGCAGACACAAAAAATACACCGGCGTCGAAAACGGGGTGATTTGCCGCAACCTCAAGACTTTGCAAAAATCGGGAAAACCTCATGTAATCCGCATACCGCTGATACCGGGTTATACGGACGACGAGGAGAACCTCCGCGGGCTTGCCAAACTTGCGGGCGGCTCAACGGTTCAGCTTTTAACATACAACGCCCTCGCGGGCGCAAAATATGCAAATTTAGGTAAAGTTTATCCGCTGGCAGGCCTGCAGCCTACAAAAACCGAAGGGCATAAAAAGTATATTAATGGGACAACCGCTGACCGATAATCTCACAAGTAATGCGCAGGACATATCATGCATTTGGCAAGGTCGCCAAACGTAGAATAATAAGCGAATAAAAAATGCTCAGACCTGAAAACTGCGGTCTGAGCTTTTTTGTAGTTTATTCTGCGGACAGGTAAAGGTCAATAAACTCTTGCAGCTGTGCCTCTGCTGCTGTTATGCGCTTCTCATAACTTGAAATCCAAGTCTGTGACTTCTGCTGGAGCGGCTCAAGGAAAGACCATGTGAAAATGTCATTGGCGTAAGAGCCGCCGTACACGAGGGGGAAGTTAGCGTCGATGCCGTCGTAGATAAGGTCAATCATATACGAGGAGTAGTTGTCGCGCGTGTATTTGATTTTCAGAGCAATCTCGTAATATGCAGGTATAAGTGTCTTGTTGCTCTCCTCGCAGAGTGCCTGTATAACCGCGCTTGCGAAATCCGGATCGCCGCAAGTAGTGGGTATAACACCTATTTCGGCGGTATCATGTACGGTTGTGTGATATTTGGACTGTGCCTCGTCCAGTTTAGGATAGGGCAGTATGCCTATATCGCTCTCCATGTCGCGCAGCAGCCCAAAATCCCCTATCCGAACGGTGCTTATAAACAGGCTTCCGTTGCTTTTGAATTTATTGAGAAACTCCTGGCTGTTTTCTTGATAGTTTGTGTATGTTGCGTCGTTGTAGTAGACATCGTAAATCTTTTGATAAAGCAAATCGGAACGGTCGTTTGCAATTGTAATGGAAGGAATACCGTTTTCGTCGCGAGATATAAAATCTGGTTCTCCAGCGTATTCATACGGGAAAATCGAACCGCCAACTCCCGCTATGATCATACCGAACCGGTCTTCTGCGTCAATTATGCTGTTGCCGTTTATGTCAAGATAAGCGTCTTTTATGTACGTAATCAGCAAATCAAACGTCCATTTGCCGTCGTTGACCGCCTTATAAAGCTCGTCGGGGTCGCCGTAAATATCTCTGAATATATCGCGGTTATAGTACATTACGTGCGCTTTGCAAAGCACGTCGATGAAATAGTCTCCCACAAGCAAGTACATTCTGTCGTTGCCAATGGTAAGGTCGCGCATGTAATCGTACCACCAGCCGACCTTGTCGAAGTCAAAATATTTGCAGTCGTAGATATTTACAAACATCTTTTCTGCCGACAGCAAGCCAAGTCCACGCTGGTCGTTGACAATCAGTTCAAAAGCGTCGTCGCCGGCCTGGATAATCTTGCGGACATTCGTTGCGACCTGATCCCAGTTGTAGTCGGTTTCGGTGTACACGAATTTGACGTTAAGCCGGTCGGCAACGTCAAGATTGCGCTGGTACACAGCGTCGGCAACCACGTCACCTGTGGCCTCGCCTGCATCCATCATCAGATCGGCCGAGCTTATGGCTGTGTTGCTCATCTGGATTCGAAAATCGCGTCCTCCGAAGTTGAGCCCCGCAAGAATATCCACTTCTGTCGTGACATCGCTGTCGGTCTGCTCAGGTTTCGTGTCTTCACTGGTGTCTGCGGAGCTATTTCCGCAAGAGACAAGGAGCAATGACAATGCAACGGTTGATGCGAGCAGGAACGCAAGAGCCTTTTTAAAATTCATAGCGCTTTACCTCGGTACTTTAATAATGTCACATCTTAAATTATAGGTATATAAACTATTAAATAAATTATTTATATGTAAACAATGCATTATAATGCTAAAAACAAACACTAAATAACAACTATATGTAAATGTGGTAACAAATTAGCTTGACCTGGATGAATGGGCAGTTTTATATGCCATAGGCGAAATCCCCATGCGCTGCTTGAAAATCCTTGAAAAATAGTTTACATCGTCATAGCCAACCATCAGCGCTGTTTGCTTCACGGTATAATTGCTTTCTCTCAAAAGCGACGCTGCTTTATCAATTTTATAGCTGTTTACATATTCATTGAAACCCATTCCATACGCTTTTTTTATTCGGCGATATAAAGTTGAGCGGCTTATATTAAGCTCGCTGCAAATTTTCTCCGCTGTTATGCGTGTGCCGACATTGTGTTCAATATAGGCCTTTATCATCTCGTCGGGATTATCTTCGGTATCTATTACAAGGCGATCATTTTGCATGCGATCGGCAATAAATTTCAGCATCGAGCACATGGAGCGAAAGCGAAATTCGCTCATGACGCGCAGTTTGCCATAATAATAATCGCGATAATAGTTATATGCCGCTGGTGTAAATACTTTTGAGTCAATTTTTTGTAGCTTGTGATAAATAGCGTTAAAATTCTCATCGGTTTTTTCACAATCATACACCTGACCGACAAAAATCATCGCGCTGCATTTGCCGTTTACCGGGACGGGAATAAGCCCCTCGTAAAAGCCGAGATGGCAGCGGTAAATGTAAATTTCGCCGCTTTCCCGGCATTTTTCGACGGCGTGTTCGTCGCATTTTATGCACAGGTTGTCAATTTCGCGACTGTTTCTTATTGCGCGGCAAAAGACATCGTCCATGTTAACCGATGGGTATGCAATACAGTTGTGATAATTGAATATCTTGTTGTAATACGAAACACGCACGGGCGGCTCAAAAACCGAAATGGCGATTCCGCCTGTGGCATAATAAAAGTCTTTGAAAAAATCAAAAAGCTTGTGTGAAAAGACTAATCCCATTGGAATTTCATCCCCTAAAAACAGCGGATTGCTTAACATGGTTGTATATTGCGTTCTGCTGTTTATAAATATTATACAACAATAGAAAATAAAGTCAACGGATGGAAGTCACCATGCACAAGGGTAACTTCCGGCCGTTGACTATTTTGTCTGATCGGCTGCTATTTGCTAGATTTTTTCTTTGCGGCAAAATATGCGAGCGTACTGGCGGAAGCAGCAGCTATTATCGATATGGCTATTGTCATATTTCCCGTTGCGGGAGAAGGGGGAGTGTCAACTGTTTCGACGGGTGCCTCGGCGGCCGTTTTGGGTTCGGCTTCAGTTTCGGGCTCGGGTGTTTCTACGACTACTGCAGCACCGAAAATCGCTGTTCCGCAAACGTCGGTATAGTGCCACATTTCAGAGCCTTCGGGTGACCATGTTACAACACCGACACGGGATCCGAGCTCGGCGTTACATGCCGTAATCTCGAAACCGAACTTAAGACCTTCGCTTACGTCAACCTGCTCGGGGATGGGCATTGCCAATTCGTATAAAATGTGTCCGTTACCGGTATCTGCAACGGTTGCGAATTTGATTTTGTCATATAGACCGGTGTCGGCGTCGGTTGCATACATGTGATATGTAACCATAGTGCCGTCGCCTGAAAGGTTGATATAGCAGATCAGGTCGCCGCTGTTTGCATAGCTGTACTCATAAGCTTCTTCGCGGATATATGAGAAGTCAAGAATAACACCTATCGATTCTCGGTTCCAAGTTTCTTCGGGTGTGGCATGTGAGTAATCAATATCAGGGTCGGTCACGTCCACATAAAGGTAAATATAGTTGCTGTCATAGAGAGTGTAAAACACTCCGTTTGTGTTTCCGGGAGACATGGGGAAGTACTCAAAGTTTTGCTCAACCAGTTGCTGTTCTTCTGCGTGGCTGTAGAGGTCATCTTTTTCGGCATCAATTACAATCAAGCCGTCAGGAACCCGTGGAACATTCATAACTTTGGTGCTTTCGGCGGCGCCGACCGATGTGGAAAGGAGGAGCGATGCAAATAAAACAGTGGCAAGTATGCTCAAAACTCTTTTAGCTTGCAATTTCGACACCCCTTCGTGTTGTAATGTGGCAGATATGAAAAATATTAGTATATATCCATTATAAATGGCTATTACGCCGAATTCTATGGACTTGTGTCCCATCTATTAGCACTATAATCCCAGATGTAAATGTGCATAAAATTGCAACTAATAGCTATATACATTTGCAGCAGACATTAATACAAGTCTCAATTGCACAAACAACCGAAATGGAAAAAGATACCACATAGTAATAAACTGCACACAATTAGGACACAGAGAATTATATAACCAGAAATACACAGCATGTATATTAAATGGGAATAATATGGTATAATTTAAGACAAGAAAACACCTGCGGTTACAAAAAGTGTTGTCCAATCAGTTTACCTGCATATATAACTGCCAGTTGACACATCTTTATTATATCGGAGGGTTTTGTTGGAGATGATATAATGAATTTTAACGGAATACTGTTTACTGACACTGCTTTGGCGAAACAAGCGAAAAGTTTTTATCCGACAGCGACTTATGGTTTGTCACTGTCAACTGCATTTTTTGTTAAATTGCCGTATACAATTTATGATTTGCTTGGGCCACATCATCCAGATGCCGAAAAGCCGTTTGTGATTGAAAAAACCATATATATTTCCAAAATCGACTACGAAAATTTTATCACAGATTTGTGTGTAGACCGTTGGTTTATAGAGCAAAACCGAAGACTTTGCCACATTGATGAAAATAGCAATTGGCATTGCATTTTAGTTAAGCGTTATCGAAGCAGCGACGGTATTCTCGTAATGTCCGGCGGGCGTGTGTTTCCTTATTGGGCTGCTTATGTTCGAGACATATAGCCATAAGTTTTATAGTCGGACATTATGTCGACTACAGCTATAAAGGCAGCACTATTTCATTTTATTTTCCGCAAAACATTTATCCCAGCGACAGCACAAAACTGCAGATAAAATAAAAAGCTCTGACGCCGCAAAAAGACGGCGTCAGAGTTTTGTTTTATAAATTACACACGCTATGGCTTTTCGGCAATAATATTTGAAATATAAAATAAGAGGGCATAAATTAAAAATCAAACGATGCGTGCAAAAACGACATTATCAATTTCCACAAAGCCTTGGTTGCCATCGGTTCTGGTTATAAGGATTCGAGCTTTTGCTGCGCCTTCGGGAGCAGGATCTGTGATACCTATATAGTGTACCCAGCTCATTGAATTGACGATATCCGACACCAAGTTGCGGCTTGATATGAGATTCAGTCCCTCACCTAATTCGCGACCGTGTTTGTCAAGCCAAATAACCTTAATTATGGTCGTGCCGTAGATAGACTCAACTGAAGTCTGGCGGAACCCGATACCGATGCTGAGCAAAAAGCTTTGTCCTTCGGGACAGTAAAGGTCTACATCCTGCCACAGAGCGCCGCCGGTTAGGTCAAGTCTGGCAGCATAGCTCCCTTCGTAAACGTCGTTTCGCTGGACCCTGGTTGCGAGGTCATGGCACCAATTGTTGAGGTTGTTTTCAAAGCTTGGATTGCTGACGAGATTGCAGCTCAAAACCGGAATAAACAGAACCTGATCAAGTCTTAAGAAGTCGCCCGTATTGGGAACGTCAGCCTCGAAGATAATCCGCGCAGTTGTCGCGCCGCAAATTGGAGGCGAGGTAACAAAGAGATAGCTCAGATAATTTTCCTGATTGTCAAGAGTTTCGTTAGGGATAGAAGCGCATAAGCCGGTACCGATTGTTATGCCGTTCTGGTTCAGCCATTCGACGTGTACCGACAGCTCTACCCGACCGTCACCTTGAACGGCAAAGCCGAGCAAGAACGGATATTTGTGCGAAAGCTGCCGAATGTTGACGTCCTGATAAAGCGCCCCGCTGTTGGTAGTTATGACGTGCCCTGAATCCACAAGTGACTCACTATAGGACGAGTGAAACGCAGGGCCATTGTCTGAATCGGCTGTCCAGCCAAACAGGTTCGCCTCGAACCCGCCGTTTTTGATAAGGTTTTGAAATGCCATAGGTGCAAGGATGACATTGTCGATATAGATGCAATCGTTTTCTTCGGAAAGGCCTTCTCCCTTTGTGAATGCGAGTTTGGCAAAAGCTGCGTTTTTCGGGATGACGTCGGTCTGTGCTATAAAGGTGATCCGCGCGTTGTTGTTCAGACGGTCAGCCGGGACCAGCATTCTAAGTCCGAGACCTATAAAGTTAAAGTTTTCGTCGAGCCAGGAAATCTGGACTATATGAATACCCGGATTTTCGTTTGTGGCAGGGTTAATATCGGCAAAGGCGTTGAAACTGAACAGCAGCGGGCATTCGCGCACACCGCGCAGCGAAATTTCTTGTTCGAGCACTGCTACACCGGGGCCAAGTGCTGCCTGGATAGCGCCTTCAAATGCGCTGCTATCGGTAAAATCTGTATTTGACGTAATCCACTCAAAAGCCTGCCATTCAAAACTGGGGTCCTGGACAAGGTTTACACAGCGCGTGCATTTTTTGTTGTTGCCGCAACCACAGATAGAGCCGTCCCAAATAACAGTATTTGCCGCATGTTTGGATATATTACTTGAAATCCCGTCGCTTTGGGCGATGTTTTTTTGTTTTTGAGATTCTGATTTATTATAAAAACGGGACATATTAACTCTCCTTTTAATTTAATATCTTGAGTGCAAGCTATACACTCTGTTTTATGTGACCTGTATGCAATGGCGGCAAACCAAGGCTGTTTCGATTGTGCAGTCTGCATAAAATATAGTTTTTTATTTTAACAAATCTAAAAAAGAGTAGCTGCAGATTTTTTAGTTACGTTTTTGGTGCAAGACGTTATAGTTGTTGCCCTTACCATTATATTGGGGAGTTTTGGCCGGTGTGAATAGCACAGGAGGGCGACAGCGGGATGAAATTAAGGCAATAAAAAAGGCGCGCATAAGCACGCCTTCGAGGATTTTTCGATTTTTCTACTTGACAAATGCAGCAGCGTGTGATATAATGTTAAGGCTTTCGAGCAAACCCGGCTAAAAACGCGGGTGTGGCGGAATTGGCAGACGCGCAAGATTCAGGATCTTGTGACTGCAAAGTCATGCAGGTTCAAGTCCTGTCACCCGCACCATGGCAGAGCGTGATGTTGCGCTCTGCTTTTTTTGTTTTATACACGCTTGCCGCGCGGCATGACTGCACAGCGAGCGTTTTTTGCTTTACAGCGACTTTGTGAAAGCTCATTTGCACACGCCGCGGTTGTTACAATTGACGTTATTTGATGCACTTTCGTGAAAAAAGATAGTAAAAAATCAACGGGCTTTCTTGACTTGATTGGTTGCGTTTGCTATAATGCTCGTAGCTATCAGGGTGCCAAAATTCATGCATATCAAACCGCAACGGGTGCTCTTTTACTGTGCCGGCGAAGACGTCCGCCGCCCTAATAATTGAATATACCGCAGGAGGGATGACCATGAAAAAGCTTGTGGCACTAATGCTTGCGTTCTGCATGACAGCCGCGCTCGGATTGTCGTGCGCCCGGCAGGGCTTGTCGAGCGACAAAGAGACGACAGCCGCTGCCGAAACGGAGCCCGAAACACTTTCGCCCGAAGAAGCGAGAAAAGCCATTCCCGACAATCTGCCCGACAAAAATTATGACGGGTATACGTTTACGGTGCTTGCGCGCGACCGCCAGGATTTCATAGACGACATCGGAGCGGGCATAGAGGAAACGGGCGACGTTATCGACGACGCGATATACAAGCGCAACTCAACGGTTGAGGAGCGGTTTAACATCAGCATAGACGCCCAGCATGTTCCCGACCCGATTTCAATGCTGCGCCAGTCGGTGCTTGCCAAAGACGATGCCTATGACCTCATGCTTTCGCATGTAATTGAATGCGGTTCGGCGGCACTCGAGGGCAACTATCTCGACTGGTACAATGACCTGCCGTATGTAAATCTCGATCAGCCATGGTATATAGGAAATGCGCTCGATGCCCTTTCGGTTAAAAACCGCGCGTACATAATGGCGGGCGAGTATTGCCTTTCCATCCTGCGTTTTACATACTGTATGTATTTTAACAAGGAAATTGCAAGTGACCACAATGTGGGCAACCTCTATTCCATTGTTATGGACGGCGGGTGGACGATTGACAGGCTCAACGAAATTGTCAAAGGCGTGTATCAGGATATCGACGGCGACGGGCAAATGACCGACAAAGACCTGTACGGCTTTACGTCCGACTACTGGAGCGCGGCGATCACATACCAGTATGCGTTCGATAACCCCGTCATGACCAAAAACAGCGAGGGTATACCCGAGCTGGCGTTTAACACGCCCAAGCTCGCACAGATTGTAGACAAGCTCTATACATTTTTCTATGAAAATCCCGGCTCCTATGTGGGCGACTGGGGAGTGTCCGGCCCATTTTGGCACGAGGGGCGCGTGCTTTTCCTCAACGGGCTTTTCACAAATGCCTCGACATATCGCGACCTTGAGTTCGATTTCGGCATAATACCCTACCCCAAGTGGGACGAAGTTCAGGCAAGGTATTACACCATGTCGGACGGCGCGCACGATGTTATGGCGGTGCCGATAACCACCGACGACCCCGAGCGCACCTCTATAATCGTCGAGGCACTCAACGCCGAAAGCTACAAGCAGGTCATACCCGCCTATTACGAGACGGCGCTGAAGGTCAAATACACGCGCGACGAGGAGTCGGTACAGGTGCTTGACATGGTGCTTGAGGGCCGCTCGTTCGACTTCGGCTATGTCTATGACGGCTGGCAGGGTCTCGCGTTCATGGTGCAAAACCTCACAAGCAGAAAGAGTAAGGATTATGCATCCGAATATCAGCGTCTTGAAAAAGGCGCGATAGTAAGGTACGATAAGGTTATAGACGCGCTGCTGGGTTTGGAAGAATAAACAAACATGCCGTCCGGCATCGGCCGGACGGTTTTTTTGGCCCGGATATTTTCTACTTGATTTGGATATAGGTAAATATATGCGTTTCTGTCCAAAGTGCAGTGCAATTTATATATAATACACATGAAAGAAGGTTTGATCGCGGCAAATGAGTAACAGCCAAAACAGGTCGGATGTGCGAGTGTCGCCAAGACTTGACAAACGAGGTGAACATGGCCCGTTTGATATAATCGGAGATGTGCACGGATGTGCCGGCGAGCTGTTCGAGCTTTTGGAGAAACTGGGCTATACAATTGAAAAAGGCACATACGCTCATCCCGACGGGCGGCGCGTCGTTTTTCTCGGCGACCTGTGCGACAGGGGGCCGCGCAATGTAGACGTGCTGCGCGCGGTGATGGCGATGGTGGACGGCGGCTCGGCGCTCTGTGTTGTAGGCAACCATGACGACAAGCTCATGCGCTGGCTTGCAGGCAGAAATGTGCAGCGCACGCACGGCTTGCAGGATACGGTTGACGAGCTTGTGCGGGAAAGCGCGTCTTTTCGCGCACGGGCGGCTAAATTCCTGGGCAGTCTGGTGAGCCACTATATACTCGACGGCGGCAAACTCGTCGTCGCGCATGCGGGGATAAAGGAAAATCTGCAGGGAAAAGACTCAAAGTATGTGCGCAAATTCTGCATATACGGCGATATTACGGGCGAGTTCGACGAGACAGGTTTCCCGATCCGCCGTGACTGGGCAAACGATTACAGGGGGCGGGCTGCCGTTGTGTATGGGCACACGCCCCACCTTGAGCCGGTGATAAAAAACAACACCTGGTGCATCGATACCGCATGTGTGTTCGGCGGCAAGCTGACCGCGCTGCGCTACCCGGAGTTTGAGCTTGTCAGCGTGCCGGCACACATGAAATACAGCGAGCCTGCAAAGCCGCTTACCCTGGCGGAGTAAAAAACGTGAAGACAAACGGACGGTCGAGTGCGCAAAATCAGAAAAGGACATATAATGGAATATAACTTCAAAAAACCGCTTCAAAAACCGCCGGCACAATACCGTGTCACGGCTGCGGTTAATATAATATTAACAAAAACGCGTTTATCTGTTTACAATCGATATATATAATAACTTTATAACATAAAATATACCCTCAAATGCGATGAAGGAGAATTGCATGCGGCATCCCCGCGCGCAGAGAGCCGGTGGTTGGTGTAAACCGGTGGCGGCGCTGTATGCGGATCGCTCCGGAGCAGAGACGCCGAAGTGTAGTAAGCGTATTCCGGTAGGGCACCGTTACATGCCCGGGGTTTGATGGAACCCTTAAATGAGTGGATTTTTCCTTTTTGTTGCGCGTACGCTAAAGCTGTCGGTATAGCTATAGGTATACGCAAAAGGAAGGAAAAGTCAAAATGAGTGGTACCGCGAGGATAGTTATATCCCCGTCTCATTATACATTTCCGGTATGACCGGATGTATCTGAGACGGGGTTTTCTTTATATCGTTTTTTACTTTATAGCTTACAAAAGCGTTATTCTGGGAGACAAGCAGTTATGAAAAAGATATTCGTGCTCGATTCAACGCTGCGTGACGGTGCGCAGGCAAAAAGCATTTCATTTTCGCTACAAGACAAGCTGCGTGTTGTCACAATACTTGACAGGCTCGGAGTGACCTATATAGAAGCGGGCAATCCGGGCTCAAATCCCAAAGACATGCAGTTTTTTGAACAGATAAAGCACAATCCGCTCAAAAACGCGCGACTTACGGCGTTTGGAAGCACACGCCGTAAAAATATAAAACCGGAAGAAGACCAAAACCTGCGCGCGCTGCTTGCAGCGGATACACCCGCGGTGACGGTATTCGGCAAATCATGGGATATTCATGTAAAAGAAATTATCGGAACCGACCTTGCCGAAAATCTTGCAATGATAAGAGATACGGTTTCGTATCTTAAGGCACATGGGCGCGAGGTAATTTACGATGCCGAGCACTTTTTCGACGGCTACAGAGAAAACCCCGAATATGCGCTTGCCACGATAGCCGCGGCTTATAATGCCGGTGCCGACTGCATTTGCCTTTGCGACACGAACGGAGGCACGTTTCCCGACGACGTTTACAAAATCACAAAGCTTGTTTGCGGACGTTTCCCGATACGCATCGGTATACATGCGCACGACGATGGAGGCATGGCAATCGCTAACAGCATAATGGCCGTGTCCGCGGGCGCGACGCATGTTCAGGGCACACTTGTGGGATTCGGCGAGCGCTGTGGAAACGCAAATCTTTCGGCCATAATTGCAAATCTTCAGCTCAAAAAGAATTGCGACTGCATACCCGAAAGCGAGCTTGTAAAACTCACCACCACAGTGCGGGAAGTGGCAGAAATCGCAAATGTCACCCTGCCTGGCTCGATGCCCTATGTAGGCAGCAGCGCTTTTACCCACAAGGGAGGCATGCACGTCGACGGTGTTATCAAAAACGCTCGCACTTTCGAGCATGTTCCGCCCTCCTCGGTCGGCAACAGCCGCCAGCTCCTGCTGTCCGAGGTGGCGGGGCGCAGCACGATACTCGAAAAAGTAAAGCAGATATTCCCCGAAATCCGCAAGGACTCGGAGGAGGCGGCGCTCATAGTCGAGATGGTAAAAGAACTGGAGTGCCAAGGCTATCAGTTTGAAGGCGCAGAGCCTTCGTTTGAGCTGGCGGTGCGCCGCAAGCTCGGGCGCGAGGTGAAATTCTTTGAGCTTGAAAAGCTAAACGTAACCGACGAGCAGGGACTTCAATCGAGCGGCAAAACCGCTTATGCTACAGTAAAAGTAAAGGTCGGAAACAAAAGCGAGATAACCGCGGCAGAAGGCGACGGCCCGGTCAATGCCATAGACTGCGCACTTCGCAAAGCACTTGAGGTGTTTTATCCCGAAATCGGAGAAGTGAGGCTGACCGACTATAAAGTGCGCGTGATTGACTCGCGTGCCGCCACAGCCGCAACCGTACGGGTTTTCATTGAATCAACCGACGGGCACGACTACTGGACGACGGTCGGTGTAGCGGTCGACATAATCGCGGCCAGCACGAAAGCTTTGACCGATGCCATAGAGTATAAACTTCTTAAAACACATCTGGCAAAAACAGCAGCGGAACCTGCAAGGGAGGCAATATAAAATATGGGGAAAATGCTTACCGGCGCACAAATCGTCATGGAATGTCTTGTCGAACAGGGCGTTGACACCGTGTTCGGCTATCCGGGCGGTGCGGTGCTTAATATATACGACGAACTTTATAAAAACAGCTACAGAATCCGACACATTTTGACCTCGCACGAACAGCATGCGGCACATGCCGCCGACGGTTATGCACGTGCGACGGGCAAAACCGCCGTTTGCATCGCGACTTCCGGTCCGGGTGCGACAAATCTCGTCACGGGCATCGCGACGGCATATATGGACTCCGTTCCGATAGTGTTTATCACCGGCAATGTCAGCACCGACCTGATAGGTAAAGACAGTTTTCAGGAAGCCGATATTACGGGCATTACAATGCCCATCACCAAAAACAACTATCTCGTAAAAGATGTAAACAAGCTGGCCGACGTGCTGCGCGAGGCCTTTGCCATCGCAAGCAGCGGACGCCCCGGCCCTGTACTTGTGGATATTCCAAAGAACGTTTCTGCCGCTGTGGCCGAGTACACTCCGGCAAAACCTTACAAATATATAAGCCCTTCCGACGCGCCGCTTGACACCGAAAGCGTGAAAAATCTTGCCGAGCTGATAAACTCGACAGAAAAGATATTCATACTATGCGGCGGCGGAGTTATCCGTTCGGGCGCATCCGACCGCCTGCGTGAGCTTGCAAGAAAACTCGGCGCGCCGGTGGGAGCGACGCTCATGGGAATCGGCGGATACCCCTGTACAGATCAGCTTTATACGGGGCTTGTCGGCATGCACGGCACAAAAGCGTCGAATACTGCCGTATCCGAGTGCGAGCTGTTTTTGGCATTCGGCAGCAGGTTCAGCGACCGTGTGATAGGCGACTCCAGCAAATTCGGCAAAAATGCGGTTATAGCGCATATCGACATTGACGATGCCGAAATCAACAAAAACATACGCACGCACCACCATGTCCACGGCCCGATAGACGAAGTGCTCGACATGCTGCTCCCCATGATAAACCTGCCCGAAGAAAGCTTGGCCGCCCGCCGTGAGTGGGCAGATTACATCACATCAATGCGCTGCGGTGCGCTGACCGCGAAACCTGTGCAGGGTGACAGAAAGCTCACCCCGAAAGGCATCGTTGATACGGTGTACGGCGTAAGCCCGAAAGACACTATAATCGTCACCGACGTTGGGCAGCATCAGCTTTGGGCGGCGACATATTACAAATACGACGCTCCGGGTACACTTTTGACCTCGGGAGGTTTCGGCACCATGGGCTACGGCGCGGGCGCGGCGATAGGCGCAAAGCTCGGGCAGCCCGAAATGCGCGTTATACACATGACCGGCGACGGCAGCTTCAGGATGAACTGCGGGGAGCTTTCAACCGAGGAGCACTATGGCCTGCCGATTATAACCGTTATATTCAACAACGGGTCGCTCGGAATGGTGCGTCAGTGGCAGTCGCTATTTTACGACAAGCGCTACTCGCAGTCTACGCTTAATAGAGGGCCGAACTTCGTCAAGCTTGCCGAGGCATACGGCGTAAAGGGTTACGACCTTTACACGACAGGTGAGCTTGAGGCCGCATTGCGGGAAGCTCTCGACTCCGGCAAGCCTGCGGTTCTCGACTGCCATATAGAAATTGACGAAACGGTCACCCCCATGGTGGCGCCCGGCAAACCTATAACAGATTTTATACTTCAGGATATTGACGACTGACAAAGCCGCATGGTATCATATTAAAATACTAAAGCAAGCAAAAGCTCGTTATGCGGTTTACAAATCTGCCTTGTCGATTGCATATATTTATTATTATCCACACAGCACGAAAACGATTTGTAGACCGCATAACGTGGTAATATAGAGAATATTCGCTCAAAAATAAACGGAGAAATGCATTCATGAGAAGCGATTCTGTCACAAAAAACGCCGAGCGCGCACCTCACCGGTCGCTACTGAAGGCGATGGGCTACATAGACGAGGAGCTGCAGCGCCCGATTATAGGTATAGCCAACCCGCAAAACGAGATTATACCGGGACATATTCACCTTGACACGCTTGCAGAGCAAATCAAAGCGGGTATCCGTATGGCGGGCGGTACGCCGGTCGAGTTCGGCACGATTGGCGTATGCGACGGTATCGCCATGGGCCACCAGGGTATGAAATACTCGCTTGCCTCGCGCGAGCTTATCGCCGACAGCTGCGAGACAATGGCAATAGCCCACTGTTTTGACGGTATGGTATTTGTGCCGGGCTGTGACAAAATTATCCCCGGCATGCTGATGGCGGCCGCAAGGCTCAACATACCCTCGATAATAGTCACCGCCGGACCGATGCTTGCCTATAATGCGGGCGACGGACGCTGCCTTGACCTCAACAGTGTGTTCGAGGCGGTCGGCGCATACAAGGCGGGCAAGGCAACCGAGGCTGAGCTTGCATTTTGCGAGGACAATGCCTGTCCCGGCTGCGGTTCGTGCTCGGGCATGTTTACCGCGAACTCGATGGCATGCCTGTGCGAGGCAATCGGAATGGCACCGCCCGGAGGAGGCACGATTCCGGCGGTTTATGCGGAGCGACTTAGGCTCGCCAAACGGGCGGGCATGAAAATAGTAGAACTTGTTAAAAACGATATAAAACCCTCGGACATTCTGACCCCTGTTGCGTTCCGCAATGCGCTTGCGGTAGAGATGGCGCTGGGCTGCTCGACAAATACGGTGCTGCACCTTACGGCGCTGGCAAAAGAGGCGGGCGTGAGGTTTGACCTTTCGCTTGTAAATGAGATGAGCGAGCGAGTGCCTAACCTTTGCAGGTTGGCGCCGGCCGGGCCATATCATGTCGAGGATCTCTATCGGGCGGGCGGCGTGCAGGCGGTTATTCGCGAGCTTATCGACGCCGGCCACTATGACGGCAGCGCGCTCACTGTCACGGGCGCGACTGCAGACGAAAATACAAAGGGCGCACAGGTGCGCGACCGCAATGTAATCCGTCCCTGCTCCGAGCCCTATTCGCCTACCGGCGGTATAGCGGTGCTTTACGGCAACATAGCGCCCGACGGCGCGGTCGTAAAGCGTTCGGCTGTCGCGGAGGAGATGCTGTGCCATCGCGGGCCCGCAAGAGTGTTTGACTCGGAGGACGAGGCCATAGCCGCGATTTACGGCGGAAAGATAAATCCCGGCGACGTGGTGGTAATCCGCTACGAAGGCCCGCGCGGAGGCCCGGGCATGCGTGAGATGCTTGGCCCGACATCAGCAATAGCGGGTATGGGGCTGGACCGTGACGTCGCGCTGATAACCGACGGCAGGTTCTCGGGTGCGACAAGAGGCGCGTCCATAGGCCACGTTTCGCCCGAAGCCGCAGCCGGCGGCCCGATAGCATTGCTGCGCAAGGGTGACATTATCTCAATTGATATACCTGTCGGCAAAATCAATGCCGAACTCACCGAAGAGGAATTTGCGGCCCGCCGTGCCGAGTGGCGCGAGCCTGCACCAAAGATAACACATGGCTGGATGGCAAGATACGCACGGCTCGTGTCGTCGGCCTCGGACGGCGCGGTATTAAAATAATATAATGTAGGAAAATTTGACGGTCTATCTAACAGTCCATATTTATGTCTAATAAATACCCCCGCATATTTAGTATGCTGATTGCAGGATAGCGGGAGTGTTGCACAATTATCCCCTTTTTTAGAAAATACTTGCCCAGAGGTTATAGCCATGCGCATGATAAAAATATTTGACACAACGCTGCGCGACGGCGAGCAGTCGCCGGGATGCAGCATGAATATAAACGAGAAAATCGAGATGGCACGCCAGCTTGAGGCGATGGGCGTGGACATTATAGAGGCGGGCTTTGCCGCATCGTCGCAGGGCGACTATAATGCGGTAAAGGCGCTTGCCAAGGAGATTAAAAACTGCACGGTTGCGAGCCTTGCTCGTTCGCTGCCCCAAGATATTGACAGTGCCTGGGGAGCGGTCAAATATACCGAAAACCCGCGTCTGCATATCTTTATTGCGACCTCGCCTATACACATGGAATACAAGCTGCGCAAAACACCCGACGAGGTCTACGAGCAGGCTGTCGAGATGACAAAGTACGCCAAAAAATACTGCTCGGATGTGGAATTTTCGGCAGAGGACGCCTCTCGCAGCGACCGCCAGTTCCTAAAGCGCGTGTTTGAGGGCGTTATACGTGCGGGTGCCACAACTATAAACGTGCCCGACACGGTCGGTTATGCCTCACCTGCCGAGATGGCAGACCTTATCAGGTGGCTGCGCGAAAATGTCGAGGGCATGGACACCGTAACCCTTTCGGTGCACTGTCACAACGACCTTGGTCTTGCGGTGGCAAACACGCTTGCGGCGATTTTAGCCGGGGCCGACCAGGTAGAATGTACAATTAACGGCATCGGCGAGCGTGCCGGCAACGCAGCGCTTGAGGAGATTGTCATGAACCTCAAGACCCGCCGCGATTTCTATAATGCCGATACAAGAATAGACAACACGCAGATTTACAAGGCAAGCAGGCTGCTTTCCCAGATTACGGGCGTGAAGATCCCGCCCAATAAGGCAATTGTCGGGGACAATGCCTTTGCCCACGAGTCGGGCATTCATCAGCACGGTATGTTGGCAAACAGCCTTACATACGAGATTATGACGCCCGAGTCGATAGGGCTCAGCAGGAGCAAAATGGTGCTGGGCAAACATTCCGGCCGCCATGCTTTCAACCAGCGCCTGCGTGAGCTGGGCTTTGTCGTCAGCCTCGATGTCGCAGACAGCCTGTTTAAGGAATTTAAGACGCTTGCCGACAAGAAAAAGACGGTCAGCGACCGCGACATTGAAGCGCTTGTGCGCAGAGAGCTTGCAAGCGAGATACCGGAGGCTTTCATGCTCGAACGTTATGTAATCAACACAGGCAACACCATCACACCCACCTCGAGTATAACACTTATAAAAGCCGACGGCAGCCGCGAGGAAAAAGTCGCAATAGGATTCGGCCCGGTCGACGCGTCGTTTAATGCGATAAATAAAATTGTGGATATGAAGATAGAGCTTGAGGAATATTCGATTGATGCCGTTACCGGAGGCCACGACGCACAGGGCGAAGTCAGCGTGAAAATCACAAACGGTGAAAAGACCGTCAAAGGCTATGGCCTGTCGACCGACATCCTTGAGGCAAGCATACTCGCGTATATAAATGCAATCAACAATCTCATCTACGAAACAACCGAAAGGGAAGAAATTAAATGAGCATGACAATGACCCAGAAGATACTGGCTGCCCACGCGGGAAAAGATAGCGTGCGCGCCGGGCAGCTTGTCACCGTGTCGGTTGACATGGTGCTGGGCAACGATATAACTGCCCCCGTCGCAATTCGTGAGTTTGAAAGTGCGGGCGCGACAAGGGTTTTTGACCGCGACAAAATAGCGCTGGTCATGGATCATTTCACGCCTAACAAGGACATAAAAGCCGCCGAGCAGTGCAAAATTGTGCGCACATTTGCGAGAAAACATAACATCACAAACTTTTTCGACACAGGCAGGGTCGGAGTCGAGCATGCGCTTTTGCCCGAGCTGGGACTTGTCGGTCCGGGTGACCTTGTAATAGGTGCCGACTCGCATACCTGTACTTACGGCGCGCTCGGCGCATTCTCGACGGGCGTCGGCAGCACCGACATGGCCTATGCTATGGCGACGGGCAAATTCTGGCTCAAGGTGCCCGCGGCGATAAAGTTCGTTTTAACCGGCCGGCCCGGCAAATGGGTTTCGGGCAAAGATGTGATACTGCATATCATAGGCAAAATAGGCGTGGACGGTGCACTTTATAAATCAATGGAGTTTGTCGGCGACGGTTTACAGTATCTATCCATGGATGACAGGCTCTCTATTGCGAACATGGCTATAGAGGCAGGCGCAAAAAACGGCATATTTGCCTATGACAATGTAACCGAGGAGTATGCGAAATCCCATTCCAAGCGCCCGTGGACGAAATTCGACTCTGATCCAGATGCCGAATACGACGATATTTATACATTTGACCTGTCGCAGATAAGGCCGACGGTTGCCTGTCCGCACCTGCCCGAAAACACAAAGACTATAGACGAGATAGGCGAGATACCGATTGATCAGGTTGTCATAGGCTCGTGCACAAACGGCCGGCTCGAAGATATGCGCGTTGCGGCGCAGATTTTGAAAGGCCGCACGGTTCACCCGAACGTGCGCTGCATTATAATCCCGGCGACGCAGAACATTATGCGCCAGGCGATAGGTGAAGGGCTGGTAAATATCTTCATCGACGCGGGCTGTGCGGTCTCGGCGCCGACCTGTGGCCCTTGCCTTGGCGGGCACATGGGTATACTTGCCGACGGCGAGCGCGCGGTTGCGACCACAAACCGCAACTTTGTGGGCCGTATGGGTCATCCCGGCTCGGAGGTTTATCTTGCGTCGCCGGCGATAGCCGCAGCCTCGGCAGTAGCCGGCAGAATAGCAAGCCCCGACGAGCTATAATGCCCCTGTGGGATGCAAGTGGCAGTCGCGCGCAAGACAAAAGACTGCCTATCTGTGACGCAAACCGGTTTTGCGCGGCATGAAAAGCAAATATACATATATAAGCGCAAGATTGCCCTGCATCCCGCATAATCGTATTTTTTATTACAGGAGACAAATATGAACGCGAGAGGCAAAGTTGTAAAATACGGCGATAACGTGGATACCGACGTTATTATACCGGCGCGCTATCTTAACACATCGGATCCGGCGGAGCTTGCGGCTCACTGCATGGAGGACATCGACCCCGATTTTCGCAATAAAATAAAGCCGGGCGACATAATAGTCGGCGGAAGAAACTTTGGCTGCGGCAGCTCCCGCGAGCATGCGCCAATTGCGATAAAGGCGTCGGGCATATCATGTGTTATAGCCTCGACTTTTGCGCGGATTTTCTACCGCAACGCGATAAACATCGGGCTTGCGATTGTAGAGTGCCCCGAAGCGGCCGAGAGTATCAGTGAAGGCGATGAAGTCGAGGTCGATTTTGATGCCGGAACAATCGTAAATCACACGACCGGCGAACGCTTTAATATCGCGCCTTTCCCCCCTTTCATCCAGACCATCATAAAGGCGGGCGGGCTGATGAAAACTCTCGAAAAGGAAGGCGCGTCATGAAATATAAAATCGCGGTAATTGCGGGCGACGGAATCGGGCCGGAGATAGTCGAAGAGGCTATAAAAATACTTGATGTCGTCGCCTCTCACACCGGGTGTGAGCTTGAATATACGCATGTGCTCATGGGCGGCCGCGCACTTGACGAAACCGGCGTGCCGTTGCCGGACGAAACCGTCGAAATCTGCAAGGCCTCGGACGCGGTGCTGCTCGGCGCGGTGGGCGGCCCGAAGTGGGATAATTTGCCCGGGCACCTGCGGCCGGAGGCGGGCTTGCTCGGTATACGCTCGGCGCTGGGTCTGTATGCAAACCTGCGCCCGGCAACGCTTATGCCCGCGCTTGCCGATGCCTGTCCGCTCAAACCTTCGGTCGCCTGCGACGGAATTGACATGCTTATAGTGCGAGAGCTTACGGGCGGCATATATTTCGGTAAACGCGGCCGCTCGGTAGGCGAGGACGGCGAGGAGGCGTTCGACACCGAACGCTATACAGCGAAAGAAATCGAGCGCATCGCACGCGTCGCCTTTAAAGCAGCGCAGAGGCGCAGAAAAAAGGTGACAAGCGTCGACAAAGCAAATGTGCTCGAATCATCGCGCCTGTGGCGCGAGGTTGTGCACCGCGTGGCAAAGGATTTTCCCGACGTCGAACTTGAGGACATGCTGGTCGACAATGCGGCAATGCAGATTGTGCGAGCTCCCGGCAGGTTCGATGTCATGGTGACAAGCAATATGTTCGGAGACATTCTCTCCGACGAGGCGTCGATGATAACCGGCTCTATTGGCATGCTGCCGTCGGCGTCGCTCGGCGACGGCTCGCGAGGGCTTTACGAGCCGATTCACGGCTCCGCGCCCGATATTGCGGGCCAAGGTATAGCAAACCCGCTTGCGACCATACTTTCGGCCGCGATGCTTTTACGCTACTCGCTCGGTCTCGAGCGCGAGGCCGATGCGGTTGAGCGTGCCGTAGCCAAAACGCTTGACGACGGGCTGCGCACACCGGACATAGCGGGCAGCTCGCAAAACGTGAAAGTGGTCAGCACTGCCGAAATGGGCGATGCGGTCGCAAAAAGTCTTAAAACAGCGCTAACTGCGCGGGAAGGTTGAGGTTATGAAACGGACTATACTTGTCAAGGTCCAAAACCACTCGGGCATGCTGTCCAAGGTTTCAGGGCTCTTTTCGCGCCGCGCATTTAACATTCACAGTCTTGCCGTCGGCGTGACAGAAGACCCGGAAATTTCGTGCATGACAATTGTCGTGGACGGCGACAATGATATGGTAGAGCAGGTCGAAAAACAGCTTGCAAAGCTTATTGGTGTATTGAGAGTCAAAACACTTGAGCCCGGTGAGTTTATAAGCAAGGAACTTGTGTTTATAAAGGTGCCCGCCGATGCTCGGACGCGGTCGGAAATAGTTGATATAGTAAAGATTTTCGGCGCGCGTATTGTTGAAGTTTCGCAAAACTCGCTTATACTCGAGTATGCCGACACGACCGAGAAAATAGCGGAGCTTGAATATATGCTATCGCCTTACGGGCACTGTGAAATCGTGCGTACCGGTGCCATTGCAATCGAAAAAGACGTTCGACCAAACGGCACATTGTGATAAACGTAATTTGTGCGGAGGAAAAATAAAATGGCAAAGATATATTATGAAAGCGACTGTAACCTTGACTATCTGAAAGGCAAAAAAGTTGCGGTAATTGGGTACGGAAGTCAGGGACATGCGCATGCGCTCAACCTGCATGATAGTGGCGTTGACGTTGTTGTCGGGCTGTATAAAGGCAGCAAATCCTGGCCTAAAGCCGAGGCAGACGGGCTTGCCGTTATGACTGCGGCTGAAGCGGCTGAGGCTGCAGACATTATAATGATTTTGGTCAACGACGAAAAGCAGCCAAAGCTCTATCGTGAAAGCATAGAGCCCGGTCTGACCGCGGGCAAAGCGCTTGCGTTTGCGCACGGTTTCAACATACATTTTGGGCAGATCGTGCCTCCCGACAACGTCGATGTGTTTATGGTTGCGCCGAAGGGGCCGGGGCACACGGTGCGCAGCGAGTATGTGCGCGGGGCGGGTGTGCCTTGCCTGGTAGCGGTGGAGCAGGATTATACTGGCAAGGCGATGGAGATAGCCAAGGCGTATGCTGCGGGTATTGGCGGCAGCCGTGCGGGCGTGCTCGAGACAACATTCCGCGAGGAAACCGAGACCGACCTGTTCGGTGAGCAGGCGGTGCTTTGCGGCGGCGTTACAGAGCTTATGCGTGCCGGTTTTGAAACGCTGGTCGAGGCGGGATATTCGCCCGAGTCCGCATATTTCGAGTGTATTCACGAGATGAAGTTGATTGTCGACCTTATCTACAGCGGCGGATTCGAGATGATGCGCTATTCAATAAGCGATACTGCCGAGTATGGCGACTATGTGACCGGCAAGCGCATTATAACAGAAGAAACGCGCAAGGAGATGAAGAAGGTGCTTGCCGAGATACAGGACGGCACCTTTGCGCGCAACTGGATACTTGAGAATCAGGTGGGACGTCCGCACTTCAATGCGATGCGCCGTCAGAATGTTGAAACCCAGCTTGTCAAGGTCGGTCAGCAGCTCCGCAATCAGATGTCGTTTATAAAAAAGAAAGATTGAGCTAACCAAATAAATTGGAGCCGGTGGATATCATTATATAAAAAAGGACAGGGGAGACTTTTTTCATAAAAGTCTCCCTTGTCCTTTGTAAATCTATCGCTTTGCCAAAATACGTAGCGCCTCGAGGTAGCCATCAAATCCCTTGCCCTTTATAGTCGCAATACATGCCGGGCGTACATACGAGACGCGCCTGAACTCCTCGCGCGTATCGGGGTCAGAGATATGCACCTCGACCGCCGGTATCCCCACCGCTTTTATCGCATCGGCGATGGCAATGCTGGTATGCGTGTACGCGGCGGGGTTGATAATTATACCGTCGACTTTGCCGTAAGCTTCCTGTATTTTGTCGACAATGGCGCCCTCGTGGTTGCTTTGGAAAAACTCGACCTTTACACCCAGCTTTGCAGCCTCGCTTGTAATTTGAGCAACAAGATCGGAATATGTGCGGCTGCCGTAGATTTCGGGTTCGCGGATGCCAAGCATGTTTATGTTCGGGCCGTTAACAACCAGAATTTTCATTGAAATCCTCCAGAATTTTTGCCGCCACCTGCTCGGGAGAGCCGCTGACCGGAACAGTCGCGTCAGCAAACTTCAGATAAAGCGGAAGGCGCTCGGCGGCAAGTGCGTGCAGATCTGCATTTTCCGAAAGCGGGCGACCTTTGCGAGCAAGCTGCTCTATCGGCCGGTCCAGCATGTAAATGCGGCCGTTGCGGCGTAAGGGTGCGAGATTTTCGATATTTTTCACCACGCCTCCGCCGGTAACGATTATAGCTCCCGAACGCATGCCGGCCTCGGCAACGGCTTTTTTCTCCATGGCTCGGAACTCGGCTTCTCCTGCCTGCGCAAAAATATCGGGAATAGATTTTCCGGCAGAGCGTTCGACCATCTCGTCGGTATCGAGCACTTTGCGGCCGGTTCGTTTGCCGAGCGATCGGCCGGTTGTGCTCTTCCCGCAGCCCGGCATGCCAACAAGCACGATGTTTTCTACCGAGCGGGCAAGGCTCGAGAGCACTTTTTCTATCTCGTCGTCGGGCACAGAGATGTCAAAAAAGTGCTCGTGTGCCTTCACAGCCTGTGCGACCAGCATGGGCAGCCCGCCCGCGCAAGGGAGTCCGAGCTCGCGCGCGCGCAATAAAAGGTTTGTTCTCAGCGGATTGTAAATTAAGTCGGCGACCCCCTCGCAGCTGGGGAAGAATGCGGGGTCAAAAGGCATTTCGTCCGGTTCGGGATACATCCCGACGGGCGTGGTGTTAATAAGAATCTGCGCGTCTTTATGGCGGTCGAGATTGCCGTAATTGTCAGGTCCGCTGCGCGAAATAATGACAATTTGGGAGGCGCCCGCCGATTTTGCGCAGGCGCGTACAGTCTGGGACGAGCCGCCGCTGCCGAAGATCAGCACCTTTTTGCCCGAAAGCGATATGCCCGAGCGCCTTAAAGTGTAATCAAAACCAAAAAGGTCGGTATTATACCCGTAGAGCCGGCCGCCGCGGTTTACTACGGTGTTGACGCTGCCGATGCTCTCAGCTTCGGGTGAAATAACGTCAAGGTGCGCCATGACGTCGATTTTGTAGGGGATTGTCACATTGAGCGCGCCTATGTCACGGCGGCGGACAAACTCGCCAAGCTGCTCGGGTTCGAGCTCGTACAGGCTATATAAGCTGTTGCCAAGCATTTCATGGATGCGGGCTGAATAGCTGTGTCCGAGCTTGCGACCGACAAGTCCGTAGATTTTTCCGCCGGTGTCAATCATAGGAGTAGCAGCCCAAAAAGTCGAAGGCAGGGTAAGCGGACTCAAGCTCGGCTAGAAGCTCGACAATGCCCGGCTCGTGCACAGACGCCTCAAGCTCGAAAATAAAGTTAAAATCAAAGTCGCCGCCGGCAACTGGGAAGCTTTCGAGCTTTGTCATGTTGATGCCGCGCGCCGAGAATCTGAGAAGAACCTCTGAAAGCGCGCCTGGGCGGCTGTCAAACCCGAGCACAAAACAAATGCGGCTCGAGCCGGCGTATATAGCCGGATTTTTCGTGATACACACAAAGCGGGTATAGTTGTTGTCGCTGTCCTGGATGTTTGAGTGCAGCGACTTAAGCCCGTACAGTTGGGCGCAGCGCGCCGACGATATGGCGGCGATATGCGGGTCGCCGAGCTCTGCTACCCTTTTCGCGGCAACGGCGGTGTTTTCGCATGGGATTGTACGCACCTTGCTGCCGAGCGAGGCGATAAACTTTGAGCATTGGCCGAGCGCCTGTTCGTGGGAGTAGATTTCGGTTATATCGGACAGCTCGGCGCCGGGCAAAGCCAAAAGCTCGTGCCTGATATGCAGCGTTGTACCTCTTACTATATAGCATTTTTTGTGTCGAAGCAGCTCATAAACGGCGCGCACCGAACCGTTTACGTTGTTTTCGACGGGCAACACACCGAAATCGCATAAGCCAGACTGCACAGCGTTGAAAACGCCCGCGAAAGTTTTAAAGAACATAATATTTCCGCGTGGGAACAGCCGTTCGCTTGCAAGCTGCGAATTTGAGCCTTCAATACCCTGACATGCAATTCTGCCGGAGCGGGGGAAGGTTGTTTCGACCGGGACAAGCGCATCTTTTATAAGGTCAATGACCGGGGATTGAGGTTTGTGCAGCTCGGCCTGACGGGCTTTTGACATCTCGATTAGCATGCTAAACAAGCTATAAACGTATTGCTCATAGCCGGGCGCGCGCTCGGTGACGCGTTTTAATATTTCGCGTTCGCGGGTGCGGTCGGTGAGCGGCAAGCCATGCTCACGTTTATATTCCGCGACCTGCTCGGACAAATTTATGCGCTCGATAAATAGATCGAGCAGTTTCTCGTCTACATTATCAATGGAGTTTCGTAAGGTTTTGATTTCCATTGCATTATCCGTCAACCGGCTTGCCTGTGCCGGTTGCCTTTCTTTTTTATTCCATTTTATTATATATTACGTTATTTGACATCACACAACATCAGCAAATCCAATGTAACAAGTGCGGTCACAGCCTCGACGACCGGTACGGCGCGCAGTGCGACACACGGGTCATGGCGTCCGCGCGCCTCGAGTATCGCGGGCTCGCCGCGCGAAAGACTGACAGTACGCTGCGGTAGTCCTATGGTAGGTGTGGGCTTGAAAGCAACGCGAAATACAACCGGCATTCCGGTCGTTATGCCGCCGAGTATACCGCCAGAGTTGTTGGTTTCGGTCTCGATTTTGCCGTCTACAGCGGTAAACGGGTCGTTGTTTTGCGAGCCGCGCAGCACCGAGCCCGCAAACCCGCTGCCGAATTCTATGCCTTTCACAGCCGGAATTCCGAAAAGGGCCCGCGCAAATAGGTTTTCGACGCCGTCAAACATAGGTTCGCCCAGCCCTGCGGGCAACCCTGTGACAGCACATTCCACCACTCCGCCGACCGAATCAAGCTCGGAGGCGGCAGCGGCAATCGCTTTTTGCATCTCCTTGCCCTTTGCATCGTCTATAACCGGCAAGGGTTTGCCTGCGATTTCATCAAACAGGGCCTTGTCCGGTTTTATCGGGAATCTGGCGTCGCGCACTCCGCCGACCGAGTCGAGATGTGCGCCGACATATATGCCGCGACGGGCAAGAATTTGCAGCGCAATCCCGCCGACGGCGCAAATAGGGGCGGTTAGCCTGCCCGAAAAATGCCCGCCGCCGCGCATATCGGCATTGCCGCCCCATTTTATGTGGGCTGTAAAGTCGGCATGGCCGGGACGCGGCGTGTCGGCAAACGCATTGTAATCGGACGGGCGCGCGTCGGTGTTGCGTATTATAGCGCAAAGGGGCGACGCGCAGGTTATTAATTGGTCTTCGCGGCTGCCTGGTATCACGCCAGATACGAGCTCGGGGATGTCGGCCTCCCGCCGGCCGGTGGTAAGCGGTTTGCCCGGCCTGCGCCTGGCCATGAAAAGCGCGAGCTGCCCGGTGTCTATCACCTCTCCGGCAGGAAATCCGTCGGCTACCGCGCCTACGGCAATTCCGTGCGAGGCGCCGAACACCGTTACCTTGAGCTTGCTGCCAAATTCAGACGCCAAGTGCGACACCTCCGAGTTTTTTGTATTCGGCATAAAAATCCGGATATGACTTTGAAACGCACATCGGGTTGGATATCTCGACTTTGCCGCGGCACACCGTTGCGGCGACGGCAGCAGACATCGCTATGCGATGGTCGCCGAAGCTGTCCACACATCCGCCGGTGAGCGTGGTGCCGGTGACGACCATGCCGTCGTCATTTTCTTCGACCACCCCTCCGAGCGAGCGTATCATAGCTGCGGTTGAGGCAATGCGGTCGCTTTCTTTAAGTCTTAGCCGACGGCAGCCTGTGAAAACCGTTTTCCCTTTCGCGGCGGACGCCACAACCGCAAGCACAGGCAAAAGGTCCGGTATCTCAGACACGTCTATTTCGCAGGCGCGAAGGCTGCCGACATGGCGCGCGGTGACCTCGCTGTCATCAATCTCAACCTCCGCGCCGAAACTGCACAGCAAAGAAGCGATGGCTTTGTCACCTTGAGGCGAACGACGGCTCAGTCCGGTAACGGTCACCTCGCCTGAAAGTGCGCCGGCCGCAAGGAAGAATGCCGCGCCTGACCAGTCGCCCTCGGCTTGAATCTTTCCGGGCGAACGATACGCGGACCCGGGCAAAACGGTGAAAAACCCGTCGCCTTTTGTCACGCTCACACCGAAACGCTCCATGACCGCACATGTTATATCCACATAAGGCGCCGACTCAAGCGGGGTTGTAATCCTAATGGTGCCCCCGCCGCAAAGCGGGAGCGCAAGCAGCAGTCCGGTGACAAATTGCGAGCTGACGTCTCCCGGCAGCGAAAACTCACCGCCCGAAAGTCTGCCAGAAATCTCAAGCGGCAGCTTATCAGACGAGAAATTCACACCGTGCAGCGCGAGTTGGGCAGCCAGCTCTCCTATCGGACGCTCGGGCAGCCGCCCGCGACCGATAAACGTTGCATTTGCGCCGAGTGCCGCCGCGACCGGGAGCAGGAACCGCAGCGACGAGCCGCTTTCTATGCAGTCAAGCAATGGAGCAGGCGCAACAGCACCGATCGGTTCGACCAGTACTCCGTTCGGCTCGGCGGTAATTTCCGCACCGAGCGCGCGCAGGCACGAAATTGTGACGTTTATATCGTCGGATATGCCGTTCATTGTTATTTTTGTCGGCCGGTCTGCCAGTGCGGCGCAAATAAGCAACCGGTGTGCATCCGATTTGGAGGTTACGGCCGAAATTTTGCCGCACAGCGGCGCAGGCAGGATTTTTGCGGTCATGCTACTCCTCCATTGGGCAAAGGCCCTTTTCAATTATACCTTGTAGGTCGGAAACAGGTATGTCAAGCAGCTCGCAGTTTCCGATAGCGCGGGGCATGACAAGCGTGATAGTGCTCCCCGAGCGCTTTTTGTCGGCAAGCGAAGCACCGGCAAGCTCGGACGCGCCGTAAAATGTTTCGGTCGGCAGCCCGCATGCGCTCAATGCAGAGATTATCCTCGCACAGTCGGAGTGCGGGCACATGCCCAGGCGCACAGCGGCGCGCGTGATAACACCGATTCCCATCGCAACGGATTGCCCGTGCGGGATTTTGTAGCCGGATAGCTTCTCAATCGCGTGACCCACTGTGTGGCCGAGGTTGAGAAGTTTGCGCAGGCCGCGCTCAAACTCGTCCATGCCGACAATTTTGGCTTTATATAAAATGCACAGCTCGATAATTTTCTCAGCGTTTTGTCTGATTTCGCCTTTCTCGACAAGCGAAAACAGCACCTCGCCGTCGAGAATGCCGGTCTTAACTGCCTCCGCCGCGCCGTCCGACAGAATTTCGTCAGAAAGTGTATCAAGACAGCCGGGGTCGGCAACAACGGCTGAGGGAGGGTTGAACAATCCGGCCAAGTTCTTGCCTGCACGCAGGTCAACGGCGGTTTTGCCTCCGACTGCCGAGTCGACAAAGGCGAGCAGTGTCGTGGGGATTTGCGCATACTTGATGCCGCGCAGATAGCAGCCCGCCGCAAAGCCCGCAATATCGCCGACCACGCCTCCGCCGAGAGCTACGATAGCGTCGGTGCGCGTCAAGCCGCTGTCGGCGAGAAACTCCAATATATTTGATAAAGTGGAAAGATTTTTCGATTTTTCCCCGGCAGCGAAGGCATAGGAGCATGTCTCAAAGCCGGCTTGCTCGAGCGAGCTTTGCACATCCTCAAGATAAACACGGGCGACGTTTGTATCGGTTATGACTGCTATCTTGCTGCCTGGAAACAGCGGAGCGAGCAGCTCGCCACAGCGGTTCAGCGAGCCGCGCTCAACTGTTACGTCGTACCCTTTGCCGCCACCCGCAGAAACTTGAATCACAGCCATATCAGTCACCGCCCGCCGATGCTTTTTTCAGACGCCCGTCGCGCAAAAGTTCTCTCAGCCTCTCGGCATCGCCAGCACGCAGGGCGTCCAGATATTCGCCGAGACTATTGATGAGAAATTCGAGCTGCTGGGTCAGATTGTCGGCGTTGGCAACAAACAGCTCTGTCCACATGTCCTCGTCAAGCCTTGCGACGCGCGTCAAGTCCTTGAAGCTGCCGGCCGAAAATCCGCGCCGCTTCTGTGCCTCGGGCGACTTGACATAAGCGTTTGATACAATATGCGCAAGCTGCGAGGTGAGCGCTATAATGCGGTCATGTTCTTCGGGAGTGGTGTAAGTTATTTGCCCGAACCCTATGTCCAGAAAGAAATTTTTGAGCGTTTCCAGCAGACCGGGAGACGTGCGCGCGTCGGGCGTGAGGATCATCGACGCACCGTCGAAAAGATCGGTATGTGAATTAACAAATCCGCCGACCTCGCGTCCCGCCATCGGGTGACCGCCGATATACTGAAACCCATGCTCTGCGGCGATGGGCGCAAGTTCCGAGCAGACGCTGCGCTTTACACCGCAAAGGTCAACGAGTGTGGCTTTTGGGGAGATTTTTTTGGCGTTTGCGCGAACCCACTCTACTGCCGCACCGGGACGGAGCGCAAGCAGAAATAAATCGCACTCGGCCATGGTGTTTTCGTCGAGCGAGCCGTCTATGGCGCCGCAAATCCTTGCAAGCAGCATTGTTTCGCTGCTTATGTCGATGCCATAAACTGTGTGCGAGGTGCGCGCTTTGATGCCTTTTGCCATTGAGCCGCCTATCAGGCCCAATCCGACAATACCGACTGTCATAATAATTCCCTCGATATTACAGCAGTGTGTTTACACATCAGGCTGAGTTTTCAAAAACTTGTGCAGTGCGTTCAGCTTGCATGCAAGCGTGTCGAACACTTCCGGGCGGATCGACTGCGGACCGTCGCAAAGCGCGTGGGCCGGGTCGTTGTGGACCTCAACAATCAGTCCATCCGCACCGGCAGCGACCGCGGCGACAGCGAGACTTGGCACAAGTGACGCTTTGCCCGACGCATGGCTCGGGTCTATTATAATAGGAAGGTGGCTGAGCGTTTTGAGCACCGGCACCGAGCCAATATCGAGCGTGTTTCGGGTGTAGGTTTCAAATGTGCGGATGCCGCGCTCGCAGAGAATGACGTTTTCGTTGCCTCCCGCCATTATATACTCGGCGCTCATGAGCAGCTCTTCATAAGTCGAAGAAAGCCCGCGCTTGAGCAGTATTGGCTTGCGGAGCTTGCCCAGCTCCTTGAGCAGGTTGAAGTTTTGCATGTTGCGCGCGCCGACCTGGATGACGTCGACATCCTCGAACAGCGGGAGATGGGTCGCGTCCATGATCTCGGTTACAATAGGCAGGCCTGTCTCCTCGCGTGCAAGTTTGAGCATGCGGATGCCTTCGGCCTGAAGACCTTGGAAAGAATACGGCGAGGTACGCGGCTTGAATGCGCCTCCGCGCAAAAGTGTTGCCCCGCTTGCCTTGACAGCTTTTGCGATTGAGATTATCTGCTCCTCCGATTCGACAGAGCACGGCCCGGCGATAAGCGTCAGTGTTCCGCCACCGATTTGAGCGTTGCCGACACGGACAACGGTGTCGTGCGGGTGAAATTTCCGATTGGCGTTTTTATAAGGCTCCTGTACGCGCTTAACATCGGCGACGATGTCGAGTGCCGAAATTAAATCGATGTCGACTTTTGAAGTATCGCCGATAAGCCCTAAAATCGTATGGTTTTCGCCCACAGAAGTATGCACCTGAATCCCTTTTTCCTCGAGCCATGCGATAAAGCCCGCAAGCTGATCGCGATCCGGGTTTTCTTTCAGTATAACTATCATGGTTAGATTCCTCCAGAATAAAAAGAGGCACAGCCGGTTCGGCTGCGCCTACTATGTTTTTGGATTATTTTAACAGCCAAATGGCCTGTTATCCGAAAAACACTCAGCTTTTATGCCAAACCGAAAAAACTTTAGCTATATAAAAGTAATAGCTAAAGTAGCGGTATTCGGCATAAAAGTTACGGTTTTTCATCTCTTCATACACCAATGGCATGGTAATTGTGATTTAGCGTATTATAGCATAAAAGCGCAGCAATTGCAATAGCAAAAATGATAAAACATAGTAAAAATCCCAAGCTGTGTATTAGGCAATTTTATCCACTATCTAAAGTTGACAATACATGCCCGTGCGGGGTATACTATTGGGAAATCAAAACAAACGGTGACAATGGTGACGGAAGTTGTTGCTGCGGTTATCCGCAGGCAGGATAAAATACTGATATGCAGACGCCCTGCAAACAAAAAGCGGGCGCTTTTATGGGAGTTTGCCGGCGGCAAGCCCGAGCCGGGCGAGTCGCCCCGGACGGCGCTGGTGCGAGAGTGCCGGGAGGAGCTTGACATTGAGCTTGTGGTCGGCGAAAAATTCGCCGAGTGTGTTTATGAGTACCCCGACATAACGGTACATCTGACGGCGTTTGAAGCCGAAATAAAGCGCGGTGAGCCGAAACTGCTCGAACATGCGGATATACGCTGGGTGACGGTGGACGAGCTTGACAACTATGAGTTTTGCCCGGCCGACCGGCCTATAATTGAGAAATTGAAGGCGGAGAAATAACTATGTACGAAAACTTCTTTAAAAATAAAACCGTAGTTATTACAGGCGGCTCGCACGGTATCGGCAGGCGGATTTGCGAGAGATTTGCGGCCGCGGGCGCGACTATATACTCGATAGACATTGCGCCTCCGGCAGAGCCGCTTGAGGGGTGCGTAACATTTGTTGGCGACATAGGCGAAGAATCCGCGCTGCGCGAGTTTGCCGATTTGGTATTGCGCGAGCGGACGCAGGTCAGCGTTATCATAAACAACGCGCCACCGATAATGCGCGGGCTTGACAGCTGCACATGGGATGAGTTCAACTATGCGCTGCGCGTGGGTGTGGCGGCGCCGTTTATGCTTGTGAAGCTGCTTTCCGGCCACCTTGCTCCGGGTGCGTCGATTGTAAACATATCGTCGACGCGCGACAGCATGAGCCAGCCGAATACCGAAAGCTATGCGGCGGCGAAAGGCGGTATACATGCGCTCACGCACGCGCTCGCCGTCACGCTTGCCGGTCGCGCGCGCGTCAACTCGATTTCGCCGGGCTGGATAAACTGCTCCGGTGCCGGGTATACCGGTGCGGACCTGACACAGCATCCGGTGAAACGCATCGGCACGCCAGACGATATAGCAAGCCTCGCTTTATATTTATGCTCCGATGACGCCGGTTTTATAACAGGGGAGAACATTGTTGTCGACGGGGGCATGACAAAGCTGATGATATATCACAGCGACAACGGCTGGCGGTACGAGGGGTGAAGGGGTATCAGAAAACCATTGATTCTTTAGGAATACGCGCAGGGGAATCTTCTCACCCCGTAGACTGCTTTTCTGTGTGCTATTTAAATAAATATGCCTCCTGCTGCCTATATGATACTTTGCCCGGGAGGACAGCGGCATTGTTTATAGGGCGATTTGCGGACGATTATATCCACAAGTCAAATTATCTTTGAATTATCTTTGAAAAACGCAGCCGTGCGTTTGGGAAAGGTGGCCCAAATGCACGGCGGAGTGAGGTTAGTGTTTTATTTTTGGCAAAGCATATTGCGGGGTCCGGGGTGGTCATACCACCCCGGCGTATTCTTGATGTAACGAATAGATATGTGCCGACCTTTAAATAGTATCAACATCAACGGCGGCGCGGCGCTGGGACGAAAGCTCCACCGCATCAATTACCTGACAGCACTTTACACCGTCGTAAAAGCTCGGCACCGTCGGCGTGTCGTTTACAATCGCGCGCACAAACTCGTAAATCTCGTGCACGAAGGTGTGCTCGTAGCCGATGACATGCCCGGTGGGCCACCAAGCCGTCATGTACGGATGGATTCCTTCGGTCGCCTGAATGAGGCGGAATCCCTGTGTGCCAGGTTCGTCGTCGGCGCTGTAATATTGCAGCTCGTTCATGCGCTCGAACACGAATTTGATGCTGCCCTTGTCGCCGTTGATCTCGATGGAAAGGTCGTTTTTATGGCCCTGAGCAAAGCGTGTCGCCTCGAACACGCCGAGTGCGCCGTTTTCAAACTCTGCGATGAACACGGTGCCGTCGTCGACATCAACCGTGCCGCGTGGCGCGTCGGCGCTGGCCTGTGCGGACAGGCCCTCCATCTTCTGTACGAGCGGGCGGCTGGTGATAAAGGTTTTCTGCAATCCCATGACGGTTTTGAACTCGCCGCACAGATAGCGCGCAAGGTCAATAAAGTGCGCTCCCAGGTCGCCCAGCGAGCCCGAACCGCAGACATCGCGCTGCAGTCTCCAGACAAGCGGGAACTCGGGGTCGATTATAAAGTCTTGCAGGTAAGAGGCGCGCACATGCCTGATAGTGCCTATCTTGCCTTCGTCGATAAATTTTTTCGCAAGCACAATGGCGGGCGCAAAGCGATAGTTGAAGCCTATTTGGTGCTTGACGCCGGCACGCTCGACCGCCTCAAGCATATCGCGCGCGTCGTCGGTCGTAAGTGCCAGCGGCTTTTCGCAAAATATATGTTTGCCGTTCTTCGCGGCGGCGATGGCAATCTCTTTGTGTGCGTTGGACGGCGCGGTGATGTCGATAATGTCGATGTCGTCGCGCTCCACAAGACGTTCCCAGGAGGTTTCATAGCTCTCCCAGCCGTACTTTTTCGCCGATTCCGCCACCCATTTTTCGTCGCGCCCACAGATGGCGCGACGGCAAACTTCGGCACCCGGATCAAAAAACATGCCCAGCCGTGCATAAGCGTTGCTGTGCGCCTTGCCCATGAACTTATAACCGACCAGTCCTACGTTAAGACGCATGTTATTTACCCTCCATATTATTTAACAAGAGCAGGGATGTGCGGGGTGAAAGTTTCCCACACACCCCCACAGTTCAGTCAAGCTTTTTTCTGGTGTGTCTGAATCGAATTATGGATTTTAGTTCGGTTTTGTCCGTGCCTGTAAAACTGCGTCTTGCCTTTGGCGGTTTAGGCTTTTCTTTTGGCTTTTGCCATTGACAAAGCCGGAGCCAAAGCATTGCCCGATAGTCGTCAGTCCATAACTCCTGTCGGAAGATCTGCACGCATGGGCGCCTCGCGCTCGAATTTTGTGGTGATGTCTACATGTTTGCCGGTTTCAAAGCTGCGCTGGAAGCCGGTCATGACCTCGAGCACATGCAGCGTCTGATCGTACGAGGCGCGCGGGCGGCGGTTTTTGCGGATAGCCGCACAGAACTCAGCAAGTCCCAGACCGCGGCTGTTTTCCGAATAGTCAAATTCAAGCGGCAGCTCTTTCGGAGGCTCGCCCGGCAAATGCAGCACCACGGGTCCGCCGAAACAGTTGGGGTCAGGTACCGACAACGTGCCCTTTGAGCCGTAGACTTCGATTATGGGCAGATGCGCCTTCCAAACGTCAAACGAGGTGAAAATCGAGCCGATGGCGCCGCACTCGAATTCCATAATGCCCATGATATTGGTGGGCACGTCCACGTCTATCACCGTGCCGTAGAAAGGCTGGCTGGTGATTGTGCGCTTGGGGAAGCTAATCTTTGTCATGCCGGTCAGCTTTTTCACACCGCCGATAAGGTTGATAATGGCGGTTATGTAGTACGGACCCATATCAAGCATGGGGCCGCCGCCGTACTTGTAGTAGAACTCGGGGTCGGGATGCCATGACTCGTGACCGCGGCAGGTCATGTTCGCGTTGACACCCACGACGTCGCCTATCAGCCCTTCGTCAATGGCTTTGCGGCTGGTCTGGATGCCCGCACCCATAAACGTGTCGGGCGCGCCGCCTATCCACAGACCTTTTTCTTTTGCGATTCTGACAAGCTCAAGCCCCTCTTCCCACGATGCGCCCAGCGGCTTTTCGCTGTAAACGTGCTTTCCTGCCTCAAGCGCCGGCTTGCTGACGCCGAAATGCTCGTAGGGGCGGGTGAGGTTCAGCACAACTTCGACTTCCGGGTCGTCGAAGCAGTCATACATGGTGTCATAGATTTTGCGGATGCCGTAATTTTTTGCGGCATTTTCGGCGCGCTCGCGTATAAGGTCGCACACGCCGACTATCTCAAGCTCTTTATTGAATACCTTTGTGATGTTTTCGAGATAAATGCCGCTTATGTTTCCGATTCCTATTATGCCGATTTTAGTAGCCATACAGATTACCCCGTTTTGTATTTATGTCTATTAGTACATCTTCGCGTCGTTGAGGAATCTTTCGTCGGTCAGACCGCGCGCTTTTGCCCACTCTTTGCCTTCTGCCGCCCAGAGCATGCCACGGCGCATGAGCTCCTGCGCGGTCGGCGCCTGGTCAAATACGCTGTCCTGATGGCCGAGCGAGCAATAGAAGATGCGGCCAAGCCCCCAGTATTTAGTCCACACGACTGGCATATCGACCGGCTTGTTGGAGATATTATAGTAGTGCACGGTCGGGAAACGCGTTGTCGCAAGCACTTCAACTGCGGGGTCGATGTGCAAATAATACTGTTCGCTGCGGACAGGGAAGTCCGAAAGCCCCTCGGTGATCGGGCTGGAGCTTGGGACTATGTTAACCATGTAGTCCACTTCGCCGCCGGGATGGCTGACCCAGTTACCGCCGGTTATAAACTGCCATTCGGTGTCGGTTCTGAAAGCGTCGCACATGCCGCCGTGACAGCCTGCCATTCCGACGCCCTTGCCGACCGCCCGCGAGATGTTGCGGGTATGCTCGCCTTTTATATTTCCGCCGGTCCAGCAGGGAACAATGAGGCCGAGCGACTCAAGATACTCGTAGTCGTCGAGGCAGTCCATATTGTTTTCAACGCGCACCTCAAACCCCTCGGACTCGAGGATGCGGGCAAACCGGTGTGCAACAAGGTCAGGCGTATGGCCGTCCCATCCGCCCCAAAAGATAAGCGCCTTTTTCATATATATTACCTCACTTTACATAAAGCTTGCCGCGGTTTTTAATTGATTATATAATATAATTATCCATGCGTCAAGCAGTTCGGGGTAAAATACGGAAAACGCAGGTTTTTCAAGCTGTTTTGCGATAAATCTTGACATGATGATGGTATGGAGTTAAAATAATACAGACCAGATATTATGGGGGTGCGATATTATGCTTTTATCCGCTAATTTCCGCATAAACCTGCCCGAAAAACCTGCACCTGCGCTTGTTACAGCAAAGGAAGAACTCGAAAAGTATCTGTCGGCCGTCTTCGGCGAAAACAAAGCGACCGAAGAAAGCGTCATAACGCTTGCTGTCGATGACAGCCTGCCGGAGGAAGGCTACAGGCTGCGCGCACAAGGCCAGACCCTTTCGATTGCCGGAGGTTCGCCGCGCGGCACGCTTTACGGAGCCTATGCACTGCTGCGCGACGTTTGCGGCTGCCGCTTTTTTGCAAAGGACACCGAGAGAGTGCCCTCGCTTCCCAAGCTCGAGCTTGAAGAGGGATTCGAACTTTCGGCAAGGCCCGCGTTTGAATATCGCGATGTTTACTGGACATGTGGATTTGACCCCGAATGGTCGGCGAAAAACCAGGTCAACAGCTATGTGAGCCGTGAGCTCGGCGAAAAATACGGCGGCGGCATAAAATATGCGCTGTTCGTACATACGTTTGACCGGCTTGTGCCATCGAAAAAGTATTTTAAAGAGCATCCCGAATATTATGCTTTGACCGAAGGCGAGAGAAAGCCCACGCAGCTCTGTCTTTCACATCCCGACGTTTTGAATATCACAATCGAAAATGTGAAGCAGATACTGCGCGAGCATCCCGACTGCCGCATTATATCGGTTTCGCAAAACGACTGCTTCGGTTTCTGCGAGTGTGACGCATGCCGCGAAGCGGACGAGCGCGCCGGCTCCCACATGGGCACGCTTTTGCCATTTGTTAATGCGGTTGCGGACGCGATTCGTGACGAGTTTCCGAATGTCGCTATAGATACGCTTGCATATCAGTACTCGCGACAGGCTCCGAAGGGCATTGTACCCCGCGACAACGTTATAATCAGGCTTTGCTCGATAGAGTGCTGCTTCTCGCATACCTTTGAGGAGTGCCCGGAATCGGGTACGCGCTGGGCATATACCAAAAAGAAGTCGTTTATAAGCGACCTTTTGGACTGGAAACAGATATGCAATCGCCTTTATGTTTGGAACTACACCACAAACTTTGCATATTATCAGACGCCGTTCCCCAATATACGCACGCTCGTTGACAATATTCGCTGGATGTATGAAAACAACGTGGTCGGACTGTTTGACGAGGGCTGCTATCAGACGGTCTCCGGCGAGTTTGCCGAGCTGCGCGCCTATTTGCATGCTGCTGCCATGCGTGACCCGTATATAGATTGGAAAGAATATTATCAGGAATTCATGGAAGCATACTATGGCAAGGGCTGGCGGCATATCGATGAGTACATTAACTTGACTTGTGACATAGCCGAGCGCATACACATGGGTATATATATGCACCCGTCGGAGATCATTCCGCCGGATGCCGAGCTTGTAAAGCGTTTTGACCAGCTTTGGGACGCCGCCGAGGCTGAGGCCGAAGACGAACTCACGCTTTCTCATATCCGCCGCTCGCGCATTCAGGTCAGGGTATACAAGAGCATCTGCGGGTTTACGACCCCCGAAGAAAATGCACAGCTTCTTTCGGACATTCGCGCTTTCGGAATCACGCACATGCGCGAGTCGGCAAGAATATCCGACGAAGCGGACCCCCGCGCACCTGCCGATAAATGGCAATAAGGGCGCTTTAGGCACGAAAATGCAGGATTGTGTTTACAATTTTGCGTTTTTGTCTTGAATCGTTAATAAATATAAACTATAATAGTTTAATAGATAGAAAGATTAGGGCGTTTTATTAATGGAAAGAACTCAAATCAGAGATATTTATGCATCACCGGAGGATTTTGGCGGCAAAATATTGACGGTTGTAGGCTGGTGCCGTTCGATACGTGCATCAAACAGGTTTGGATTTATCGATTTAAATGACGGAAGCTATTTTTCAAACCTGCAAATCGTGTTCGAAAGTGACGGCATCGACAACTATCAGGAGATTGCTTCTCAAAACGTGGGAACAGCGGTTGTTGTCACAGGAGAACTTGTGCTTACTCCCGAGGCTAAACAGCCGTTTGAGTTGAGGGCCAATAGTATAACCGTTGAAGGGCCGTCGACCCCCGATTATCCGCTGCAGAAGAAAAGACATTCTCATGAATTTTTGCGCACGATAGCGCACCTGCGCCCGCGCACCAATACCTACAGCGCTGTTTTCCGCGTGCGCAGCGAGGCGGCTTATGCCATCCACAGCTTCTTGCACGAGCGCGGCTTTGTGTATGTGCATACGCCGATAATCACCACCAGCGACTGTGAAGGAGCGGGCGAAATGTTCCGCGTCACGACGCTCGATATGGATGCCCCGCCGAAAACCGAAAGCGGCGAAGTTGACTTTGATCAGGACTTTTTCGGCCGCCAGGTAAGCCTGACGGTTTCGGGCCAGCTCAATGTCGAGTGTTATGCGATGGCGTTTGGCAAGGTCTACACCTTTGGACCGACTTTCCGCGCGGAGAAATCGTATACTCCCAGACACGCCGCTGAATTCTGGATGGTGGAACCCGAGATGGCTTTCGCCGACCTGTTCGACATCATGGATATCCAGGAGGCGATGCTCAAATATGTCATTCGCTACCTGCTCGACAATTGCCGGGCGGAGATGCAGTTCTTCAACAAATTCATTGATAACACACTATTTGAGCGTTTCGACAACATTCTAAACAATGATTTCGCTCGGGTCAGCTATACTGATGCGATGGAGCTGCTTGCGTCGAGTGGCAAGAAGTTTGATTATCCCGTCGGATGGGGACAGGACCTTCAGACCGAACACGAGCGCTATCTGACCGAAGACCACTTCAAGCGGCCGGTGTTTGTTTACAGCTGGCCAAAGGAAATCAAGGCGTTCTATATGCGTCAAAACGATGACGGCAAGACTGTTGCCGCTGCCGACCTGCTCGTTCCGGGTGTAGGCGAGCTTTGCGGCGGTTCACAGCGAGAAGACCGCATTGAAAAGCTTGAAGAGGCTTACGAGCGTTTCGGTCTTGACCCGAAAGACTATTGGTGGTACACCGAACTGCGCAAATATGGCGGCTGCAAGCATTCGGGCTTCGGTCTCGGATTTGAGCGTCTTATCATGTACGTCACCGGCATCGCAAACATCCGTGACGTAATCCCGTTCCCGCGTACCACCGGTTCAGCAGAGTTTTAAATATAAAAATAAACTTCCGGCGGTGTGCAAATGTCCCCGCACACCGCCGGATTTATGCGCAAACATCCAAACTAAATTTATCGATATAACAAATCGCAAAGGACAGTCGACTGTATATGGAATACCGGAACATGACGCGCGGCGAGCTTGAGAGCCTGCTCGCCCAAGAAAAGGAAAAGTATGCCGCAATAAAAAGCGCGGGTCTGTCTCTCGACATGTCGAGGGGGATACCGGCACGCAAGCAGCTCGACCTTTCGCAGGAGATGCTGGGCATCCTTGTTTCAGAAGAAGACTGCGAGGGTGAGGACGGACGTGATTATCGCAGCTATGGTCTGCCCGACGGTACGCCTGAAGCAAAGCGCATGTTTTCATACATAACCGGCGCGCCGGTCGACAATATCATAGTTTGCGGCAACTCGAGCCTTAACGTTATGTTTGACACCGTGGCTCGGAACATGCTGCTTGGTGTTTCGAAATCATCCGAGCCGTGGTCTCGGCAGGGCAACATCAAGTTCCTTTGTCCTGTTCCGGGCTATGACAGGCATTTTTCTATTTGCGAGACCTTCGGCATAGAGATGATAAACATCCCGATGACACCCGAAGGCCCTGATATGGATGCGGTGGAAGCTGCCGTACGCGACCCGCTTGTCAAAGGTATTTGGTGTGTTCCGAAATATAGCAATCCCGATGGGATTACATATTCGGACGAAACTGTGCGCCGGTTTGCGGCGCTGAAGCCCGCGGCTCCCGATTTCCGCATATTCTGGGATAACGCATATATAGTCCATGACCTCTACGACGACGGCGACAGCCTGATGGATATATTTGCTGAATGCGAAAAATACGGCAGCGCAGATATGGTCTACATGTTCGTGTCGACCTCCAAAATCACATTCCCCGGTTCGGGTGTGGCTGCGATAATCTCCAGTCCCGCCAACACAGCGTACATCAAGTCGGTTATGGCTATGCAGACGATATGTCACGACAAGCTGAACCAGTTGCGACATGCGAAATTCCTGTGCTCGCACGAGAAAATCAAAGAGCACATGAAAAAGCATGCCGAGCTGCTGCGGCCGAAGTTTGTCGCGGTTTGCGAAACACTTGAGCGCGAGCTTGCAGGCACGGGTATTGCCGAATGGAACACGCCGCGGGGAGGATATTTCATAAGTCTCAATGTGTGTGACGGCTGTGCGAAAAGGGTATATAATCTTATGGCGGAGCTTGGCGTGAAGCTCACGCCCGCCGGCGCGACGTTCCCCTACGGGAACGACCCGCGCGACCGCAACCTGCGTATCGCGCCGACATATCCGACTATCGACGAGCTTAAAAAAGCAGTCGACGCGCTTTGCGTCTGCGTGAAAATCGCCTGCATAGAAAAGTTATTAGCCAAATAAAGAGTGCGTCGGGGATTGTAAGGTATCACGAACCCCGTAAACATGCTTTACCTTATAATATAACGAAATTTCGCTTGGCCGCCTGTCCGGGCTTTTTCCCGGGCAGGCGGCTATGTTGTTTATGGAGAGGGGTGGACCCAAAAGCAACGCAGCCGCGCAATTGGGCTCTTGCCCAATTGCGCGGCGTGGTAAGGCGATACCGATATTTCGGCTTGTTTGGGTGAAGGCCTTTGCAGCACAAAAGCAAAGCTGTGCGGTATAAGCACAAAATATAAGGTTGCGGGGGCACGGGGGCTATGGCAGTATCCCCCGCGTCCGCTAACCAGTATAGCAGCCGAAATCTTACGACATCAGCGTGTCCATCTCGTCGATGAGGCGGTCGAACAGCGCCAGCGCGTCGTTTACCGGCTGTGGTGTGGTCATATCGACGCCGGCGCGACGGAGCAGCGTTATTGGGTCGGCAATGCTGCCGCTTGAAAGGAACTCGAGATACGCTTCTACGGCAGGCTTGCCCTCGCGCAGTACCTTTTCCGAGAGAGCGATGGCGGCAGAAAAGCCGGTCGAGTACTGGTATACATAAAAGTTCAAGAAAAAATGCGGGATTCTTGCCCACTCAACAGCTATTTCGCGGTCGACAACAATGTCGTCGCCGTAATATTTACGGTTGAGATCGTAGTAAAGGTCGCAAAGCGCGTCAGCGGTAAGCGTTGTGCCCGACTCGGACATGCGGTTTATCTCAAGCTCAAACTCGGCGAACATCGTCTGGCGGTAAAGCGTCGTGCGGAACTGTTCGAGAAAGTGGTTGATTAAATAAGCACGCTGCTTTTTGTCGTCGGTGTTCTTGAGCATGTACTGCATGAGCAGCGACTCGTTGAAAGTGGAGGCTACCTCCGCAACGAATATAACATAATTGGAGTATACCGGCCGCTGTGCTTTGGTCGAAAAATACGAGTGCAGAGCATGTCCCATCTCGTGTGCCAAGGTGAACATGCTGTCCAGTGTGTCCTTGTGGTTAAGCAACACATAGGGATGCGGCCGCGTGCCCATCGAATAGGCGCCGCCGCGTTTACCTTCGTTTTCGTAAACATCTATCCAGCGGTTGCCGAACCCCTCGTCAAGCGCGGCAATATAGTGCTCGCCGAGCGGCTCAAGCGCTTTGCGGCATATCTCGCAGGATTTCTCGTACGGATATTTGACGTTCACATCCGGCACGATGGGCGTATAAAGGTCATACATGTGAAGCTCGTCCACGCCGAGCAGCTTTTTGCGCAAAGCGACATACTTGTGCAGGATATGCAGGCGGTCGTTTACCGACTTGATAAGATTCTCATAGACCGTGACCGGCACCTCGGTCGCAAACAGCGCTTTTTCGAGGTTAGAGCTAAAGTTACGCGCCTTGCGATAGAAGGTAAGCTGCTTTACCTGCGCATCGAGCATTGCGGCAACGGTGTTTTTAAATTGCTCGTAGGTGTGGTAAACAGACTCGAACGCCTGTTTTCTGATATTGACGTCGGGCGACTCCAAAAGCGGGATAAAGCTGCCCTGGGTAACCCGAATAGGGTTGCCGTTTGCGTCTTTGATGTCGGGAAAGCGCAGGTCGGCGTTGCGGAACTGTGAGGCGATGTTTTCGGGCGCGTTTGCTAATTCACCGGCTGCGGCAAGCAGCGTCTCTTCTGCCGGCGAAAGTGTGTGCTGTTTTGCAGCGCGAATCCTGTCAAGCATGCGTGAGAAAACTTTGAGCTCGGGCTTCTCCTCGTAGAAACGCTCGAGCACCTCGTCGGGTATGGCGATGATTTCAGGCCCCGAAAAGGCGGTTTTTGAGCTGTATTGAGTGTAAAGCGACACGGCGCGTCCATAGTAGTCGGCATATTTCGAGTTGCCCTTGTCCTCGTCGCTTTTCAGCATTGCATAGGCATAGACTCGTGAGACGTCCACCGAAACTTTTTCGGAAAGCGTGAGAAAATCGCACAGCTCGGATGCCGACGAGGAGAGCCGTCCGGCATAAGTGGCGACATTGTCAATCGCGGCTGCCACCTCGTCAAAAGCGGCAAGCCATGCCTCGTCGCTCGGATAGATGTGGGTGGTGTCCCAGGTGTATTCAACTTTTTGCTCGGAACGCTTGATAAGTTTATCCATAAACGCTAAATGCTCCTCAAGATAATTTTTAACGATATTATAACAGACGGGAGTTTCCAATGCAACAATATTTGCCCGTGAGCGGCTGTATGCCACGCATGTCCTGCAAAAACTCTTTCATTACACGCTATAGTATGCGGGAAAAGGATAAATATTGGCGCATTGATACTGGATTTGTTTTCAATATGTGTTATAATTGTGTGACGGGGTTACAGGAAAAAAGCGTGTTTTGTGTGACCGCGTCACTTTATTTTTTCTTGATTTGGGATATAATATGAATACAAAGAAACAATCAAGTCAACGCGATAATAGAAAATTATAAAAGGGTGGGTTTAGAGATGACGGTTATTGATGTAACGAAAGAAAACTTCCAGGTTGAGATTATGGAGTCCGACAAGCCGGTTCTGATTGATTTTTTTGCACCTTGGTGTGGTCCTTGCCGCATGCTTTCGCCAATCATTGACGAAATTGCACAAGAAGCCGATTCTTTCAAGGTCGCAAAGGTCAACGTCGACGAGCAGCCCGAACTGGCACAGGCGTTTGGCGTGATGAGCATACCGACGCTTGTCGTCATGAAAGACGGAAAGGTTGTAGACAAGGCGGTCGGCGCACGTCCCAAAGCCGCTATCATGGCGATGGTCGAACAGCAATTATCGGTTTGACATGCCGTCATGGAAGTTGGCGCAATAACAGATGATGCTCCCGGATACCCGGGAGCAAATCTGATTTATGTAGATTGTGGCAGGCTTATCCCATGGCGAGCGCGCGGAGCCTGTCTTTGTCAAGTATGGTGACGCCGCCCCGCGTGTTTTCGGTGATTCCTTCCGCTGAAAAGTATTTAAGCATGCGCGAGACGACCTCGCGCGCCGAACCCATGTATTTGGCTATCTGCTCGTGGGTCAAATGAACGGTCATATCGCCTGTCTTGCTTATTTCGTCCCAAAGGAAAATAGCAAGCCTGCGGTCAAAACTCATAAACAGTATCTGCTGCATCACCCACATGACGTCGGAAAACCGTTCGACTGCCATGTTAAGCGCGAAATTTTCGGCGTGGATGTTGTGTTCGGTAATCTCTGCGAGCACGCGCCCGTTTATTACATAACACTCGCTGTCCTCCTCGGCGTCAATATAGACGTCGAAGGTGATCGCTTTCAGCACGCAAGATGCCGAAAGCATGCAAAGATCGCCGGGATAAAGCCGGTAGAGCGTCACTTCTTTGCCTTGCTCCGACATTATATAGGCGCGCAGGCAGCCTGATTTGACAAAAACCGCTCCGGTGCACTCCCCGCTGCCTCCGTGGACATTTGTGCCTTTCGGATATGCGGTGAGTGTTGAGCTTTCGCACAGCAGCCTTTTGTCGGACGGGTCAAGTTTATCCCAAAACGGCAAATAATCTTTAAACATCAAGGTGCATTCGTTCTGGTGCATGAAACTGCACTCCTTTTTAAAGTAAAATTGGGGGTATAGAAATTGAAAACTGTTATAGTAGGTGGAGTCGCGGGCGGCGCTTCGGCGGCTGCGCGGCTGCGCAGGCTCGACGAGCATGCAGAAATAATTATATTCGAGCGAGGAGAATATGTCTCCTTTGCAAACTGTGGGCTGCCGTATTATATAGGCGGCATCATTGAGGACAGGGAGGATTTAACCCTCCAGACGCCTGAAAGTTTCAAGGCCCGCTTTAACATAGACGTGCGACTGCAAAGCGAAGTTGTCGCAATTGATACGGCGGCCAAAACCGTAACGGTTAAAACTGCCGCGGGGGAAACATATACCGAAAGCTACGATAAGCTAATCCTCGCGCCCGGCGCGAAGCCTGTTGTTCCGAACATCCCGGGTGTCGATTCGGCTCTGGTGTTCACACTAAGAAATATCCCCGACTCGCAAAAAATAAAAGATTATATCAAAGTCGGAAAGCCGAAGTCGGCGGCTATAGTCGGAGGCGGCTATATAGGCGTGGAACTTGCCGAAAATTTGGCGCTTGCCGGGCTACATGTCACTGTTGTCGAGCTTTCAGACCATCTCATTGCGCCGCTCGATTTTGAAATGGCGGTCGACGTGCACAATTACATCAGAAGCAAGGGAATCAAGCTCATATTAAACAACGGGGTTTCGGCGATAGAGGAAACAGACGAAGGTATTACAGCCGTACTTCAAAACGGCAAAATCAAAGCCGACATGGTGATAATGGCGGTGGGCGTGAGGCCGGACACCGAGTTTGTGCGCGCATCAGGTATAGAGACAAACAGCCGCGGCCAGATAATAGTCGACGAGCGCATGCGCACGAATGTGCCCGACGTTTGGGCGGTAGGAGACGCCGTTGAAGTGGTGGATTTTGTAACGGGCGCCCCGTCGTTTATCCCGCTTGCCGGGCCGGCTAACCGTCAGGGACGCATCGCGGCAGACAATATAGCCGGAATTGATAGCACATACGACGGTACACAAGGCTCCGCTGTGCTCAAAATATTCGACATGACTGTCGCCACTTCGGGCATAAACGAGCGGACGGCGCAAGCCGCGGGAATAGATTATGACAAGACCTATATATATTCGGCATCGCATGCAACCTATTACCCCGGCGCAATGAACATGTCGATTAAAGCTATATGGGATAAAAAGACGCACAAGCTGCTCGGCGCGCAAATTGTCGGATCTGAAGGTGTAGACAAGCGCATGGATGTGCTTGCGACGGCGATGAGGCTTGGCGCGAAGATAACAGACCTTACCAAACTCGAGCTTTGTTATGCGCCGCCCTACGGAAGCGCAAAGGACCCGGTCAACATGCTTGGATTTGTGGCCGAGAACGTCATAACCGGAAAGACAGGTCAATTTTTCTGGGACGAGGTGGACAGCCTGCCTCGCGACGGCAGCGTAACACTGCTTGACGTGCGAACGGCAGCCGAAGTGCGGCGGGGTAAAATAGAGGGATTTATGCACATCCCGCTCGATTCGCTACGCGAGCGTATAGACGAAATCCCGAAAGGCAAACCTGTTTATGTGCATTGCCACAGCGGTTTGAGAAGCTATATAGCATGCCGTATACTTGCCGGGCATGGATTTGAGTGCTATAACCTTGCCGGCGGTTGGCGGCTTTACGCGGCCGCTATAAAAGAGAAGGGGATGCTCAGTTAAATTTTATACCGGGCGCAAACAGAAGGAGGCGGAAAAGCGGCAAAGTGACAGTAAAACTCATGTTTGCGGCACTGGCGGCGGCAGCGGCAGTATTGATTGCCGGCTGTGCGGGCACAGGTTCTGTCGCCGAGGTGCAGCTCGTAACGGACGATACAACAAGCGAAACATTTGTTCCCAAGAAAGGGGATGCGGTTTACGTGAGCATTTCGGCACAAAGGGCAAAACAGCTCATGGACAGCGAAAGCGATTATGTTGTACTTGACGTGCGTACGCCTGAAGAATATGCGGATGGGCATATAAAAGGCTCGATGCTCATTCCCTATAATGAGATAGGCGAGCGGGCCGAAGATGAGCTGCCCGAAAAAGACAAGCTTATACTCGTTTACTGCCGCAGCGGGCGGCGCAGCAAAATCGCCGCACAGGCGCTGGCGGAGCTCGGTTACACAAATGTCAAGGAGTTCGGCGGTATCATAGACTGGCCGTATGAAATTGTGACACAGTAAAAAAATAAACATGCGCGTCCGACTGAACGGGCGCGCTTTTATTATAGCCCATTATATTCACTAAAACAAGCAGTGGTGTACTAGAGCCGATTATGCCGCTCAATTTAGCACAATTCTGTATCGCACCTCGCGCAAGCCGCAGATGCCACTGTCCTTTTCGCTTCCGTCAACATGAAAGCCGTATTTTTTGTAAAATTTTCTTGCCCGCGCATTTGCCTTGAGTGTCCAGAGCATAATATGGCTGCAGCCAAGTTCCCGCAGTCCCGAAATTCCGGCATCCATGAGCGCGCGGCCAACTCCTTTGCCCCAATAGTCTTCGATTACATAGATAGCCACAATCTCGCCCCAGCCGTCCATATCAGGGTCGCGGCTCAAGCAAAACGAGCACACACCGCAGGGCTTGTCGCCGTCAAATGCAATCAGGAAATTGTCCGTGCCTGTGAAAATAAGCCTCTCAAAAAGCGCGGTCCGTGCCTCAATGTCCGTATGGCGTGCAAGCTCTTTGGGTAAAATTATGTCTTTATAAGCAGATTGCCATGACGAGCACATTATTTCGGCTATCGCTCGCGCGTCAAAAGTGCCGGCGCGTCTTATCAGCAGTTTCATGGCTGCGTTTAACCCTCTTTTAATGTGGAGTTTGCCGCAAATATTGTTTAGTGCGGGCATATTATAACGGTTGATAAAGTTATGCGCTTTGCTTTTAACAATGTTATATCATTTCCGCTGTTTACGCAAGCGGGAAAGTATAGTTAAAGTCGTTTTTTGCGCTTGACAGTCCAAAGCGGCGGTGTTATACTGCGCAATGCAAGGTAAACTTTGCTTAAATTAACCCAGATGTGGCAAAGGAGCAGCCATGAACAGTGAGTTTAGCGATTTTCGCAGCTTTTACATAAACCACGTTAAACCTCGATGCAATTATCCTCCCGAAACTGTGCCGTATAAAACCAAGCTTGCAAACGGCCTTGCGATTACAGTGCGGCGGGAGCATCCGGACGATTATGCAGCGGTGGAAAACCTGACCCGCAGGGCATTTTTCAACGCTGAAAAACTGGCGCGCGACGGCATCCCCTGCGACGAGCATCTGCTTGTCCGAAAACTGAGGGCGGCACCGGAATTTATACCGGAGCTTGACCTTGTTGCCGAGTGCGAGCTGCTCGGCCAGCGCCATATAGTCGGCAATGTCATGTTTACAGCCGCGTATGTAAAAACCCCGTCGGGTGAGTTTATTCCCGCCCTGGTCTTCGGTCCGCTTTCGGTGCTGCCGGAGTATCAGCGCATGGGAATTGGCAAGGCGCTGTTGTCCCGCGCCGAGGAGATAACCCGGTCGGCCGGCTGGGGCGCAATATTTTTATACGGCCATCCGTGGTATTACCCGCGGCTGGGCTACAAAGAGGCAAAAGAGTTTGCCGTAACCACACACGACGGCAAAAACTTCCCCGCATTTATGGCAAAGGAGCTTGTTTTAGGGTATCTGAGCGCGGCTGCAGGTGGAAAATATTACTATTCGCCGGTGTATGAGCTTGACATGGGCGAGGCGCGCGAGTTTGACGGGGCGTTTCCGCCGGTCGTGGACGGCCCGCAGGCGCGTCCGCTTCACCCGTCACATCTGCCGTACATTCACAGGTTGATGAACTTGCCGGAAATTCTTGAGGTGATGCACGAGCGGCAGACGGATTTGCCGGTTTGGATTTCGGCATATCAAAACTGGACAAACAGAGGTGAGCGGGCATTTGCAATCTATTCCGGCGAGAAACCGGCAGGATGGCTGAGGCTCGGCGGATTTGACGGCGATGCCGGCACAATAAACGTGCTTGTGATAGACCCGCGGTATGCGCGGCGCGGGCTTGGGCGTTTTGCCGTGGGATTTGCAGAGGGAGTATTTCGCGAGCGTGGGCTGCGGCGCATTGAGATATACGCGGCCGAGGACAATATACCGGCGCGCGCATTATATGAAAGTTGTGGCTTTAGGATAGCGGGGCGCGGCGAGTGCACGACCGGCGACGGCACTGCTTGCATGGGCATTACTTTTGAAAAGGTGATATAACATGCATATAAGGGACGGAAAGCTGGTGATACGCGGCGCAGAGCCGAGCGACGCCGAGCTGCTTTCCGGCTGGTGCAGCGATGGGAAAATTATGGCGCATGCGGGATTCCCGCTCGGCATCGGTACGACGCCCGAACAGGTGCGTAAGTTGCTTGAAAGCGATACCGACAGCTCGCGGCGCTGCATAATAGAGCTTGACGGTGTGCCTATTGGCGAGATGAACTACCGCGATATAGGCGGAAAAACCGCCCAAATCGGCATAAAAATCTGCGATTTTTCAAAGCAAAATCGCGGATTTGGCACGCAGCTGTTGAAAATGTTTATCCGCGAGCTGTTTAGTACATACGGTTTTGAAAAAATCGCGCTTGACACCAATCTTAAAAACACGCGCGCACAGCATGTATATGAAAAACTGGGATTTCGCAAGGTAAAGGTTGAATACAGCTCCTGGAAAAACCGGCTTGGCGAGCTGCGGTCACAGGTTTACTATGAGCTTTGCCGCGACGAGTGGCGTTTTGATTAAATAATAAAAAAATAAAAATCGCTCCGGCTGTATGTTTTCGGTAATGATTGTTTTTGGAAAACCGTGGTGGCCGGAGCATGTTTTTCCTCGCAGCATTTGCGTATCTGTCGCGACAGCCTTGAGAATAATATTGTCTGAATCCTTAAATAAAAAGGAGACAGATATGAACCCGTTTAATCAAACGCCGATGAAGGTCGAAGACGGCATAATGGATTGGAACACGATGTATCCAAAGCCGTATGACAAAAACACAGTCGACCCCTATACAAGGCTTCGCGTGATACTCATGAACGGTATCGAAGTCGAGGCCGTGATGTTCAAACATCAGTTTAACCGCAACTGCGACAACAACGACATCCGCCGCGAGGTTGCGCTGACCCGCCGGATCGAGCAGCAGCAACAAAAGCATATAAACTGGCTGAAGCCGCTCGACGAATCGGTGCTCGAAACCACCATCGGTTACGAGCATGTGGCCGTCGACCTTACAGCGTGGCTTGCGCAGAACGAGCCCGACCCTTACGTTAAGCAGGCGCTCGATTTTGCGCTGCTGGAGGACTTTGACCATCTTTACCGCTATGCAAACCTGCTGGACTTTGATATGGGCATACCGGCCCACCAGATAGTCCAAAACTATGTTGACATTACGCCCGGCAGGCCGACCATAGCCGAGCATCGCCATCCGTACGAGTCTATTAGGTACTCAATAGACGCCAAAAAGGCAGACATTCGCACGCTGCTCAACACTCTGATAATCACCGCCGGCGAGCAGCAGACCATGAACTTTTATATGAACCTTGGCAACTATTACGGCTATGACCTCGGTCGCCAGCTTTATATGGAAATAGCGATGATCGAGGAGCAGCATGTGACCCATTACGGCTCGCTGCTCGACCCGCGCTGCACATGGCTTGAAAACCTGCTTCTCCACGAGTATGTGGAGTGCTATCTCTACTACTCGTTCTACAAAGACGAGGTTTGCCCCAACATCCGCTCGATCTGGGAGATGCACCTCTTGCAGGAAATCGCGCACCTCCACAAAGTGGCGGAAATGCTCAAAACCTATGAGGGCAAGGAGTGGCAGGAAGTTATCCCCAACGGCGGCGAGTTCCCCGAACTGCTGAGATTCCATGACACTCGCGATTATGTGCGTTCGGTACTCGGCAGCCAGATCACGCTGACGGCTTATCGTGAAAACTACAAGCAGGTTGACGAGATGCCGACCGACGCCGAGTTCTTCAATTATCAGATGAAGGTCAACCGCGACGTCGGCAGCGTGGCGAGCCACAATGTAATTCAGCTTCACATCAACAAGCTCGGACAGGACTATCGCGCCGAATCGAAAGAGAACCCCGTTGCCGAATTGCGTGACAGGCATTGCGACAATACCCAAATTGCGCGCTGTGTGCGTGAGCCCGCAACCGTTTAGGCGTTATAGCGCTTAAAATATTGTGCAGGGGGGACAGATTTCTGTCCCCCCTCCTTTTTGCCCCCGAAAGGGGGCGTTTATGTTTTTGTGCGGGTTATGATTGTAGCAATGTTTTCGGCATGCAGCCTCTAAACATTTTCATACAGCCACTGAAGCGTATCATAGGCGCGCTGGCGGTTGACGCTGTACTCATGGTCGTTGCAATACTCCACGCGCCAGACGTATGTGTCAATAAGGTTGTACATAAGGCAGTAAAGTTTCATTCGCTTGCGGCGGTCAGGGCTGTCAGGTACCGGACCGTAGCCGCGGAAAAATGGCTCTCCCATTATCCACGGCGAGCCGAGCTCAAAGTCGATATCGCCGTAAACCGCCCGGTCGGCGTCGATGATCGCCGTAACATGCCAGGTGTCGTCGAATTTCTTGACGAGGATGTTGCCGGCCCATATATCGGCGTGGGTCAGCCGCGGCTCGACTATATCCTCAAACAAAGGAACGCAGCGGCTGTACATATCAAGTACTTTGCCGATAAACTCGTGCTCGAATACGTCCCGCTCGATGCAAAGCTGTCCGATTTCGGCAATATGCGCCAAAAGAAACTCGGGCCAGCTGTCATACACTTTGCCGTCATAAAAGTCGCCGATTCTGCCGAAACGCTCGCCTTTTCTTTCGTGAAACTTCCGCATGATGCGGCCCGACTCCTCGTATAGCGCGTCGCGGCATTCCTCGGGCACCGATCCGTCGCAGAGCGCGACGCTGTCCATGTACTCGGTTATCATATAGTCGCGGTCGATGACGGTTTTTGTCGTGTCGCATGCGACAAGCTTTGGCGTCGGTATGCCGGCTTCGGTGAGAAGCTGATTAACATGTGCCTCGGCGTCCATGAGGTGTCGCTCGTAGGGCAAAAGCAGCTCGCGGTTGACCGGCCCGACACGCAGCACAAGTGCTTGCGATAGCTTGTCTGTGACAACTTTGTAGGTAGTGTTAAACAGCCCGCCGCCGACGGGCGTATATTCTACTATCTTTGCGCCCGGAAAATGG
>ERZ773359.408-NODE-408-length-61233-cov-8.417993_pt1 | contig 61233 bp, 59 predicted proteins | sample MGYA00374955_ERZ773359 | MGnify/ENA primary metagenome ERZ773359 (study PRJEB29098, sample SAMN04486028) | biogas fermenter metagenome | study: EMG produced TPA metagenomics assembly of the Biogas fermentation microbial communities from Germany - Plant 4 DNA1... | reverse complement strand
GCGGTGCTGGATAACCGTCCCGCAGGCGGTTACGGCAGTAAGGACAGCATTAAAACGGTATTTAACAATGCTGTCAGCACTGCCTTAAGTAAACAGCAGGCGGCAGTAGAAGCAGTTAATAAGGCCGGGACGGCAGCAGCCATGCAGACTGCCCTCAGCAGTCATGCCCAGCTGCTGGAACTTGACTGGAACCGTTTTACTAAATTGACGCCCGACCAGCAGTCTACCATGCTGGAGATCATGTTAAACGGCAAACCTTACGACAGTGCCGACAAAGTGACAACGGCCTACATCAGCGCCCTGCAGAGTGTGGAGCTGACCCATATCATCACCTATGTCGATTATGACCATAATTTAAGCTATTACGTTGATAAGCAGATGAGCAAGAATCCGCAAACTGACCTTTATGGCGGCGGTTGGAAAACAGCCGACCGTAATCTGGTAGAGTGGTTTATTAACGCGGCTAACTTTGTCAATGAGATGCGGCCGGCAGCTATCATCAAAAGCGGCCCGGCCAGGATGCGCACCGGTCCCGGCACGGAACATGATGTAGTTTGTTTGCTGGACGAGGGCAGCGGTCCCTACTTCAGAATTAACGAAGCCGTGGACAGTGCCGGTTATACCTGGTACAGATTACTTACCGGCAGCAGAGTCGGTTGGGTCCGTGGTGATCTCTTGACGCTGACGGAGAAAAAAGGGGAAGGCATTTTCCAATTCCTGCTGCTGTCCGAAACAACCCATGTTGATCCCAGCGAGGTTAATGAAAAGATCTTAAAAGGTAAAGGCATTTTGGAAGGTAAGGCGGAAGCCTTTATTACCGGTGCGGAAACCTACAATATTAATGAGATCTTCCTCATTTCCCTGGCTCTGCACGAAACGGGCAACGGTAAGAGCACCCTGGCCACCGGCGTTAATTTTAAGGGCAAAACAGTCTATAATATGTATGGTATCGGGGCCATTGACGCCGATCCCATCAATAAGGGCGCGGAATACGCCTATAACCAGGGTTGGTTTACACCGGAGGCAGCCATTATCGGCGGGGCCAAGTTTGTCGGTGAAAGTTATATCCACCACAGTACTTACCGGCAGAACACCCTTTACAAAATGCGCTGGAACCCGGACAGACCGGGGCAGCACCAGTATGCCACCGATATCGGCTGGGCTGCTAAACAAGTGTCAGGGATTAAAAAGCTGTACGATCTGATGACTTCCTATGTGCTGCATTTTGAGATCCCCCGTTTTAAGTAAATAAGCTCACATACCAGGGTGCCGGCAGGTGCCCTGGTCTTTTTTTGCCGGGTACGGCAGGAAGCGGACGTGAGCAATTAGTTTTGTGGTATACTAGTAATGTTGTTTACGCTGAGGAAGAAAGCAGGACGACGGCTGACCTACTGAAGAAAGGATGATCTGTAATGAAAAACCCGGTAGTCACCATTGAAATGGAAAATGGCGGGATCATTAAAGCGGAACTATACCCGGATACGGCGCCTAATACGGTGAAAAATTTTGTCTCCTTAGTCCAAAGCGGTTTCTATGACGGTTTAATTTTTCATCGCGTTATCCCCGGTTTTATGATTCAGGGCGGTGATCCGGAAGGAACAGGGATGGGAGGACCCGGTTACCGCATCAGAGGTGAATTCCGCCTCAACGGCTTTGACAATCCTTTAAAGCATACCCGCGGCGTGCTGTCCATGGCCCGCTCCCTGCGGCCGGATTCCGCCGGTTCCCAGTTCTTTATCATGCATGCCGACGCGCCCCATTTGGACGGTCAGTATGCAGCCTTTGGCAAAGTGATAGAGGGGATGGAGGTAGTTGATCAGATTGCCGCGGTACCTACCAATGCCCAGGACAGACCGCAGACTGAACAGCGTATGAAGCAGGTTACGGTAGAAACTTTCGGCGCTGAAATCGGGGCCCCGGAAAAATTACAATGATAAGCTGTACATAATTATGGTAAAATACAGAGGAATGTTCGACGAGGCAGGGATGCTGTATGCGTGAAGTGTATTTAGATAACAGCGCTACTACACCGGTGCTGCCGGAAGTGGCCGCAGCCATGCAGGAAGTGCTGACTGATAATTTCGGCAATCCTTCTTCGCTGCACCGCCGCGGCTTAAGGGCGGAACAGGCGAAAAAAGAAGCCCGGCGGGTAGTGGCCCAGGCCTGCGGTGTGAAGGAGCAGGAAATCTTTTTTACCTCCGGTGGTACGGAAGCCAATAATTTAGCCATTAAAGGCGCGGCGCGGCGCCGGCGGCGGCGCGGTTCGCACCTGATTACCACCAAAATAGAACATCCTTCTGTCTTGTATACTTTTCAGGCCTTGGAAGAGGAAGGCTTTGCTGTGACTTATCTTGATGTGGATGCGGACGGTTTAGTGACGGCTGAAGCTGTGGCGGACGCTGTCCGGGAAGACACCCTGCTGGTCAGTGTGATGCATGTCAATAATGAGGTGGGCTCCATTATGCCGGTGGCAGAGATTGGCCCGCTGGTGAAGGCGAAGAACCCCCGGACCCTTTTTCATGTTGATGCGGTGCAGTCTTTCGGTAAACTGCCGGTACGGCCGCAGGCCTGGCAGGCTGACTTGCTGACTGTTTCGGCACATAAAATTCACGGCCCCAAGGGCTGTGGCGCCCTCTACTGCAGAGAAGGCCTGCTGCTGGCGCCCCTGCTGCATGGTGGTGACCAGGAGCAGGGAGTGCGGCCGGGCACGGAAAATATGGCGGGCATTGTTGGTTTTGCCGCGGCTGTCCGGCTGCAGTTAGCCCGGCAGGAAGAAAATTACCGGCAGCTGGCTGAACTAAAGCGGCTGTTTCTGGAGGAGCTGCAGCAGCGGCTGCCCGATGTCAGGCAGAACGGCCCCCTGGACGGGGCACCGCATATTGTTAATCTTACCGTGCCGGACATTAAAGGGGAAGTCTTGCTGCATGCCTTGGCGGATGAAGGTATTTACCTGTCCACCGGCTCTGCCTGTCATTCGCACCGCGCTGATCCCAGTCATGTTTTATTGGCCATGGGACGCTCCCCCCGACAGATTGAATCATCACTGCGGATCAGTTTTTCCGCCTTGATTACGGCTGCCGATGTGGTTTATGCGGTGGAGAAAATCAGCGCCGCAGTGACAGCATTACGCCAGATGACACGGAGGAAAAGATGAAAGCCTTATATTTAATTCGTTACGGAGAAATTGGTTTAAAAGGAAAAAACCGCAGATTTTTTGAAAATACGCTAACCGCCAATATCCGCCGCGCCCTGCGGGATGTAGCCGAATGCCGGGTGCTGCAGCAGCACAGCCGCCACTTTGTGGAAGTGCTCAGCGGAGATGCGGCGGCCGTGGCCGCCAGGCTGCAGGAGGTCTTTGGCATCGTCTCGCTCAGCCCGGTGATCACCGCAGCCTTATCCATGGCGGAGATAAAGGCAGCGGCGGAGCGTGAATTCAGCAAGGTAGCCAAACCCGGTTTGCGCTTTAAGGTGAATACGCGCCGTGCCAATAAAAAATTTCCCCTGCTGTCGCAGCAGGTTAGTGCTGAAGTCGGTGCCCATCTGCTGCGTACTTTCCCCGGGCTGCAGGTCGATGTGCATGAGCCGGAAGCAGTCTTGGATGTGGAAATTCGTGAAGAGGAAGCTTACATTTACACAGAGCGCCTGCCCGGTCCCGGCGGGCTGCCGGTAGGGGTGGCAGGTAAAGGTCTGCTGCTGCTGTCCGGCGGTATTGACAGTCCGGTAGCCGGCTGGATGACGCTGAAGCGGGGTGTCAAACTGGAGGCAGTCCATTTCCACAGCTATCCTTATACCAGTGAAAGGTCTAAGGAAAAGGTGATTGATTTATGCCGTGAGCTGGCCCGCTACGGCGGTAAGATACGCCTGCATGTGGCCCACTTTACGGAAATCCAGGAGGAGCTGCGTTTAAAAACACCGGAACGTCTGCTGGTAACTTTAATGCGGCGCATGATGTTTCGCCTGGCCGAACGGCTGGCGCAGCAGCAGGGTGCCCTGGCCTTAATTACCGGGGAAAGCCTGGGGCAGGTGGCCAGTCAAACGATGGAGAGCCTCAATGTCATTGAGCGGGTCACCCAGATACCTGTCCTGCGTCCCCTGATTGGGCTGGATAAGCAGGAAATTATGGATCTCTCGGTGAAAATAGGGACTTACCCTATTTCCATCCGTCCCTATGAAGATTGCTGTACCATCTTTTTACCGCAGTTTCCCGCGACCCGCCCCCGCTTAAAGGATGTGGAAGCAGCGGAAGCCGCCCTTGATCTGGAGGGGTTAATTGCCGAGAGCCTGGCCAAAACGGAAACGCTGGAAATTGGTCTTTAAAAGCGTTATGCTGATAAAAAAACTGCCTGTCAGCCGACAGGCAGTTTTTGTCTTAATTATTATTCCAAGTTGTTTACGAACTGTGCCAGACGGGCCATGCCCTTTTCTATTTGTGTCAGATGCAGGGCGTAGGAAAAACGCAGATAGTCGGGGGCGCCAAACGCCGTGCCGGGTACTACGGCTACCTGAGCATGCTCCAGCAGCTGCGCCGCAAAGTCAACACTGCCGGTGATGACCTGCCCCCGGTAGGTACGCCCGAATAATGGGCTGATATCAACAAAGAGATAAAATGCCCCCTGCGGTTCGACACAAGTCAGGGCCGGCAGCTGTTTGACAGCCTGCACCATATAGTTGCGGCGCTGCGCAAAGGCCGCCTTCATTTCCGCAACGCAGTCCTGCGGCCCCCGTAAAGCTGCTGTGGCGGCTTTCTGGGCAATGGCATTGGCGTTGCTGGTGGCATGGCTCTGCACGCTGTTCATGAGGGCGGCAATGTCTGCGGCGGCAGCCGCATAACCAATGCGCCAGCCGGTCATGGCATACGCTTTGGAAACGCCGTTAACCACAATGGTCCGTGCTTTAATCTCAGGGCCTAAAGCGGCAATGCTGAAATGCTCCTGCCGGTCGTAGATCAGTTTTTCATAGATTTCATCTGCTATTACATAAAGATTATGCTGCAGAATAAACTCGGCCAGTGCTTCCAGTTCCCGGCGCGTATAAACCTGACCGGTAGGATTGTTGGGGCTGTTGAGGATCACGGCTTTAGTCCGGGGGGTATAGAGCCGGGCCAGTGTTTCCGCTGTCAGTTTAAAGTTTTCCGCCGCTGTGGTCGGGGCAATGACCGGCACCCCGTCATTAAGCTTAACCAGTTCAGGATAGCTGACCCAATAGGGGGCGGGAATAATTACTTCATCACCGGGGTTTAAAAGGGCTGCCAAGGCGTTAAAGAGGGAATGCTTGGCACCGTTGCTGACAATAATCTCCTGTGGTTGGTACTGCAGCTGGTTATCATTATGTAATTTCTCACAAATTGCTTCACGCAGCTCGAGAGCTCCGGCGACCGGAGTGTAGCGGGTAAAACCTGCCGCAATGGCCTGCACAGCCGCTTCCTTGATATGCTGGGGGGTCTCAAAGTCTGGTTCCCCTGCTCCGAAGCCTACCACATCTATACCGTCCCGCAGCATCTGTTTTGCTTTGGCATCGATTACTAAAGTGGGTGAAGGGGAAATGGACTGTACTTTTCTGGATAACATGCGCCGGATCACTCTCCTTCTTTTCTTTTTTTTAGCTTATGCTAAAGCCTTAGCGGTGGCGCTTTCTAAAATCATGCATGAAGGAAGCCAGTTTTTCACAACCCTGCCGGCTCATGGCATTATAAATGGAGGCCCGTATGCCGCCTACGGAGCGGTGACCTTTTAAACCTACCAGACCAACGGCCGCGGCTTCCGCGAGAAAAGCTTTTTCCAGCTCTGCGCTTGGTAAGCGGAAGGTAACATTCATCAGACTGCGGCTGTCTGCTTCGGCATGGCCGCGATAAAAATCATCTTCATCAATTACTTCGTACAGCAGGGCAGCTTTCTCCTGATTCTGCCGGCCCATGGCGGTTAATCCGCCCTGTTCCTGTATCCACCTGAGCACTAAACGCAGCAGATAGATGCTGAAAGTAGGCGGTGTATTATACATGGAATTATTGCCGGCAAAGGTAGCATAATTAAACATGGCCGGAAGATTATCCGGGATCTCTGTCAGCAGGTCCTGGCGTATTAACACCAGTGTTACCCCGGCCGGGCCTAAATTCTTTTGCGCGCCGGCATAAACCAGGCCGAATTTTTGATAATCCCAGGGGCGGCTTAAAATATCACTGGACATATCAGCCACCAGGGGGGCGTCCGTTTCCGGAACATAGTGCCATTCAGTGCCGTAGATAGTATTGTTAGTGGTGATGTGGACATAAGCAGCATCACTGTTAAAATTAAGTTCCTCCGGTTTGGGAATGCGGCGATAGTCAGGGGCGGTGTTGGCAGCAATGCCGGCGGCACCGATTTTTTGGGCTTCCTGATATGCTTTCTTGGCAAAACTGCCTGTGAGTACATAATCGGCACTTTTACCCGACTGTAAAAAGTTCAGCGGGACCATGGCAAACTGCTGACTGGCGCCGCCCTGGCAGAATAAGACGCGATAGTCATCACCAAGACCGGTTATTTCCTTAAAGAGTGCTTCGGTGTCGATAATGATTTCTTCAAATTCTTTAGCGCGGTGGGATGTTTCTAAAATAGACATGCCGGTCCCCTGATAATTGAGCAGCTCGGACTGTGCCTGCTGCAGCACCGTCAGGGGTAAAGTGGCCGGACCCGGATTAAAATTATAAACGCGATTTTCCATTAACTTTCCCTCCCACTTAGGAATTTCCTTTAATTATAAGCTAAGAGCAGCGCAAAGCTCAAGTTGAATCGTGGGAAAAAAGTTAAAAATGTGAAAAAAGGTTCAAGCCCCTTTTCCTGCCCCGCAAAAAAGGAAAAGGATTTTTATCGGGCAGGTGGAAATACTATGCATTATGATTCTCAGCAAGGAGGTATTATTTTGCTTATTCGCAGCAGAGAAACAGGCTCCCTGGGCGCTAACTGCTACCTGGCAGCCTGTGAGCAGACGCGGCAGGGCCTCTTGATTGATCCTGGCGACGATGCCGCCCAGCTTATTGCTATGGTTAAAGAAGAAGGAGTAACCGTTAAATATATTGTTAATACCCATGGACATGTTGATCATGTCGGCGCCAACGCGGCGGTACGGGAGGCTCTGGCCGCACCCATTGTGATACACGAAGACGACAGCCAGCTTTACCGCCGGCCCCAGGAAAGCTTAACCTTATTCTTTGGCGGCGGGGAGTTGGCCGCACCGGATCTGTTAGTTAAAGACGGCGCTGAGCTGCATGTTGGCAGCTTAACGGTGAAGGTGCTTGCCACCCCGGGACATACCAGGGGCTCCATCTGTCTGCTGGTGGAAAATGCCCTGTTTAGCGGCGATACACTGTTTGCCGGTTCCATCGGACGTACAGACTTCCCGGGTGGTTCGGCGCGGCAGATTATTACTTCCATTAAGGAGAAGCTGTTGGTGTTACCGCCGGAAACGGTTGTTTATCCCGGCCATGGTCCGCAAACTACCATTGGCGCCGAAAAAGCCCATAATCCCTTTCTGCAGGGATAAACTAGCAAGCTTATGCTTAGAAAACAGCCGGCCGGAGGCCGGCTGTTTTGCTCTCGGAAAAGTCTTGCCTGCGCCTTAGCGCAGTTCCCGCAGCAGATCCTCCCAGAAGCTGCCGCCTGCTCCGTTTTCCCCTGCTTCCCGCTCCTGCTCTTCCCTGTCCGTTTCTTCCCCTTCCTCATCACGTCCGGGGCGCAGGAACCACCAGCCGTCTCCCCAGTGCCATTCCGGTTCCGGGGGACAGTATTCACATTCAGGCCAGCTGTCCTTTTTCGTCGGCTCAGTGCCGGCAATAAAAAGTTCACGGATCGGTTCCAAAGAGCAGCGGGTGTTGTGCAGCAGACCGGTTTCCGGGCAGACCAGTACTTCCACCAGGCCGGGAGGACGTTCAAAATCTTTAGTTGGCTTCCCGGCTAAAGCCTGCCGCATAAAATGGGCCCAGATTTGCCCGGCGCGGACGGAGCCCGTCTGCCCCCACCCCAGGGAGAGATTGTCGTCATTCCCGACCCAGACGGCAGTTACCAGCTCAGGGGTATAGCCTACGGTATAGGAATCGCGATGTCCCTGTGAGGTGCCGGTTTTGGCGGCGGCAGGACGGTTAACCAGCGGGCCGAGGGAGGCGGCAGTACCGCCCGGTTCCAGGACACTTTTCATCATATCGGTCAGCAGGTAGGCAACGCGCGGATCCATTACTTCCGTCCGCCGCGGTGCCGACGCTTCATATAAAACGCGCCCGTCATGATCGGTGATTTTAGTGATAAAGCGTGGTTCTACCTTGATCCCCAGATTGGCAAAGGTGGCGTAGGCAGCCGCCATTTCCAGCGGTGTCACCTCGGCAGAACCTAAAGGCAGGGAAAGTACCGGCTCCAAGGGACTGCGGATGCCGACGCGCTGCGCCAATTCCACCGTTTTTTCCGGACCGATTTCTTCATTGATTTTGACGGCCACAATATTGCTGGAGCGGGCAATGGCCTGCCGCAGCCGCAGTTTGCCGTAGTAGCGCTCCCCATATTCTGTCGGCTGATAAGGTTTGTCGCTGCCGGGGATGTCAAAGCTTACCGGGCTGCTTTCCCGGATGGTAGCCGCTGTATAGCCGCCTGCTTCTAAGGCGGCAGCATAAGTGAAAGGTTTAAAAGAGGAACCGGGGGAACGTTTATTCACAGCCCGGTTAAACTGGCTTTTTTGGAAGTCACGACCGCCGATGAGGGCACGGACGGAGCCGTCAGCCGGATCCAGGGCCACTAAGGCTGCCTGCAGCGGCACTTCATCCCCCTGGTCATTCTTAATTGTTTCCGGCAAAAAGCTGGGATTGGCAAAGACTGCTTCTGCCTTTTCCTGCATCTCCTTATCCAGGGTGGTATATATATGCAGACCGCCGCGGTAAATAATCTGCGGGTCTGTGGTGTAGGCGGCAATCTTGTCCATAATCTCATGATTGATGAGATAGTCAATGTAATAGGCGCCAAACTGTTTAGAGGCCAGGAGCTGATCGCGGCCCTCGAAAACAAGTTCCTGGGCCAGGGCTTCATTTTTTTCCTGCTCACTAATGAACCCTTCCTCTGCCATGCGGGTGAGAATAAGTTTCTGCCGCCGCACGGCAGCCGCCCGTGTTTCATCACTGTTATAGGGAGAGTAATAAGCCGGGCCGCGGGTAATACCGGCGATTAAGGCTGCTTCCGCCAGCGTTAAATCCTGTACCGATTTATTAAAATAGGTGCGTGCCGCAGCTTCCACCCCATAGGCACTGTGGCCGAAGTAAATGGTATTTAAATATTTTTCTAAAATCTCATCTTTGGAATACTTACGTTCTAACTGAATTGTCAGCAGCATCTCCTGCAGTTTGCGTTTAAGTGTTTGATCATGGGTTAAGAATAAATTTTTCGCCAACTGCTGGGTAATGGTGCTGCCGCCCTCCACAATGCGTCCGGCACGCAAATTGCGCAGCAGGGCCCGGGCCAGGCCGACAAAATCAAGGCCAAAATGGTCATAAAAACGATGATCTTCAATGGCAATGAAGGCCTGCGGTACATAGTCCGGCATCTTGGCCAGCGGTACAGCGAAACGGTTCTGTTCAAAACGTGTTGCCAGGACATTACCCTGATAATCATAGAAGGTGCTGGTGAGGGGCGTCTGCACATCGGGGATTTCATCCATCCCGGCTACTGTAGCCGCTAACAGGCCCATGGCGCCCACGCCCAGCAGGAAAATAACTGCTGCTGTTATCAGTGCCCAACGGGTTACACGGCGCATACCGTCACCTACTTTGTCGAAAGATTTTGCTTTACATAAATAATTATAACACGATTCACGCACAAGTATAGAGAAATTACTTGCATCGCGGGTAAGATGTGGTATAATGCTTTCGATATGCCTATCAAGCACATGGACAAGTTGATTTGGGCAACACTAGAAACGTATGATTTTCAGAAGAAGGAGGCGCTATCTATATGTTACCCACACCAAAAAAGTTTAAAATAGTAGCTGCAGCTGCTGAGGGCAACCATAAATTAACGGCCTTTGATAATGCTCTGCTGGAAGCAGGTATTGGCAATGTTAACCTGGTGCGTGTTTCCAGTATTTTGCCGCCCGCGGCAGAACAAGATCAGGAGTTAGTGATCCCCCCCGGCTCCTTAGTGCCCACGGCTTACGGAGCAATTACCTGTGATGAACCGGGAGTTAAAATTGCGGCGGCAGTGGGGGTTGGTTTTTCCCAGGATGATTTCGGCGTCATCATGGAGTATTCCGGCTTCTGCAGCCGGGAAGAAGCGGAGGCGAAAATTGCCTCTATGCTGGAAGACGCATTTGCCCGGCGGGGGATGCCTTTAGTCAGAACAGAGATCCGCGGCGTGGAACATACAGTGGAATCCATCGGCTGTGCTCTGGCTGCCGTCACACTTTGGTACTAAACTTACGACAGAAAGGGAATTAGGTTATGGAACTGTGGTATACGGAAAAACAAACACCCTATTTAGGCATTACCTGTCTGATCCAGGAAACGCTCTGTCATTTTAAAACACCTTACCAGGATTTGGCGGTGCTTGATACACGCCAGTTTGGCAGAATGCTGGTGCTGGACGGCATGGTGATGACGACAGAAAAGGATGAGTTTGTTTACCATGAAATGCTGGCCCATGTAGCCATGCAGGCCCATCCCTGTCCGCAGCATGTTTTGGTGATCGGCGGGGGCGACGGCGGTGTAATCCGTGAAGTAATCAAATACGATACAGTGGAAACAGCAACCCTGGTGGAAATTGACGCGGCTGTGGTGGAAGCAGCCAAAAAGTACCTGCCGACCATTGCCTCCGGCTTCAGCGATCCGCGGGTAAAAGTTGTCATTGAGGACGGCATTAAATATCTGCAGCAGGCAAGAGGTCAATATGATGTGATCCTGATTGATTCCACCGAACCGGTTGGTCCGGCGGTAGGTTTATTCAGTGCGGAATTCTATCATTCTGTCTACCGCGCCCTGAAAAAGGACGGCTTAATGGTGGCGCAGACAGAATCGCCCTTTTTTAACCGCGATTTAATTGCGGGAGTTAATCGGCATTTACAGCGTATCTTCCCGTTAACAAAATTATATCTGGCCAGCATTCCCACCTATCCCAGCGGACTGTGGAGTTTTACCGCGGCTTCCAAATGTTATGATCCCCAGGCCTGCCGGGAAAAGCCGGTGGAGACGAAATATTATAATTTTAGCGTGCACCACAGCTCCTTCTCACTGCCTAATTTTGTCCGTGAACTGGTGGAGCAAAAGCCATGAAGAGGCTGCAGGAATTATGTGAAGCCGGCGGACGTTATTTAGCCGCCGGTGATAACTATGAGCACAGCCGCCTGGTGCTGCTGGGGGCCCCCATGGATTATACGGTTTCATTCCGCCCCGGCTCACGGGGCGGTCCCCAGGCCATCCGTGCCGCCTCACCGGGGCTGGAGGAATACAGCCTGGCTGCCGGCAAAGATTTGCGTGATGCCAGTTTTTATGATGCCGGGGATTTGCTTTTACCCCTGGGCAATACGCAGCGCTCCCTGCAGCTGATTGAAGCGGCGGCGGCGGAAGTGTGGGCAGCAGAAAAATTCCCGCTGCTTGTGGGAGGAGAACATTTAATCAGCCTGGGCGCCCTGCGGGCAGCAGCACGCCGCCACAAAAATTTGGCAGTGCTCCATTTGGATGCCCACGCCGATTTACGTACAGAATATTTAGGTGAAGCAGACTCCCATGCGGCGGTCATGTACCATGTTCACCATGAATTGGGACTGGAGATCTTTCAGTTTGGCATTCGCTCGGCCACGGCGGAAGAAGTAGCCTATGCTGAGCGGCATACCCACTTTTATCCTTTTCAGGTTTTGGAGCCGCTGCGTCAGGTGCTGCCGCGGCTGCAGGGACGGCCCCTTTATCTGTCGCTGGATATAGATGTGGTTGATCCGGCCTTTGCCCCCGGCACAGGCACCCCGGAACCCGGCGGCATCACGGCAGCAGAATTATTGGCCGCCGTCAGCTTACTGTCAGAATTAACGGTGGTGGGCGCCGATGTGGTGGAAGTATCCCCTGCCTATGATCCGGCCGGCATCACCGCCATGCTGGCGGCCAAAGTAATTCGTGAGTTAATCCTGGCCTTTGCCTGTCCCGACTAATTCCCGGATTCCCGGATAAAAAACAAGGATTTTTGCCGCTGAAGTCGTATTAGTTATATGTTTGGCAAAAACACTACGTCGTTGATACACAGGGCGCGACGATCAGATGGGGAAAGGGTGAACAGATAGAATCATGGGCACAAAGTATATATTTGTTACCGGCGGCGTGGTGTCTTCATTAGGCAAAGGTATCACCGCTGCTTCATTGGGGTTTTTGTTGAAAAGCAGAGGCCTCAGGGTAACAATTCAGAAATTTGATCCTTATATTAATTTCGACCCGGGCACCATGAGTCCTTACCAGCACGGCGAAGTATTTGTTACCGATGACGGGGCTGAATCTGATTTAGACCTTGGCCATTACGAACGCTTCATCGATATCAATTTAAACAAGGATTCTAATGTTACCACGGGCAAGATTTACTGGTCGGTCATTAGTAAAGAAAGAAAGGGCGATTTTTTAGGCGGTACCATTCAGGTTATTCCGCATATCACCAATGAAATTAAAGCCCGGATTAAGCGTGTAGCGGAGCACGACAATGTAGACGTGGTGATTACGGAAATTGGCGGTACCGTGGGCGATATTGAAAGCCTGCCTTTTTTAGAGGCCATCCGGCAGTGGAAAAATGATGTGGGCCGCGAGAATGTGGTCTATATTCATGTTACCTTAATTCCGTATTTAACTAAATCCGGTGAATTAAAAACGAAGCCGACACAGCATTCAGTGAAGGAGCTGCGCTCCATCGGCATTCAGCCCGATATTATTGTCTGCCGTACAGAAAAACCTTTGACACAGGAATTAAAGGATAAAATCGCTCTGTTCTGTGATATTAAACCCGGCGGCGTCATTGAAAATAATGATACCGATACTATTTATGAAGTGCCGCTGCTGCTGCATGCGGAAGGTCTCGATAAAATAGTAGTTGATCTGCTTGGTTTAGATGATGTGGCCTGTGACTTAACGACCTGGAAGCAGCTGGTGCACAGAATTAAACATCTGCAGAAAAAAGTTACCATCGGCCTGGTGGGCAAATATGTGTCGCTGCGCGATGCCTACTTGAGTGTGGCGGAAGCGCTGGCCCATGGCGGTTACGAGAATAATGCGGAAGTTGAGATTCGCTGGATTCAGGCCGAAGATGTGGAAGAGCAGGGAGCGGCAGCCCTGCTGGCCGATGTTGACGGCATTATTGTACCCGGCGGCTTCGGCGACCGAGGGATAGAGGGCAAAATTGCGGCGACCCGCTATGCCCGGGAACATAAAATACCTTATTTCGGTATCTGTTTAGGCATGCACTGTGCAGCCATAGAGTTTGCCCGCCATGTCTGCGGTTGGGAAGATGCTCATTCTACCGAGATCAATCCTGAGACGACACATCCGGTCATTGATCTGCTGCCGGAACAGAGGGAAGTGGAGTTACTGGGCGGCACCATGCGTTTAGGGCTTTATCCCTGCCGCCTTAAACCGGCAACTAAAGCGGCGCAGGCTTACGGTGAGGAACTTATTTATGAGCGGCACCGTCACCGCTATGAGCTTAATAACCGCTTTCGTGAAGGTTTGGCAGACCAGGGTTTAGTGCTGAGCGGCGTTTCTCCCGATGATCGTTTGGTGGAAATGATAGAGCTGGCGGATCATCCCTGGTTTGTCGGCACCCAATTCCATCCCGAATTTAAATCAAGGCCTAATCGGGCTCATCCGCTCTTTCGCGATTTTATTACTGCTGCTGTGCAGTATCGGGAGAATAAGCAATAATTTTTGGTAATACTGTTGTATTTTTTGTAGTTCTGTGATAAAAGTGTAATGAATAAGTGAATAATAGTACGAAAGGAAGTGTCCAAATGGCTCATGTAATCAGTGATGAATGTATTAGCTGCGGTTCCTGCCAACCCGAATGTCCGGTGGATGCCATCTCCGAAGGTGCGGATAAGTATGAAATCGATCCGGAAGTCTGCATTGACTGCGGCGCCTGCGCAGAAGTATGCCCAGTTGAAGCCATTTCTGGGGACGAAGAGTAGTTAAGTCGTGTTGACCAAAAAGCGTGCTTGTATCGTCAGGCACGCTTTTTTGCATGTCCCCTTTTGCATAATGCTTAACTAATGAGGAAAAATTAGCAGTAGCATGAGCAAAAGGAGGTCTGACCATGTTCTTTCGTATCCGCAAAAAATCACGTACGCGCCGTCTGTTAGATTGGTTTTCCTCTCTTTTTGACGGCATCCGCCGCTGGCTGCAGAAGTAAAAGCAGGCCGCATTATTTCCTGACTGCCGAAAAAAGGATTCTCCGCTTGCAAAACGAATATATCCTCTGATGGATTACAGGGGGAGGTCGGAAGAGTGTCTGCTACTATTATGGTCGTGGATGACCGTGCCGGTATTCGTAAACTGCTGCAGGAAGTGCTGCAGAGCGCAGGTTATGACGTGCTTACTGCTGCCAGCGGTGACGAAGCGGTGGCTTTAGTTCAGCAAAACTCCATTGATTTAGTTTTACTGGACATGAAAATGTCAGGCATGGATGGCCTGGATACCTTGACTCTGATCAAAGAAGTGGCACCACAGGTTATTGTCCTGATTATGACAGCTTATGAGGAATTAGAAGTGCTGAAAGAAGCTCGCCGCCGTGGTGCTGCTGACTGCATTTCCAAGCCCTTTGACATTGAAGAGTTAAAAGCAACGGTGGCAGGTAAACTGCGTGCCGTCAGTGCCTGAACCCAACTTTAAATAATTACATAGAGGGCTGCTTACCGGGTTAAGCAGCTGCTGAAGGAGGAAGCAGAAAGAATGCCATTTGTAACCCTGAAAGAAGTGCTCACAGCAGCAGAAGAGGGTCAGTATGCCGTAGGTGCCTTTAATGCCAATAACATGGAAATTGTCCAGGCGATTATCGAGGCTGCTGAAGAAGAAAGGGCACCGGTCATTTTACAAGCCAGTCAAGGTGCCCTAAAATATGCCGGAATTGGCTATATCACAGCTATAGTGCAGGCAGCGGCCGCTTCCAGCACTGTCCCTGTTGTTCTGCATCTTGATCACGGCACCAGCTTTGAACAGACAATGCAGTGCCTGAAACATGGTTTTACCTCAGTTATGTTTGACGGTTCGCACTATTCCCTGGCAGAAAATATTGCCTTAACACGTAAAGTGGCTGAAGTGGCTCATGCCATGGGCGCTTCCATTGAAGGGGAACTTGGCAGAATCGGCGGCACGGAAGACGATATTTCTGTGGCTGAGCGCGACGCCTTTTTTACTGATCCGGCAGAAGCGCAGCAGTTTGTGGCGGAAACAAAAGTTGATGCCTTAGCCATTGCCATTGGTACTGCCCATGGCCCTTATAAAGGGGAGCCGGTCTTAGACTTTGCCCGGTTGACGGACATTAATGACCGGGTTGCAGCGCCTTTAGTGCTGCACGGTGCTTCGGGGGTACCTGATGACAGTATTCGTAAAGCCGTGGCCGGCGGCATTCGCAAAATAAATATCGATACAGAGCTGCGGCAGGCCTTTACACGCGCTGTCCGGCAGATTGTGCAGGAAAAGCCGGCAGAAATTGACCCGCGGAAAATCCTTGGACCGGCCAAAGAAGCAATGAAGGAAGTTGTCAAGGCTAAAATGCGCCTCTTTGGTTGCTGCGGGAAAGCATAGGAGGATCAGTTCTTGAAATTATTTCTTGACACCGCCAATTTACAGGAGATTGAACAGGCCATGGCCTGGGGTGTAATTGACGGCGTGACTACCAATCCGACTTTGGTAGCAAAAGAGGGCGGCGATTTTTTTGCGCTGCTGCGGGAAATCTGCCGGCTGGTGCCGGGTCCTGTATCGGCTGAAGTAATAGCCACAGAGACGGAAGCCATGATTGCCGAAGCCGAAAAGCTGGCAGCCGTGGCCCCACAGGTAGTGGTGAAAGTGCCTATGACGCCGGCGGGGCTGAGCGCCGTGGCCGCTTTAAAGGAACAGGGCATCCGCTGTAATGTAACGCTGGTCTTTTCCTTTAACCAGGCGCTTTTGGCCGCTAAGGCCGGGGCGGCCTATGTCAGTCCCTTCATCGGCAGACTGGATGATTTAGCTCATGATGGTGTCAAATTAACGGCTGACATCTGTACCGTCTTTCGCCATTATGACTATCCGACGGAAGTGATCGCGGCCAGCATTCGCCATCCGCTCCATGTGCTGCAGGCGGCACAGGCCGGTGCCCACATTGCCACCATTCCTTTTAAAGTGCTGGAGCAAATGTTTAAGCATCCCCTGACTGATCTGGGCATTGAGCGTTTCCTGGCTGATTGGCAGAAAACACAAGCATAACTACAGGGCACAGCGGTGCCCTTTTTTGTTGGATAGGAATGGTCAGGAGCGCGTCTTTCCGGATGCCGCTCAAAAGCAGGAGCCGGCACAAATTGCTCCTGCCGTAAATTTTATCGGCCAACAGTTTGGCAAAAGTGTTATAATAACAAGTGGGATATCTCTACATTACATAGAGGGGAGTATGTTGAAGTGGAAAGGGAACTGGCGTTAGAGTTTGTCAGAGTGACGGAAGCAGCCGCTTTAGCTGCCGGACGTTTAATGGGACGTGGTGATAAAGAAGCTGCCGACCAGGCAGCCGTTGATGCCATGCGCTCCGTCTTTGATACAGTTTATGTTGACGGCACCGTAGTCATCGGAGAAGGCGAAATGGATGAAGCGCCCATGCTCTATATCGGGGAAAAAGTAGGTATCGGCAAAGAGCCCAGTGTCGATATTGCCGTTGATCCGCTGGAAGGTACAAACCTGGTGGCCAAAGGCTTACCCAATGCGCTGTCCGTGGTTGCCGTGGCGCCGCGGGGCTGTTTGCTGCATGCCCCGGACATTTATATGAATAAGATTGCTGTCGGGCCGCAGGCCAAAGGCTGCATTGATTTAGATGCTTCGGTGACAGAGAACCTCAAGGCCGTGGCCGCAGCTTTGCACAAAGATGTACAGGATGTAACGGCCATTATCTTAGAACGACCCCGCCATGCAGCCATTATTGAAGAAATTCGTGCCGCCGGCGCACGGGTAAAATTAATCAGTGACGGTGACGTTTCTGCTGCCATTGCCACCGCCCTGCCCAACACCGGTGTTGATATTCTGTTCGGCATTGGTGGTGCTCCTGAAGGTGTAATAGCGGCGGCCGCACTGAAATGTTTGGGCGGCGAAATTCAGGCCCGTCTCGTCCCTGACGGCGAGGAAGAGCTGGCCAGGGTGCGCCAAATGGGGCTGTCTGACCCTTACAAAATGCTAACTTTAGAAGACATGGTGCGCGGCGATGATGTTTTCTTTGCGGCCACCGGCATTACCGATGGTGATATGCTGCGCGGTGTCCGCTATCGCGGCCAGACGGCAGAAACCCATTCTTTAGTGATGCGCGGGATTACCGGTACCATCCGTAATATTGATGCCATTCATTTACTCTCCCGTAAACCGCATTATGTGGCGCGCCAGCCCCGGGATTGTTAACCCGGAGCAATAATAAGCTTTAAAAGCACACCGACCGGTGTGCTTTTTTTTGCTCTTTTTTCTGGTTCAGGCCCGACTCTGCCCGCTGCTGTGCGAATTATGTATAAAATTTAACAATTTGGGAAGACTTACGTAGACCGTGTTTTTCCTGGAAAACGTTGTGGTGACACAGCGTTTTCACTCCCTTTTTCAGGCAGAGCGGCTGTGCCCTGTCTTAACAAAGAGGTGAAAAAATATGCAGAAACAAAAATATAAGCTGCTGGCAGCAGTCCTGTGTTTCCTGCTGCTGCCCGGCAGCAGCCTGGCTGCCGTGCCGGTGGTGGCAGACGCTCCCACCACCCTGCCCGCTGACAGCAGCCTGCGGCCGTCTTATCACACGGAACTGACTGCCGTGCGGGAACGGCTGGCGGCTAAAAAAGCGGCCACCTTTCAGCACACCATTAAACGCGGTGAAACTTTAAGTACCATTGCCAAAAAATATGGCATCAGTGTGAAACTGCTGGCGCAGATTAATAATTTGTCCAATCCCAACTTTGTTTATGAAGGACAGGTGCTGACGCTGGCGGCCACCGGCGAGGTGGCAGAGAATTATGTGGCGCCGGTGATTCACCGCCTGCGGCGCGGCGAAACTATTTGGGAATTGGCGCGGCGCTACCAGGCTGATATGGCTGAAATCTTAGCCGTCAATAACATTACTGATGCCAGAAAGCTGGAACCGGGACGGGAAATCACCATTCCCGGTGCAGTGGTACCCGCTGCCCAGACCTCCAGCCGCCTGCTGGCTGCCCGGGCTCCTGAACCGACGGACAGACCTGCTTTTACCTGGCCGACTAAGGGCTATATCTCCTCCGGCTACGGGCCGCGCTGGGGTAAATTCCACTACGGCCTCGATATAGCCGCTGCGACGGGAACCCCCTTAGTTGCCGTGGCTGCCGGCAGGGTGACCGATGCCGGCTGGCGTCAGGGCTATGGCTATATGGTGAGAATTGATCATCAAAACGGCTGGGTGTCAGTGTACGGGCACTGTTCCAAGCTTTATGTGCAGGCCGGTCAGCAGGTAAGCCGCGGACAGCAAATTGCCGCCGTGGGACAGACCGGCAATGCCACAGGCCCCCATGTTCATTTCGAACTGCTGAAAAACGGCCGCTATCAGAACCCGCTGAAATATCTGCCGGCACGTTAACACGCGCTTACAATATTTTCGGCAAAAATCTTGCACAGACGGGCACCTTATGTTAATATAATAGACGTGGATTTTTAGCGGAAAGAGGTGAACCCCGTGAAGGCAAAGATACATCCCGATTACCAGCAAACTACCGTGACTTGTGCCTGTGGTTACAGCTTTACAACAGGTTCGACCAAAAAGGACCTGCGAGTTGATATTTGCTCTAACTGCCATCCCTTCTTTACAGGAAAACAAAAATTTGTGGACACCGGTGGACGGGTAGAGCGTTTTAAACGTAAATACGGAATGGAATAACGGACAGGCTGCGTTAGCGCCTGAAAATTTGATTTGTAAAAAAACAGCAGCGGATAACGCTGCTCTTTTTTGCTGACTGTAAGTCTGCCGCTGACACCCCTGCAGGTGTACGGCCATTTTAAACTGAGGAGAAATGAGGGGAATCTGATGTCTGCTGCCCCTGTAGTTGGTGGTCAGGCCGTCATTGAAGGTGTGATGATGCGCCGGCAGAATCGCATTGCCATTGCCGTGCGCAAACCTGACCAACAGCTTTCTTTATATGAGGAAACAATAACCACCATTAGCGAAAAATATCCCCTGTTTAAACTGCCCCTGCTGCGCGGCATGGCGGCTTTTATCGAATCGCTGCTGCTCGGTACCCGGGCACTGACTCTTTCCGCCGCCCAGGCGGCGGTGGAAGAAGAGGAGGAGTTAACGGGCTGGCAGTTAACGCTGACTGTAGGAACAGCCCTGCTTATTGCTGTCGGCTTATTCTTTTTACTGCCCACGGTGGTGATGCGTTTTGTGTCCGGCTTCATTACCGCCCCTCCTCTGCTTTTAAATCTGCTGGAGGGGCTGCTGCGGCTGACAATCTTTTTAGTTTATCTGCTGCTGGTCTCCCGCCTGCCGGATATACAGCGTGTTTTTCAGTATCATGGCGCGGAACATAAAGCAGTGGCCTGCTTTGAAGCCGGAGAAGAGCTGACGGTGGCCAACGCCCGTAAATATTCGCCGCTGCACCCCCGCTGCGGCACCAGCTTCCTCTTGTTGGTGATGACAGTCAGCATCGTTTTCTTTTCCTTGTTTGGCTGGCCGGACTCCATTGTCCGGCGGCTGACCATTCGGCTGGCGCTGCTGCCCTTGGTAGCCGGTTTTTCCTATGAATTAATCCGGCTGGCAGGGCGGTATCGTTTCTTTTGTTATTTAACGGCCCCCGGCCTCTGGCTGCAGCGGCTGACGACAAGGGAACCGGATGATCAACAATTAGCGGTAGCGCTGCATGCCCTGCGGGCGGTAGTGGGCGCTGCCAATGAGCATGAGGTGTAAAAGATGATTGAGAAACTGCAAGCAATAGAAGATCATTATCTGGATTTAGAGCGCAAAATCAGCGATCCTGAAGTAATTGCCCGCCAGGATGAATGGCGCCGGCTGACGAAAGAGCATGCGCGCCTGACGGAAATTGTCACTGCTTTCCGTGCCTTTAAAGCAGCTGACAGCGGGCTGCAGGAAGCAAAAGAAATGCTGCAGGAGAGCAGTGATGAAGAGATGACTGCCTACCTGAAGGAAGAAATTGCCGCCAATACGGAAAAAATAGCTGAACTGACGGAACAGCTGAAAATACTGCTGCTGCCGCGTGATCCTAATGATGAAAAAAGCGTCATCGTGGAAATACGGGCCGGTACCGGCGGTGAAGAGGCAGCTTTATTTGCCGCCGACCTGCTGCGCATGTATACCCGCTATGCAGAGCGCCAGGGTTGGAAAACAGAAATTATGGATGCTAATGCTACCGATATCGGTGGTTTTAAGGAAGTCATCTTTGCCATTGAAGGTGATGGTGCCTACAGCCGGCTGAAGTTTGAAAGCGGTGTGCACCGGGTACAGCGTGTACCTACCACCGAATCGGGAGGCCGCATTCACACATCTGCCGCCACGGTGGCTGTGCTGCCGGAGGCAGAAGAGGTGGAAGTGGATATTAACCCTAACGATTTACGCATTGATGTCTTTTGTTCTTCCGGTCCCGGCGGACAGAGTGTCAACACGACGCAGTCGGCAGTACGTATTACCCACCTGCCCACGGGCATTGTTGTCTCCTGCCAGGATGAAAAATCTCAGCTGAAAAATAAAGAAAAAGCAATGCGCGTCCTGCGGGCTCGCCTGTATGAAAAGGCCCAGCAAGAACAGCAGGCCGAACTGGCGCAAACCAGAAAAGCCCAGGTAGGCAGCGGTGACCGCAGTGAAAGAGTCCGCACTTATAACTTCCCGCAGGGTCGTGTTTCTGATCACCGCATTGGCCTGACGCTGTATAAGTTGGACCAGTTTTTAGACGGTGATCTGGATGAAATGATTGAAGCCTTAATTACAAATGAACAGGCTGAACTGCTGAAGAAGGTGGAAGCATGAGTCTGACGGTAAGAGAAGCCCTGCAGAGGGCTTCTTTTCAACTGCGGCAGGCCCAACTGGAGCAGCCGCGGCGCGAGGCCGAAGCGCTGCTTTGTGCCGCTCTGCAGCAGTCAAGGGCCTGGCTGTATGCCCATGGCGAAGCCGTCCTGCCGGCTGCTGCCGCTGCCCTGTTCGACAGCTGGGTGCAGCGCCGTCTGCAGGGTGAACCGTATGCCTACATCTGTGGGGAGCGGGAATTTATGGGGCTCTCTTTTACCGTTACCCCCAGCGTCCTCATTCCCCGTCCGGAAACAGAGCTGCTGGTGGAGGCCGTGCTGGCGGAGCTGCGGCAGGAACAGGCGCCGCGTCTGCTTGATCTGGGTACCGGCAGCGGCGCCATTGCTGTTTCCCTGGCCGTTTTTTTACCCCAGGCCCAGGTTACTGCCGTCGATCTTTCCGCCGCAGCTTTGGCCGTGGCCCGGGAAAACGCCCGACGTCATCAGGTGGCCTCGCGCCTGCGCTTTTTGCAGGGTGATCTCTATGCCCCGGTAGCCGGCGAGGAGTTTACCGCCGTCATCAGCAACCCCCCCTATATACCGGCGGCAGAAATCAGCCGGCTGGCCGCCACAGTCAAGGATTATGAGCCTCTTCTGGCTCTGGACGGCGGCCCGGACGGTCTGGCTTTTTACCGCCGCCTTACCCGGGAATTAACGCTGCTGGCGGCACCGCCGTCCCTGCTGGCCCTGGAGGTAGGAGCCGGTCAGGCCGCTGCCGTGCGGCAGCTTTGTCTGCAGGCCGGCTGCCAGGCAGTTAGGCAGCTGCCTGATCTGGCCGGTATCCCCCGCGTCATCCTGGCCACATGGGGCTAGCCGGCAGTTTTGTCCTGCCTGAGCCGTGAAAAAAAGCCGGACGGAAAAAATTGGGCACTTCCTCCGCCTGAGATGTTTATGGGAAGAAAATTATGGCAATACTAACAGGCAGGAAGGTTAGGGGGGAGTGCCATGCAGGTCAGGAAAGTCAAGATTAGTGGGGTTAATACTTATCAATTACCTGTGCTGAGCAATGAGCGCATGCGCGAACTGTTTCAGCAGCTGCGGCAGGGGAAAAAAGCTGCCCGGCTGGAACTAATCAACGGCAATCTGCGTTTAGTGCTCAGTGTGCTGCAGCGTTTTAAAAACCGCGGTGAGAATCTGGACGATTTATTTCAGGTCGGCTGTATCGGCCTCATGAAGGCCATTGATAATTTTTCCCTGGAGCATAATGTCCACTTTTCCACTTATGCTGTGCCCATGATCATTGGTGAGATCAAGCGCCACCTGCGGGACAATAATACGGTGCGCGTCAGCCGCTCGCTAAAGATGCTGGCGCAAAAAGCCCAGCATGTGCGGGAAGAGCTGACGAGAAAGCTGCTGCGCGAGCCGACGATTCAGGAAATTGCCCAGGAGCTGGCCGTGACACCGGAAGAAGTAGTTTTTGCCTATCAGGCCATTAATGAGCCTGTTTCCTTACATGATCCGGTCTTTTCCGATACCACGGATCCTGTTTATATTATGGATATTGTCAGCGACCAGCGCTGTGATGCTGATTTGTGGGTGGAAGATATTACGCTGCGGCAGGCTTTATCCATTCTTTCGGAGCGGGAACGGCAGATTCTGGAGGCACGCTTCTTTGAAGGGCGGACGCAAACGGAAATAGCGGCGGAAATAGGCATTTCCCAGGCCCAGGTTTCGCGTATTGAAAAAGCGGCACTGCGGCGCATCCGGCATCATTTGGCACAGGAAGGGGACAGCGATCATGCGGGCTAAAAAATGGCTTGTCTTTCTGCTGCTCATCCCCTTATTATTTTCTGCTTCCCCCGCTCCCCAGTCTGCCGCTGATACTTTGCTGCGGCTGCATGTGCGGGCCAACAGTGATGCTCCTGCCGATCAGGCGGTAAAATATCAGGTGCGCGACGCAGTGCTGGCTGTTTTGGCTGAACATCTGCAGTCAGCAGACAGCGCGGCGGCGGCAGAAGCACGGGTGGCGGCAGTTTTACCGGCTGTGGTAGCGGCAGCCCAGGAAACGGTCAGGGCCGCCGGTTTTGATTATCAGGTTACCGCTGCGCTGGGTCGGGCCCAGTTTCCCACCCGCTTATACGGCAGCAGGATATATCGGGCCGGCAGCTACCGAGCTTTACAAATTTATTTGGGGCAGGGTGCCGGGCAGAACTGGTGGTGTGTTTTGTTCCCGCCCCTCTGTTTTGTGGAAGCAAAAAAAACTGCCCCGGAACAGGAAGCAGTAGTGATGGTGGCCGATGGCGCTGAAGATACTCCGCCGCCGCTAAAATCACGTCTCTTAGAATGGTGGCACAAATTGTTTGGTAAAAACGAGCAAAATTTAGTTTTCGGCAGTATAAGCGCCGCCGCCCCCGGCAGGTGAGCAAAACAAAGTTTTATTGAAAAACGAGCATCCTTCTTATATAATTAAAATGAATGTCCATTGTAAAGAGACAAATTCGGCGTCAGCAGTGACGCCGTTACGCGGGGAGGATGCATGGTCGTTAGTATATTTATGCAGCTGATTGGGGGGCTGGGGCTTTTCCTGTACGGTATGCAGTTAATGGCCTCCGGTATGCAGAAGGCTGCCGGGGACCGGATGCGCAAAATCCTGGAACTGCTTACTGCCAAACCCATTATTGCTGTTTTTACAGGGATTGTGGCCACAGTGCTGGTGCAGAGCAGCAGCACGACCACCGTGATGTTGGTTGGTTTTGTTAACGCCGGTTTGATGACCCTTTATCAAACTGCAGGAATTATTTTTGGGGCTAATATCGGGACGACCTTTACCGGCCAATTGCTGGCTTTTGATGTGAAAGCCTTAATCTACCCGGCCATTGGCCTCGGGGCTGTCTTAAATTTTTTTGGCCGACGGCGCACTTATCGTTATTTAGGGCAGGCTGTTTTAGGTTTTGGTGTTTTGTTTCTCGGCATGAGCACCATGTCGGCAGCCATGGAGCCGGCCCGTGAACTGCCTTTTTTTATCAATATGATTGCTACCTTTGGGGACAAACCGCTGCTGGGCGTACTGATTGGCGCCGCCTTTACAGGCATGATTCAGGCCAGCGGTGCTACTTTGGCTTTAGTTATTGCCATGACCTTACAGGAGATTATTACCCTGCCGGCAGCCATAGCCATTATTCTGGGCTCTAATATCGGCACCTGTGTGACGGCGATGATTGCCAGTATCGGCACTTCCCTTTCGGCCCGGCGCGTTGCCGTAGCCCATTTACTGTTTAATGTGGCCGGCGTGGTTATTGCTTTAATTTTCTTTAATCCTTTTATCAGCCTGATTACGGCTACCGCCAGCGGTATTACCCGGCAGACGGCCAATGCCCATACTATATTTAATGTGGCCAACACACTGCTCTTTTTACCCTTTACCAAGCAGTATGTTGACTTAATTACCCGCCTGGTGCCGGGAGATGACATAACTCTGGAAGCAGGACCGAAATATTTGGACAAGCGGATGCTGCTGACGCCCGATGTGGCCATTGGCGGTGTGCGGCAGGAGCTGCTGCGCATGGCCAGGCTGGCCCGGGAAATGGTTAATGAAGCTGTCAAGGTTTTTACCGGTGACGATGCCAAACTGATTCAGCAGGTGCTGCAGAAAGAAGAGCTGCTGGACAGCCTGGAACAAGAGATTACACTTTATCTGGCAGATTTAACGCAGCATTCCTTAACCAAAAAGCAGTCCAATGAAATCTCGGCGCTGATGCATGCCGTCAACGATCTGGAAAGAATCGGTGACCATGCGGAAAATATTACCCGTTTGGCGGAAGATAAAATCGAAAATCGCCTGCCGCTGTCTGCACAGGCCGTAATACAGCTGCAGGAGATGGCGGTCATGGTCGATGAGATGCTGGGTTTGGCAGTTGAAGCTTTTGAGAAGCATGATTACGTCTTGGCCGGGCAGGTGGTTGACCGTGAAGATGAAGTCGATAATACGGAACGTATTTTACGTAAGGCCCATATTAACCGCATCAACGACCAGATTTGTTTCCCGCCCAGCGGCATCATTTTTCTTGATGTGATCAGTAATCTGGAGCGGATTGCCGACCATACCACCAACTTTGCCCAGATAGTGTTAGGGGAATTTTAAAGTTGTGCCGGTACAAGAGGGCACAAATCAAACATGTGGAGGAACACAGATGTTAAAAAGTAAAGTAAAGGGCTCTTTGCTGCTGGCCCTTTTTTTATTCCTGATAATAGCGGCAGTGCCGGTGAAGGCAGCCAATGCGCCCGCAGCCGGTGAAGGAAACAGCACGGTGATGATGCGCGCACGTGTTATCTCGGTGGAGAATCTGGAACCGGCGGAAGAGGTTAAAGATTATGTACAGCTGGAGCAGGTGGCGGAAGTGGAGATTACTTCCGGTGAATATCAGGGTGAGACTCATACTTTACTCAACGCCCTCATGGGTCACCCTTACTTTGATATCAAGCTGGAGGAAGGCAGTGAAGTACTGCTCTGGGGTGAAGTAGATGACAGCGGCCGGCTGCGTACCGTCTATCTGCAGGACCGCCTGCGTGATCAATATATATATCTGCTTGCCGGCCTTTTTATCCTGCTGATCCTGCTCATTGGCGGCCGCAAAGGTGTCATTACCATTGTAACCCTGGGCATCACGGTGCTGGCAGTTTTCCGGCTGCTCCTGCCTATGCTGCTGCAGGGGTATGCCCCCATTCCGGCCACGGTGCTGGTGGCCAGCGCCGTAACCTTAATTACCATTGTCTTTATCGGTGGTCTGCACAGGAAGACTTTTGCCGCCGCCATCGGCACCATTGGCGGTGTCCTGGTAGCCGGTCTGCTGGCCCTTGTTATCGGTAATGCCGCCGGTTTAACCGGTTTTTCCAGTGAAGACGCCCAGCTGTTAATGTTTATGGAAGGCGGCGCCATTGATGTGCGCGGCCTGCTCTTTGCCGGGATTATTGTTGGGGCCTTGGGCGCGGTGATGGACGTTGCCATGTCCATAGCTTCCGCTTCCTATGAAGTTTATGCCGTCAACCCGGAGATTACCATTAAGGAGCAGATTAAATCCGGCCTTAATGTGGGGCGGGATGTCATGGGCACCATGGCCAATACCCTGATTTTAGCTTATATCGGCTCCTCTGTCCCCCTGCTGCTCCTGTTTATGGGCTACGATACCCCCTATATTTCCATCATCAATTCAGACCTGGTGGCGACGGAAGTGGTGCGTGCTCTGGCGGGCAGTATCGGTATTATTTCCGCCGTGCCGCTGACGGCAATCTCCGCGGGTCTCTTGCGTAAGCTGGGGGAAAAACCGGCCGCGAGCAGTACTGTGGAGGCGGACAGCAAATAGATTAAGATGAAGAGGGCGCTGTAAGCGCCCTCTTTCCTGTAGTTTATGGCTGCTGTAGTGAACGGAAGGCCTGCAGGGCAGCCTGATAAACTTCCTTCAGGGGTACCTGCTGCTGCCGGGCTAAAGCGGCACAGTCGGCAAATTCCGGTGCCGCATTACAGACCTGTCCGTTTTGTTCTGCTATTTTGATGCGTACGCTGCCGTAGGGTGTGTCAACGGTCTGCAGCCGTCTGGCCAGCCGCAGCTTATCAGCCTTACTGCGCCGCAGTCCTAAAGTAGTTGTTTCCTGAAAGATAACTGCCGTCACCGCTTCTTCCTGTGCCGCCTCCACCAGGACGGTGAGCAGGACGCCGGGACGGTTCTTTTTCATGTACAGCGGCGTTAACGTAACATCCAGGGCCCCGGCCGCAAAGAGCCGCTCCATAATATAACCATAAAACTCCGGATTCTGATCGTCAATGGCTGTTTCCAGCACCGTGATTTGTTCGTGCATGGCGGTGCCGCTGTCGGCACTGTCACCGACAATGACGCGCAGCACATTGGCAATGGGCAGATCCTTCTGTCCCGCCCCATAGCCGATCTGCCGGACCGTCATTAAGGGCAGCGGTCCGAACTCAGCAACGGTGGCTATAATGGCGGCGCCGGTGGGGGTTAACAATTCCCCTTCAATTTCGCCGGCATAAACCGGTGCGCCGGCCAGCACCTCCAGGGTAGCCGGGGCCGGTACCGGCAGTCTGCCGTGGACACAGTCCACAAAGCCCCGTCCTGTATGCAGGGGTGAAGCATAAATTTTGTCGGCGTTCAGCTCCGTTAAGGCCGCCGCCGCCCCCACAATATCGATGATGGAGTCAACGGCTCCCACTTCATGAAAATGCACTTCCTCCGGGGCGCGGCCGTGAATTTTGGCCTCTGCTGCCGCTAAACGGGCAAAAACCGCCAGGCTTAAATCGCGTACCGGTGCTGCCAGCTCGCTTGTCATCAGCATCTCCTTAATGCTGCGGTAGGAGCGGTGCGGCTGCTGAGCCTGCTTAACTTCTACCAGCAGCCGGGTAGCGGACAGCCCCTTTTTCAGCACCTGTGTTTGCTGTAATTCGTAACCGCTGAGGGGCAGTTTAGCCAGCTCTTTTTTTATTGTTTCCAGGGAGGCGCCTGCGGACAGCAGGGCCCCCAGGATCATATCGCCGCTGGCGCCGGCAAAACAGTCAAAATAGAGAATTTTCAAGGCTATTCCTCCTTCGCCGCGGCCAGACGGTTAATCAAGGCTGCCGTATAGCCGCCGCCAAAGCCGTTATCAATATTAACTACAGAAACACCGCTGGCACAGGAGTTAAGCATGCCCAGCAGCGCGGCCAGACCGCCGAAGCTGGCCCCATAACCTACAGAAGTGGGTACGGCAATCACTGGCTTGTCTACCAGCCCGCCCACTACACTGGCCAAAGCGCCTTCCATGCCGGCCACCACCACCAGTACATTGGCGGCCTGCAGCATGGCCTGGTTGGCCAACAGCCGGTGCACGCCGGCTACGCCCACATCGTATAAACGCTCCACCCGGCTGCCCATCAGTTCGGCAGTTAAGGCGGCTTCTTCAGCCACGGCCAGATCAGCCGTGCCGGCTGAGACAACTAATACCCGTCCTGCGCCGGGCAGGCTGTGGTCCCGGTTAATCACTACCGCCCGGGGTAGTTCGTAATATTCCACCCGGGGCAGCGCTGCCTGTAAGGCGGCAAAAACTTCGGCTGAGGCACGGGTGGCGAAAACGGTAGTCTCATTTTGCGCCAGGCGCTCGGCAATGCTGACAATCTGTTCTGTCGTCTTACCGGGGCAAAAAATGACTTCCGGAAATCCCTGCCGCAGGGCTCGGTGGTGATCTACCTTGGCAAAGCCTAAATCTTCATAGTCCAGGTGCTGCAGGCGGCGCACCGCTTCAGCCACACTGACGCTGCCGCTGCGCACAGCGCTTAATAAATTATGTAAATGCTTTTTATCCATCTCTTGGCGGCCTCCTTTTGTCGCTTTTAAATAATCTATCACAAGTTGGCGAAAATGATAATAGCGGCAGGGTGTCGGAATATTTGGGGAAAGATATTTTTAAGTGTACGATTTAAAGGAATTATCGTCAATCCTGTCGAAGGAATATGTTTATTTGCATACCTTAATGAGTTTGTTGAGGCTTTCGGCAGCAGCAGGAAGAAAGCAGGGGTAAATGTGGTTAGGAAAAAGATAAAGGGAACGCTGCTCTTTGATGGCATTACGCCCGCCACTTTACATAGTGAGGCTGCCGCCGCCGCAGAAATTCTGCGCCGGGGCGGGCTGGTAGCCTTTCCTACAGAAACTGTTTATGGTTTGGGTGGTGATGCCCTGAACGCCCAGGCAGTGGCCAAGATTTTCCGGGCGAAAGGGCGGCCGCAGGACAACCCCCTCATTGTGCATATTTATGAGGCGGAGCAGATGCGGGAGCTGGCAGCCGAGATTCCGGCCGCCGCCTGGCTGCTGGCAGAGCATTTTTGGCCGGGTCCCTTGACTTTAGTATTGCCGAAACAGCCCCACGTGCCGCCGGAGACCACAGGCGGCTTGGACAGTGTGGCCATCCGCCTGCCGGCTCACCCGACAGCTTTAGCCTTACTGCGGGCAGCGGCACTGCCGGTGGCCGGTCCCAGTGCCAATACTTCGGGACGTCCCAGTCCCACCACAGCAGACCATGTGCTGGAGGATCTGGCAGGACGCATTGAGGCTGTGCTTGACGGTGGCCCCTGCCAGGTAGGCGTGGAGTCAACGGTGCTTGATCTGCGCGGCGGTATCCCGCGCATCCTGCGCCCCGGCGGTATTACCCCAGAGCAGATCAGTCAGGTGCTGCAGCGGGAGTGTGAGCTGGCCCACTGGGTGCAGTCCTCGCCGGCAGCGCCTCCTTCACCCGGCTTAAAATATACCCATTATGCGCCCCGGGCACCGCTCTATTTGCTCAGGGGTGAGCCGGAGCGGCAGTTGGCCAAGCTGCAGCAGCTGCAGCAGGAATGGCAGCAGCAGGGTAAACGGGTCGGCCTGCTGGTTTCTGCGGAAAGTGCCGCCGCCCTGCAGGGCACTGACATTATCAGCCTGGGCAGCCGCCGGCGCCCGGCGGAGATGGCGGCGCGGCTCTTTGCCGCCCTGCGTGAGTTTGATGCCCGTCAGGTTGACGTCATCCTGGCGGAAGGATATAGTACAGACGGGGTGGGACTGGCCTTAATGAATCGCTTGGAAAAAGCGGCCGGCCACCGTGTGATTGAAGTGGGGTGAGAGCAATCGATAAAGAGCGGAAACTGCTGCTTTTCGTTTGTACAGGCAACACCTGCCGCAGTCCGCTGGCGCAGGTAATTGCCCAGTCCTTGTTAGCTGAGGCCGGTTTAACCAACTGGCAGGTTGCTTCCGCCGGTCTGGCGGCTTTCCGGGGCATGTCCGCCAGCCGGCACGCTTTAACGGCTGCCCAGGTGCTGCAGCTTGATTTGTCGGCACACCAGTCCCAGCCTTTGACGGCGGCGCTGGCGGCCCAGGCCGACCTGATTCTGGTCATGACTGAGGCCCATAAAGACAGTATCCTGCGGCAGCTGCCGCAGCTGCGGGAAAAAGTTTATACCATACGGGAGTTTAGCGGCTCCTCAGGTGATGTGCAGGATCCTTTCGGCGGTACGGCAGCCGACTACCTGGAGACGGCACAGGAATTAAAAGCTCTGCTGCAGCCGATTGTACAGAAACTGGCGGCAGCGGCAGCAGTGCGGGAGGAAAATGAGGACAAGTAAAACCGGTCAAGGAGGTTATCTATGAAAATTGCCATTGCCAGTGATCATGGTGGATTCCGTTTAAAAGAGCAGATCAAAGTTTACTTGGCGGAGCAGGGTTACGACAGCCATGATTATGGCACCATGTCGGAAGCATCTGTAGATTATCCCGATTTTGCCCTCCAGGTGGCAGAAGCAGTAGCCGGCGGCACAGCAGATTTAGGCATTATCTGCTGCGGCACCGGCATCGGTGTCAGTATTGTCGCCAATAAAGTGCCCGGCATTCGGGCAGCCCACTGTCATGATACTTTTTCGGCGCGTATGGCCCGGGAACATAATGATGCCAATGTGCTGACTTTAGGTCAGCGGGTGCTCGGACCGGGGCTGGCCCTGGAAATTGTGGCTGCCTTTTTACAGGGCAGTTATGCCGGCGGCCGTCATGCCTGCCGGGTGGACAAGATTAAAGCAATTGAGAGGAAGTACTGCGTTCAGGGTTAGCCCGGGCAGTAAGAAGGAGGAGCAGATGGCGAGACTACAATTAGTTGATGCAGATGTAGCCCGGGCCATTGCCCACGAAAAGCGGCGCCAGCAGGATCACCTGGAGTTAATTGCTTCGGAAAACTATGTCAGTCAGGCCGTCCTGGAAGCTCAGGGTTCGGTTCTGACAAACAAATATGCCGAAGGCTATCCCGGCCGCCGCTACTATGGCGGTTGTGAGCATGTAGATGAGGTGGAAGATATCGCCCGCCGGCGCACCCAGGAACTTTTTGGTGCCGAGCATGCCAATGTGCAGCCTCATTCCGGTGCCAGTGCCAATTTAGCCGTCTATTTAGGCATACTAAAGGCAGGCGATACTATTCTCGGCATGAATCTGGCCCACGGCGGTCATTTGACCCATGGTGCCCCCGTCAGTCTGTCGGGTCAATACTTTAAGGCCGTTTCCTACGGTGTGGAGCGCGGCACCGCGCTCATTGACTATAATCAGGTGGAAGACTTGGCGAAAAAACATCGGCCGCGCCTGATTGTGGCCGGGGCCAGTGCTTATCCCCGCCTGATAGACTTTGCTGCTTTCCGCCGCATTGCCGACGCTGTCGGCGCTTACCTGATGGTGGATATGGCCCATATTGCGGGACTGGTGGCTGCCGGCGTTCATCCTTCGCCGGTTCCGCTGGCGGAATTTGTTACTTCTACGACACATAAAACTTTGCGGGGGCCGCGCGGCGGTCTGATTATGTGCCGGCAGGAATTTGCCGCGGCCATTGATAAAGCAGTTTTTCCCGGCCTGCAGGGCGGCCCGCTGATGCATGTCATTGCCGCCAAGGCTGTCAGTCTGAAGGAAGCACAGCAGCCGGAATTTGCCGCCTATGCGCAGCAGATCGTGACCAATGCCAAAGTTATGGCCGAGACCCTGCTGGCGGAAGGTTTTGACCTGGTTTCCGGCGGTACGGATAACCATTTGATGCTGCTGGATCTGCGCTCCAAAGGTCTCAACGGCCAGGAGGCAGAGGAGCTGTTGGGCGAAGTAGGCATTACCGTCAATAAAAATTCTATACCCTTTGATCCGGCCAGTGCCAATGTTACCAGCGGGATCCGCCTCGGTACCCCCGCTGTTACGACGCGCGGCATGAAGGAAGCGGAAATGGAACTGATTGCTAAATTAATTTCAGCCATATTACATCATAAAGGAGATGAGCAGGTTAAGGCGCGGGTTCGTCGCAGTGTGCAGGAGCTTTGTGCGTCTTTCCCCATTTATGGTTAACAAACAAACATTTATTTTTGACCATCCGTTGATTGATGATAAGGTAGCCAGATTGCGCGACCGCAGCACCCATGTTGCTTTGTTCCGGCAGTTAGTGGAGGAAGTAACTGTCTTAATGCTGTATGAAGTCGGTAAGTCGCTGCCCTGTACCACCAAGGAAGTAGAAACTCCCCTGGCCAAAACTAACTGCCGCGTCCTTGCCGGTCCGGCCCCTGTCTTAGTGCCTATTTTACGTGCCGGTCTGGCCATGGCCGAGCCGTTGTTGAAGCTGCTGCCTAATGCCCCGGTGGGACACGTCGGTTTGGCGCGGGATCATGATACTTTAGAACCGGTGCGTTATTTAGTAAAACTGCCGCCGCTGGCTGACCGGGCAGTCTGGGTCCTGGATCCCATGCTGGCTACCGGTGGTTCGGCCGGCGAAACCTGCCGGATTCTGAAAGACAACGGTGCCACCAATCTGACATTATTTTCTATCATTGCTGCTCCGGAAGGCGTAGCCTATTTAGAAAAGGAACATCCTGACGTCAAGATCTTTATTGCGGCCCTGGACGAAAGGCTTAACGATAAAGGTTATATCCTCCCCGGTTTAGGCGACGCAGGTGACCGCCTGTACGGTACATTTTAAACAGGGAGGGAAGAACTGTGCGTCCGGCTTGGGATGATTATTTCATGGAAATCGCCCACATGGTAGCTACCCGCTCCACCTGTTTGCGGCGTGCCGTGGGGGCAGTGCTCATCAAAGAGAAAAGAATCTTAACGACCGGCTATAACGGCGCGCCCAGCGGTCTGGCCCATTGTGAGGAAGTAGGCTGCCTGCGTGAACTGCAGCAGGTACCTTCCGGTCAGCGGCATGAACTGTGCCGCGGCCTGCACGCGGAACAAAATGCTATCCTCCAGGCCGCCCTCTACGGGGTGCCCATTGCCGGTGCCACCCTCTACTGCACAACCCATCCCTGTGTAGTTTGTGCAAAAATGCTGATTAACGCCAGGATCAGGGAAGTAGTTATTACTGACAGCTACCCGGACAAAATGTCTGCCGACTTGTTAGCGGAAGCCGGCATTACCGTCCGCTATCTGGACTATAAAAAAAGCAGGTAAATTTACTGCGGAGACCGGACCCCGGTCTCCGCAATATTTGAGAATTATTTCACAAAAGGAACGATTCCGACTATTAACCTAAATAAAGGAATGTTGGCAAAAACGTCGAAGTGAAAAAATAGAATTTACAAGAAGATTTTGGTGCAGCTTCCTCGCTGTATATACACGTAAAGGTGCGGGAACTTTAAACATAACAATGCCGGGTTTACTTCCGGCAGGAAATCAGGTGGTAAGGTGAAACGGGAGGATTTTGCTGCCATCCGGGTGGTGATTGAGCTGGCCTTAAGTATAGCCCTCTCCCTGCTGGGCGGTGTCTATCTGGGCCGCTTCCTGGGGGAGCGCTGTGGTCAGCCCGGCCTTTACCTGGCGGCCGGCATCCTCTTGGGTCTTGTCAGCGGCTGGCGGCAGGTCCGACGCCTTCTCTGGAAAAAATAAGCGTTTTACGCTGTACATAAAACGTTAGATGTAGCTGATTGGTGCAAAAATGTTGCAAAGGGAGGTGAAATTATTTGCTAGGGGATGTGATCAAAGATATACGGGCCGCCGAGGAAAAAGCAGCCACCATCAAAGCTGAAGCGCAGGCGGAGGCCCGCCGTATCGTCAGAGAAGCAGAATTGGCAGCAGTAGAAACAGTAGAGCAGGCTGTAGCGGCAGCAGAAGCAGCAGGCCGCCGGCGTTTGGCTGCATTGGAGGAAGAACGGGAAGGTCTGGTCGCACCCATCCGTGAGCGCACAGCCGCAGAAATTGAGCAGCTGCGGGCTGCAGCCCTTGCGAAACAGGAGGCGGCAATAACAATGGTCATGGAGAGGATCGTGAAAAGCTATGGGTATAGCTAAAATGAGTAAGGTCACCCTGCTTGCCCACCAGACCGACAAGGAAAGAATTCTCGATCTCCTGCAGCAGTCCGGCGTACTGGAAATCAGCGACCTCACCGAGCAGCTGGCGGCTGAGGAACCCTTGGCTGACTTTCTGGAACAGGATCAAGAGCAGGAAGCCATGCAGGCTGTGGAAAAAAGCATGGCCGAAGTTCGTTTTAATTTAGATTTCCTTAATCGTTATCATCGTGTCAATAAAGGGCTGCTGGATGACCTGTTGGCAGAAAAAAAGGCACTGACTGTCAGTGAAGTTGAAGAGAATGTTCCCACATGGGCAGAGATCAGCAGTAAAGTTTATCAAACTTTCAAAGCAATCGATGAACAGCTGCTGGCTTTGCGCAACGAAGAAACACGCCTGCAAAATTTACGAAAACAGCTGCAGCCATGGCAGAAATTAACTCTGCCCTTGGAGGATTTAAAAGACAGCAAAACAGTTCGTCTGCAGTTAGCTGCTGTTCCTGCCGCGCAGCTTGCCGGACTGGAAGCAGAGCTGGCGGCGTCAGGAGCGGCTTACTATCTGGAGTTAATAGACAGCCAGCGGGGTGAATCATTTATTTTACTGGCTGCTTATACTGCAGATGAAGAAGCAGTGCAGGATGTGATTAAACAGTTTGATTTTAATCGTCATCTTCTCCCTGCGCTGACGGGAACGGCGGCAGAAAATTTAGCTAAACTGGAGCAGGAACTCTTAGACGTGCAGACGGCGCAGGAAGAAGCCCTGGCTAGAATTGCCGAGCAGGTTCAGTTTCGTGAAGTGCTCCTCTATTATTACGATTACTTAAGCGTACAAAGGGATCAAAAGCAGTCGGTAGAGCTGCTGGCCCGGACTGAGAGTACGTTCCTGCTGGAAGGCTGGGTACCGACGGCTGAGGTCGAAGGGCTGCGTCAAAAAGTTTCCGCCTTAAATGACTCCATTCAAATTTCAGTGCGGGAGCCCTATGAAGATGAAGACTTCCCGGTGCAGTTTGAGAATAAACCTTTCTTTGCTCCCTACGAGTTTGTGACTAAACTTTATGGCGCTCCCAATCCTCGCAGTGTTGACCCTACAGCTCCCTTTACACCGTTCTTTGTTATCTTCTTTGGTCTCTGTCTGACAGATGCCGGTTATGGTGTAATTCTGATGCTGCTGGGTCTGCTGGGCCTGCGGAAGGTCAAAGGCGAATCAATGCGCAACCTGTTGAAGATCCTTGTTGCCTGTGGTTTTTCCACTGTCGTCTGCGGCTGGCTCATTGGCGGTTGGTTTGGCTATCCCCTCTTTGGCGCTCCCTTATTGTTTGACGCCCTGAGTGACCCGATGCGCTTACTGGTTTACTCCTTGGCGCTGGGTATCCTGCATATTTTCTGGGGGATGGCTGTGAAGTGCATCAGCCTGGTACGCGAAGGTAAAATTTTTGACGCCCTGGCTGATGTGGGACTATGGTATGGGCTCATTATCGGCTTATTGCTGCTGGCTCTGCCCAGCACGGCAGCAATTGGTAAAAATATGGCCCTGGTCAGTACGGTTGGTTTAATTTTAACGCAAGGACGTTCACAACCGACACTGCTGAAAAAGATTTTTTCCGGGGTGCTTTCCCTTTATGATATTACCGGCTATTTTAGTGATCTGCTCTCATATTCACGCCTGCTGGCCCTAGGTCTTGCTACCGGGGTGGTCAGTTTAACGGTGAATACCATGGCGGATCTGCTGTCCGGACATCCCATTGGTTATGTGGCCATGGCAGTATTGCTGGTTGGCGGCCATACCTTTAACTTGGCCATTAATGCTTTAGGGTCTTTCATTCATTCCGCCCGCCTGCAGTATATTGAATTCTATAACCGTTTCTATGAAGGTGGCGGACGTATTTTTAGACCCTTCCGTTATAATACCAGCCACATTGAAATTTTGGGCGAAGGCGCTCAGGAAAAATAGTGTGACCTAAATAAGAAAAGTAAAAATATAAAAAAACACTGCACACACAGGTGGTGCAAAGAACCCACCTGTCACAAAGGAGGACAAATCATTATGCTAGGTATGGGAACAGGTATACTTTTGGCGATTTTCGGTGCTGCACTTGCTGTATTGTTGGCCGGTATCGGCTCAGCCATCAGTGTGGGAAGAGTGGGGCAGGCGGCTGCCGGCGTTGTTTCAGAAGATCCGGATAAGTTCGGTTCCGTCCTGATCCTGCAGGCGTTACCCGGTACACAGGGGATTTACGGTTTGCTGGTAGGCTTCCTTATCCTGCAGCGTACAGGTCTGATCGGAGGAGCCCCTGCTGCTTTATCACTGGAGCAAGGTTTAGCATTCTTCTTTGCCGGACTGCCCATCGCCATTGGCGGAATGGTTTCTGCTTTTGCGCAAGGTAAAACAGCCATCAGTGGTGTTCATTTAGTTGCCAAGCGACCGGAAGAGTCCGGTAAAGCCATTATCTTTGCGGTCATGGTAGAAACCTACGCTGTGTTAGCCCTACTTATGTCCATCTTAATGTTATTTGGGATCCAGGTTTAAGGAGGGCGACCTGATGTCAGGAGCCGAGAAACTAATTGAGAGAATACTGGCAGATGCAAACAGCGAAGCAGAAGCGCTGTTGGCCGGTGCACGCGAAAAAGCGGCCGCCATCATGGCCAAAGCTGAAGCTGAAGCTGCTGCTAAAAAACAAAAGATTGAGGAAGATACAGAAAAAAAGGTTGCCGAACTGCAGCGTCGTGACCAAACAATTGCTGAACTGGAAGCCCGCAAAGATATTTTAGCGGCCAAAGAAGCATTAATTGAAGATACTTTTCAGCAGGCTATCACACGACTGCAAAATCTGGAACCTGAAGCTTATCAAGAGCTGCTTTTCAAGATGCTCCTTGCCACTGCCGTTACCGGCACGGAAGAAATTATCATTTCGCCGGCAGATAAAGCGCATTTTTCCGCAGACTTTCTCGCCCGTGTTAACCAGGCCCTCACTGAACAGGGCAAACAGGGCCAGCTGAAGCTGGCCGCCGAAACACGCGCGCTGCAGGGCGGCTTTGTCTTAAGTGCCGGTAATGTGGAAATGAACAGTTCTTTCGGGGCGCTGCTGCGTATGCAGCGCGACCAGTTAGAGCCGGAAGTGGCGGCCGTATTATTTGCTGATGCTTAATTTGAAGAGGTTAGATTTTGCTAACCTCCCGTGCAAAGGAGGCTGGGAGCGTGTCACATAACGAGTACATTTATGCTGTGGGCCGGATCCGGTCCATGGAAACACGATTATTAGATACAGGAAAAATTGACCGCATGGCCGAAGCACCTGATGCCGCAGAAGCTTTAAAGGTGCTCGGGGAAACTGAATATGCGGCACACCTGGCAGATGTGGGCAGTGCCAACGATTATGAGCAAATCTTAACCGCAGAGCGGCGCCGCGTCTACCAGGAACTGCGGGAGATGCTGCCCAAGCCTGACCTCATCAACTTATTTGCGCTGCAGTTTGATTATCACAACCTCAAGGTGTTGCTTAAAGCGCATCATTTAAAGGAAAAGCGTGATGAGTTATTAGAAGCTGAGCTGGGCACCATTCCCCCGGAAGAGCTGGTTGTAGCGGTGACTGCCGGAGACTTCAGCCAACTGCCGCCGCGGATGGCTGAGGCAGCGGAAAAAGTGATGGCGCAGTTTGACCCGCAGCTGGTAGATTTATGGCTGGATCAGGCTCTCTACGAAGATCTGGCCGCTGAAGCTAAACGCTTTCATTCGCCCTTTATCGAGAACTATTTTGCCTATCTGAGAGATCTGACCAATATTAAAACCTTTCTGCGCGTTAAGCGTCTCCAGCGTTCGCCGCAGTTTTTGGCCACTGCCCTGCTGCCGCCGGGTGAGCTGGATTTAGTTGAACTCCTTTCCCTGGAAGCACCGCTGGAAGAGTTGGTGGAACGGCTCTCTGAGACGCGCTATGCTGAAGTAGTTAGCGAAGGTGTTTTAAATTACCAGCAGACGGAGACCTTAACCCGCTACGAAAAGCTGGCCGATGATTTTATGCTCAATTTCATTAAAGAAGCCAAACATTATATTATGGGTCCTGAACCTGTTGCAGCCTATCTGTTGGCCAAGGAAAACGAACTAAAAATGATTCGCATTATCATGGTAGGGAAAATTAACCAGCTGCCTGTAGGCGCGATCAGAGAAAGGCTGCGTGATGTCTATGTATAAGGTCGCCGTTGTTGGAGACAGAGATTCCATTTTAGGTTTTAAAGCGCTAGGTGTTACCACCTACCCGGTTACTAGCGATGAGGAGGCGGTCCGTGCCCTGCACGAGATCGCTAAAGAGAACATTGCAGTTGTCTGCATTACAGAAGCCGTGGCTGAGCGTGTCCAAGCGCAGGTTGAAGCACTGCAGAAAAGAATGCTGCCCGCGGTAGTGCTGATCCCTAACAATAAAGGCAGTTTAGGCTTAGGGATGGCCATGATTAAAAAGAATGCAGAAAAAGCCATTGGCGCTGATATTTTATTTGGGAAAGAGGGTAGTTAGCTTTGACCAACACAGGAAATGTGGGTAGGGTGATCAAAGTATCCGGCCCACTTGTCGTAGCCGAAAATATGCAAGGCGCCAATATGTATGATGTTGTCCGTGTGAGCGACGAGCGCCTGATTGGTGAAATTATTGAAGTACGGGGCGACCGTGCTTCCATCCAGGTCTATGAAGAAACAGGCGGTCTGGGGCCCGGCGCACCGGTTTATACTACCGGTGATGCCTTAAGTGTAGAATTGGGACCCGGTCTGATTGAATCAATTTATGACGGGATTCAGCGTCCCTTGAACGTCATTTATCAGCAGGTAGGAGCGCGTCTGGCCCGGGGAGTTGAAGCAAATGCCCTGGACCGGGAGAAAAAATGGCATTTTGTACCTACTGCCGCTGTGGGGCAGACGGTAGAGCCCGGTGATATCCTGGGTACAGTACAGGAAACGACGCTGGTGGAACATCGCATTATGGTTCCCCCCGGTGTCTCGGGCACTTTAACCTTCCTGCATGAAGGAGAAGCCACTGTGGCTGACACCATTGCCAAAGTAGAGCAGGACGGCCGTACCGTGGAGGTTTCCATGCTGCAGAAATGGCCTGTCCGTAAAGGCCGCCCCTATGCGGAAAAGCTTTCTCCCACAGAACCGCTGATTACCGGTCAAAGGGTTATTGACATGTTCTTCCCCGTAGCCAAAGGGGGCACCGCGGCCATTCCCGGACCCTTTGGTTCCGGTAAAACAGTTACCCAGCACCAGCTGGCAAAATGGGCCGACGCTGAGATTGTGGTCTACGTCGGCTGCGGTGAGCGCGGTAACGAAATGACTGACGTGCTTAATGAATTCCCGGAATTAAAAGACCCCAAGAGCGGCGAGCCGCTGATGAAGCGGACCGTCTTAATTGCCAACACTTCCGATATGCCGGTGGCCGCCCGGGAAGCATCAATTTATACCGGCATCACCATTGCGGAATACTTCCGTGATATGGGCTATAGTGTGGCCCTGATGGCCGATTCCACATCGCGTTGGGCGGAAGCGCTGCGGGAAATCTCCGGCCGTTTGGAAGAAATGCCCGGTGAAGAAGGTTATCCGGCCTACCTGGGTTCCCGCCTGGCAGAATTCTATGAGCGCGCCGGCAGGGTCGTCTGCTCAGGCCAAGATAAGCGCATTGGTGCCTTAACGGCCGTAGGCGCCGTCTCACCTCCCGGTGGAGATATCTCGGAGCCTGTTTCACAGAATACTTTACGGATTGTGAAAGTGTTCTGGGCCCTTGATTCCTCACTGGCCTACCGCCGTCACTTCCCGGCCATTAACTGGTTAACTTCTTACTCACTGTACACCAACAACTTTAACGAGTTCTACAAAGAAGAAGTAGGCAGTGAATGGGTAGAAATGCGTGTGGAAGCAATGCGCATTCTGCAGGAAGAGTCGGAACTGGAGGAAATTGTGCGCCTGGTTGGTATTGATGCGCTGTCAGAAAGAGAGCGCCTGCTGCTGGAAACAGCCCGTTCCATCCAGGAAGACTTCCTGCACCAGAACTCCTTCCACGAGGTGGATACTTACGCTTCTCTGGAGAAACAGTTCCGGATGATGAAACTAATTATGCTCTTCCATCAGGAAGCGCTGCGGGCTATTGAACGCGGTGCCGATTTTCAGGCTTTAATCACCCTCCCGGTGCGTGAACAGATTGCCCGTTCCCGCTACCTGGCGGAAGATGATTTAGCGGCCATGGATCAAATTGAAGCTGCCATCAGGGAACAAATTGCCGATCTAAGTGGTGATGACCTTGAGCAAGCATACGCCTAAGGGAAGGAGGAGAGGCCATTGCTAAAAGAATATCGTAGCGTTTCTGAGATCGTCGGACCCTTGATGCTGATTGAAAATGTAGAAGGCATCACCTATTATGAGCTGGCGGAAATTGAAATGAAGGACGGTACCATCCGCCAGGGGCGTGTCCTGGAAGTTGACGGCGATAAAGCCCTGGTACAGGTCTTTGAAGGTACCAGCGGCCTGAACGTTAATGAGTCTAAAGTGCGTTTTCTCGGTCACGGGATCGAACTGCCGGTATCCATGGATATGTTAGGCCGCGTGTTCGACGGGATGGGTCGTCCCCGGGACAACGGCCCCCGCATTATACCGGAAGACCGGCGGGACATTGAGGGACTGCCCCTGAACCCCTACGCCCGTGATTACCCCTCCGAATTTATTCAAACCGGCATTTCCACCATTGACGGTTTAAATACATTGGTACGGGGACAAAAGCTGCCCATTTTCTCGGCTTCCGGTCTGCCCCATAATAACCTAGCGGCGCAAATTGCGCGGCAGGCCAAAGTGCTGGGCACCGAATCCAATTTCGCCATTGTCTTTGCCGCCATGGGGATTACCTTTGAGGAAGCAGACTTCTTTATTTCTGACTTCCGTAAAACCGGGGCCATTGACCGTTCCGTCCTCTTTATGAATTTAGCCGATGACCCGGCCATTGAACGGATTGCCACACCGCGTATGGCGCTGACGGCAGCCGAATATTTAGCTTATGATAAGGGCATGCACGTGCTGGTTATCATGACTGATATGACCAACTACGCCGAAGCCCTGCGGGAAATATCCGCCGCCCGGAAAGAAGTGCCGGGACGCCGTGGTTATCCCGGTTATCTCTATACCGACCTGGCTACTCTGTATGAACGGGCCGGCCGGATCCGCGGTCAGGAAGGTTCCATTACCCAGATTCCCATTCTGACCATGCCTGAGGATGATAAAACACACCCCATCCCCGACTTGACCGGTTATATCACCGAGGGACAGATTATTTTAAGCCGGGCCCTGCACCGGAAAGGCATTTATCCTCCGGTAGACGCCCTGCCTTCCCTCTCCCGCCTCAAAGATAAGGGAATTGGTCATGGTAAAACCCGTGAAGATCATTCCGACGTGCTGAACCAGCTCTATGCTGCCTACGCTCGTGGTAAAGAAGCAGAAGAACTGGCGGCCATTCTTGGTGAAGCGGCCCTGTCCGAGGCTGATAAACTGTTTGCCAGCTTCTCCCATGAGTTTGAGGCTCGCTTTGTCAGCCAGGGCGAAGATGAAGACCGCAGCATTATCGATACCCTGACCATCGGCTGGGAGCTGCTGACCATGCTGCCCCGGGCCGAGTTAAAGCGGGTACGTGACGAATACCTCGATAAGTATCTGCCGACCAAGGAGGAGTAGGGTATGGAGATTCGCGTCAATCCAACCCGCATGGAGTTAAACCGCCTGCGCGGTCGTCTGCAGATGGCCACCCGCGGTCATAAACTCCTGAAAGATAAACGCGACGAATTAATGCGTCAGTTTATTGAGCTCGTCAAAGAAAATAAGCGGCTGCGGGAAAGTATTGAAGGAAAACTGGCAGACTCCTTTGCTAACTTTCTCTTAGCCAGCGCCGTGATGAGCAGTGAGACGCTGGAAGAAGCCCTCATGTACCCTACTGCTTCCATTAACGTAGAAGTTGCCACCAAAAACATAATGAGTGTGCGTGTTCCCGAAATCACCCTTGTTGAGGCCGAAACAGCCTCAGAGCATGCGGTCAATTACGGTTTTGCCAGCACTTCCGCTGAACTGGATTCTTCCATTGAAACCCTGGCCCAGGTGCTGCCGGAATTAATGCGCCTGGCCGCCTTGGAGAAAAAGGTTTACCTGCTGGCCGATGAAATTGATAAGACCCGACGTCGTGTTAACGCCCTTGAACACGTCATGATTCCTGAACTGGAAGCCACCATAAAATATATCCGCATGAAACTGGATGAAAACGAACGCAGCACCCTCACCCGTCTGATGAAAATTAAGGATATCGTCCGTAAAGAAGCTTAAGGTCAGGTTCAACCTTTAAACCTAACTCCTTACTAAAAAACCTTCTGTTGTCTGCAGAAGGTTTTTTCTTTTCTGCGTCCTTCTTTTTCCTCTGCCGCGGCATATTTTTAGTTATGAGGTTTAATCAGGGAAAAAAATGCCAAGACTAATAGGTAGAGGAGGGTGAGGGATGGAGCGCAACTATAAAATTGTCCTGATACTAATTTTATTGGCCCTGGCAGCAGTTGTATACCGGCTGCCGCAGCGCCGGCTGACGGAAGTTGAGGCTTTAACCATGGTGGTGGAAACGGCCGGTGCCGCCGTCACCGAAGGTGAAGTACAGTACTTTGTCGTGCTGAATAATCAGTTTCAGGAACTGGACGAGCTGGAAAGGGTGCTGCAGGAAGTAACGGCTTTGCTGGGAATGGAGAACTGCCGGGCAGAACGCAGTGCCGGGGAAACTTTTCGTGTGGTGGATACGACGGGCAAAACAGCTTTTGGTCCGGCGGCCCATGTGGTGGTACAGAGCAACCCGGGCGATGACCACAAGCTGCCGCCGCAGACTTATCTTTTGGTGGTCTGCCGTGATACTACGGCTGCCGCCCTGGCGGCGGCCGTGGAGCAGCTGACTGCCGCCCTGCAGCCTTATGCCCCGGGCGGCCAGTTAAGCTATTACTTGAGCGGTCAGCTGGACGCCCGCAAAAACGGGCAGGAGCTGGAGTACATGGCCAAAAAAGCGCTGGCTGCCGTACGCGGCACCATTGTGGAAGGCATGCAGGATGAGCAGCTGGTTAGCTACACCGCCTACACGCCGCTTTTAGAGCGCTATGTAACTGTGGACGGCGGCCGCTTTAATGTTAATGTGGCGGTGCGCTACGATGATTATCTCCAAAAAACGGTGGTCTGGGCCGGCTTTCCGTTAATCCACGACTCTTACTAGACAGCTTTGCCGGCCAACTTTCGCTCTGCCGCAGTATAAAGAGCGCCTTCCCGTCAAAAGCTAAAAAGAAAAAGGGACTAATCTTATCAGCCAGCGGAGAGGGGGCCACAATATGTGAATGGCATTATTTCTATTGAAGGTGGAGTACCGCTGACGGGGCGTGTACGCGTGGAGGGGGCCAAGAATGCCTGCCTGCCCATTATGGCCGCTGCCTTATTATGCGCCGGCCGGGTTACCCTCCGGGAAATTCCCGGGCTGCAGGACGTATACACCATGTGCAGGGTGTTAAAAGCTTTAGGGGCGCAGACAGCCTATAATGCCGCCGAGCGCACTTTGTTAATCGAGTCGGGCAGCAGGCTGGCCGCGGAGGCCCCTTATGATCTGGTGCGGCAAATGCGTGCTTCTTTTCTGGTTATCGGCCCGCTTTTAGCCCGCACCGGGCGTGCCCGTGTTTCCCTGCCCGGCGGCTGTGCCATCGGCATCCGCCCCATTGACCTGCACCTGAAGGGTCTGAAGGCCCTGGGGGCAGAAGTAATTATCGGTCATGGTTTTATTGAAACGGTGGCGGACAAGCTGCGGGGTGAACGCATCTATCTGGACTTTCCCAGTGTGGGGGCTACCGAAAATATCATGATGGCGGCAGCCTTGGCGGAAGGTACCACCGTCATTGAAAATGCGGCAGAAGAACCGGAAGTAGTTGACCTGGCCCGTTTTATTAATGCCATGGGCGGCCGCGTCAGCGGTGCCGGCACTGATACCATTCGTATTCAGGGAGTATCCTCCCTTAACTGCACCGATTATACCGTGATTCCGGATCGCATCGAGGCCGGTACCTTTATGCTCAGCGCCGCCATTACCGGCGGCCTGGTAACGGTGGAAAACGTCATTCCCGCTCACCTGACGCCTCTAATTGCCAAACTAAAGGAGGCCGGCTGTGAAGTAGTAGAAGAGGCAGCGCAGATACAAGTCAGTCGTGCAGGCCCCATCCGGGCCATCGATGTCAAAACTTTACCCTATCCCGGTTTCCCCACAGATTTACAGTCGCCCATGATGGCCCTGTTAACTTTAGCTACCGGTACATCTGTCATTACCGAAACTGTATTCGAAAACCGTTTTATGCATGTGAATGAACTGCGCCGCATGGGTGCCCACATCAAGATAGAAGGCCACTGTGCCGTCATCTCCGGGCGCCGTAAGCTGTACGGTGCCCCTGTCAAGGCGACAGATTTACGCGCCGGTGCCGCCCTGGTTCTGGCCGGGTTAGCGGCCCAAGACCGCACCGATGTCAGTGCCATTCATCATCTTGACCGCGGTTACTGGCGTTTTACGGAAAAGTTAGCCGGTCTGGGTGCCAAAATTAAACGTCTGGAGCAGCCTTAAGGGCTGCTTTACGTTCTAGACAAGCCTCCTACGGCATATAGATACTATGTGCCAAAGGAGGCTTAACCATGAAAAGACTGCTGGCCGTCGTTCTCTGTTTAGTCATTGTGCTGCTGATCGGCTTACCGGCCCTGCTGATCCGCGCCTGCGGCGGGACAGAAAAAATACCGCCGCCGCCCGACAGTGATGATGAACCCCTGTCCCAGCCCGACGGGGAGCTGACGCTGACAATTTATCAGCACCAAAGCGGTGAACTGCTGGAGCTGACGCTGGAAGAATACCTGGTAGGGGTGCTGGCGGCAGAAATGCCGGCCTCCTTTGCCCTGGAAGCTTTAAAGGCGCAGGCCGTTGTGGCCCGTACCTACACTGTAAAAAAAATGCCGGCCTTTGGCGGCACAGGCTGTGATAAGCACCCCGGGGCAGATATTTGTACCGACTCCACCCACTGTCAGGCCTGGCAGAGTCAGGCGGAAGCCCGGGCCCGCTGGCCGCAGCAGGAGGCAGCCGGCTATGAGCAGAAACTGCGTACCGCCGTGCGGGCAACGGCGGGTCAGGTCATCACCCATGAGGGTAAATTAATCGAGGCTGTCTTTCATTCCACCTGCGGCGGTCAGACGGAAAACAGCGAAGATGTCTGGTCCACGGCACAGCCCTATCTGCGCAGCGTCAGCTGTACTTACTGCAGCGGCTCACGCTGGTACAAAACTACCCATGAAGTCAGTAGCGCTGACTTTGCCGCCGCTGTTGTGCCCTATGTGGCCGCGGTACCCGTTTCTGCCTCCGGCCGCGCCCTTTTAGGCAGTGCCCATCGTTCCGCCAGCGGCCGCATTAAAAGTCTGCTCATTGCGGGGGAAACTGTCAGCGGGCGTGATTTCCGCACGGCCCTGAAGCTGCCTTCCACCAATGTACAGTGGGAGATCAAGGAGGATAAAATTATCTTTACGGCGCAGGGCTATGGGCACGGGGTAGGCTTATGCCAGTATGGCGCCGCCGGTCTGGCCGCAGCCGGCAGCAGTTACCCGGAGATTATTGACCATTATTATACCGATGTAAAAGTTACCAGCCTTCCCGCCCCGTAAGGGTATAAACAGGAAAAATCTGGACATACTACCTCGCAAGGAGGTGATGTCCGGAATGAAGAATATTTTTGCGCCGCTGGCACCGTTAAAGAAAATTCGGCCGAGCCGTAAACTGCTGCTGGTGGGCGGCTATCTTTTGGTCATTACATTACTGTTGGCGGCTGCCGTCTGGCGCGGCTACTTACCCAACCCGCTGACTTTATTTGCCGGCCAGGAGGCAGTACCGCCGCAGGAACAGCCGGTAGAAGCAGAGACGCAGGCGCCGCCTGCTGTGGAGGGTGAAACAGCAGGGGAAAATCCGCCTGCGGGAGAAGATAGCACCCCCGTCCTGACGCTGCCGCAGACGCCAATGGTCTGGCCCCTGGAAGGGACCATCCTGGCCGGACACCATGAAGTTTATCGTATTGGTAATACTTTGCGCGCCCATGTCGGTGTAGACATTGAAGCTGCAGCCGAGAGTGAGGTGAAGGCTGCCTGGCCCGGAGTGGTGGAGCGCGTCACGGAAGATGCCCGTCTGGGCTGGCTGCTGGAAATTCGTCACGGTGGTGACTATCTGACGCAATATGCCAATCTGCTGGAAGAGCCCTACGTGGAAGTAGGAGATGAAGTGCAGCAGGGACAGGCTCTCGGTAAAGTTGGCGGTAGTGCCGCCCTGGATGCCGTTGAAGGTACTCATTTACATTTTGCTATTTATCGTCAGGGTGAAGCTCTGGATCCGGTACAAGTTATCTCTCCCCGCTAAAACAGCCCTAAGCGGCTGTTTTTTTTGCTGTTTACGCAGACCCGGGCGGAGTCGGCAGCGCCTCCCACGGGCAAAAACAGGCCCTGCCGCGGCAAAGCAGCTGGAAATCAACGCCAATGGCGCTTTAGGTGTCATAAAAGCCCCCACTGTACATATATTTTTTAACAAGATAGATGAAGGGGGCGGCCCGATGCAGGATTATATTGAGCAGCGCGTGCTGGAAATCAGCAATTATATACTGGAAACAGGCGCTACAGTCAGGCAGGTGGCAAAAAAGTTTGGAGTTTCCAAGTCTACCGTCCATAAAGATATTACCGAGCGACTCCCCTATATCAATCGCTATATTGCGCGTGAGATCAAAGCGATCCTGGAGAAAAACAAAGCTGAACGCCATTTGCGGGGTGGGGAAGCAACACGGAAAAAGTATTTGCGGGAGAAAAAAAATGAGTAAAAAAGGAAAATTACCCAAGCTAGCGAAATATAAAGAAAGATAAAGAGGAATTATCCTATCCGGTGCTTTTTTACCCGGACAAGCTGACAAGCAGAGGTGAGATCGTTTTGAATCTAGGAACAGATATGGGGATAGATCTGGGCACAGCTACCGTGCTGGTTCATTTACGCGATAAAGGTATTGTTCTGCATGAACCGTCGGTGGTCGCCATCGAACAGCAATCACGCAAAGTGCTGGCGGTGGGTGAAAACGCGCGCCGCATGCTGGGCCGCACCCCCGGCAACATTGTTGCCATCCGGCCGCTGCGGGAGGGTGTCATTGCCGATTTTGACATTACGGAAATTATGCTGCGCCACTTTATTGCCACCGTAAGCGATAAAAGGAGACTCCTGCGCCCCCGCGTCATCGTTTGTATCCCTGCCGCCACCACCACCGTGGAGCAAAAAGCAGTTATCGAGGCACTGCGGCGCTCCGGAGCCCGGGATGCTTATTTAATTGAAGAGCCGCGGGCAGCCGCCCTGGGTGCGGGCCTGGACATCTTCCAGCCTACCGGCCATATGGTAATTGATATTGGCGGCGGTACCACCGATGTGGCCGTTTTATCGCTGGGGGAAACAGTGGTTACCGAAAGTGTACGCGTGGGCGGCAACAATTTCGATGAAGCCATTGTGCGTTTTATAAAAAAAGAATTTAATCTGCTGATTGGGGAAAGAACGGCAGAAGAACTGAAAATTAAAGTAGGTACAGCCTTCCCCGGCAACCGAGAGCTGGAGATGGAAATTCGCGGCCGCGATATGGTTTCCGGTCTGCCGCGCTCTATCATGGCCGGTTCCCATCACGTGCTGGCAGCCATTCAGGAACCGCTGGAAGCCATTGTACAGTGTGTGCGCCACATTCTGGAGATTACCCCGCCGGAGTTAGCCGGCGACATTATCGACCATGGGATTGTGATGACCGGCGGCGGAGCCATCCTGGACGGCCTGGACAGGCTCATCAGCCAGGAAACGGGGGTTAATGTTTTTGTCGCCGAAAATCCTGTCGCCTGTGTCGCCCTGGGGACAGGTAAAGCCCTGGCACAGTTGGAGCGGCTGACCCACACGCTCATTTCGCCCAAGCGTTTTGCCTCCAACATCTAAATAAAACTCCTCTGCAGGCACACCGCACGCTCTGCAGTGAAGATAAAAAAGAACGAGGATAAAAACCTCGTTCTTTTTTTAATCGCCGCACTCATCCAGGGCCAGGATCTGCCGGACAGTGTCGTCCTCGCTGCAGCCGCACTCACCTTCGCCCATGGTATGTACCAGATTTGTTAAATCCTCCAGTTCACCCAACAGGGTATGGTAATCTGCTAAATCCATTAAAACGGCCGAGACACGCCCTTTTTTGGCAATAAAAATAGGACCGTTCTGCAGAGTGTCCATTAATTCAAACAGACGCCGCCTCACCTCAGTGACATTTTTAATTCTAATGCCCATGTTACCCCTCCACATTCTCTTAATTTTTTTATTTCCACCTGCCGCCGCTTTTTTCCTGCCGCTGCAGTCAAGAAAGTCCTGGTAATGCGCAGGAATAGAGAAAGTCCCGATAGCACAGTTTATGGGAGAGGGGCTATTTTGTGTGAGGTGAGACGAGCATGAAGCTGAAAGTTCCAGGCATGAAGCGTAAAACAATTATTGTCCTGCTGCTGCTGCCGCTGCTCTGGCTGCTTTCTGTCTGGCTGCGCATTTATGAACGTTCACCGCTGCCGGAACAGCTGCCGCGCCACACCATGCCCGGCATCGTCAATGTGCTGATTGCAGGCGTGGATCAACGCGGGGAGGAAGCGAGCCGCGCCGATACCATCATGATTTTAAGCATCAATCATTATTCCCGGGAAGCCGCTTTAGTTTCCCTGCCCCGTGATGCCCGGGTGCCGATCCCCGCACATGGTTTGGATAAAATTAATCACGCCATGCAGTTTGGCGGTATCGCGCTGCTGCGGCAGACGGTGGAGAATCTATTAAATGTGCCCCTGCATTACTATCTGTATACCAATTTTACCGGCTTTGCGCAGATGATTGATGCCTTAGGCGGCATCGAGCTTGAGGTGGAGCGGGAAATCATCGGTCAGGACGGCAAACCGCTTGTGGCGGCGGGTCCACAGCATTTAAACGGCAGCCAGGCCTTAACTTATGCCCGCTTTCGCTCCGACGTCGAAGGTGACTTTGGCCGCATGCGCCGTCAGCAGCAGGTCATGAAAGCCATCATGGGGCGCCTGCGTCAACGGGAAAGCCTGCTGCGGCTGCCGCTGCTGACGGAGCAGCTTGCCCGGCATCTGCGTACCGATATGAGTCCGCCCACTTTAATCAATTTTGCCCGCACGGCCGCCACCCTGGATTTTTCCCGCCTGCCCACGATCCAGCTGCGTGGCAGGGTGGCTACCATTGAAGGTATCTCCTATGTGCTGCTGGACGAAGACGAGCTGCAGGAAACGGTACGCCGCTACCTGCGCTGGGAAAAGGCCACCGTTACCAACTTCCATGCCATTTAAATTTATTTTGTTTCTGCTGATGGTGCCGGCACCATCATTTTTTTTTTTTTTTGCCGGTAAAAAAATGCGCCGCCGGCCGCAAAATCTGTTACACTATAGATTAGGCCCCCGGCAAAAATTAAGCGCGCTTCTTTTCTCCTTAACATTATTAAATAATAGCTTAGTTTACTTAACAAATAAAGGGAATTGTCAGCAGCTGTAGAATTTATCCTCAATCAAGGGACTAGTGGAGGTTGGAGTATGGACAAGTATGAGCGACCGGCAGACGCCTCAGGGCATTTTGTACAGAGAATGTGGCAGAAGTTTAAGCGTTGGAGACGCCCTCAACAGGTTTTAGCAGTTATTTTACTGCTGCTGATTCCTGCCCTCTGCAGCGGCGTTTGGTACTACTACCGTCTGACCAGACCGGCAGCGCTTTTCCCCGATCCTCCACTGCCGACACCCAACGAAGAAAAGCCGCCGGAAGTGAACTGGGATGTGGAAAACTATTTCAGTAAAAATATTGTTAATATTGTGCTCTTAGGTTTTGACGGCAGCGAGGCACGTGATAAAATTTATTCCGTTTACCGCACCGATACCATTAAAGTTGTGTCCATTAACTTTGATGAGGATCAGGTGCATATCATTGACATCCCCCGTGACAGCTATGTCCGCATTGCCGACACACCCACGTACGATAAAATCAATCATGCCTACTATTTTGGCTATAAATACGGCCCCGGTGATGACAGCCATGCCGGCGGCATTAACTACACTTTATCCAGTATCAGCAATCTTTTAGGTGGCCTGCCTTTTCACTACTATGCCTCTGTGGATATGGATGCGGTGGTGAAAATGGTGGACGCCATTGGCGGCGTGAAATTTGATGTCCCCTATGATGTCTACGACACTAAGGGTAAGCTGCGCATCACTAAAGGGGAACAAATCCTGAAAGGTAAGGATTACCTCTGGTATCTGCGTACCCGCAGTGTGGGCGGTGATATCGGTCGTGTCAACCGCCAGACCGAACTGCTGCTGGCCACTTTGGAGCATCTGCGTAATGAAGGTCTGATTAAGAATATTCCCACCCTCTATAACACCTATCAGGAATTAATTGATACCAATCTCAGCAATCAGCAGATTATCTCCCTGGCCATGTATCTGGGCAAACTGGGCCGCGGCGCCATTAAGCAGCATACTTTAAAGGGCGGCGGCCAATCCCGTGACGGTATTTATTATATGGTGCTGGACCGCCACATTATCTCCACGGTGATGCGGGATGTCTTCGGCATTGACTATACACCGCCTTACCAGGAGCCTTTAACGGATACCATACCAAAGGCACCCACGGCCTTTGCCGCCGGGGTGGTCAGTCAGGACGGCCGCTTCCGCATTGATTTAAGCTGGCGGGCGGGAGACAGCCACAACCTGGCCTATAATCTTTACCGCAGTGTTAACGGGCGGGAAGAAGTGCTGCTGGCCGGCAAACTGGAAGACACCGCTTATACTGATCTGGATGTCTCCCCGGGCAGCTCTTACCGTTACCGCTTAGAAGCGGTTAACCACCGTGTCGTTTCCGACTCCGTTGCCGTCAGCATCCATATCGATGCCCAGGCGCCGCCCGACCCACAGGAACCGGAAACCCCGCCGGAGCCAGAACAGCCTGAGGACCCGGAAACACCGGCAGAGCCGGGCGGGCCGGAAGAACCGCCAACAGAGCCTGAACCGCCGACTCCCCCCCGAGCCGGAGGAAACAGGGGAGTAGACGCGGCAGGGAGTAAGGCCCAAAGGAAATTAGAGGTGGTTGCATGTTGAAAAAACTAGCTGCTCAGAGCCTGGACTTTCTCAAGCTAGTTTATGCTTACCTGCGCGGCAGGCAAAAATCGGCACCGAAAATCTTACGTGCTAAATACGCCAAGTATTATTATCAATATGAAGTGCAGGATGATTTAATTCTTTATGAATCATCGTACGGTCGGGGGATGACCTGCAACCCCTATGCCATTTTTAAAGCCTTTCTGCAGGATGATTTATTTTCACAGTTCCGTCATGTCTGGGTGCTGGAAAACCTGGCTGAACAGCAGGAGCTGATTCGGAGCTGGCAGGACTATCCCAATGTTATTTTCGTGGAGCACGAGTCAGACCAGTATCTTCAATACCTGGTTTCTGCCAAGTACTTAATCAATAACACTTCCTTTGCCGGTTATTTCGCCAAAAAACCAGGGCAGATTTACCTTAATACCTGGCACAGCATTACTGTTAAAAAATTAGGTTTTGATATGCCCAACGGCAAACTGGCCAGCGGTAATATGCTGCGCAACTTATTGGCCGCCGATTATATTCTGTCCGCCAACCGTTTTACCACGAAAATTTTTCGCCAAGCCTATAAATTAGATGGTCTTTATGAAGGTAAGATTATCGAAAACGGCTATCCGCGCAATGATCTGCTGCTGCAGACACCCCGGGCGGAGGTGCTGGCCAAGCTGCGCTCCCTGGGGGTCGCGGTGGAGGAAGACAAAAAAATTATACTTTATGCCCCCACCTGGCGCGGGGACAACTTTTTTAAACCGGATTACAGTATTAACGAGTACCTGGAGGTGCTGACCACTTTAAGACAGCAGGTTGATACAGAGCAGTATCAGATACTGATTAAGCCCCATCCTGCCGTAGCTAAACATTTACGGCAGCAGCAGACCAAACAGTACCATCAGGTTTTTATTCCGGGAACTATTGATACCAATGAGCTGCTGTCAGCAGTAGATATTCTCATTTCCGATTACTCCAGTATTTTTTTCGACTTTATGTTTACCGACCGTCCCATACTTTTCTATATTCCTGATCTGGAAGAGTATCAGGATCAACGCGGCGTTTACTTTACCCTGGACGAGTTGCCGGGCCCGGCCAGTAAAGATCTAAACGACATTGGCCGCTGGCTAAGGCAGCTCGATGCAGTGCAGCGGCAGTACCGCGATATTTACGCCCGCACTAAAGCCTGGGTCTGCGAGTATGATGACGGACATGTGGCGGAAAAGGTGCTGGAGATTGTATTTAAGAAAAATGAAAAGCCCTATAACGTCTTAACCGACTTTAGTACAGAAAAAAAGAAACTGCTGCTTTACGCCGGCCAGCTGCAGACAAACGGAGTAACCTACTCTTTGCTGAGCCTGTTAAATCATCTTGACTACAAGCAGTTTGATGTCTCCTTAATTGTGCCTAAGCCCAAAACAGCTGAGGCCGCAGCAAATATAGAAAAAATACACCCGCAGGTCAGGGTTTTTGCCCGTATTTCTACCTACAGCGCTACCCTGATTGAAGATATTCGTTATCAATTAGTCAGGCGCTACGGGCTTGGCAATAAGCTCCTGCAGGTGTTATTCCCGCGTCGTCTGTTCAGCCGGGAGTTTGCCCGCTGTTTCGGCGACAGCCGTTTTGATTATGTCATTGATTTTTCCGGTTACGGTCCCTTTTTTAATTATTTAATGATGCAGGCTGAAGGAGCCAGGCGTTTTATCTGGCAGCATAATGATTTGCTGGTTGATCAAAACAGAATGGTAGCGGGTCAGGAAAGAACTTACCGCAAACGACAGGCAGGCATGCGGGCAGTTTTTACACTGTATCCTTATTACGATAAAATTGTGGCCTGCGGTAAAGCCATTATGAAAGTTAATCGTCAGAACCTGGCCACGGCGGAGACTTATGCTAAATTTACCTATGCCACTAATACGATAGACTTTCAGCGGGTAAAAGACGGTTTGAAGCAGGAGCCGGACATCATAATCAACGGCGCCGCCTATCTGCTGCGTCCCCAGGCTCAGGATGGCGGGGAAATTATCCTGGCCGATTTAATTAAACTGCCCAGCCCTCACACTATTAATTTTGTCACCATCGGCCGTTTGTCACCGGAAAAGAACCATGCCAACCTGATTACTGCCTTTGCCAAACTCTATGCCGACAATCCTGACTGTCGCCTCTATATTATCGGTGAAGGCGATCTGCGTCCCCATTTAGAAAAACAGATCAGCAAATTAGAGCTGCAGGAAGCAGTTTTTCTGGTCGGCAACTTAAGCAATCCTTTCCTTTTCATGAAAGCCTGCCACTGCTTTGTCTTTCCTTCTTATTACGAAGGACAAGGCTTGGTGGTGCTGGAAGCACGTCTGGTCGGGCTGCCCATTCTGCTGGCAGATTTTGCCGCTGCCGGTGATGTGCTGGTAGAAAACGGTCAGTTAGTTATCAAACAGGATGTGGAGAGCATCTACCAGGGGCTGCGGGCCTTCCTGAAAGGACAAGTACCCGGTAACTATCACTTTGATCCCGACGCTTATAACCAAAAATGTTACCGGGAATTCGAAGCACTTTTTACCGATTCCTGACGGCGGCCGTCTCTCTGCCCGCCTGACAGTTTAAGCGAGCTCAGTATGGCCGGTATCAAGGATTTACAAAATGTGTTACAATTTAAGTTAGATTAAAACTACAAAAGGCTGGTAAAAAAATGCTGCACTATCTGCGAGAAATAAGCAAAAGAAAAGACCTGATGTTTTATCTGGTTACATCCGGTCTGAAAGCACAACATCGTAACAGTTATCTTGGTTATCTTTGGTGGCTGCTTGATCCCTTACTGGGCATCGGCATTTACTACTTTCTGATGGTGATCCTGTTAAATCGCGGCGGTCCCGGTTATGGCGGTTTTTTAGTGGTGGGCATGGTGGCCTGGCGCTGGGTTAGCTCTACCGTTAACGCCTCCGCCAAATCCATTGTGAACCAGTCCGGCATCGTTTCCAAAGTTTATTTACCGAAAGCCATTTTTCCCCTTGGCACGTCCCTTTCCCAGCTGATTAACTTTTTCTTCGGTCTCCTTATTATCATTATTTATCTCTTTTTCACCCGTACCGTACCGGGCATAAACCTGATCTGGCTGCCGCTGGTGATGGCGGTCCAGTTTCTCTTTTTACTGGCCATCGCCCTGATTATTGCTTATCTGTGTGTCTTTGTCCGCGATATTGACAATATTACCAGCCATGTGATGCGCCTCTGGTTTTATGCCTCACCTGTAATCTGGGAGCGGGGGCGCTTACCGGCAAGATTATCCTGGGTCGTGGAGCTTAATCCCATTTCGGTGCTTCTTGCCGGCTACCGCAATATTTTACTGCATAACAGTCCCCCTGAATGGAAAAAGCTGCTTCTGCTGGGTCTGTTCTCCCTGGCGGCAGTTATTGCTTTGCTGGCGTTTTACAGCCGGCATGAACATAAAATTATTAAAGCCCTGTAAAGGTGAGTGCGATGCATAATTTGCTACCAACTGCCCCTTTGGTGGATGCTGCTGAAGTGGGCGTCAAATATAAAGCAGGCCGCAGGCGGGAAGATTTTAAATCAATCTTTCTCGGCAACCGCGGCCAACTGGGTGATTTCTGGGCCCTGCAGTCAATCAGTTTTTCCGCCTGCGCCGCCGATATTATCGGTATTATCGGCTCCAACGGGGCAGGCAAAACAACCCTCTGCCGTGTCATTTCCCGTCTTTTACGCCCGGACAGCGGCAGCATCGCCGTCAACGGTGAAGTCTCAGCCCTGCTGTCCCTGGGTACCGGCTTTAATAAAGAACTGACCGGCCGGGAAAATATTTTTCTCAACGGGATGATGCTGGGCTTCTCCCGCCGGCATATGGAAAAGATTTATCAGGAGATTGTGGACTTTGCCGGTCTGGAGGAATTTATCGACCAGCCCATTAAAAACTATTCTTCCGGCATGCGCTCCCGCTTAGGTTTTAGTATTGCCACCATGTTAGAGCCGGAAATTCTGGTGCTGGATGAAGCGCTCAGCACCGGTGACGCCGAATTTAACCAGCGGGCCATGGCCCGCACGCAGGAGCTGGTGGCCAAAGCTAAAGTTGTCATCATTGTTTCCCATGATATAGACTTTATAGCCGCCAACTGCACGAAAGCCATCTGGATCGACAAAGGCCGCCTCATGGCCGAAGGTGACCCGCACACGGTATGTGAGCAGTACCGGCAGATGGTACAAGCCGGCGGCCTGAAACAAGTTTCCAAAAAACGGCGCCTGCGGCTGCAGAAAACGGAAAGTAAAATTGGTGAAGAGTCGGTCATCATCGCCGACAACCTGGGTCTCTGCTATCAACTGCCGGAGCGGGATTTCTGGGCCCTGCGGCACTGCAGTTTTACCGTTAAGCAGGGAGAAATTGTGGGTATCATCGGTCCCAACGGGGCCGGGAAAAGTACCCTCTGCCGCCTGCTCAGCGGCATCCTGAAGCCGGACGAAGGCAGCCTGGTGACAAAAGGTGAAGTCTCGGCCCTGTTAAGTTTTGGCTCCGGTTTTAATAAACAGCTGACCGGCCATGACAATATTTACTTAAATGCCTTAATGCTGGGTATGTCCAAAAAAAAGGTGGATGCCGTCTATCAGGATATTGTTGATTTTTCCGGTTTGGGCGAATTTATTGACAATCCCATTAAAAGCTATTCCAGCGGCATGGTCTCCCGCCTGGGCTTTAGTATTGCCACCATGCTGGAACCGGATCTTTTTATTATCGATGAAGCGCTGGCCACCGGTGATCTGACTTTTTATGAAAAAGCCAGTGCCCGCATCCAGGAAATGATTAATACGGCCAAGGCAGTCATGATTGTGACCCACAGTATGAGCTTTGTGCAAAAAGTCTGCACGAAAGCCATCTGGCTGAAAAAAGGCCGCATTATGCATATCGGCGAGCCGGAGGAAACAATTGCCCTCTACCAGGCTGATACCGCCAAAACAATGGCGGCCCGGGAGGAGCGGCAGCGGTCCGGCGGCTGATACTTGCAGAGGAAAGGAAGGAACGACTTTGGCTACTTACTATAATCCCGTTAAACTTTATTTCGGTCCCGGTACTTTACAGCAGCTCTCCTCCATCATTCAAACCACCGGTGTGCGGCGGCTGCTGCTCTTAACCGGTGCCCGTTCCTTAAAAGCCTCCGGCTTTCTGGATCTGATTCTGGCGCAGCTGCAGGATTATGAGCTGCTGCTGCTGGATAATGTGCCCTCCAATCCTGATGTGGCAGATATTTATCGTCTGCGGCAGGCAGCCGCTCACTTTGATTATGAGGCCATACTGGCTGTGGGCGGCGGCAGTGTGCTGGACACGGCCAAAGCACTGGCTGCTTTCAAAGAGCATAGCCTGAGCGATGCCGAGGCTGTCCGCCAGGCCATTAACCGGCAAACTTACCTAGATACTCCCGGCCGCTGCCCCGTCTGGGCAGTCCCCACCACCGCCGGTACCGGCTCCGAAGTAACCCCCTGGGCCACCATCTGGGATAAGGAGGCCGGGCTGAAATACTCCATTGCGAACAACAGTCTCTTTCCGCAGTTTGCCCTGGTCGATCCCGTCTTAACACAGCAGCTGCCTCCCGGTCTCACGGCTTCCTCCGCCCTGGATGCCCTGGCCCACGCCCTGGAAGCCTACTGGTCGAAAAATACCAACGAAATTGTGCGGCTCTATGCCCGGCAGGCCATGAGCCAGATTGTGACCTGTCTGCAGCCCCTTTTACGCAGGCCTGATGATCTTACTTTGCGTACCCAGATCGCCTACGGCAGCCTGTACGCCGGCCTGGCCTTCAGCAACACAAAAACTACCGCCTGTCACTCCATTTCCTATCCCTTAACCCTGCAGTACGGCATTAACCACGGTGTGGCCGTCAGCCTCACCCTGGGGGGGATGCTGGCCAAAAATAAAGCGGCACTGGTGGCAAAAGACGAGCTCTTTGCCGCCCTGCAGATTACGGCGGCAGACCAGTTAAACGACTGGATCCAGTCTGTGTACGCCCAGGCCGGTATTCCCGGACGGCTGCGTGATTACGGTATTACGGCGGAGGCCTTGCCTGCTTTAGTCGCTAAATCCTATACCCCGGGGCGCATGGATAATAACCCGGTGGAGGTAGACAAACCTTTCCTGTTAGAATTATTAACCGCTATCCTGTAACAGCCATAAAAGAGAGTAAACATGGGGGAAGAACGATGAAAAAAGTCTATCTGGCCATGAGTGCCGACATTATTCACCACGGCCATATTAATGTCATTAAGGAAGCCTGTAAACTTGGTGAAGTAACGGTGGGCATTCTTACCGATGAAGTAATCGCCGGCTATAAACGTTTCCCGCTTTTAAGTTTTGCCGAACGTAAAGAAATTATCTCCAATATAAAAGGGGTGGCCCGGGTGGTTCCCCAGGAAACTCTGGACTACGTACCAAATTTAGAAAAGTATAAGCCCGATTATGTGGTGCACGGTGATGACTGGCGCACCGGTGAGCAAAAAGTGATCCGCCAACGGGTTATCGAGGCCCTGCAGCGCTGGGGCGGCCGGCTGGTGGAGGTTCCCTATACCGAAGGCGTGTCCATCAGCCAGCTGGACGAAGCCATGCATAAAATCGGCACCACGCCCAGCGCCCGCATGCGCCGTCTGCGCCAACTGCTGCAGATTAAACCGCTGGTGCGGGTGCTGGAAGCCCATAACGGTCTGACGGGTTTAATTGCCGAAAAGACAAAAGTGCGGCAGAACGGCAGAACAAAGGAATTTGACGCTATCTGGCTGAGCAGCCTTTGTGACTCCACCGCCAAAGGTAAGCCTGATATTGAACTGGTGGATTTAACTTCCCGCCTCAACACCATCAATGAAATCCTGGAAGTGACCACTAAGCCCATTATCCTTGACGGTGACACCGGCGGGCAGGAGGAACATTTTGTCTTTACCGTGCGCACCCTGGAACGTTTAGGCGTTTCGGCCGTCATTATTGAAGACAAAATTGGCTTGAAAAAGAATTCCCTTTTCGGCACGGAAGTTAAACAGACACAGGACAGCATTGAAAACTTTGCCCACAAAATCAGTGCCGGCAAACAAGCCCAGGTCACCGAATCTTTTATGATTATCGCCCGCATTGAAAGCCTGATTTTAAAAGCCGGTCTTGACGATGCCCTGGCCCGGGCCCGGGCCTATATTGCCGCCGGCGCCGATGCCATTATGATTCACAGTAAAGAAAAGGACCCGGCGGAAATCTTTGCTTTCTGTGAGGCTTACGGTAAACTTGAACAGCGCGTACCTTTGGTGGCGGTGCCCACCTCCTACAATCAGGTCACGGAAAGTGAACTGGCCGCCGCCGGCATCAACGTAGTTATTTATGCCAATCACCTGCTGCGCAGCGCTTATCCTGCCATGCAGAAAACGGCCCGTATGATCCTGGAGCATGAACGTTCCCTGGAATGCGATCAGCATTTAATGTCCATTAAAGAAATTTTGACCCTGATTCCCGGAGGGATGTAAAGTGCTGCAGCCCGCCGCCTTTTTCCAGGCTTTAAAGGAACAGGGTATTACCTTTTTTACCGGTGTGCCCGATTCCCTTTTAAAAGATTTTTGTGCTTATGTCACAGACCATACCGATAAAAGCAACCATATTATCACTGCCAATGAAGGTAATGCCGTAGCCCTGGCCGCCGGCCGCTATTTGGCAGCGGGGCAGATTAGCCTCGTTTATCTGCAAAACTCCGGCCTGGGCAACATCATTAACCCCCTTACCAGCCTGACCGATCCTTTAGTTTACGGCATCCCCGTGCTGCTGCTGATCGGCTGGCGCGGCCAGCCCGGCGTAAAAGATGAACCGCAGCATGCCAAACAGGGACAGATTACCCTGGCCCAGCTGGAGGTTTTAGGGATTAAATACGCCCTGCTGCCGGACACGACAGCAGAAATGCAGGCAGTACTGCAGGAAGCAGCTGCCTATATGCAGGCCAGGCAGGCACCCTATGCCCTGGTGGTGAGAAAGGGGAGCTTTGCCCCCTACAGTCTGCAGTCTGAACAGCCCACGGCTTTCCCCTTAAACAGGGAAGAGGCCCTGCACTGTGTACTGGCACATCTCAGCGACAATGATGTGGTAGTCTCCACCACCGGCAAAACTTCCCGGGAGCTGTATGAGTACCGGCAGGCGCTGGGGCAGTCCCATGCCCGTGATTTCCTTACCGTCGGTTCCATGGGGCATGCCTCACAAATCGCCCTGGGCATCGCCCTGGCCAAACCGCAGACCCATGTCTACTGCTTTGACGGTGACGGCGCCCTGCTAATGCATCTGGGCGGTCTGGCCATCATTGGTGACACCGCGCCCCCGAATTTTACCCATATTGTGTTTAACAACGGTGCCCATGATTCTGTGGGCGGCCAACCTACAGTGGGCCACCGTATTGATATCCCGGCCCTGGCCAAAGCCTGCGGTTACCGCACGGTACTGCAGGCGGCAAGCAAAGAAGAAATCAGCGAGCAGCTGGCCGTGCGGCAGCAAAGTCCCGGTCCGGCGCTCTTGGAAATAAAAATCAGGAAAGGGGCACGCGCCGATTTAGGGCGTCCCCGCACTACACCGCAGGAGAATAAAGCAGCCTTGATGCAGTTTTTAGCTGCAGTTAAATGAAAGCAGGTGGATTGAGTGAAAGCAGTAATCTTAAATTCCGGTCTGGGCAAACGCATGGAGGCAGAGACCGCCGATAAACCGAAATGTCTGGTAGAAATAGCGCCGCAGGAGACAATTCTCTCCCGCCAGGTCAGGCAGCTGCAGCAACACGGTGTGGAGGAACTGATTATTACTACCGGTCCCTTTGCCCAACTGCTGCAGGACTATTTGGCCGCCAATTTTCCCGGCCTGCCGGTTACTTATGTTCCCAACCCCCGTTATGCCACGACCAATTATATTTACTCCCTCCTTTTGGCCAAGGATTATTTAACTTCTGACCTGCTGCTGCTGCATGGTGATTTAGTCTTTGCCGACAGCCTCCTGGCCAAAACCCTCAGCGCCCCCCAGCCCAACACGGTGCTGGTTAACCGCCAGGTGGAGCTGCCGGAAAAAGATTTTAAGGCACGCCTGGTCAACGGTCAGGTACAGGAGATTTCCATTCATCTTTTTGGTGCAGACTGTGCTTTTTTAATCCCCCTGTATAAATTAAGCACTGCTCTGCTGCAGACCTGGCTGGCGGAAATGGAACGTTTTGCCGCCCGCAGTGAGCTGCAAGTCTACGCGGAAAATGCTTTAAATAACATTCTGGCTGACTATACCCTCTCGCCCGTTTATTTTACAGAGGAGCTCTGTACCGAAATTGACAACCTGCAGGATCTGCAGCGGGTGAGGGCCGCCCTGGCGGCAGGGGGAGTGCAGTAAGGATGAATATTGCTCATTACCGCCGGCTCTGCCAGAAAAATGAAGAAGAAAACTATTTTTTTGACAAATATATCTTCCGTAAAATCTCCATATATTTCACCATTATTTTTATCAAACTGCGCCTTACTGCTAACCAGGCCACCTTTTTAAGTCTGCTGGCTTCCCTGGGCAGCTGTTACTTTTTAATGCAGAATACAACCGGCGCCATGCTTTTAGGACCGCTCTTGATCTTTACCTACTACATGCTGGATCATGTGGACGGGGAGCTGGCCCGCTACTATATCCGCCAGGGGCTGCAGCAGCCCTCCCTGCAGGGGCAGTATTTTGATGTCCTCATCCATAAGTTTTCTACCAACCTGATGCTCTTTTTCCTGGGCGTCAGCATCTATGACTTATTTCACTACCGCTGGGCAGTGCTCCTGGGCTTTGCCGCCTGCATCGGCCTGAGTGCTTTCCCTAATCTTTTAGCCTCGCAGGTCATTGTGCAGAAGCTTGCCCGCGAGCCGCAGCTGGTAGACAGCCCGCCGGTGGTAGAAGTGCTCAACCTGCTGGAAAAAAAGCAGGAGCAGATTAAAAAAGTTACCAGCACTAACCCCCTGAAAAGGGTAAAAAAAATTATCACCGAGCTCCTCTTTTTCCCCGGGGCCCTGCTCTCCATTATGCTGGTTACCCTGGCCGATATATTGGTGCCGCCCTTT
>ERZ773359.406-NODE-406-length-61369-cov-6.572806_pt1 | contig 61369 bp, 69 predicted proteins | sample MGYA00374955_ERZ773359 | MGnify/ENA primary metagenome ERZ773359 (study PRJEB29098, sample SAMN04486028) | biogas fermenter metagenome | study: EMG produced TPA metagenomics assembly of the Biogas fermentation microbial communities from Germany - Plant 4 DNA1... | reverse complement strand
CGAACCCACGTAGCCAGCTTGGGAAGCTGGAGCTCTACCATTGAGCTACACCCGCGTCTGTGCTGATTCAGCCCCTTGATTATACAACACAATCACATTTGTGTCAACTGGATCTTTAGCGGTAATTTTTGTCTTTTCCCCACAACAAAGAACGACAGTTTACAACATTCTTCTTCTATATCACTATCTTTTGTTATCTCTTTACTAAATTTTTTGTGCGGCGCACTAAAATGGAGAGCCGCTGCTCTCCCTTTTAGGCGCTAAACTAATTTTCCCGTACTTCTAAATAACGTTCCAACTTTCTTTTGACACGCTGCAGTGCATTGTCAATTGATTTTACGTGACGGTTAAGCTCTGTGGCTATTTCCTGGTAAGATTTGCCCTCCAGGTAGTACATGAGCACTTTCCATTCCAGATCGCTTAGAATTTCTCCCATTTTCAGTTCAATATTATTATATTCTTCCCGGTTGATCATGAGTTCCTCCGGGTCGGTAATTTTGGCGCCGGAAAGAATATCAAGTAGCGTCCGATCAGAATCTTCATCATAAATTGGTTTGTTCAGCGAGACGTACGAATTAAGGGGAATATGCTTTTGTCTAGTTGCTGTTTTAATGGCTGTGATAATCTGCCTGGTAATACAGAGTTCCGCAAATGCTCGAAATGAAGACAGTTTGTCCTCTTTAAAATCGCGGATCGCTTTGTACAGCCCAATCATTCCCTCCTGAATTATATCTTCCCTGTCAGCACCAATGAGGAAATATGATCTGGCTTTTGCCTTGACGAAATTACGGTACTTATGAATTAAGTACTCTTGCGCAATTTCGCAGCCGTTCTTGGCGGCCATGGCAACTTCTTCGTCCGTCTGCAATTCATACTCCTTGTATGTGTTGGCCAGACCACGGACTTCCTGGGCCGTTACATTCACCTGCATCGCCTCCACGATCCTGAAATCGTTCTCCGCAACCTGGAATGTTATGCAAACCTACAAAGTCATTATAACGTACCGTCGCGGAAAGCGTCAAGGACTTTTTAGACAAGCTCTCCGTTGCCCCTTATTTTATCATATTTTATTTTTCTCGGCCACTCCTTCACGCTGCCTGTAAACTTCATAAAGCAGTAACGCCCCTGCTACAGAGGCATTTAAGGAGGCAAGCCTACCTTTCATAGGCAGGCGCACCAAGTAATCACACTTCTCTTTTATCAGGCGGCCCAGGCCCCGCCCCTCACTGCCGATGACCAGAGCTGTGGGACCTTTATAGTCACCATCAGTATAAAGGATCTCACCGTCCATATCGGCACCATACACCCAAAGGCCAGCTTCTTTGCACTGCTCGATGCAGCGAGCCAAATTAACTACCTTGGCAATGGGCAAATGTTCTACGGCCCCGGCAGATGCTTTCACTGCTGCCGGTGTCACCTCGGCGGCCCGTCTTTCCGGAATCACCACACCATGACAACCGGCTGCATAGGCTGTACGTACCAGCGCCCCCAAATTTTGTGGATCTTGCAAATGATCCAAAATAAGCAGAAAGGGTGCTTCTCCTTTTTTATGCTCCAAAAGCTCGGCGAAAGGCGTATACCTAAAAGGAGGGACTTCAGCCAGTACCCCTTGGTAATTTCTCGTAATGGCAAGTTTGTCCAGCTCATTTTTTTCCCGGTAAACAAGAGGAATTCCCTGCTTGCGACAAAACTCTTTGATCTCTTCTATTTGTTTGCCGCGGGCGCCTTTTTGCAAAAAAATGCGTTCTATCTTTGTCCCTGCACTGATTGCTTCCAAAACAGGGCGCCGTCCCTCAATCACTCTTTTTTGTCCCATAGGACACCTCGCTTTTCACTATCTTCATTTCACAGGGCTGCTATGGCCAGTTAATTTTCTTCACCAATTCTAATCATGGTCAGCAATTCTTTAAGCCGCTCCGTTTGATTGGTTAAATACAGCCAACCACATAAAGCTTCAAAACCGGTGGCCCTCCGGTAAGCGGTAACATCTACATTTTTCGGCACCCTGCCCTTTGTATTCCGTCCGCGCCTTACAATTTCAGCTTCTTGTGGAGACAAATACGGCTCTATTTGCCTTAATGCCAGGTCTTGTCCCGCGGCACAGACATAATGTGTTACTTCTTTGTGAAGCTTCCAGATAGGTGTAAATTTTTTTCCCAGAAGTTTTGTCCTTACATACACTTCATAGACAGCATCCCCGATATAAGCTAAAAACAGCGGCGGCAAATTACTAACATCCATCATTTTTTTCTCCAACGCACACCTTGGGGTGTATCTTCCAAGATAATGCCCATGGCCAGCAATTCATCCCGGATGGCATCGGCTGTAGCCCAATCCTTTTTGGCACGTGCCTCTTGGCGCTTGGCAATCATGGCATTTATTTTCTCATCCAATTCATTATCTTCTTTTTCCGTAAAGAAACCAAGAATTGCCCCTACGTCTTCAAAAAATTGTAATGTTTTTTCTATTACTATTTTGGACAATTCCTTCTTTTTTAAATACGTATTTGTTTCCCGTGCCAAATCGAAAAGCACAGAGATGGCGTCGGCCGTATTAAAATCATCATCCATGGCTGTGATAAAACGCTCTTTATAGGTTTGTAAAGCCTGTAATTTCTCCTCTGTCTCAGCCGTCTGTACTTTTTCCGGAGGCAGTGTGGTCAACAAATGGCGCAAATTATAAACCACATTATTTAAGCGCTCCAACCCACTTTGTGCTTGCTGCAAAAGTTCCGGCGCATAATTGATAGGATTACGGTAGTGGGCGGAAAGCATAAAGAAGCGGATCACCAAGGGATCTATTTTTTGTCTCAGTTCACGCACCGTCAGAAAATTGCCCAATGATTTGGACATCTTTTGTTTATTGATATTTAAATACCCGGCATGCAGCCAATATTTAACAAAAGGCTTGCCGGTGGCTCCTTCACTTTGCGCCTTTTCATTTTCATGGTGGGGGAAAACCAGATCAGGACCGCCGGCGTGGATATCGACGGTTTCGCCCAAATATTTCATAGACATGGCGGAGCACTCAATATGCCAGCCCGGCCTGCCTAAACCCCAAGGGCTCTCCCAAGCAGGCTCACCCGGTTTTTGTTTTTTCCAGAGGGCAAAATCGAGGGGATGTTTTTTCTGCTCATCTACTTCCACCCGGGCACCGGCCACCAGTTCCTCCAGCGGCTGCTGCGACAGACCGCCGTACTGCGCGTACGCCTGGGTATCAAAATAGACATTACCGTCTACATTATAGGCCATTTTTTTCTCCATCAATGTTTCAATGAGCTTGATAATCTCCGGAATATGTTCAGTTGCCCGGGGATGAACGTCCGCCTCCTCTATCCCCAGCGCTGCTGCATCTTCGCGATAAGCCGCGATAAAACGTTCCGCCAGCTCTGAGACGGTAATCCCCAGCTCTTGTGCCCGTTTAATCATTTTGTCATCAATATCGGTAAAATTTTGCACATAAGTTACCTCATAGCCGCGCCATTTTAAATAACGGCGCACTACATCAAAGACAATAAAAATACGGGCGTTACCGATGTGAAAATAATCATAAACAGTGGGACCGCAAACATAGATACCTACTTTGTTGTCGTTAACAGGAACAAACTCTTCCTTTTTGCGGGTCATAGTGTTATAAACACGAATTGTCACTGTTTTGACCCTCCCTCAGCAATATTTTTCTGTAACTCAGCAATTTGTTGTTTTATATCTTCAATTTGTTTCTGCAGGTTTTGCAGCTTTTCCGCCACCGGGTCAGGCAAATTAATATGGTTTAAATCAACAGTAGGCACACGTTCACCTTTTTGCACCACTACCCGGCCCGGCACGCCTACAACAGTTGTGTGTGGAGGAACTTCTTTTAAGACTACGGAACCTGCCCCAATTTTAGCACAATCACCTACTTTAATTGGGCCTAAAATCTTTGCCCCGGCACCAATAACAACATTATTGCCGATGGTAGGATGACGCTTGCCTTGATCTTTACCGGTACCACCCAGTGTAACTCCTTGGTAGATTGTAACATTATCACCAATCTCTGTAGTTTCACCTATCACCACACCCATACCGTGATCAATAAATAAGCCATCGCCAATGGTGGCACTGGGATGTATTTCAATGCCGGTTAAAAAGCGATTAAACTGGGAAATGAGGCGGGGAAGTAAAACCAGCCCCCGTTTGTACAAGGCATGAGCTAAACGGTGCAGCCACACGGCATGCAAACCGGAATAACAGAGAATAACCTCCAAAACGCTCCTGGCGGCCGGATCCCGTTCAAAAACAGCTTCAATGTCTTTTTTAAGCGTTCTCAACATCAGTTTCCCCCCTAGCGCAAATTTATAGCAGCTCTACTTATACGGAACAGATTTTCTAAAACAATGTATATGATGCTCTCTGCCAAGAAAAACAATAACCGCCTCCATTCAGAGACGGTTAATCCGCGGTTCCACCCTGTTTGGGCAATTTGCCCCACTCAATAAGTTAACGGCAGCGCCGTACCTGCCTACAGGAAACTTTCGGCAGATCAACTCCGGAGCGCACTTCAGGCTGCCTGACCGAAAGCTTCTTCCAGCCGCGGAAGCTTCTCTCTGACGGTAGCTTCAGCCTTACTCTTCTCCTTCATTGTTTTTTTCGCTCTATATTTTCCTTATATTATAGAAGCACGGGCAAATGCTGTCAACTTTCGTGTTTTGCTTTTAACAATTCATTTATTAATTAATATTAATTTATGGTCAAAAAATTAAAAAGTTTATGCCCGCCTTGCGGAAAGTCGCACACAAATTCTTTGTGTATATTTTAAAACATCCTGCCCTCCTCCGCCTTGGGCAATGACACGCAACAGCTTGTCTGCATCTGTGACACGACTTCCTGCCAGCACAGTCACACCATAATCCTTCAATATAGCCGGAGCCATACAGGTACTGGCTCCCATAATGGCAATTTCCTTGGCATGGTGACAAAGAGAAAGGATATGGTCAATAGTTTTATTAATAAATGTAACTCCGGTAATTATCACCACATCGCATTCCGGCAAATATATATTTTCTGCCCAGTCTGGTAAAAGGCCTTCAGCCGTAATATTTCTTTCAAAGATATATAGCTTGCGAACTTTCTCCTTTAACCGTTTCACCACCGGCTGGAAATAGCCGATCATACCTACGGTATCAGTCTCTTTGATTTGCAAAATCTCAAAGGCGTTTTTTCCTTCCGTAAATTCCTCGTTTAAAATAGCATTTATAGTTGCCACACCCACCGAGGCTTCAGCTAAATTTACACTCATGGCCATTTCTACGGCAGAGGCCGCCTTCATGCCCTGCAATTGGCCGGCATTTTTCATAACCCCGCTGTGCAGACCCAATTCATTGCGAAAGGTAAAACAAGTTCCTCCAGCTCCGTTTGAAAGCTTTACTCCTGTATAACCGACACCAATACAAACATCTGCAAGTGTTAAACCAGCAGCTTTTTTTTGGGCCAGTTCTGCAATCTTTTGCGTAATCAAAACGCTCACCGCCTTCTCGTTGTAACTTTTCCTAATACCCTACAATGTGCAAAACACCAGTTACAACTGTTCAAGTACGCTTTTTGCCCTGGAGGCAGCATGCTTTGGCCCAATTAATGTCAGGACAGCATTAAGGTCGGGACCGTGCGACTGCCCGGTAACAGCAATCCGTGCTGCCATAAATAGAGCTTTTCCTTTTACGCCTACTTCTTTACCAATTTCTTTTAAAATGCGGCGCACTGTGGCGCTGTCCCAACTATCCATCTCCTCCGCCCTTTGCTGTAATGCTGAGATTACTTGTACCGATGTCTCCAGGGATAAAATTTGTTTTACCTCTTCATCTTCTTTATCCAATAAAACTGTATCACCAAAAAATACACGCATTAATTCCGGTGCTTGCGCAGCATACTCCATTTTTTCCTGCACGGCGGCTACTGCTTGTTCCAGCCAAGACAAATCTGCTGCCGTTACCTCTTCCGCCATCAAGCCGGCCCTTTGCAAATGGGGTAGACAGAGGCGGGACAGTTCATCAACAGGCAAAGCCTTTAAATAATGGGCATTCATCCATCTTAATTTATTGAGATCGAAAACTGCCGGGCTTTTAGATACCCTTTCCAAGGAAAACTGTTGGATCAATTCCTCTACGGAGAAAATTTCCTGTTCTCCTTCCGGCGACCACCCTAAGAGCGCCAGGAAGTTTATTAAAGCTTCAGGCAGGTAACCATCATCCCGATATTGGAGGACGGACGTAGCACCATGCCGCTTGCTCATCTTACTGCGGTCTTCCCCTAAAATCAGGGAAACATGGGCAAACTGCGGCAGCGGGAAACCTAAAGCTTCGTAGATTAAGATCTGCCGCGGTGTATTGGAGAGATGTTCCTCCCCACGAATCACATGTGTAATTTCCATTAAAGCATCATCCAGCACCACGGCGAAATTATAGGTGGGTAAACCATTAGATTTCACCAGAATAAAATCACCAATACCGTCACTGTCAAATTCTACTCTGCCGCGGACCAAATCATCCACCACAATTTTTTTGCCTTCCGGCACACGAAAACGAATCACCGGTTTGCGCCCGGCTGCACGGAATTCTTCTTTTTCTGCTGCTGTAAGCTTGCGACATTTTCCCAAGTACCGCGGCAGTTCCCCGCGGGCTTTTAACGCTTGCCTTTCTGCTTCCAATTCTTCTTCACTACAAAAACATTCATAAGCATGTCCGCTTTCCAGCAGCTTTTCGATATAAGGCTGGTAAAGGGAAAGACGCTCCTGTTGACGGTAGGGTCCATGCTCTCCTCCTACCTCAATCCCTTCATCCCAGTCAATACCCAGCCAGCGCAGAGAATCCAAAATTAGCGCTTCCGCTTCACGGGAAGAACGGTCTAAATCAGTATCTTCAATCCTCACCAACATGGTCCCGCCGTATCGCCTGGCAAAAAGCCAGTTAAATAGCGCAGAACGAGCTCCACCGATATGTAAAGGTCCTGTGGGACTGGGGGCATACCTCACTCTTACTTTGCTCATATAAACTCACCTTCCATTCCTTTTCGCGACTTTTCATATTATACCATTTATAAAAAGTGGACACAACAAAGATAAAAGTTTATGCTATAATAAAGGAATTAAATGGCTACCGGGAGGATCGCAGATGAATTACTTCTTTAATCTCTATCATCAAGGATTCATTCGTGCCGCCGCCGCCGTTGCACAAGTACGCGTAGCAGACCCCACCTTTAATGTAACGCAGACAGTGGAGCTTGCCCGCCAAGCGGCGGCAGAACATGCGATACTGACAGTTTTTCCCGAATTGAATCTTTCTGCATACAGCAACCAGGATTTATTTCACCAGCAAGCTTTGCTGGAAACAACGGAAAATGAAATTAAGAGGTTGCTTAAAGAAACAGCCACCCTGGAAACTATACTGGTTGTGGGCGCTCCGGTAACTGTAAAAGCTCAACTCTACAATTGCGCTCTGGTTCTTTACCGCGGACGCATTCTTGGTATTGTCCCCAAATCATATTTACCCAATTTCCGCCAGCTGTCCGAAAGCAGACAGTTTCGGCCCGGTTTTTTTGCCCGGGACGAATATGTGACTTACTGCGGACAAGCAAATATTCCCTTTGGTTCCGATCTCCTCTTTAAAGTAAAAAACATACCAAACTTTATTTTTGCCGTAGAAATTTGCGAGGATCTACAGGTGCCGGTACCTCCTTCCAGTTTAGCCGCCCTTGCCGGGGCCACGGTTATTGTCAACCCGGCCGCCTCCGGTGCCTCCGTTGGCAGGGCCGACCGGCGTCATACACTAATTAGCAACCAATCTGCCCGCTGCTTGGCTGCCTATCTTTGTACCGAAGCGGGCTTGGGCGAATCTACCACAGATCTAGCCTGGGACGGACATGCTCTGATTTATGAGAACGGACAACTTTTAGCTGAAACACAACCTTTTGCCCAAAAATCACAGCTTATTTTTGCCGATCTTGATTTAGATTGTTTATGCCAGGCAAGAATGCAGTCAAATATTTTTTCTGAAAACGCCCACCGGCTCCAAAATCAGCTCAATCAATTCCGCACCATAGAATTTGAAGTACCGCCACCCCAGGGGAAAATCTTGCTAAAACGTCAATATGAGCGTTTTCCTTATATTCCCGCTGAGCAAAAAGCACGCCTTCACCGCTGCCGGGAAACCTTTGCCATTCAAGTGCAAGGTCTGGTAAAACGCCTGTTGGCCACCGGCATCAAACAAATTATTCTTGGCATCTCGGGAGGACTTGATTCAACTTGGGCCCTTGTGGTTGCCGCCAAGGCTTTAGATTATTTAGGTTTACCGCGGACAAACATCCGTGCTTATACCATGCCGGGTTTTGCCACTTCAGCCCGCACGAAAGAAAATGCCTGGCGCCTCATACAAGCCCTGGGTGTTACCGGCGAAGAGCTGGACATCCGCCCCGGCAGCCTACAGATGTTAAAAGATATCGGACATCCTGCCGCCGGTGGTGAAAAAATTTATGACACCACTTACGAAAACGTACAAGCGGGCCAACGTACTGCTTTACTTTTCCGCTTGGCCAACCGGCATCATGGCCTTGTACTGGGCACCGGTGATTTAAGTGAAATAGCGCTGGGATGGACCACATACGGTGTAGGCGACCATATGTCCCATTATAATGTTAACGCCGGTGTACCCAAAACATTGATTCAGCACCTTATATATTGGTATGCAAAAACAGAAACAGAGGAAGAAAAAATCAGCCGGATCTTATTGGATATCCTTAACACCGAAATTAGCCCCGAGCTTATACCCGGTACAGATCAAAAGGGACAGCCCGCACAACGGACAGAGGATTTTATTGGACCTTATGAATTACAAGATTTTAACCTCTATTATACACAGCGCGGCTATCGTCCCAGTAAAGTAGCTTTTCTGGCCTACCATGCCTGGCGTGACAAAACAGTGGGGCAGTGGCCGGATACACCGGAAAATATGCGCACTGAATATACCATTGGCGATATTAAGCATTGGCTGCAAGTCTTCTGCCGTCGTTTTTACGGTGGCAGCCAGTTTAAGCGCTCCGCCATGCCGGACGGCCCCCAAGTGGGTCCCGGTCCATCCCTTTCTCCCCGTGGCGGTTGGCGCGCCCCCAGCGACGCTGCGGCTACTGTCTGGCTTAATGATTTAAAGCGCATTCCCGACACAGAAGTATAGCAAGTAACTAAAGACGGAATGCATGCCGTAATGGCATGCATTATTTTTTTGCTTTTCAGGCCATTATGCAAGTTTTTGCACAGCAAAAAGATGCAAAGGCTAAACACCGGCAAAGGAACCGGGATCGGCGCCAGGAAAACCCGCCACCAAATATTTTTATAAGTACAAATATTGCCAATATTATGTCTAAGTGATACTGTATAATTGTGGCTCAGATGTTTTGAAATGTTAAATTAAAAACAGGGGAGGCTGGAGAATGACGACATGGCATGATTTTCTGCTCCGGGAAGGCAAGGTTCCGGATTGGCCGTATCCGGTGAACTATGACACCGGACAGGAAATTGAAGGAGACGTGTTAGTTGTCGGCGGGGGCATTGCCGGCTGCTGGGCTGCCATTAGCGCTGCCCGGTGTGGTGCCAGGGTTATCCTGGTGGAAAAGGGCGATACAATCAGAAGCGGAGCGGGGGGACCCGGCTGCGACCATTACTGCGACATTCCTACAAACCCGCTGTCCAAAGTTGATCCCGATGAATGGGCAAGGGAAATGACAGGGCCTTATACAAACGGCATCGGCACACAGATCCAATGCCGGGAAGGCTACGACACGCTTTTGGAATATGAGCAGATGGGGGCGAAAATCAGGGACGACAAGGACGAGTATCTGGGAGTGGAAGGCCGGGATGAAAAAACAAAGTTTCTCGTTTCTCCGCGCCAGAATAAGGATCACTGCCGAAATACCGTCCTCCGGGTTTGGGGTTCCACCTTTAAACCTGCCCTGAAAAAGGAATGCAAGCGCCTCGGGGTGCGTATTTTTGACCGGGTAATGGTAACAGGTTTGTTAAATGAACACGGCATACCGGGTAACAGGGTTGTAGGAGCGGTAGGATTTAACAACCGTACGGGCGAATTTCTGGTTTTTAAAGCCAAAGCCACCATTCTTTGTACGGCAGGCAACCACTCCCTGTATGTTTTAAATACAGAGCTTTCTGGCTATAACAGTTTCCGCTCGCGCACTATGACGGGAGACGGTTTTGCCATGGCTTGGCGGGCCGGTGCTGAACTGACACTGATGGAAACCACAGGACCGCTTGTTTTAGGCCTTGGTTTCCGGCACACCTGGTATGGCGGAGCCGGCGATGCCAGTTACGAGAATGTACAGCTGGTTGACGCCAACGGCAAAAAACTACCCATTCCCACCCAGGGCTGGCGGGACGGCAGCATGCCCGATGCTTTTCTGCGTTTGCTGCCAACCATCCGGGAAGGAGTCTTAAAAGGCGAATATGCTCTACCTTTTTATGGAGACTTCCCTGCCATGCCGCCCGAGGAACAGCGGGCCACCTGGTATATGATGCTGCGTGAAGAATCAACTTCCCGGATCATTGTTGATACTTATAGCGCTGCCGGCTTTGATCCTGCTAAACACCAGCTCATGAGCTACCAGCTGCTTGAAGGTGACAGTCCCAAGCAGTGGCGTGTTCCCGGCCGGGGCGGTGTCCTTGTGGACTGGAATTTAAGAACCAGTCTGGAAGGCCTTTATGCCGCCGGAGAGCAGATGTTTGCTGCCCGGGATCACAGTTTCTGTGCCGCCACCGGCAGGTATGCCGGCCGCAAAGCGGCGGCGTATGCAAAGGAAGCAGCGGAACCTGTTATCTCGGCAGAACAGGTGGCAAAAGAGAAGAAACGTATTTATGCACCGGTAAAAAGAAGCAGCGGTATCGAGTGGAAAGAATTGCATGCCGGTATTGGCAGGGCCATGCAATATTTTTGCAGCGAATACTTGACCGATTCCCTGCTGCGGCTGGGCCTGCAGACGCTGGAAGAAATCGAAGAGGAATATGTACCCAAGCTTTATGCCTTGGATCCCCATAAATTAATGCGCAGCCTGGAAGATTTAAGCCTTCTTACCCACGCCAAAATTATTATCCACGCCTCGCTGGCCAGGAAGGCCAGCAGCAAGCTGCTTGATTTCTATAGGATTGATTATCCCGAGGTGGACCCACAAGAGTGGAATAAATATATTGTGATAAAAAATGAAAACGAGAAAGTGGTAACCAGAATGTTACCCCAGTACTTCTGGGGTGATATGAAAAAGAATTACGAAGCCCACAACCAAGATTATCAGGGCGTATACCGGGGAAAATAAGGAGGAATTAGTATGACCGAGAGAAAAGCAGTGGCCCTTCCCAATCTTGTTACGCCGAACACACCTGTAATTTTTAACCCAGACAAATGTGTCGGCTGCAACCATTGTGTTGAAGTTTGCCAAATAGACGTCTTTATCCCTAACCCTGAGAAGGGAAATCCGCCCATCATCCTTCACCCCGATGAGTGCTGGTACTGTGGCTGCTGTGTCAATGACTGTCCGCACCCGGGAGCTGTAAAATTCAACTGGCCCCTGCAGCAGCGGGGATACTGGCGGGATAAAGAGACAGGAGAAGTTTTCCGGTTAAAATAGTTAGTTTACTGATGCCTGTATACATCTTTTGTTCCAAAAAGTATACAGGCTCTTTTTAGCAAAATTGCCGGGTTGCCACATGGGCAGCCCGGCAAGTAAAGGGCTTATTGCTATTTAGGTTTAAACTTGGCAGCCGGTCAGGAGAACGACAGCCTGGGCTGCCATGCCTTCACCGGCACCGCAAAAACCCAGCCCTTCCGTGGTGGTGGCTTTGACGCTGATCCGCTCAACGGGAACATCTAAACTGGCCGCCAAATTGGCACGCATCTTTTCAATATAAGGAGCAAGTTTTGGTTTTTGGGCAATAATGACTGTATCAAGATTGCCCACTTCATAACCTTGCTTTTGCATCAATCCCCTTACTTGCTGCAAAAGCTGTAAACTGGAGATATTTTTGTAGGCGGGATCTGAATCGGGAAAATGCTTGCCTAAATCCCCCAAAGCCAAAGCTCCCAAGATGGCATCCATCACGGCATGTACCAGCACATCTGCATCAGAATGTCCCCACAGGCCAAATTCATAAGGAATAGTAACGCCACCCAAAATTAAAGGTCTATCTGCCACAAGCCTGTGCACATCATAGCCAATTCCTATGCGCATCCTCTTCCCCGCCCTTCATTAATGCTTCCGCCAGCAGCAAATCCTCCGGTGTTGTAATTTTAAAATTGAAAGCAGTTGAAGGCACCACAAAGACCGGATAACCATAGTGCTCAAGCAGTGCTGCGTCATCGGTGGCAGAGAAATTTTCTTGATAAGCATTGCGGTGGGCAATTTCCAGCCAATCACGCCGAAAAACTTGCGGCGTATGGATCGCCCACAGCTGCTCCCGGGGCAAGGTAGCTAGCACCTTTTGCTTTTGCCCCACCTTTTTAATGGTATCCTTTACAGGCACTGCAGCCACAACGGCTCCTTTTTCCTTAGCTGCCAAAAGACAACTTCTAAAAAGTTCTGCCGTGGCAAAAGGTCTGGCGCCGTCATGGATACATACATAATCGATCCCGTCAGCTACAACTTTCAGGCCGTTACGCACCGAATCTTGACGCTCTTTGCCGCCTTGCACAATGATGATATTTTCTTGCGGAAAATAAGGCAAAAGAACATCCCGACGAAAAAGAGTTTCTTCGCCGGGAGCCACAGTGACAATAATTTGGGCAAAGCAAGCAGCTTCAATGCATGCCTGCAGCGCATAGCTGACAAGGGGCTTGCCCTTTAAAGGTAAAAATTGCTTATTAATTTTTGCCTGCATTCTACGGCCTTGTCCGGCCGCAGCAATAATCACTGAAGCACTCATTACCGCACTCCTGTTAAATTTTGTGCTAATTTTGGTTTGGCAAAAATCATGCGACCTGCGGCAGTTTGCAGGACACTGGTTACCACAACTTCTATTGTTTCACCAATATAACGGCGGCCTCCCTCTACAACAATCATGGTACCGTCATCAAGGTAAGCAACACCTTGTCCCATTTCTTTACCGTCTTTAATAATCTGTGCCGTCATTTCTTCCCCGGGAAGCACCACCGGTTTCACAGCATTGGCCAATTCGTTAATATTAAGTACAGGAACACCCTGAAGTTCACAAACCTTATTGAGATTATAATCGTTTGTGACAATCTTGCCTTTCAAAATTTTTGCCAACTTAATTAGCTTGCTGTCCACTTCCGGTATATCGTCAAAATCCTGCTCATAAATTTGCACCGGGATATCCAGCTCTTTTTGAATTTTATTAAGGATATCCAAGCCGCGGCGTCCGCGGTTCCTTTTTAGCGTGTCAGAAGAATCTGCAATATGGCGCAATTCTTCTAAAACAAAACCGGGAACAACCACAACCCCCTCAAGGAAACCGGTTGCAGCAATATCAACTATCCTGCCGTCAATAATAACACTGGTATCTAAGATTTTGGCACCGCGCTGGCCGCCTTTTTCCGTTTTCAATTGGCGGGTAAACAGATTAGTTAAAAAAGTGAGATCTTCTTTTCTGTTTAACATTAAATTTGTGCCCAAATAACCGGCAAATAAAGTAACAATTGCGGCAAGATAATTCCCTACCAGGGGAATACGATAAAGGGCCAAACTCAAGAGGGAACCAATCAATAGCCCGCTCACCAATCCCGTTACGCCTACGACAATATCTTGCGTGGGAATAGATTTTAGTGTTGCTTCAATCCAATTGTTAAACTTTGCCGCCAAATCAAAAAATAAAGGACTGATAAGATATGCAATAAGGCCTAAAACCGCGCCGCCAAAAACGGAAGCACCAATACTTGTAGCTAAAGAGAAAGACTGCACATTGGCAAAAGTAACAATGGTTTCGATACTTACATTTACCAGTTGAAAACCCAGCGCAAAGCCAATTAAGAACAAAATACCGCGCACAAGTTTCTGCAGCAAGAAATTCACCTCCTTTAGACTTACCATATTAAAATATATTCTTTACCCAAGCGAGAGAACTTCATGCACCGGCAAAGACAAGCAGGAAAATTTTACCAACTAGATAAAAAAGAGCATCAACCCTTGTGATGCTCACAGTTTTAAGAAATATTGGCGAAAAAACGATCTATGATTTTGTCCACATCTTCTTTACTGGTATCCTGAGCAAGAACTAGTTCGGAAATTAAAATCTGCCGGGCGCTATCTAACATTTTCCGCTCACCTGTGGAGAGACCTTTTTCTTTTTCTCTATAGGTCAAGTTGCGGACAACTTCCGCAACCTGGAAAATATCACCGCTTTTTAGCTTTTCCAGATTAGCACGATAGCGTCTATTCCAATTAGATGACATTTTACTATGATGTCCTTTAAGGATAGCATACACTTGTTCTACGCCTTCTTCGTCAATGACTTCCCTGAGACCTATTTGCTCTACATTATCCAAAGGAATCATGACCTTCATGTCACCAATGGGAATCTTCATGATATAATATTTTTTACGCTCACCCAGGATCTCCTTCTCTTCAATAGCTTCGATCACACCGGCCCCATGCATGGGATATACAACTTTATCTCCTATATTAAACAACATTAAAAGCCCTCCTAGGTTAACGTATGTAAATTATATCATGGATCCCCTATTTTGTCAAATAAAGTATAGTATCATAGTTATCTTTACTTGTCAACATCCGAATAACGCTAAATATGTTTGACAATTCTGTCAATTTAGTCTTTATCGCATTGACAACGAATTACCAATAAAAGTATAATAGTTTATGAGCAAGTTAGAGCAACCGAGGAGGACCCTACTGTGAAAAAAGAAGTTGTGGAGCAATTTCAGGAAAAAGTATCAGAATTGTTAATTCGCCACCGTAGCATTCTTGATAGCCTCACAAAATTTCAAGAATCGGTCAGTCGGATCAACCGGGCTATCGCCAAGTCGGTGACGCACTGCGGCTGTCTTTCTATTTCCGCTTCAAAACAATCCTGTCCCCCTGGGGCACAGTTAAAAGACTGCCGCAAGTACATGGATTCCCATTTAAGCGGCAGTTTGTGTGAGGAGTGTAGGGAAATCATTACAGAAGAGCTGGGTAATCACATTTTTTATTTGGCTGCTCTTTGTCATCTTTTAGATCTTGATTTAAATGAAGTCTTTGAAGAGGAATTTGCACGTGTATCTGTGCTTGGTTATTTTCATCTTTCCTAAAACTTGAAATCACGAAGGCGGCAGGAATAATGCCGGTTACAGCGAAATCAATGTAGAATATGAGCATTATAATTTGGGGGAGGTAAAGTAGTGAAAAAAACAAGAATATTTGTAGCCATTTTGCTTGTGGCTACGCTTTTTCTACTGGTTGGGTGTGGATCTAAGGGGGAAGAAGTAAAAAGTGAAATTCAAAGATACGAGTTTATGCCCGGAGCGTTTTTAGATTTAATCAACGGGAATCTTGATGCCGTCGTGGGAGACTCGCCCGTAGTCCTAGAGTACATAAAAAACAACCCCGAGGCTGATTTGCATGCCTTTGGTGATGATGCATTTGAAAAGGAATATTACGGCATTGCCATGCGCAAAGAAGATACTGAATTGCACGAGCTTGTCAACGCGGGTCTGGCTAATATTAAAAATAACGGCATTTATGATAAGATCTTTAACAAATATTTCGGCGACGGTGAAGATTATGCTGTGCCGGAAAGCGACAATCGTTTAAATGTCACATATGTTGTGGCTTCAGACATGGCTTTTGCTCCCTTTGAATCTGTTAATGAGGCGGGCGAGCCGGAAGGCTTTGATATGGATCTAATCCGTGCCATTGCCGCGGATCAAGGTTTTGCCGTAAAACTGGAAAACACTGCTTGGGACGGCATTCTTCCTGCTTTAATAGCGGGGAATTGTGATATGGTTATTTCCGCCATGACCATTACCGAGGAACGCAAACAAAGTGTTGCTTTCTCCGATCCATACTTTGAAGCTACCCAGTACATTGTGGTGAAAGAAGGATCAGATATTAAGAGTCTCGATGATATTTTGACCGGCAAAAAGATTGGCGTGCAAATTGGCACAACCGGTGATATTGCCATTACCAAACTGATTGAAGGCAAATAATTGCCATTTTACCCGCATACTTTGTACATCGCTGGTGGGTAATACCAGGTATTACCCACTGTGTTTTTTAAGGGGGAGACCATGGATCTAAGATTTGATCTTATTTGGAGCTATATTCCACTACTATTACAAGGTACCAAGCTTACAATTCAATTAACGGTGTTTGCCGTCGCCATAGGCACCGTCATCGGCCTTTTTGTCAGTTTATTACGCATTTCTAATTTTAAACCGGTGTCTTGGGTTGCGAAAATTTATGTTGATTTCTTTCGCGGCACACCTTTATTGGTACAAATACTCTTATTTTATTACGGTGTACCACAATTATTAGGTTTAGATTCCATGTCCAGGCATGTAGCCGGTATCGCCGCTTTAGGTCTCAACAGTGGCGCTTATGTGGCAGAAATTTTTCGCAGCGGCATTTTGTCGGTACACAAAGGCCAAATGGAAGCGGCACGGTCCCTGGGCATGACTTATGCACAGGCAATGCGCTACGTTGTCTTGCCACAGGCATTTAAAGTCAGTATTCCGCCTTTAGGCAACGAGTTTATTGCCATGCTGAAAGATTCTTCTTTAGTATCGGTTATTTCCTTACCTGACTTGATGCATACGGGCAGGATGGTCGTTAACCGTGCTTATCGCTCCTTTGAAACATTTATTCTTGTGGCTTTGCTTTATCTGATTATGACTACCACCATCTCACAATTGGTGTCTTATTTAGAAAGGGTGTTTGGCAAAGATGATCAGAGTCAATAACCTAACAAAGAACTTTGGCAACCTTCAAGTTCTCCGTGGTATTTCCTGCCATATCGCCCCTAAGGAAGTTGTCGTGATCATCGGCCCGTCCGGTTCGGGGAAAAGCACATTTCTGCGCTGTCTGAATCAACTGGAAAAAGCTACTTCCGGCGAAATTATCATTAATGGGGTAAACATTACCGATCCGAAAATAAATATCAACCTTGTTCGCCAGGAAGTAGGTATGGTTTTTCAGCGTTTTAACCTTTTTCCGCATATGACGGCCTTGGAAAATGTAGCTTTAGCCCCCATGAAAGTACGCAAGCAACCACGGGATGAGGCGGAAGAACTGGCCATGTCGCTTTTGCAGCGGGTAGGTTTGGCAGATAAAGCGCACCAGTATCCCGAAAAACTTTCCGGGGGCCAGCAGCAACGTGTAGCCATTGCCCGGGCCCTGGCCATGCGCCCTAAAATTATGCTCTTTGATGAGCCCACCTCGGCGCTGGATCCGGAAATGGTGGGTGAAGTTTTAGAAGTAATTAAAAGTTTGGCTTATGAAGGCATGACCATGGTGGTGGTTAGTCACGAAATGGGTTTTGCCCGTGAAGTCAGCGATCGTATCTTTTTTATGGATGAAGGACTCATCCTGGAAGAAGGAACACCGAATGAAATTTTTAGCAACCCGAAAAACCCACGAACTAAATCTTTTCTCAGCAAAATCCTCTAGTGGACAAGCAAGCCTTTGCATGTAAATACAAAAAAGTAATAATAAGCCCCTCTACATCGTCTCATTTTTTTGTAGAGGGGCTTTGTCTTTATCCCTGCTGCTCAATGCTTTTGCCTTCTTTAGCTTTGACGCTGGGCATTGCTTTAATTTCAGACACAATCATACCTGCCACAATAAATGCTCCACCTAAATAAGCATTTCTTGTTAACTGTTCTTGCAAAAGCAAAAAGGCAAAGAGGGCGGTGAAAAGCGGTTCAGAAGCCAAAATAATGGCTGTATGGCTAGGGGAAGCAAAGCGTTGCATATAATTTTGCACAAAAAAAGCAAAACAAGTGGCAAAGAGCGCCGTAATCAATAGCGCCGGCCAAACTTTAGGCAGAAGTTGCTGTATGCCTCCTTCAGTAAAAAAGCCGGCAATACCACTTAAAAGTGCCACCACGGCTATTTGGATAGCAACCAGCCAGGTGGTGTGATGCTGGGGACTATAGCGGCCGACAAAAACTATATGCAAAGCAAAACAAACGGCACAGCATAAAACAAGAATATCCCCCACATTAAAGCTTTGCAGGTCTTGAATGGAAAACAGGAGCAGTCCCAGGGCGGCGCAAATTACACCCAGCACCACCCCTACTGTAGGCCGTTTTTTTGTAATGACAGTATTGATCACCGGTACTAAAACCACCGACAGGCCGGTAAAGAAACCGGCATTTGAGGCTGTAGTAAATTTTAAACCTATGGTTTGCAAGGAATAGCCGCCAAACAAAAAAATTCCTACAATAAAACCTGCCTTGATGGTGGAACCGGTAAGTAGCTTGCGTTTTGGCAAAGCAAATAAGATCATAACAAGTGCCGCCAAACTAAAGCGGTAAAAATTAAAATTAAAGGGATCTAACAAAGCAATGGCATTTTTAACCGTAACAAAGGTCAGTCCCCAAACGGCAGCTACAGTTAACAAAGAAATTTCCGCCAAAATAACCATACGTGAATGCTTCATTGAATTCTGTCTCCTTTGCTTCAACTCTTGCTAAAAACAGCACTCCTTTCATTTTAGCATGAATTGCTGCCAAGGAGAACAGATGGCAAAAAAATCTTACGGCCACACCTTTATGCTGTTTTGCATATAGTATAGCAGCAAGCCTTCAGCCAGGAGGTGATAGACTTGGCTGCTAAAAACAAAACTGCACGCTCCGAAAAAACTGCCACTACCGCACACATGCCGCCACCGCCCGCAAACTGCAGCGGCCAGCTCTATACCATTCAAGCAGCAGATACACTGTTTTTAATTGCCAAACGCTTCGGCCTCACGGTGGCCCAATTGCAAGAGGCAAATCCCCAAATCACCAATTCTAATATTATCAACGTAGGCCAAGTTATCTGTATTCCTACCGGTAACGCAGAACGTTTTCAGGTTTTGTCATTAGCAATCCTTTCGGAAACCGGTCAGCCCCTGCCGGTTATAGATAACGCCGTACAGCTCAACGCCCGCGTTATTCTCAGGGGTACTTTTACCGCTCCCGTGCAGCGTGCCTTTTTCTTCCTTGAACCTACAGGTACAGAAGCTTGTGAAAACGCAACTTTAATCGGCATTGATTGTCCTAGCGCCACACAAGGGGTAGCAGAAATTATTTGGCAAGTACCGGCGGGCACCCTGGGTCGCGTTTTTGTTGTGGCCTGCGTTAACAGCATCTGCGCCAAATCTGAGGAAATTCTAGTTGTCCGCAACAATGACATGAGCTAATTAAAAAATCACGGGTCATAAACCCGTGATACATATGACACTATGCTTGCAGCAGCTTTACTTAATATAAACTTTCTAAATATCAATGCCGCCGTCTACTCTAATTAATTGTCCTGTAATAAATGAGGAATCATCCGTTGCTAAAAAGAGGGCAACTGTAGCTATTTCTTCCGGTTCCCCCGATTTTTTCAGCGGGGATGCTTGGATAAGATGCTCGATGGCATCTCTACCGCCTACGCTTTCCACCATGGCTGTCATAATTGCACCCGGTAAAATGGCATTGACCCGAATTTCCGGACCATATTCAAAGGCCATGGACTTTGTCAAGCCGGATAAAGCATGCTTGGAAGTAACATAGGCGGCTAAACCATGGCGGGCATGAGCACCGGCCACCGAACCTGTGTTAATAATGCTTGCCGGAATCAATACCGCCTTACCATAAGTGATTGTGGTAAAAAAATAAGACCCCATCCTGTGATGGGATCTCTCTATTTCTTATAATGGTGGGGCTAACTGGGATCGAACCAGTGGCCTCTTGAATGTGAGTCAAGCGCTCTCCCCCTGAGCTATAGCCCCATTGGTGGACGTGAGGGGAGTCGAACCCCTGGCCTCTTGAATGCGAACCAAGTGCTCTCCCAACTGAGCTACACGCCCTTTGTGTTATTATTTTACCTAAAAAGAACATGAAAATCAAGAAATACTTCTCAGACATAAAACATGACTTTTTTTACTAAACGACAGGATCCAGCAAATTTTTCATGGAAAATCTGCTATGATAACGTTGTTCGAATACCTTCGCGGAGGCTGCCAATGATTAAACATAATGAATCTTCAATTCCAGGTATGGTGCATTTTCCCATGCAACAACATTTCTGGCGAACTCTTTCCAATTTCATTGCAGATTTAAGCAGTGCTTCCGTCATTGCTGTTGACAGGTTGGAGCGCATTATTGTCTTTAACAAGCATGCAGAACATACATTTGCCCGCCAAGCCCGGAAGGTTCTTGGTCAGCCTTTTCGCCAGGCTTTTCCTTCGTTAGCTGAACATGAATATTATCCTTTAATAGCACTCCATCAAGGGCGAGAATTAAATGAGGTTGAAACTTATTATTGTCCCTACACCAATAAGAGAGGAGTTTTTATCCATAGCACAGCTTTAATCAAAGACAACCTGGGCAGTAAAATTGGCGCCATTTGGCTGCGCAAAGATTTAACTTGTAAGCGACGTTTCCAACAGGAAATGAGTAATGCAGCCGTGGGAGCCATGGTAAGTCAACTTGCTGCGGGAGCTGCACATGAAATACGCAACCCCCTTACCACCGCCAAGGGTTACCTGCAGTTAGCACAACAACAAGCACCAGATGAGGTGGCTAAATATCTGAAAATAGCCTTGGAGGAAATTGAACAGATTGACGTGATCATCACGCAATTACTATCTTTGTATCATCCGAAAGCGGAAGGCTTGCAATTTGTTAGTATTAATAGCATGATCAGTGAATTAGTTTATCTGGCTAAAAACTCCGGCAACTTGCTAAATATCACCATAGACCTTGCCCTAGACAAAAACATCCCCCTTTGCCTCATTGATGAAAAACTCATAAAGCATGCTCTGTTAAACACTTTGCGCAACGCCATTGAAGCCATGCCTAAAGGCGGGACATTAAGCATCTCCACACAATATTTTGCCGCCAGTGAGGAAATTTGTATTACCCTGAAAGATACGGGAATTGGAATCAGCGAAAAAAATCTTAAGCAAATTTTTAAACCTTTCTTTACAACGAAAAAAAGTTCCGGTTTGGGGCTGACGCTAACAAACCGTATTATTCAGCACCACGGCGGTCGCATTGAAGTACAGAGCACTATGGGACAGGGGACTATTATCCGCCTCTACCTTCCGGTTTTTCCTCCCTAGTCTATGATATGAGAAATATGCTGATTTGCACAGTTTAAAAGCGGTTGCAACGATAATTTCGTTACAACCGCTTTTTTTTAACTGCTATGGTTTTCTTTGCGAATTAAAACAAAAGGTGTTTGCTCCCGGCTCTGTCCCGCCGGGTTGTCCCGAATTAATTCAGCCAGAGTTTGATCATCATAGGGGATCTCTTTATTCTTCCCTAAAATTTCTATATCCAGGTCATTGGCATCAACAATCATACAATCAATTCCGTATTTGTCCTTAATTTCCTGGCAAACGCGATCAGGTTCGGCGGGTGCCAAAATACCTTTATCGGCATAATATTCCCAACCCACCACACAAAAACCGTCAATATTACGCACATTATTGCCAAGGAAATCATAGAAGATTCCTCTTTTACCAAAAAGCTTACCGATGGCAGCTAAAATTGCGGCAATAAGTACACGCCACCAGCCACACAAATCAATGGCCGTTTGCATTTTATATACATTATCCATTGCCGGACCGGCGGGGTTTTTCGTGGCAAAACGGGAAAGCAGTTTGGCTAAAAAACTAACTTTCATCTGGTCTTTATATTTAACTTGTCCTTGACATAAAGCTATAACTTTCTCCCCCATGGACAGGATGTCACCCGTTTGATAATGGGGAAGCACATATTTTTCCACCAAGGCAAAATAGCTTTCACCCACTTCAACAAAATGGGTCCGTATCGGGTATCTGTAGAAGACTTGTCCCTTAACTGTTCGCGTCAGCTCATGACCTTCATTCGGTTTTAGTTCATATTTGGCCTCTGCCTGTGTCATTGTTCTCACCTCAACGAAATAACTTCGACCTGGTTGGACAAATTCCTGCAGGCGCAAATACTGCTTGTTTAGATTTATTCTAGCCGGTTTTATCCAGATCATACACTGTGCTACTTAACATCTTTCCTTCAATTAGTGTTGCGGGAACTAAATCTTCCCTTTTGTGCCTAAAAAATAAATTGTGTAGTATTAATAAAAGGATTCCTTTCACCTCATGAGAAACATTAAGCGGACTTCCTCAGCTGGAAGTCCGCTTACTTATTATAATACTTGCTATTTTTAATGCTTGCTTTAAAACAGTTCAATTTGCGTGCCAAAATATATGCGTCTAAGGTTGCTAACTATAAGGGTTTTCTTCCGTGCTTGTAAGTTTATTTAAAAAAGTTCCTGGCGGGTTAACTTTCCATACTCCCTGCTCCAGTGTAACCTGGAAAACTTCCTCCAGTTGCTCCTGGCCCCCAGGCGATTCCCAAAAAAGCTTGACGTAAAAATAATTCTCTTCCATAGCCTGGTCGGAAGGAGAAATGCTATAAACTGTCAGTTTAGCTGTCCAACTTGCCACCCAATTTTGAAAATCAGCTTCACTATAGGAAAAATCCCTCACCTGCCATAAAAAAATCTCCCGCCAGCTCCGGCTAACAACGGCAGCCAAGTACTCCTCCAAAGCATCCTTTTTTGATCTCCCCAATAGATCCAATTCATTTGCCTGGCGGGCAGCTTCTTTTTCCCTTTGCAACGCAGCCGCTTCAGTTTCTGACAAAAAAGCATCTTGAAAATATCTGTTACCGGGGTTCCAGATCAAAAACTCATCAATCCCCAGAGCCAAGGCAGCCTCAATCTGCCGACGCACTTCTTTTGGCCCGTAAGGAATATGACCTTTCACCCAAGTGGCAGTAAAACTTTGCAGCCATGGGCGGATTACGGCCGGTTCTGCCAGCACTGCATTGCGTTTAATGGCATCTGTCAGGGCACGGTTTATCACACCATCCGGATTGGCATCCGGCACCTTGTAACCAAAATATCCCGGTCCGTAATGGCTAGGATAAACCATGGGGCAAATGATATCAACCACGGGAGAAATTTTTTCCCAGGTCTGTCCAATTCCGTCTGCATCATTCCTGGCTGTGGCAATTACCCCGAACACATCGGCAGAAACATGAACATTATATTCCTCCAGTTGCGCTTTGGCATACGCTAAAAACTCCTGAATAACTTCATCTTTAGCGCGACCTTGAGCATGGGGAAATTCGGCTTCCCGGTCCACCCGTTTGGCATTTTCGGGAAAACGCACATAATCGAACTGTATTTCGCGAAAGCCTTTAAGCGCTGCTTCTTTGGCAATGGCAATATTATAATCCCAGACATTTTTATCATAGGGATTTACCCAAGCAAAACCGCTCCGATCCCGCCAAAGTCCACCGCCACGCCTTTGGATCGCCCATTCCTGCCGCACTTCGGGCAAGTGTGGATCACGAAAAACTACGATGCGTGCAATGGGGTAAACATCATGCTCTTTTAATTTTGCCATGAGGGCATCAATATCTTTAATGACCACGCCTTTATTGGCGTTCACTTCCTTGACAATTTCAATTTCACTGTAATAAGTCATAAGTCCATGGTCATTTTTAACATCAATGACCATGGCATTAAGTTCAGTCTCATCCACTAAAGTCAATAATTCCTGCAGGCGTTTGGGATTGGCCGCCGTATGACCGGTCAAATAGATGCCTTTTGCTTTTACCGCCGGATTAGGGGCGTTTTCCAAGGGCGGCAACTCTACAAAAAAGGGGCCAAGTTCCGCCTTTAATTCTTCCTCCCGCCGTTTTCTTGCTTCCAGCCGGCGCTGCTCTTCCAAACGCGCCTCAAGCTCCCGGCGCTTGCGTTCTTCCTCGGGGTCAACTTCTTGCGGCTCTTCCTCTGTTTGTTCTAGGGCAGTTGCCGGCGGTTGTTCAGGGCGAGACAAAGTTTTAGGCAAGCACCCGGAAAAGATCGCTACCCCTAAAATCAACACTGCAAAGATAATTTTTACCGCCCATTGATGTCTTTTCATGCTCCCCCTCCATAGTATCTAAACAAATTTACGGCAAAGCCGTTTTGTATCTCTTTAGCGACGCACGATCTGAATCCAGGTTTGCCCATAAACACGTTCTATTTCCTGACCGTCCTGATAGTAAAAACGGGTAGGCTCCTTTTCACTGCTTTTACTCCATTTGCCTTTAAAATATTTTCCTTGGCTATAAAAATCAATGACACCTTCCCCCACTAGTTCAGCCGTGGGTCTACCACGGGCATCGTTGTAAAAAGGAACGTACTGAACAATAATATTGCGGGCTTTAATTGGCTTTCCGTTAGCGTCAAAATGTTGCTTGTTATTTATATAACGGTGGTATACACCTTCATTTTCCACATATTTGTAGCTCACTGTATAGTTGTTGCCGTAATCTATGGAAAAGGAAGATTTCTTTTGGCCTTCGCGGCTAATGTAGGCAGGTCTGACGACAACGTTTGGGGAAGGTTGTTCCAACTTAAGTTCTTTTAAATTTACATACAAATTATGCGGCGCCCGGCGTGAAGTATCACGGAAAAACTGCTTACCGCGGAAGGTTAAGGCATCTGTATGACGGACATTAAGTTCTTTCAATAATTTTATATTGTCAGTACTGCCGCCGGCATGAATAAAGCGGACATCATTTTCCAAGGCCAAAATCATGTTATGCTGCCTGGCACTGCGCACCGGACCCACTTTGGTGGGAAATTGCGAATATAAAGCAAGGTAGCGGGTGATTTTGCCCTCCACTTCATATTCATAAATCAAATCAGCCTGCACAAGGCCATGTTGCGGGCGGGCTGCGGCAAAATTATCAATGACCACACCGTAGACAGGCAACTTTTCTGCCTGCGGCACAGTTCTGGCTATTTCGGTCTTTAACTTATCCTTGGCGGCAGCAAGCAGCTTATCCTGCTCTTGTTTTTCCGCCTGCAGATTTTTCCGTTCCGCTTCCAGCTGGTAACGCAAATCTGCCAGTTTCGCCTTCTCCGCCGCCAGCTCCGCTTTACGCTCTTGCAAAATGTTATATTCATTTCTTAAGGCGGCCATAATGTCCGCATCTCGTTTTAGTATACGCTTTAAATAAACAAGACGGGTAATCACATCACCAAAGTTTTTTGCCTCGAAAAAAACTTCCAGGTATGATAGTCCACCTTTCATATAGGCACTGCGCACCCGTTCTCCAAAAAGCAGATTTTGCTCACCCAGCTTTGCTTCCGCTTCCGCCAGCTTCACTTCCGCCTCCTGCAGCCTCTTTTCCGAAACTTTTATGTCAGCATCCAGCTGCGAGATGCGCCGCTGGCGACTTTTAATGGCTTCCTCTAATGATTTTACTATCTGTTCCAGTTCATCTACTTCCTTTTGCACCTTTTCCACATTTGCCAGGACTTCCCCGTTTAAACTACAGGCAAGTAAAAATACCAGCACCAATAGCAGACTGTAAAATTGTTTGCGCTTCATACTACTCCCCTCTCACACACGCAAAAATTTACGTAGGGAAATTAAGCTGCCAAAGCCTCCCATGCATGTCCCCAATAAAAGCAAACCAAGAAAAACAGGCAGCAGCTGTTCCGGGGAAGTAACAGGGCGCAGGAAAAAGGCAAAGGCATCCTGCTGTAATGTGGAAGCCACCTTGCCATAAACTACCGCCAGCACAAAAACGGCAACAATGTTACCCAACCACCCCATGGCCAGCCCTTCCAGTAAAAAGGGGAAACGCACAAACCAATCACTAGCCCCCAAATATTTCATAATCCCTATTTCCTCCCGGCGGGCCATGAGAGACAAACGGATGGTGGTAACAATAAGGAAAACGGCACCAAGGGCCAGCAGCAGACCTACAACCACAAGGAATCTATTAATCCATCCGGTAATTTTTAAAAGCTCTCCCACAAACTCCTCGCCGTATTCAGCCATTTCCACGCCCTCCAACTCACGCATAGTTTGCGCCAGCGCCGGCACCAACTCTGCGTCGGTGACAGTAACACGAAAGGCATCCGGCAGAGGATTGTTTTCTCCCTGCAGGCCTGCCAGCAAAGCTGCATCGCCCAGGGAGCGACCGAATTCGGCCAAACCCTCTTCTTTAGAAACAAAACGTATTGTTTCCACACCTTCCAGCCGTTGCAGCTCCCCTGCCAGCCAATCTTGATCTGCATCATCGTACAGAAACACACAAATTTCCACATTGGATTGGACATCCCGCATTACTTGCGCAACATTAACGGCAAGCAGCAAAAAACCCCCGAGAATTATTAGGGAAACGGCAATGATGCAGGAAGTAACCAAGGCTAGCCAAAAATTACGTTTTAAAGCCTCTCTGCTTTGGCGCAAACAGTATCTTAAGGAATTAAAATTCATGACCGTAAGTCCCCCGCTTTTCATCCCGGACTAAGCGTCCCTGGTTTAAAGAAATCACTCTTTTTTGCATGCGATCAACCAGATCCCAAGCGTGTGTGGCAATAACCATGGTTGTTCCTTCGGCGTTTAGAGTTTCTAAAAGCTCCATCAACTGCCGGGAGGTATTCCTATCCAAATTGCCGGTGGGTTCGTCTGCCAGGAGCAAAAGCGGATCCTTTACTAAAGCCCGGGCCACTCCCACCCGCTGCTGCTCCCCGCCAGACAACTCTTCCGGAAAAGCTTTTTCCTTTCCCGCCAGTCCCACTTTCTCCAGCACTTCTGCCACTTTAAATTCAATTTCTTTAGGTGGTTTGCCTAAAACCTCCAAAGCAAAAGCAACATTCTCAAATACTGTTTTTTGTTTTAGCAGCCGGAAATCCTGAAAAACCATACCAATCTGCCGCCTGTGGTTAAGCAGCGCCTTTTTATCAAGGCGGGCAAGATTCCTGCCGAAAAAATAAATCTCCCCTTTTGTAGGCAGCAGTTCCCGGAATAATAATTTTATTAAAGTGCTTTTTCCCGCCCCACTGGGACCTACCAAAAAGACAAATTCACCTTTTTCAATGTCAAGTGTAATCTGATCTAAAGCCGGCGAAGCGCTGCCGGGATAAATTTTCGTAACATTCTGCAAGGAAATCACTTTTTCTCCTCCCCAGCCCACACATTAACACCTTACATGATTCGACTTTTTCCTAGGTATTCCTCTTCTTGCTCCCGGATTAAAACTAAAAGCGGCAAAACAAGCAAACTGCGGGCTCTCTACAAAGCCCGCAGTTAAATTATGGTTGAGGCAAAGTTTTTCTAGCAACCGGCCGAGTTTTTTCGCTGCCACAGCGGTAGCAGACAGCGCATTGTAACCATGCACAAAACCAACACGCCGCCAAGAAGAGCTCTTGGGCCGGGCGCTTCCCCCAACATGAGAAAAACCCAGACGGGATTAAGTATTGGTTCAATGATCGGTATTAAGACGGCATCCAAAGCCGTAACAGATTTAATTGCCAAGCAATAAAGGATATACGGGATGCCCATTTGTAAAACACCCAGGGCCAGCAAAGCCACCCAGCCGGTCCACTCCATGGCAGGTTGCCGCAACAAGATAAAAACCGAACAGATGGAAGTCAGCAAATTTCCCAAAAGTACAGACTCTAAAGGTGAACCGTCCTTTTGTGTGCGCAGCAAAACGGCAAAAGCACCAAAGCTGATACCGCTTATCACACCATAAAGATTACCTACAAAGTTATGCAAACTTAATTCATCCAGGAAAAAAAGAATCATACCGCCAAAAACAATCACCACAGTAATTATATCCAGACGTGTAATGCGTTCCTTTAAAAACCACGCACTAAAAAAAGCTACATAAATAGGCGCAGTATATTGTAGTAAAACAGCATTGGCTGCCGTAGTCATTTTTGTTGCTACCACTAGGGTGGTTACCGTTACGGCGTAGGCTACGGCGGCACCAATTTGTGAGGGCGATCCGGTAAATTTAGGCTTTTTGACAACCAAAAGAAATACAATCACGGCAATGGCACTGCGCGCACCGGCTATGGCTAAAGGATGCCAGGGAATCAGCTTAATTAATACCCCGGCACTGCTCCACATGAGCGCCACTACCACCAAAAGCATTACTGCTTTGCTTCGATTTAAAGGCCGTGTAAGCAACGATTCGGACAAATTCTACACCTACATTTCTACTCCATAATCCATTTAAAGCATTTGGTACAACTTTTGCAATACTTCAATTTCCATACCGGTAAACAACCCACTGGTTGTACCGAGGATATACTTGTTTCCCAAAGCCAAATTGCGCTGCACCGCCGCCAGTTGCTGCAGCTGCTCCTCTTCTTTGGCCGCCGCCAAATCATCCGTCTCAATGTATCCCCAGAAACATAAGGTATCGCCAAAACTTGCCTGTAGTTTTTCCAGGTCCATACCTGCCGATTTTTCCAAACACTGGAACCCGGTAAAACCTGCCTGTACTAAATCCTCAAATACAAGCTGATAATTGCCGTCAGAATGATAAAAAACAGGTATATTCATTTCCCTGACTTTTTCCGCCTGGCGGGCTAAACTAGGGATAAAATAACTTTTTAGGATTTTAGGGTTGGCAAATAATCCTTGCTGATGGGCAATATCATCGGCAAGAATAATACCGTTTACCCCCTCGTCCACCAGTTTTTCAATCTGATAAAAGTTACGGTTTTCCACTTCTTTAAGCAAATCGTTAAGAGCTGCCGGCGAGCGCAACATACTAAAAAATTCTTCCAAACCAAGCAGACGCATGCCCCATTCAAAGGCACCGTCCAAAACGGCGAAAATAAAAAGTTCTGTTTCCAATACCCACTGTTGCAAATAAGGCCAAACATATTCTTTATTTGCGGGAAGCTCTTTCGCTGTCATGGTATATTGGGGGGATAAAGTAAAAATGTCTAAATGCAACATATGAGTAAAGGCAGACAATTCGTCAAACCCCACATAATCCGTCCCCAGTGTTTTTTTCACCACTTCAGCTTCTATCACAAGTTCTCCCTTAGGAATGGCGGTAGAAACTCCCCGTGCAAGCACATCTTGCACAAGTTCCCGGGAATTTTGCTTGGTTTTATCCTGCAATTCTCCAGCCTCCTTTCAGCAGCAAAAACATCAATCCTGTAATCATACTACGTAGCAAACATTTCTTTGTCAATATCTTCAATTTAAAGCCCAATGTGCCCTCTGACAGCCTTTGCGGAAAATTGTTTTTTCGGCTCATTTGGGTTACACTATAGACGAACACATGTTCGCATAGTTCTCAAGGAGGCAAGAAACATGTTTGCCGAGAAAACATACCTTCAGGTAGAGGCAAGATTTTACCCCGACGGCAGAATGGTGCCGGTTTATTTCTGGTGGGACGGCCGCCGTTTTCCCGTTGATCGCGTCCTTGAAATACGTCAAGCTTGCAGTTTAAAAGCCGGCGGCCATGGAACCAGGTTCACATGTCGCGTTTGTAATAAAATAATTTACCTGTTTTATGACCAAAACGGCCGCTGGTTTGTGGAAAGGTGATCGCGAAAAAACAGCAAACCGGAGTTTGCTGTTTTTTCACAATTTGTATTGCCAGTGAAAACAGTACTTATTCCTCCTGTTGAGGGAAAAGCATTGATTCGGCAAAAACGGTGGTGAAATCGGGATCGGAGCCCAGCTCAACAAACTGCACATTGCGGGCTGCCTTTGCGGCCCTTTCGTATTCGCTATGAGAAAGCAAAGCCAACTGCGAACCTAAACCGGCCGCATTACCAATCATAGTAATGCGGTTTTCCAACTCTTTAGGAATCAGACCAATAGCACAGGCACTGTGTGGATTCAAATAGTTACCGAAAGCTCCGGCCAACTGAACTTCTGTAATATCATCCACAGTTAAGCCATAATTTTGCATCAAAATGCGGATACCGGTAGCAATGGCACCTTTGGCTAACTGCAGTTCCCGTACATCTTTTTGGGAAACATAAATGGGACGATTTTCCTTACTGTTTAATTCACCGGCCAGTAAAAAAGCGGGGCTGCCGTTAATCTCCACAAGCCGATCTTTCAATTTCCGTCCTAGAGGATGTGTAACTTCCTCAGGTTTTTTAAAGCGCCCACGTTCATCAATGAGTCCCACTTCCAGCAACCCGGCCACCGTATCCAAAAGTGCCGAACCGCAAATCCCCAGTGGAGCCACATCATCAATGACAGAAAAACTGAAATCGTCGTCAAAGGTAACGTGGTCGATGGCGCCGGTGGCACCGCGCATACCACAACTAATCTGCGCTCCTTCAAAGGCCGGGCCGGCGGCAGTGGAACAAGCTAAAATTTTATCTTTATTACCCAGGGCCATCTCGCCGTTAGTACCGATATCAACAACCAGCTTAATTTCTTCACTTTGATCAAGCCCTGTGGCCAATAATACCCCCACCGTATCGGCACCGACAAAACCGGCAATATTGGGAAGGACAAAAACTTTGCCGGCCGGATTTATTTGCAGATTCAGTTCAGCCGGCTCAATTACCAAAGGATCAGTAACCACGGGGACATAGGGAGCCAAAGCTACATCTCTGGGGTTAATGCCGACAAAAAGATGATGCATGCAAGTATTGCCCACAATGGAAACGGCATAAACATCGTTGCGGGTAACACCGGCTTTTTGGACGGCTTCGCCGATTAAATCATTAACGGCCCGGGTTACCACATGATGGAGATCCCGTAAACCTTTGGGATCTTGGTTGGCATGGGTGATGCGGGATATGACATCGGCACCAAATTGTGTCTGCGGGTTTAATGTGGAAGCGACACTTAATTCTTTACCGGTGTAAAGATCCATTAAGTAACCGGCAATGGTGGTGGTTCCAATATCGAAGGCCATACCCAGCAATTTTTCCGTAGTATTACCTGTTTCTAAACCGCGCACTTCATCATTATAAAGCACAGCAGTAATTTTATGGTCGCTGGATTGTAAAACCTCAGGAATTTGGCGCAATACGGTCACGCGCGCCTTTGTATTTTTGTATTGCTCTCCTTGCGCGGCAAGCTGATCCTTAATGCGCTGCCAACCGGTGCGAAGATCATAAATGGTTGCTTTATCGACTTCTAGATACCGTTTAACAATATGCGGTTCAATTTTTGCCGTCCTGTTTAAAGACGAGAGTAAAATACGATGGGCAATATTTTTGTCTGAGAGAAATTCAACTTCCATGTCATTTGTTACTTTTGTAATACAGGCTAAGCGAATTCCAGCCTTCAATTCTTCTTCTGTTAATAACCTTTTCTCCTCAGACTGCGGTGCATTTGCCCCGGAAACAATCCGAATTTTACATTTACCACATCGGCCTCTGCCCCCGCAGGGAAAATCAAAATTAATACCTGCAGTATTCATAACTTCTTTCAGGGTAGCCTGAGGCTGTGCTTCAACTGTAGTGCCTCCGGAAAACGCTACTTTATACTTCGTCATCAACATCACCTTTCCACTTTAGTTCTCTGCAAATAAGCAGCATAGCTGGGTTACTGGTTTGTTCCTTTTAATTTTATATAATCACCGCGATAGGAAGTTATCCCTAACCCCATAGGTTTATTGTCCTTATCATACAGTTTTTGCTCCACTACCAGCAGAGGCAGTTCATCATAAATATTTAAATAATATTTCAATTCATCATCAGGTGCTTGCGCATAAATTATAATTTCTTTTTTCAAACCATAGATAGGTGTAGTTTTTGCTAGCATCTCCGGAAAAGTGGCATGCTGAATTTCTTTCTCCACAATAGGCATACCCCGTTGATACAGTAGGTATTTTACATCATATGCTACAGGATTACCTTCGGTAAAAAAGAGCCTTTTAATAGAAATTATATTCTTCCGTTTTGTTACCTGCAGGCTATTGGCCAGTTCATCATCAGGCATAATAATATTTACTTCCAATAATTGTGTTTTATCTACAATATTAATATCATTACTCATTTCGTCATAATTAATGACGTACTTGGTCAGATCAGGCTGTTTCACAAAATTGCCCTTGCCCGGAATAGAGTAAATATATCCTTCCCGTGCCAAAATAGCAAGCCCCTTACGTACTGTCATACGACTGGCACCGAAAGTTTTACATAAAGTATTTTCCGAATCGATGGCATCACCGGGCTTTAATTGACCGCTATTAATTTTTTCTTTAATGGCTTCAACTATTTGAGTATAGACCGGTACAGACATAAGCTACTCTTCTCCCTGCTTTGCTGTTTTCATCCACTGCAAACAGAGTTTAACGCCTTCAAAGGCATCATTTGAATACGCATCTGCTCCGATAAATTTACATGATGCTTCGGTCAGATGTCCCCCACCCACAATCACCTTGACAGAATCACGGATTTCCGCTTCTTTAAGCGCTTCAACCACTTCTTTCATGGCATCAACGGTATAGGTTAAGACGCCACTCATACCAACTATATCCGGCTTATGTTCAAGGGTTTTACGCACAAATTTCTCTGCAGGCACATCAACGCCCAGATCAATTACTTCAAAATCATTCGTTTCCATTAAACCGCGAAAGATATCTTTACCAATATCATGTAAATCTCCTTGGACGGTTCCCAGTACAAGTTTGCCAATTTTCTTTTTATTTTTAGCATAAAATAATTTTTGTATTGGCTTAAGCCCTAGCACTTCTTTAAAAATAAGGCCGGCCATAATTAAGTCGGCAATAAAATAAGTTTTTTCTTCGTAAAGTTCTCCTACTCTTTGCATGCCCTTATTTACAGCTTGCAACAAAGTCAAAGGTTCCATACCTTCAGTCAAAGCTTTTTCCGCCAATTGTAGGACTTTATCCTCTTCCAACTCGGCTACCGCCTCTACTAGTTGCTTTTCCAGTTCGGTAAAGTCAGGCATCTATCCCACCACCTTCCTTCCCGGGATTTATTAATAGATTATTAACAAAGCATCTATATATAAATTGAGAGGCTTGTTGCAGCCTCTCAATCCTGCTGAAAAATTGATATAAACATTTCTTAATCTGGAAACGCTGCCTTTTGTTCTTAGGGGAAAAATAAGCAACAAACCGAAATATCTTAAAATTTTACTGAACCCAGCCTTGACAAATCTTTACGCCCTCGGCAGCATTGGTGGTAAAAGCGTCGGCACCTATTTGTTCGCATGCTTCTTTGGTTACAGGATTGCCGCCAATAATGACTTTTACTTTATCACGCAGGCCTGCTGCCTTTAAAGCCTCTACAGTATCTTTCATTGATTCCAAAGCAAGCGTTAAAACACCGCTCATGCCTACGATTTCGGGATTGACTTCTTTAACTTTATCTACAAAAGCACTGGGAGGCTGGTCAATACCGATATCATGCACTTCAAAACCAGCAGCTTCTGCCATACTCCGGAAAATGTTTTTGCCGATATCGTGCAGGTCACCATGAACAGTACCTAAAACTATTTTACCGATTTTTTCCGAACTTTCCTGGCCGATAACCGGCTTTAAAATTTCAATGGCGTTAGTCAACAATTCACCGGCAAAGATCAAGTCTCCGACGAAATATTCACCCTGTTCAAAAAGGTCGCCCACAATTGCCATGCCACTCTGACAAGCAGCTACGGCCTTTTGTCCTTCTTCTTGTGAAGGATTTTGTGCCACAAATTCTTTCAGCATATTAAGTACAGTCTCTTCTTCCAGGTCGCCTACAGCTTTGGTTAAAGCCTCATAATCTAACATGTTTTTCGCTCCTTTTTCTTATTTTTTCTTACGCTCTTCCAATTTGGGGCCAATGATACCTTTACGGTAAGCATTGGAGAAGTTGCGGCAATAACGGTCACCCCCCAATAGTGCTTGCGTAGCCAAAAGCGTCGCCATCATATGCCTGTTCAGCGGATCCATAATGGCAGAATCCATACCGGCATAAATAGCCAAGCAGAAGAAATGCTGGTTTATGACCCGACGCAAAGGCATGCTAAAGGAAATATTGCTGAGTCCGGAAGTAATCTTAACGGTGGGATAAAGTTCTTTGACTCTTTTTAATGTCTCCAAGAATTTAATCATAGACTGGTTATCTGCAGAAAGTGCCATTACCAGTGGGTCGATATGAATTCTGTCCGGTGTAATATCGTATTTTGCAGCTTCATCTATCATTTGCCGGGCGATATTGACGCGAGTATCCACATCGGAAGGAATCCCTTTATTATCGCAAGTTAAAGCAATAACCTGCCATTCGGTTCCCTGGATGAGAGGATAAAGTACCTCCATTTTATCGCCCTCGGCCGATACTGAGTTAACGATACCGGGCTTTTTAGCACGACTAAATACTTTTTCAATCATTCTGGGATTAGGGCTGTCAATACAAAGCGGCGTATCCACCGCATCCTGAACGATATCCATCAACCAAAGCAAGACTTCTTCTTCCTGTTCAGGTGCAACACCGGCACAAACATCAATATAATGTGCGCCGGCTTCTGCTTGTTTTATCGCCAGATCGCGAATATATGCTTCATCCCTTTCCTCGATGGCTTTGCCGACTTTAGGGATAGTACCGTTAATTTTTTCCCCGATAATAATCATCTGTTTTCCTCCTTTTTCAGTCCCTGGCAGCTGCCTACCTCCGTATGTAACAGTCTACACAACATAATTTGCAAAAACTTTAATCTACATCCATTAGAGGACGTTTTTATGCCTTATTAAAAGCGTTCCCGTTTTTGCAAACATCATGCAATTTTCTCAGGAATTCCGGCAGAAAATCTTCCTGACTATACATGTATTGAAGTCTTAACTTCAATATAACATTAGCTGAGGCGTGCTGTCAACAAAAGGGAAAGAGTCTTTTCCAATTTTCTTATTGTTTAGTAGGCAGGACTTCATTCATACTACCCGTACGGTAGCCTTGTAAATCAACGGTGACATATGCATATCCAAGGGTTTTTAAATATTGATTAATTTCCGCTGCTTTTTTTATGATCATGGGCAGTTCTTCCGGCAGCACTTCAATTCTGGCCAAAGAGCCATGCAGACGCACACGAAGTTGGGAAAATCCCAGTTGCCTTAAAAATTCTTCCGCTTTACCCGTCATCTGCAGCTTCTCTTTTGTAATCCGTTCCGTATAAGGAATCCTGGAGGCTAAACAGGCCATGGAAGGTTTATCCCAGGTTGGCAGCTTGTACATTTGCGAAAGTTGCCGAATTTCATTTTTTGTTAAACCCGCTTCCTTTAACGGGCTTCTAACCCCCTGCTCTTTGGCGGCCAAAAGACCTGGTCGATAGTCACCTTCATCATCCACATTGGAGCCATCAAAAATGCAGGGCAAATGATGGCGATGTGCAATATCTTTTAGCCTAGCAATGAGCTCCTTTTTACAATAATAGCAGCGGTCGAGCGGGTTTGCCAGGATTTCATGGTTTTCTTCCAAGTCCAGATGTACCAGCTGATGCTTAAAGCCAAGCTTTCTAGCCAATTTAACTGCCTCTTGCGTTTCCTTATCCGTATAAAACATTGAAGCTGCGGTTACCATCAGTGCTTTTTCGCCAAGCACATCATGGGCGATTTTTGCCAGCAACGTACTGTCAACGCCACCGGAATATGCAATCACAGCACCGCCGCATGCTGCCAGGATCTTTTTTACCTTCGCCAGTTTTTGCTGTAAAGAAGTCATAGGCGCACCTTTGTTCTTTTTTTTCACAAGGGGTATAGATGGGGAAAGGGTCGACTGTAACAGTCAACCCTTTTTCGCCACTTGTGTTTTTTACTTTTATCTAATTTATGCATTCAACTCGGGCCATGTATTAAACTAACAAGAACATGACGAAGCCAAACATAGCTTCTTCATACCCCTGTAACCGGGCTGCCATGGCTTTTGCTTGGACTTCCTCAATTTCAGGTTCCTCTTTTTGCAAATATTCTTCCCATACTCTATAGTAATCAGATTTGATATTCATGCAAAACCCTCCTTTAGTAGTTGGCATTATGACCGACGTAATCCAGAACAGCTTTGATATTCTCAGGGTTCGCACTGCCTAATGTCAGCGGAGACTTATCGAAGTTAAAGTAATATCTGCCGCCTGGTGCCAGAATATCAAGCAATTCTTTGGCTTTATCCACACATTCCTCTTTAGTGCCTGTGTGCAATAATGTGACAGGATAGAAACCAGTAATAATATGTTTCTTGCCAACTTTTTCTTTAGCCAGTTTCGGGTCACCTTTTTCAAACCACAAAACGCAGTTTTCCGGCAACTCGGCAAAATGATCAAGGAAGCGCATCATATCTTGCTCCATGAAGATCAGAACCTTTAACCCAGCCTTGGAGAAAGTTTCCACGACTTCCTTAAAGGTCGGCCAGTAGAGACGCTCAAAATCTTTCATACGCATAAAGGGCGGCATATGCAACGGCATAAAGACTCCCGTATTCGGAGCCGGTTCGCCGGCGGGCATACCCATCTTAATCAACAGCGGGGTAACTGCCTTCACTGCAGCCTCAACTTTGTCAGGGATTCTGCGCACATCAAGCATGATGTTTTTGAAGCCCCTGAACTGGTCCGCCACAAAGTCGAAGGGTGCAGAAGGTGCAGCACTAAACAGGTTGGCATTGGCATAACCGTACTTGGCGCTTAACTTGGCGGTCACGGCGCCAATGGTGCCGAACTCTTCGCTAAAGATGGTGAAGGCTTTGGCCATGACAAGAGATCTGGTGACCGGATCGGTATCCAGATTTTTATAAAGTTTCGGCAGAACTTTTTCCATAATACAGTTGAGGGGATTTTCAATTAAAGCGTCATATTCATCCTCGTTTAGCCCTACAACTTCCGGATGCTGCAGCCAGCCACTGGAACCCACAATCCAGTTGATGGCACCTAAAGTTTTGTAAAGGGCAGGGAAGCGTAAATGAATGACAGGAAAATAATCGGCATAAAAATCTTGACAAATCTTATCACAGACAGTCTCAAAATTTGAGGTATCCCACGTTGCAGTTCTCAAGTCCATACCGACGTATTCTATCGAATATTCATACGTCAAAGCGGGTATAACCGGTACTCTCTTGGGAATTCGCCCCTCCAGGACATCAGTAATAATTTGTGTTCTTTCCTGAGCTAATGTTGCTGCATCACTCATATTTTCCACCCACCTTTAATATATTTTTTTGCTTGCCGCAGGAGTGACTACTGAAAACTTCTTTATGTACCCTCAGCCATTTGTTTTCAGGATACCCAGACGGAAAGCTTTCATACCATCACACCGGCAGCAAAAATTAAGTACCTACAAACTCCGCTCAACGGCAACAATAAACTTTGCAAACGAAGTACAGACGCCAGAAAACAACCAACTTGTCCACTTCCACGTGACCGCAAATACCGGTCAGTGTTATGGCATCGGCACACCTCCTTCTGGAATCTTAAGGAAAGTGCAACTTTTGCCAATAACTTTGTCAAAAAAGGTTTACATACAATAACATACAACAAAAGTATATCATTGTCTGAGTTTTGTGTAAATATAGTATAACAGATAATCATTTCCTTTGCCATGTCCATTTTTTCACACACAGGGACATGGCATTAGGAAAAGGAACGAATTAACTCTTTTACGGCTTTTTCAACTTCTTGGGGCGTTTTTGCTCCCATAATCTCCCTGGCAACCTTTTCTAGTACTTGCCGGTTATTATGGGTGTTATTTTTGTCTTCCATGCCTATTGCCTCCTTTAAATGGGATTGTTATTTATACACACCGTATTCACGCACAAATTCCGTTACGGCTTTAAGATTTTCCGCTCTGCCGTCAGAGGCGGAAATCATAGCTTTATTGGTGGAAAAGGCGAATCCACCGCCGGGGGCTAAATCATCAATTATAGCTTTACAGATATCAATACATTGTTCTGGAGTACAAAAATTTAATTCCTGTGTGGTAATACCGCCCTGGATAGCCATAGTATTGCCTAATTTTTTCTTTACCAGCCGCAGATCATCATCTTCAAAGACTCCCACTATGCGATTTTTCGGCAACTCCTGTAAATAGTCAAAAAGGTGGTCATATTTTCGCTCAAAAGCACATTTAACATTGTGCCCTCTGGCCACCAGTTCGTCGATAAGCTTTTTATAAGACGGCCAATAAACTTTTTCAAAATCCTTTGGATTTAAAAATGTGGGCAGATGCATGGGAATCAAAATTGATTTTCCCGGTTCTGGTTTAATTTTTTCTACTTCGTCCAAAGCATACTGGACAAGCACCATGCCGGCTTCCCGCACCGCTTCCGGCTGGCGCTTAATATCGCGCATAATACCACGAAAATCGCGTAAATAATCTAAAATAAAATCGACAGGAGCCAGCACCAGCCCGGAAATAGTATTGTGCAGGCCAAATTCTTTTTCGGCAATCTCATTATGTCTTTGCATCTGTTCGGCAATTTTGCCGCGTACGGCAAAAATTTCTTTAATCCCGTTAAATTTAGTCTCAAAATCAACATCATGGGCAAAAAGTTTAAACCTGCGGGGATAAATCTTATGCAGCAAAAATTCATACGGGTCGGCAATTAACTCCGGGTATTCTTCCGGTTCCATGACGGCGATTGCACCCGGATTAGTCTGGTGCAAGCCTTCTTCTGTAAAAGTAAAAGTGCCGCCACCTAAAATTTCAAACAGTTCGGGGCGATAGGCAACCACCGGCCCTATCTCCACAATATCCCAATAGAAATCGGTATAAATGGCACGCACCACTTCTTCCATCACGGCATCATTTTTAATCCCATCAATAGGTTTGTAGCCTTTATAGTAATAGGCCCACGTGGAACAGACACTGACAATAGGTACTCTTTGCGGCTGGCGGTTGTTGATAAAGTCGTCCATTAGTTTCTGCCGTTCAAGACGTAATTCCTCCACCTTGTTCATGGCCATCACTCCTTTTGCGAATCTAGTATTTTTGCTGAGAAAACGGAAATTTAAAGCTTGTGGAATCACAGTTTTTAATTTTGCGAAATTTCTATGTCATTTAGATTCTTTTAAGCACTAGTTATTATTTATTTTCTCTTTGGAGCCAATTAAATCCTTTAAACTAAAGAGATAATTTGTCGCACAATAATTTACGTATAGCCGTCCCTGACTTTGTCATACTAAAAAAAAGGAGGGATGGCATGGATATTAAACAAGCCGAAGAAATCATGAACAGTCCAGACAAAGTAGAAGTACAATATGAAGATGTTCCCGTTTGGATTGATAGCCTGCAAGGCAACATGGCAAATATCACTGTCATCGGAACCAACAAAAAAATGAGTGTTCCAGTGGAGCAACTGGAATACACAGGCCGCCCTGTAGACTCGGAAAACATCTACGGCCTGCAGTAAACTAGAGGCGCTAGGGTGCGCCTCTTTTTGCCTTTACTTTAAATTGCCACTCTTGGTATAATATTTTAAAGAATAAAGAAAAAGTAGGAGAAATGCATGTCGGAAAAATTAACTAAACGCCAGCTACAAGCACAAAAAACGCGCAACCGGGTCTACAATACTGCCGTTCGCTTAATGCAGACAAAAGGGTTTGATAATATAACCGTGGAGGAAATCTGCGCCAAAGCAGGTGTTTCCATCGGCTCTTTTTATAATCGTTTTAAATCAAAATATGATATTTTAAGTGCCATTTTTAACGAGGCCGACGAGTATTTTCAGAATGTAGTCGTGGACAAATTGCAAGAAGTTGCCACTGCGCGTGAAAAAGTTTTGTTGTTTTTTGAACATTACGGCAGCTACAATACATCCTGCGGTGTTGATTTTGTCAAGCATTTTTATCATGTGCAAAATAAAATCTTTATTACCAAAGGCAGGCAAATGCAAAACATTCTGCAGCAAATTATTTCCCAGGGTCAGAAAAACGGTGAGATACGCCAAGATATGCCGGTGGAAGAAATTGTGCAATATCTATTTATTGCCGCTAGAGGAGTTGTTTTTGACTGGTGCCAGCATGACGGCAAATACAATTTAAGTGAATATTTAGTTGGTTATATGGAATTGATGCTAAAAGCGATTTTGACGGAAAAGGAGAAAACAAAAGGAGTGTGAGCCGGCCTCACACTCCTTTTATTTTTCCCACTGTTTTTAAAGGCGGGAGCGCAGCCCCTGGTGATCAAAGATAAACAAGAGGATGATCAACCCCAAGGAACCGTTGATATAAACATCCTTTAAATCGAAAGTAAAGAAACCTTTGAGCCAAATATAATCTAGACTGCCGTCCCAAAAAACTTTATCCAAGAGGGAACAAATGGCGCCGGCAAAAAGTACGCTAAAGGTAAAGTCAAGCAACCCCGATGTAATTTGCCGTTTCTTTAAATAGAAATATAACAGTAAAATTGACACGATGGCAATTGCCACCACTATAATGTGACACAGGCGACATAAACCAAGCTGGAAAAGCGAGTTAATCCAGGAATAATCCCGGTTAAAAAGCGGCCGGAAATAAACCCATGGCGGCAATAGCGGGGTTTCAAGACAAAAATAGCAGCGATAAATAATGATTTTTATTACCTGTTCCACAATAATTAATAAGGGTGTTAACCACCAAATAATATTTATTCTCAAGTATAAAACCTCTTTTAAAGATTTTAATCTAACATTTGTTTAATTTGTTTGATGATGCCATTACCGTCGTAACCATAGTAGGCATACAATTCTTCCGGCGTACCCAGTTCAGCAAAAACGTCAGGGACCCCTAACCGTTTAAACTTGCAGGGAATTCCGGATTCCAACACCACTTCCGCCACAGCGGCACCTAAACCGCCCACAATATTATGGTCCTCCACCGTCACAATCACACCGGTTTCTTTGGCCGCTTTCACAATTGCTTCCGTGTCAATGGGCTTAATTGTATGCATATCAAGTACCCGAACATCAATGCCTTCTTTGGCGAGTTGTTGTGCCGCCACCAGACCGTTATAGACGCCAATGCCAACTCCAATAATGGTGGCATCTTTCCCTTCTTTGGCCGTAATGGCTTTCCCGATGACATATTCATAATCATTATCTTTATATACTAAAGGTTCTTCACCCCTGGCCACGCGGATATACACGGGGCCCGGATACGTAAGGGAAGCTTCAATTAATTTTACACACTGATTGGCATCAGATGGCGCCACCATGGTCATATTGGGGATGGAGCGCATAATGGCATAGTCGCAGACCGTATAATGCGTCGGACCACCGCCGGAAGTTAAACCGCCGTGCGTACCAATGACGCGCACAGGCACATCATTGTAAGCCATATCTGTATGAATCTGATCTGTGGCTCGCAGTGACAGGAAAGGCCCAAAAGCATTAACAAAGGGCATTTTCCCAGAAAGAGCAAGCCCGGTGGCAATGCCGATGGCATTGGGTTCGGCAATGCCCACTTCAATAAATTGTTCAGGATAAAGTTTGCGGAATTCATCCTGTTTACTTCCCACGGGAGCACCGTCAGAACAAATATAAACAATATTTTTATTTGTCTTTGCCAGTTCCAGTAATTTAAGCATAAATTTATCTCTGGCCGATTCTTTGGCAAGCATTTCAGCAAAATCCCATGTTATAGCCATCACTTTACCCCCTTGCCCTTCTCGCTTCCTCGATTAAGCGAATACACTCGTCTCTTTTTTCTTTGCTTAAGCCTCCGGCATGCCATTTAGGTTCATTTTCCATGAAAGCAATACCTTTACCCTTCACCGTATTGGCTATGAGGCAGATGGGTTTACGGCGTTCTACCGGGTCAGAAGGCGGTAATGCCGCCAGCGCCTCCACCACCTGTTTCATATCATTGCCGTCCTCAATAACACGTACTTCCCAGCCAAAGGACTCCCACTTGCTTGCCAGAGGCTCCAGCGCCACTGTATCCTCCGTCCAGCCGTTTCCCTGAATGCGGTTTCTGTCCACAATGGCTACCAAATTACCAAACTGATGATGCGCGGCCAACATCATGGCCTCCCAATTAGAACCTTCATTTAATTCACCGTCACCAGTAATGCAGTAAACACGCCAGCGAGCCCGATCCATACGGCCGGCAAAAGCCATCCCCACAGCGATGGAAAGCCCGTGTCCCAAAGAACCGGTGGAGGCTTCAAAACCTTCTATATACTTGCGGTTGGGATGCTGGCCAAATCTGCCGCCAATTCTGTTATAACCGTTATAAAGTTCCTCTTTATCATACATTCCCAGATCGGCAAAAATATTGTAAAACAGGCAACCTGAATGACCTTTACTGAGAACTAAACGGTCCCTGTCGGGAGCTTTAGGCGCCTTGGGATTAAAATTCAAAAAATGATAATATAAGGCCACGGCTATGTCGCACATGGAAAGGGCTCCGCCCAAATGAGCATGACCGATGGCATACGTCATGTCAATCAATTGTTTGCGAATATCAGCTGCCTTATCTTCCAGACGCCGCACTAGCTCCATATCAATGTTTTCCATTTTGATCCCCCTTTTTTTGGCCGGTAGACTGAGCTGTACCTCAGCCGGAAAGTTTTAATGAATACATTCGGCAAGTGGTGAAAAATATCCTTTTCTCCCGAAAAAATAGTCTTTACAGTCTCTTTATTGACAAGTAAAACAAATATCTCTACAATAGGGGTAATGATTTCATATCATAGCAAAATGCTTTGAAAGGCGCTGAATTTATGACAGATATACAAGCCATCGTTAAAAAACATTTTCCCCTCGGCAAAGAAATTCCCTTCACCTCCGTTGAGTTTAAAGAAGAAGTAAGAAAGCTTTGTGAGCAAAACACCTGCGGCAAATATGATAAATGCTGGACCTGCCCTCCGGCCATCGGTTCTTTAGAAGCTAATATTAAACAGTTTAAACAATACTCCCATTTTCTGCTTTTTTACCATGTTTATGAGCTTGAAAACAGTTTTGACTGGAAGGGCATGATGGAGGGAGGAAAAGATTTTACTACACGTTTATTAAAATTAAAAAAAGAACTTGCTACAAGCGGTGATTTTCTTCTCCTTGGAGCCGGAGGTTGTAATTTATGTGAAAGGTGCACTTATCCTGAAGGTAAACCTTGCCGCAGACCGGATGACGCCATTATTTCCCTTGAAGCATACGGCATTGATGTGATGGGACTGATGAAGACCAACGGGCTTAAATATAATAACGGGCCCAATACCATGACTTTAATCGGTGGGGTATTGTATAAAGATTAATCTAAGATTATGACGCAAAAAGTCGGGTTTTCTCCCGACTTTTCTTTTTTTGTCAAAAGATTTCTTAATAAGTTATTAAAGCTAAAATTTTGCCAATTTAAGCCGGAATTTTTTGCTATAATATAATGCGCGAGCTTGTAGAAAGTCAATCTTGATCCGGCAAAGGAGGTTAAGTCCAATGATGTGGAAAGAAAAGTATAAAATTGGCGTTGAACTAATTGATCAGCAACACGAAGAGCTTTTTCGCCGCGTCTCGGATTTTATCGGAACAGTACGTAGCGAGAACCCGTGGGACACAAAACTATCTAAAATTAAAGAAACGCTGGAGTTTATGAATGATTATGTCATTACTCACTTTCGCGATGAAGAGGAATATCAGGCCAAAATTAATTATCCAGGCCTGGAAAAACATAAAAAAATTCATGATGACTTTAAAGCGGAAGTTGTGGAATTTGTACGTCTCTTTGAAGAAACCGGTTTTGATGAAGATCTGGTCCAGCGTTTCAGCGGAAAACTTTTAGCTTGGCTAATAAACCACGTGGCGGGAATTGACCAAAAAATCGGTGAATTTGCCAGGAAGCAGGAGGTGCCGCATCATGAAAGCTGAATATGTTAATTCTTTCTATCAAGCCGCACAAGATGTTTTTAAAATTATGCTAGACGTGGGAACACAAAAAGATGATGTTTTCACACACGAAATTACAGATGACGGTGCCAATATTACCATTAAACTAAAAGGTGACCTTACCGGCACTATCGTTTTTTCTTTTCCCAAAGAAACTGCTTTAGAAATGGTAAAAATCATGTCCGGCATGGAGATGGACAAGCTTGACAGTTTTATTCTTTCCGCCTTAAGCGAAATTGTCAATATTATCTGCGGTAACGCCGCCACACACTTGCAAAAATATAACAAATCCGTGGATATTACACCGCCAGAAGTGGTGGAAAAGCCAAGTACAGAAGCCGACAAATGTGAACTTTTACCCCTAAAAACGGACATTGGTGCCGTAAAATTAAATATTCAGTTAGAAGAAAATCAAGAATAGATTTATTTTTTATCATAGTAGTCTAAATAATGGTGATACTTGCCGCCGCTTTTCCAGCCCAAAACCGCATCAAGGTAAACATTTTCTCCGGCGCGGAAAATTGATTTTTCCACCTGCTGAAAATTCTTCTTTAACTCTTTAATTAGTTTTTTGACTTCAAAGCGCTTGTTACCAATTTTTTTGGCAGCAACCATACAGGCGCAATTTAACGGCATAATGCCGCATGCATCCATAAAATTGATAATGGCCTCTTCCCGAATATAATAAAGGGGCCGAATCAGTTCCATGCCGGCAAAGTTTTGGGATTTAAGTTTGGGCAACATATTTTTAAAACTGCCCGCACATAGAATATTTAACATGGTTGTTTCAATCACATCATCAAAATGATGGCCCAGGGCTAATTTATTGCAGCCCAACTCCTGGGCTTTAGCATAAAGGGCGCCCCGGCGCATTTTAGCACACATATAGCAGGGATAATCACCTGCTATTTTTTCTGCAATGCGAAAAATATCTGTTTGAAAAATGTGCACCGGTATCTTTAAATGGCGGCAATTCTCCAGGAGAAGATTGCGAATATTAGGGTGATATCCCGGATCCATGGCAATAAACTCCAAAGCAAAATTTTTTTTCTTGTGCCGCTTAAGCTCTTGAAAAAGTTTAGCCATTAGTAAACTGTCTTTGCCACCTGAAATGGCTACCGCAATTTTATCTCCTTCTTCCACTAAATTATAGTCTCTGATGGCTTTGGTAAATTTACTCCAAATGGATTTACGGTATTTTTTTACGATCATTCTTTCTATCTCCGCCACAGGCTTGCGTTCCTGTCCCGGTATAAGTGTTTGGCAACCATCTCCGGCCAATTTACTAATTTCACTCATGTCCTGCACTCCAAGTAATTAGTATTTGGATTAGTTTTGCGATTATTTTACCTTCCCTTTTAGTATTTGTCCAATATTTTGCTTCTAAACTAAAGAAACCGCCCTCCCGCCGGGGTGCCATGAGGGCAGCTTCCTACTTAACTAAATAATTCGGTAATGCGTATCCCTAAATACTCCTTGTATAAAACAATTTCTCCACGCGCTACCACTTTACCGTTGGCCACAATCTCTACCGGATCATTGGCGACGGCGTCCAACTCAATGGTTGTCCCCACATCGACAGCCATTAAATCTTTTAATAACATCCGGGTACGCCCTAAAACACCGGTGATGCGAACCGGCACATCGCGTAAAAGCTCAAGGGGCACTTTACCTTCCTCTTGCTGATAATAAAAACCGGATATTTGCTCCTCTGCCAAAGGCGTATCCACTACCGGTCTTTTTATCTCCGGTTCTAAATCTACAGGTACCCTTGTAGGCGTTTCTCCTACTGGCGACTCTGCCACCGGTGGCTCCATTACAGGCGGTTCCGTCATTTGCCCTTCCTCGGCAGCCGGTTCAGCCACGGGTGGCTTCGCCACTGCCGGCTCCGCTCCGGATGGCTCTACCACAATTGCCTCATCATCCGGTTCCGGCAGCGCCGGTTCATCCAAGGGTAAATCAAAACCGCCCAGCATTTCCTGAACCATGGCTTTGGCAAAATCCAGTGGCAGTACCTGTAGCATTTTACTGTTGATATAATCGCCCACAATAAGTTTGAAAGTTATGAGCACGACCTCTTGCTTTCTTTCAACCTCACGCAGTTCAACTTTCTTTAATTCTTCTAAATATTCCAGCTCCGGCGGCGTAATATCAATTCTGCGATTAAACATTTCCGAAAGGGCAGTGGCAGATGAACCCATCATCTGGTTCATGGCTTCACTAACTGCACTTAAATACATTTCATCAAGTTTTTCCGGCACGGGTAAATTGGCATCTCCCATCATCATATTGGCAATGACACCGGCATCCCGGTCGGAAAGAATAAGCAGATTTGTACCGATAATACCCTCTACATATCTTACCCGTACCAAAACACAAGGAATATTATAGTTGCTGCTAATTTCTTCCATGCTTGTGCTTGTCACCACAGGGGCTGTTATATCTACTTTTTGGCCCAAAAGCTCGGAAAGGGCAGTGGCGGCCGCCCCCATGGCAATATTGCCGCTTTCGCCAAGGGCATCAAGCTGTAATGGTGTTAACTTGCTCACAATACCCCACCCTTATCTTTGTGATTGCTTTATCCTTCTCCCATTTTCTGTGCCCGCTCCACGGGAGAAATAATTTCCGTAATCCGTACCGCAAAATGTTCATCTACAATGACCACTTCACCACGGGCAATTAATTTTCCGTCCAAACAAATAGAAACAGGCGCATCGGCATTTTGGGCAAATTCAACCACCGAACCAATATTTAGAGCCAATACCTCACCCAAAGTCTTTTGTGTTTCCCCCAAAGTTACAGACACTTGCATGGGCAAATCTAAAATACGTTCTAACCGGCGCGGTGCAGGCTGCTCTTTTTGCGGTTGTTGCACCTCAGCTGGCTGAAATGAGGTCTTGTCCTCTGCTTGCTCAGCATCCGAGAAATCAGCTAACAATGCATCAATCTCTTCTTGTGATAGCAAATCATTCATTGGATTTCTCCTCCTTTCCTACCCGTAGACACTGCACAGCACGCCGTCCTTTAATAGTACCTGCTTGTATTTCAAATAAAGGTGTATTTTCCACCCATAAAGACATGGGCTCATTTATTTTTTGGTTCAGTAAAATAACATCACCCACTTCAAACTCTAAAAAATCTTCCACTTTAACGGATGCTTCACCTAAAACGGCGGTTAATTCCACTTCCACCGGTTCTAAAGCAGCAGCAATAAGTTCTTTATCTTTTGCCGCCGTACGTGAGGCGGCAAACCAGTGCTGTGAAGTGAGATTAGGTACCACCGGTTCTAAAGTTAAATACGGGAAACAAAGATTCATTAAGCCCTTGGCTTCGCCGATGGTGGTACTGAAAGTCATTAAAGCCACCGTTTCGGAGGAGGCAATCATTTGGTTAAATTGAGGATTAGTATCCATGGCTTCAATTTTAGGCGTTAGTTCATACACATCCTCCCAGGCATACCGGAGGTTCTCTAAAACTTTTGTTAAAATGCGGCGCATCACCGTCAATTCAATTTCCGTTAACTCCCGGGTGTGGGCAGGCATTTCCCCGCGACCGCCAAAGAGCAAATCAATAATGGGAAACACAAATTGCGGGTTTGTTTCCAGCATGGCACTACCCAGTGATTCACTGGCGGAAAAAATAGTCATCAATGTCGGTACCGGGAGGGAAAAAATAAATTCCTCAAAGGTAATTTGTGAAACAGACTCTAATTTAATTTGAATATTAGTGCGCAGATAAACGGTAAGGAAATTGGAAAGGACGCGGGCAAAGTTTTCATGGATACTCATGAGGGTCCGTATTTGTTCTTTGGAAAACTTGTTAGGCCGCTTAAAATCATAGCGGGCCACTTCTTCCGTTTTTCTTTCAGTCTCATCCAACTGACCGCTTGATAAAGCCTGAATAAGCGAATCTATTTCTTCTTGCGACAGTACGTCTTTCATCATAGCACCACCAAGCCATTTTATTTACTTAAACTTTTTTCAACCTTATATCGGCACAGAAAAGCTTTTGCTTTAATTGTCCGTTCCCTGGCAACTATGTGCAGGATTTTGCCACAGTCCATTGAAATAAAGAGGATAGCAGGTAATTTTAGGAGGTTTGCACAACATGGAAAGCTCTACATATGAATTGATTATTGATGATAGTCGTCTGGAAGCAAAACTGCTTATTACTCCGGAATTTACCGGAGATGAAGCGGAGCTGGAAAAAATTATTTCCCAAGCGGGGATTAAATTTGGGATTAAACGTGAGGCGCTGGTGCTAGCTTTGGTACAACGGGGCAAATTTTATCGCATTGCCGAAGGTCTGCCGCCAAAGCCCGGCACTGATGATCGTATATATTATAAAATTTCTCAGGAAGACTTAACCGGTGAAATTATTCCGCAACTGGATTCGGACCTGCGTTTTTCTTATCAAGTTCCTTTTGTGGAAAAAGGACAGGTCATAGCCGTCTGGGAAAAGGGCAAGGATGGAGAAAGCGGTAAAGACATAACAGGAAAAATTATTCCTCCCCCAAAATGCCGTCGCTTTCATGTTACCTGTGGCAAGGGAACAGAATGCACCGACGGTAAAACCATCGTTGCCACCATTTCCGGCAGGCCGCGTTTAGTGCAATCGCTAAATAAATATCGTTTTGAAGTAAGTGAAGTCTATGTACACAATGAAGATTTAACCGTGGATATGCCCCATTTAAAATATGAAGGCGATATTGTGATCAGGGGGAATGTCATGGAAGGGTCTAGCATCAATGCTACCGGCAATGTGGACATTTTAGGCGATGTCATCGGCGCCACCATAGTTTCCGGCAAATCAGTACAAATTCGTGGCAATTTAATTCAAAGTACGGTGCAGGCCGGTTATAATATTAAAGCGGCTCAAGAGATTTCCGAGCTTTTGCAAAAAATCACTGATCATTTAGCCATTATTCCTTCTGTACTGGAACAACTCAAAGGGCAACCTAAATTCCAAAGAATACCTCCTGCCACTTTAATGGAAAAAGTTTTGGCGCTGCGCTATCCCGATTTTAATCAAGATCTGAAAACTTTAAAACAACTTTTTACAGAAACAGTTAAAGACACTCCGGAATTTTCCCGGCTTTTAGACTGGGAAAATTTTGTCAAAAAACTCTCCCCGCAAAACTGGCATCAGCCCAATACCATTCAAGAGTTAATTGTGGAAGGTAAGGATTTTCAGGAAAGGCTGCAAGATTTAGATACCATTCAAGCTAATATTGTCTGCAATTACACCCTTAATTCCCAGCTGACCGCCGCCCAGAATATTCTGGTTAAGGGACAAGGAAGTTTACATAGTCAATTAACTGCAGGAGACAGTATTGTCGTCACCGGTATTGTCCGCGGCGGTATACTGAAAGCAAAAAATGAAATTAGCCTCAACAAAGTAGGTTCAGAAGCCGGAGCTGCCACCACTTTGCAAGTTGACAATAAAGGCAAAATTGAAATTGCCATTGCTTATGAAAATACTTTATTTATCGTCGGCAAAAATAAACTACAATTAAAAAGTACTTTGCACAACTCCCGTATTAAACTGGATCAGGATGCACGCATTTCGACACAACCGCGGTAAAACTGCGGTAAAACTGCTGTCCCCATTTGGGGCGGCAGTTTTTTTAACGGCGAATATTATTGGCCGTCTGCAGCATTTCATCAAGGGTCTGTAGCGCCCTGGCATTGAGGGAAAAATTACGCTGGCTTAAGATCATATTGGTCATTTCGCTGACTAAATCAACATTTGCGCTTTCCAAAGCAAACTGTTTAATCCGAGTATGCGGACCGGGTTGCGCAATTTGGGGAGCTCCGCTGGCCGGACTGGCAGCATAAAGATTGCCGCCAAGATGAACCAGTCCCGCCGGGTTGTTAAAATACGCAAGCATCACTTGACCTAAAATGGTAACTTCACCGGTGGGCGTTGTAGCGGTAATAATTCCGTCTTCACTGATTCTTAGTTCCTGTTCCTCGGCCGGCAGCTGCGGAAACTGCACCCGGTATCCCTGCGGTGTAACCAGATAACCTTCCCTGTCTCTTTGGAATTCACCGGCCCGCGTATAAGCTTCAGTGCCGTCCGGCATGAGCACGCAAAAATAGCCGGGTCCAATAATGGCAAAATCAAGTTCCCTCCCAGTGGTTTGCAACAAACCGTCTCTAGTATCGGTACGAATAGCACTCATGGCCGTACCGGTTCCCGCTGTTACAGGTTTTTCCGTTCCCGGCAAAACGGCATTACCGCGCTTGGCTATATCTTGATACAGCAGATCTTTAAACTGTACTTCTTTTTTCTTAAAGGCCGTGGAATTAAGATTGGCCACATTATTGGCAGTTATGTCAAGCTTTAACTGCTGAGCCTTAAGGGCGGAAGCAGCATTACTAATTCCGCGTAGCATTTTCTCCCTCCTTTACAATCTCATGTTCCGATTTCATTGACGATTTTACCTGTCAGCTGATCATGGGCTTGCAAGACACGCTGGTTCGTTTCATAAAGGCGCAGTACGGCAACCATTCTTGCCATCTCTTCCGCCGGCTGCACATTGGCACCTTCCAGGTAGCCTTGTTGAACTTGGCCATTAAAAGCTATTTCTTCCTGTTCTGTGGTCCAAAGCCCGGAGCCTACTTTTTGTAGCTGGTTAAGATCGGCAAAATCCACCAAGCGCAATGTATCAATGACCTGCCCATCCACCAGAATTTGTCCTTGTGGTGTAATTTGCACTTCACCTTCCGGAAGCTGTACAGGTCCTAAAATTCCCAGAACCCGATAGCCCTCTGCTGTGACAAGGAAGCGCTCTGCATCCAGGTTAAAAGCACCGTTGCGCGTATAGCGGATTCCCTCAGGCGTCTCCACCGTAAAAAACCCGTTTCCGGCTATGGCCAAATCCAGCGCCTGCCCGGTTTCCTGTAAAGGACCCTGGGCAAAAGAAGTATGCTGCTGGTTTACAAGCACGCCCAAATCCAAACTACCAATAAGATTCCGTTGTTGCAGCCGCTTTTGGGGAATGCGCACCACATCCCTTTCCATTCCTGTCTGCAACAAAGTCAAATCCTGCTTAAAGCCGACGGTATCGCTGTTGGCAAGATTATTGCCGATGGTTTCCTGGCGGATAACCTGTGCCATCATCCCGCTAGCCGCCGTATACAGACCACGAATCATTCTTTTCACCCCTGTGCGTGAAATTATTTGTTGTTTAGGGCATGGGAAAATACTATGTTATGCTTTTGCTCTGCGCCACCCCAGAATTAATTCCACCTCACCCCTGCCCAACTGCAACCGGGAAGCAACCTCCGGCACCGACAGTCCCTGGTCATATAACTGGTAAACCTGCTGCCGCCGGCTGTTTAATCTTTTTTCCGTCCCCTGCTGCATCGGGTGTGCAGTTTCCGGCTGCCGTTGCAGCTGTAACAGTAAAGCTTCCAGTTGCTGCAGGCGTCCCTCCAGGGCTTCCTGTTGCTTTTTTTGCTGCGTTAACAGGTATTGCAGCATTTGTTTTTTCTCTTCCATTTCCCTCAGATTTTCCTTTAACGACTCAAGTAAACCGGCTAGAGCGATAAGGTCGGTCTGCATAGGCCGGTCAATTTTTTCCTGCAGTACACCGGCAAAATTATTTTCCTGTTTCCGGGAGAAAATTAATTGTAGTGCCGCTGCAAGCGTTAAAATTAAACCTGCAATTAACGTAAAATAATCCATTTACCAATCCCCTCACAAATTTAAACTTTCGTCAATTGGGCACGCAAACGGCTGATTATTTGTGCATGCAGCTGACACACCCGCGACTCTGACACTCCTAAAACCATGCCCACTTCTTTTAGTGTTAATTCCTCCTGGTAGTAAAGGGCCAAAAGCTGTTGATAGCGCTCCGGCAGTTTACTGATGGCTTCCTTTAATCTTTGCAGCTCTTCTTTATCGAGAAGTTTGTCCAAGGCGTCACTGGCATCCGCATCGGCCGGCAACGAAAAAAGAGTTTCTTCCAGGGAGATTAAAGCACTACAGTTAATATCCTGAAGCAGTTTCTGCAGCTTTGCCGGTGGAATTCCCAACTCCTGGGCAATCTCTTCTTCCTCCGGCTCCCGCCCTAAGCGGGCCCTTAACTCTTGCAATACTTGCTCCAGGTCACGCATCTGTTTAAAAAGTGAGCGTGGGAGCCAGGAAAGATTGCGTAACTCGTCCAGCATCGCCCCGCGGATTCGCGGTGTAGCAAAAGTTTCAAATTTAATCCCCCGTTTGGGGTCAAAACGGTGATAAGCTTCCATGAGACCTAAAACACCGGCCTGCACTAAATCTTCCTGTGAAATATGGGCAGGCAGCCCCATGGCCAGGCGGGATGCATGGTAGCGCACTAGAGGCAAATAGGCTAAAATTTCCTCTCCCTGTTCGCCTTCACCACTGTTTTTACTGTACTTATGACAAGCATAAGCATTAATCATTTTCATCTCTCCCACTACTCCGGTATTCGCCGGCGCTGTTGCTCAAAGATAAAGGAAATAATTTGTTCTTGTTCTGCCGGCGTAATCTCACAAAACTCTATCCCGGCAATTATTTTTTTCTTCTCATTTTCTTTGTGCCAGCGGACAATGCCGCGCAAAGTAAATTGCATGCGCTCGCCGTTACGAAGCGTAAAACGGACAATAATTTTATCATCTTTTTTCAACGCCTTTGAGCAGGTAAGTCTTAAACCACTGCCGGAAAGATTATTTATCTCGCCTTTGTACCATAATTTATTGTCCTTATCTGTACCCTCTTCTGTAAGCAATTGAAAAACACATGGGAGCACCAGCGGCAATCGGAATAAATGTCGGCGTTGGAGCCGCTTAAAGACTTTGGGGCGTGCTAAAATTAAAAGAGAAACTTCGCCGCTTTTTTTACGTCCCACCACTTGGGTGGTAAAGCCATAAACAGCATCATCACTGGTAAATTCAACGGTAGCGCTATCGCCCGGTTGCAAAAGTAGATATTCTCCACGTAAAACCGGCAAAGTAATGGTTACGGTTTCCTCGTCTAATTCCTGGATCATACTGGCATAAATCTCTTTATATTCAGGAGGTCCGGCAACAGTAATTTTTTGTCCGATAAAAAGACGGTTTTTACTCATACCAAACTCCTTGTCTCGTTTTCCCATAGTCTAGTTAAGCGACTAAAAAACTTGGCCAACCCGCGTGGCTTTTCCTTCGGCAGCTCCAGCAATGCACCGGCTATTTCTTGGATATTTTCTGCAGCCCGGCTCCGGGGAAAAAGGAGCATAAAAGGCTGCTGCTGTTTTACGGCTGCCATCACTTGTTCATCCGCTCGGATTGAGCCTAAAAATTTTAAATCTATTTGTAAAAAACGCCGGCTGACGGTAAGCAGGCGCTCTGCAATTTCTCGCCCTTCCCGCGCGTCTTTAACCATATTGACAATGACGCTGATTTTTTTTTGGCTGTGTTGTTGCGCCGCCACCTTGATAACGCCGTAAGCGTCACGCATGGCGGTAGGTTCCGGTGTTGTGACCACAAACATTTCATCGGCCGCTGCCACAAAGGAAAGAACAGTCCGTGATAAACCGGCACCTGTATCAATGAGCAATATATCCGCCAAACCCTCTAGTTGTATTAATTCCTCAATTAAAGCTTCCCGTTCCGCTTCTGCCAAATCCGCCAGTTCTGCTAAACCGGAACCTCCCGGAAGCAAGGTTATACCGGCAGGACCGGCAACGGCAATTTCCGCCAAAGTTTTTTTCTTTTGTACCACGTCAAGCAAATTATACCTTGGCACCATACCCAGCACCACATCGGCGTTTGCCAGGCCGAGATCGGCATCGAGGATATAAACTCGTTTACCAAATTTGGAAAGTGCTATGGCCAGATTGACGACAAAATTAGTTTTTCCCACACCGCCCTTGCCGCTGGTAATGGTGATGACGCGTGTCCGTCTTGGTGTTTTCAAGATGGGCGATTTTCTCTGAGCTGCTAACCGGCGCAACCGTTCGGCCTGATCCAAAAAACTCACCCCTTTAAAATAAGCTGCACAAGCTTATCCGCATCCGCCTCTTCCAAATCATCCGGTACACTTTGCCCCGTTGTCACGTAGGTTACAGGCAAACCGGTAGCGTAAGTGGTATTGATGATGGCACCAAAATTTGCAGTTTCATCAAGTTTTGTAAAAATTAAACGATTATAGCCTATTGAGCGAAACTTATCAACAATAAGATGTAAATCTTCTGTTTTTGTTGTTACACTTAAAACTAAAAAGATTTCCGCTTGCGGCAGGCGATTGATAAAAGTTGCCAACTCTTTTACCTGCATGGAATTATTGGCACTTCGCCCTGCCGTATCTACTAAAACAATATCCGCACCAGCTAGTTTCTCTAAAGCCGTCTCAATATCTTTCGGCGTCATCACAACTTCAATGGGGATATCGGTAATTTCGGCGTAGGTGCGCAGCTGTTCTACAGCTCCGATGCGGTAGGTATCAATGGTAATCATACCTACCTGTTTATTTTGGTATAAAGACAGGTGAGCGGCCAGTTTAGCCAAAGTAGTCGTCTTACCCACACCGGTGGGGCCGGTAAAAACAACTACCCTTGCCTTGGGCGGGAGTTTCTCTGTAGGCAAATATGCTTTCATTTTCTTTTGTACGATTAAGTCAAGCACTTCCTCCTTTAAGGAGTCGTTTGCCCCATACTCCCGCTTGATATCTAAAAGAACGGCCTCAGCCACTTTTGCTTCCACACCCCGGTCTTGCAGTTTCTCAAGGTATGATGCAAATATGCCGTCAGTTTGTATTTCCTGTTTCTGCTGTTTACTTACCAGCTGGGCCACCATAGCCTTTAATTCACTAATTTCATTTTCCCATTGCTTTGGTAAAACTTTTGCCTGGGCGGGTGGATAATTGGGACCATTAACTACGGCGGCTGTAATTTCCACTTTCGGCGGTGCCAGGAAACCAAGCAAGCCTTTCTGTCTCACTTTGCGGCTATGAATAATCATGGCCTCCGGCCCCAATTCCCTTTTAATTAGCTGCATACCTTCCTGCACCGAGTTGGCGACAAAAGTTTTAACCTTCAAGTTGATTCACCATCCCCACAGATTCTATTTCCAAACCTGCAACCACTTCATTAAAGGAAAGTACAACTAAATTAGGCATAAACCGCTCCGCCAATCGTTTTAATGGCAAACGAATCCGGGACGAAGTCAAAACAAGCGGTGTATAGCCTTGCATTGCAATCCGGTCGGCAAAGACGGCAATTTGTTTAAATAAGTTTTGGGCTGTCTGCGGCTGCAAGATCGGGAAGTTGCCGTGGGCAGTTTCCTGAATTGATTCGGCAATTTGCTGTTCCACCTGTGCGGAAAGTGAAATAACTTTTAGTGTTCCGTTATCTGTATAAAGGCCGCAGATAGTCCGGGCAAGGGCTTGCCGCACATATTCTGTCAACACATCCACATCACGTGTTGTGCGCGCATGATCCGCCAATGTTTCAAAAATGGTAACTAAATCTCGAATGGGTACGCGCTCGCGCAAAAGATTTTGCAGGACTTTTTGAATCTCACCCAAAGACAACAGATCCGGTACCAGTTCTTCCACCACGGCCGGCTGTTTTTCCCTAACCAGCTCAATAAAATTCTTAACTTCCTGCCTGCCTAAAAGCTCATGGGCATACGCTTTAATGGTTTCTGTCAGGTGGGTAATTAAAACAGTGGTGACATCAACCACGGTATAACCTAACATTTCCGCCTTTTCCTTGTCCTCAGCCGCAATCCATTTGGCCGGCAGGCCGAAAGTAGGTTCTGTGGTTTCATATCCATCCAGCTCTACCTGGCCGTCTATAGGATTCATAGCCAGATAGTAACCGGGGCGCAATTCACCGGAAGCAATTTCATTACCTTTTAATTTCAAGCGATAAGCATTAGGAGACAACTGTAAATTGTCCCGTATGCGGATGGGCTCCAAAACCAGTCCCAGCTCCAGGGCACATTGACGGCGGCAAGCAGTGATGCGCTCCAACAAATCACCGCCCTGGGAGTGGTCGGTCAAACTAATTAAATTGTAGCCGATTTCTATTTCAAAGGGCTCCACCACCAAGAGCTGATGGATGTCTTCTACTTGCAGCGGCCTCATAACTGTTTTTTCCGCAGCTTGCTCTGCCGCCACTTCTTTTTGTTTCTGTTCCTCCCCTAAAAGCAAGTAAGCTGAAGCACCGGCTAAAAGCGCCAGCATAAAGAAGGGGAAAAAGGGTATTTGTGGGACAAAACTCATAATTAGCAAGATTCCCGCCGCCAGCATCATCACCCGCGGAAAAGTTAAAAGCTGTGTACCTAAATCTTCACCGAAACTGCCTACACTGGCACTTCTGGTTACCAGCATACCGGCTGCCGTGGCCACTAAAAGCGATGGAATTTGAGAGACTAAACCGTCACCCACGGTCAGCACTACATAACGCTGAATAGCCTCTTCCACAGACATGCCGTGCTGCAGTACCCCAATAGCAAAACCACCGATAATATCAATTAAAACAATTATGATTCCCGCTATGGCATCACCGCGGACAAATTTACTGGCACCATCCATGGCTCCGTAAAAATCAGCTTCTTTCTGCAGGTTTTGCCGCCGCCGGCGTGCTTCTTGTTCATCAATTAAACCGGCGTTAAAATCGGCGTCAATACTCATTTGTTTACCGGGCATGGCATCAAGGGTGAAACGGGCAGCCACTTCAGCTACACGGCCCGAACCGTTGGTGATGACCACAAACTGCACAATAGTAATGATGATAAAAATGATTAAGCCGATAATATAATTATTGCCGGTGACAAAATTACCGAAAGCAGCAATAATACTGCCGGCATGCCCCTGGCCAAGGATAAGGCGTGTGGAGGCAATACTTAAAGCCAGGCGAAAAAGCGTTACCACCAGCAAAAGGGATGGAAAAACGGAAAATTGCAGCACATCGGTAGTAAATAAAGTTAAAAGCAGAATAACTATAGAAAGAGCAATGGAAACAGTTAAGAAAATATCCAATAAGAGCGGTGAAAGAGGCACGACAATGATCATGACGATGCCCACCACGGCTGCCGCCACAACCATGTCCATATTGTTTCTAATCCACTGCCAGCCGGTTTGGGCCGACAATCTTGCCATCTCATTCACCCTTTCACTACATTAGAAGTTACGCTGTACGTCCTTGCATCCGGTAAACAAAAGCCAAAATTTCGGCTACTGCCTGGTACAATTCCACCGGAATGGCTTGACCTAATTCAACCTGCTGGAACAACATTCTTGCCACCTGCTTGTTTTCCACCAGCGGGATCCGGTGCTCCTTGGCCAGCTCACGAATCCGCCGCGCCAGCACCCCCGCCCCCTTGGCCACCACCACAGGGGCGTCATCTTCCTTTTCGCGGTAACGTAGTGCCACGGCCAATTCCGTCGGGTTGGTGATGACCACGGTGGCACTGGGTACTTCATGCAGCATGCGCTGCATGGCAATTTTGCGCTGCACCTCTCTAATCCGTGCCCTAATCTGCGGGTCCCCTTCCATCTCCTTAAATTCTTCTTTAATTTCCTGCTTGCTCATTTTCAAACTTTTGTAATATTCATAACGCTGATACATTAAGTCGGCCGCCGCCAAGGCAGCAAAGGCCACAGCAACACGCACAGCCAGATTTAAGCCTAAAGAACTGACAATATCCCAGGTTTCCGCCGCGTTTTGATATAAAACTACAAATAAAGTTTCATAATTTGCGCGCAAAAATTGCCAAGCCACCAAGGCCACAATCACAACTTTTAAAAGCGATTTTAAAAATTCAACCAAAGCACGCTTGGAAAAAATTCTTTGCAAGCCGCTGAAAGGATTTATGCGGTCAAATTTTGGCGCCACAAGGGAGGGCGTAAACAAAAACCCCACTTGCAAATAACTGCTGGCAGCCGCCGCCACTACGGCTGTCAAGAAAACGGGTCCTAGAAGCAGCAGTAAATCTTTTACCACGCTTACCGCCAGGTCAGTTAAATTGCCTGCCGTCAACACGCCGGCACCCATTTCCAGGTATTTTCTCATCACCTGCAAAAAGTTTTGCCAAAGTGCGGGGCTTATGGCTAAAAGCAAAACTGTGATGGCAAGCAAATTAACAGCGGCGTTTAATTCGCTGGATTTAGGCACATGGCCTTTTTTCCTTGCTTCTTCCAGGCGCCGCGGCGTCGGTTCTTCCGTTTTGTCCCCCTCAGCAAAAAGCTGCAGATCAAAAACAACCGGCGCTAAAAAAGGCGCATTAAAATCATGAGATTTTCCTGGATTTGGGCAAATACATTTTCCAAGACAGGGACAAGATAAGGCAGAATCAAATAAATGGAAAATAGTGCAACCCCTACCTTCAGCGGCAGCCCCACCAGAAACACATGCAGTTGGGGCACCGTTTTTGCTATTAACCCCAGTGCCAAATCACAAAAGAAGAGAATGGCTAAAATGGGGGCGGCAAGTTGCAGTGCAATCTGCGCCATTTGGGCAAAGAATTCAATAAAAGGCGGGATCAAATTTACATGAAAGACTATTCCTCCCGGCGGAACCAGCGCCACGGAACGGGATAGTGCTAAAAATAAATGATGATGTGCGTTGGTGACAAAAAAGACGGCCAAAGTCAGCAAGTAATAGAACTGACCATAAATAGTTACCTGGCCGGCAAACATGGGGTCAAAAACGCTGGACATGGCAAAGCCGGCCTGCAAATCCAGATACTGCCCCGCCATGCGGACGGCGGCAAAAATCAGCTGGACCAAATAGCCTAAAGCCAAGCCAAAAATGACTTCCGCCAAAACCGCCAAAACATAGGAGAAAAAATGCCCCGGCAAAGTTAAAGGTGTTTTGATGTTGGCCAGATATACCAGGTAGGCAAAAAGTCCCGCGAAACCGATTTTTGTCAGGGCAGGTGTACCACGCCAGTTAAAAAAGGGTAAAACCACCATTAGCGTGGTAAAACGGATAAAAAGTAAAAAGTATATAGACCAAAAGGCTAAAAAATGTGTAAGCGGCATTTTTTACCTCTACAACCCTAAGGTAGAAAGTTGCGTAAATAATCTGGTGGTCAGATCAATCATTATATTCAGCATCCAGTTGCCAAAAAGCAAGACACCAAGAAAAATGGCGATAATTTTCGGGACAAAGGTCAGTGTCTGCTCCTGAATTTGGGTGGTAGCTTGTAATATACTAATCCCCAGCCCCACCAGCAAACTAATCAAAAGCAGCGGACCTGCCACATAAAGGGCTGTCAATACAGCTTCCCGGGCAATGCCCATTACAAATTCTTGAGACAAATCATTCTCCCCCTAGTGAAAGCTCTCCACCACAGATTTAATTACCAGATGCCAACCATCCACCATCACAAATAAAAGCAGTTTAAAAGGCAGCGAGACCATCACCGGCGGTAGCATAAACATACCCATGGACATTAATGTACTGGCCACCACCATATCCACAATTAAGAAAGGAATAAAAAGCATAAAACCCATTTGAAATGCCGTCTTCAGCTCGGAAATCACAAAGGCAGGCACTAAAATATTCAACGGGACGTCATCACGCGTTTGGGGACGCTGTGCGTCAGCAATAGTATAAAAAAGAGCCAGATCTTTTTCCCGGGTATGGCGGAACATAAATTCCCGCAAAGGCTTAGCGCCTATTTCCAGTGCTTCTTCCTGGGTCAGCTCGTGATTTAAATACGGCTCCACGGCGGTGGTGCGAATTTCCTGATAAACAGGCGACATAATAAAGATGGTTAGCAGTAAAGCCAGTCCAATTAAAACCTGGTTGGGCGGAGCCTGTTGAGTTGACATGGCACTGCGCAGAAAAGACAGCACCACCACAATCCGGGTAAAGGAAGTCATGAGCACCAGGATGGCCGGTACTAAAGTGAGGACGGTCAGCAATAATAGGAGCTGCAAAGAACCCACAACCTGTTCCGGTTCCGTGGCAGTTCCCCCGACCTCAATATTCAGGTTGGGAAGGGGCAATGGTTGCGCTTGTGCCGGAGCAACCAAAATTAGCACCAGCAGGGCTGCCACACTGCAACAAAGATATTTTTGTCCCTTGTTTAGTTTAATCATCGTCATCACCCTGCTGCCGGGAAAAAGGAAATTTAGCTTTTTGTGCTCGCAAAATTTCTGCAAAACCGCCAATGGTCTTTTTTTCCGGTAACTCAAGTTCATCGGCGCTAATTTCCTGCAAGTAGGTAATTTTAGTGGGCGTCAAACCGATTAAAAAATAGCGGTTCCCTGCTCTTATCAAGCATAGTGCCATTCGGGGGGCAACAGACAAACGCTCAAGAATCTCCAGATTTCGCCGGGCATATAGATTGCCGCGCTGCAAAAACGGCATCAGGTAACGCAAAGTATAGTAGGCAAGAATAACCACCAAAAGCAGACTGCCCGTGACTCTAACAAAGGCAAGAAAGCTGTCCATTTTACTCCACTTCTCCGGATTTTGCTTTGCGCGGCTTAAATTCCACAATCCGACAGGCGATCTCTTCATTAATTACCACAACTTCTGCATCGGCAAAGCGTTTACCGTTTACGCGCAAAACGGCATTGTCACCGGCTGCACTGTCTAGGCGGATAACGGATCCTTCCTCCAGCTGCAGGATTTCCCTTACCGTCAGGGTTGTCCGTCCCAGCTCCAAGGAAAGTTTTACCCCCACATCGCGGAAAAAAGTTAAATCTCTTTGTTTACTGCCCAAAGGCTGCGGCGTCAGCTCCGGAAAAACAACTTTTTCCACCACATACTCCCGCGCAGGAATGTTTTCCTCCGGGGCGGGAGGCTCCTTTGCCGGCTCACTTGCGGCAGCATCTGGTGTCTCCGCAGCTTCTGCCGTGACCGGTTTTTCTGCTTGTAAACGAAGCATTAATTCTTCTATTTCCTGCTGCGACAGATTTTTTCCCTCCATGGCACACCTCTATTGAATAATAAATTCAGTAAAATAAATTGCTTTAATTTCACCCCGGCCCAGCACCTTATTCACCGCATCCAAAAGCTCCGCCCGTAGTTTCTCCAAACCGTCATCTTTGGCCAAATCTATAGCCGTCCAGCGGCGCAGTACGGTAATGGTTGTATCCCGCAATTGAGATTGACGCCTTTCCAACTCCTCCAGCAATTTTTCATCCTCATAAGCCAGCACCACGCCTGTTTTCAAATAACGGCGCTGATTGCTGTCATTAAGGTTGACGGTAAAACCTTCCGGGCCAAAAAGTTCATAGAAGCTTTCTTCCATCTTTTTCGCTGCAGCCGTTTGCTTGGGCAGGGAAAAGAAAGCATCACCTCTGCCCAGGTTGTAGACACCTAGCAACAAGACCAAGAGCAAAAGCAAACCGACCAATACCAGCAAGACAATTAAAAATACTTGCGTTCTACTTTTTTGTTCACCTGCATTGGCGGCCATTTTATTCGTTACCCCCCTTATCCAGCAAATTTACATTGGATATTACGATATTGACGCGACGGTTACGGGCCCGGCCTTCCACTGTATCATTACTGGCAACCGGGTGGTACTCACCGTATCCTGTTGCCAAGAAACGTTCAGGCGGCATATGGTGTTTTTCAATAAAGTAGCGAACTACGCGCACAG
>ERZ773359.401-NODE-401-length-61664-cov-12.294584_pt1 | contig 61664 bp, 65 predicted proteins | sample MGYA00374955_ERZ773359 | MGnify/ENA primary metagenome ERZ773359 (study PRJEB29098, sample SAMN04486028) | biogas fermenter metagenome | study: EMG produced TPA metagenomics assembly of the Biogas fermentation microbial communities from Germany - Plant 4 DNA1... | reverse complement strand
AATTATCAGACGTTGTACGGTGTCTTCAGCGTGCTGTTCATGCGGTTTCCTTGGATCAATCCGTGCACTTGATCGACGACTTGTGGTATCATATCTACTAACCTGTCGTAGATTGCAGTATTGTCCACCGGCAGCAGGCGTACTGTATCGTGACCCACTACCAAGAACGCTACCGGATTCAAGGCAACCCCAGCACCGCTTCCTCCTCCGAACGGCAGTTCATCTGCGTCCTTAGCTTGGAACTCACTTCCGCCAGCCGCAAATCCGAAGCTTACCCGGCTGACAGGCACTATTACGCTTCCATCAGGCGTTTCAACAGGATCGCCTAGAATTGTGTTCACGTCGACCATCATCTTCAGGCTCTCCATCGCTGTCTGCATTAAGCCCTCAATAGGATGAGTTCCTTCCATCGACTCACGTCTCCTTTACCTGCATTCGCTGCACCGCTGAGGTGGCAAGACTGCGCATCATGTCACCTATAATTTGACCAAGTCTAAACCTGAATATGCAGTGGAAGCGCAGTTGAACATCTAGCCCATTGTACAGCGGCGTGACGCTTAGGCGAGGGCGGCACTTCAGGCGGCTGCTGGCGGAGAGCACGGAAAGCAGGGGCCCCCATACGGCCCAGACACCACCACACAAAGTAGCTGTTACCATGGGATCAGCGAGGCCTAGAGCTATATCAGCCTCGAGACTCAAGATCTCCCGTACAAACAAGCGCATGAAGGTGGTGAAGCGCGAACTTTGCTTGGTAAGATGCCTGTATAGCTCCCCTATCCGTTCGACGATATCCTGCGGATGACGTGCCTCCTCATCAGGCAGTAGGGCTCGGATTTCATCTGCAATCGCCCGGCTAACTCTGTTCAATAACGGCAAAAGCGAAACACTGCCCCATAGCGCCACCAAGCGATAATCCAAGTATGACTTCCTGCCTATCTCTACCTTAACTTCGAAGGTCCAAGGGAGCCACAGGAGTAGAAATACCAGTACAAGCGCAGATATAAAGAAAAGACTGAGCAATGGAATCACCCCAACTCAGTCTTAGGATATGCTTAAAGGAGGCAAGTCATCCAGACTTTTCAAGCCGAAATGGACAAGGAACTTCTCTGTCACGCCGTACAAGATTGGCCTTCCTGGCGCATCTTTCCGCCCCAGCTCACAGATGAGGCCTCGTTCCAGTAGATTGTTCACCGCACTGTCAGAACGCACACCGCGAATATCCTCGATTTCAGCCTTGGTAACAGGCTGGCGATAGGCAATGATGGCTAGCGTCTCTGTGCTGGCCTGAGAAAGAGGAGCATGAACCACAGGCCTGCCTAGTTTTTCAATCCACGGTGCGAATTCAGGCTTAGTGACGAGTTGATAACCGCCTCCTACTTCCCTAATCATCAGGCCACCGTGCTCATGCCGCTTTTGGATACGTTCTACCAATCCTGGAATGCTGACTGGCTCTAGTTCCAACAGCTCCGCTAACCTTTGTGCACTTAATGGTTCATCCGACGCAAAGATCAACGCTTCAATTATTTGCTCTGCTTCCTGCAGGGTCATAACTCAGCCTCCCCAAATCATGCTGCGGAATGATCTCTATATATCCAAAGATGGACGACTGCCGCACCCTGATCTCGCGCAGCCGGACTAATTCTAGAACAGCTAAGAACGTGACAACCACCTCTTGCCTAGAACTCCGGGAAAGCAGCTCATCGAAGCCGATGCGGCTGCGACCTACCAGCTGCACCCGAATGTCTGCAAGTCTTTCTGCCACCGAGATACGCTGCACCACGGTGTGATAAGGCGGCTCAGCAGATAAATCCTCCAAAAGCTGCCTATACTGGAGTGCCAAATCGTCCACAGTCAAGTCTCCGACGAGATTGGTGAAAATGGGAGCTTTTGCAGTCTTGTGGATAGGTACTCCCCGAGTGAAGAAACCTGTAGTGCCTTGGTAACGTTCAGTCAGCAGGGCAGCTACTTCCTTGAAAGCCTTATACCGCAGCAACTGCTCGACTAACTGCTCCCGGGGATCTGCATCTTCCTCTTCGGGCTCCTCTTGTTCGGCCTCATCAGGCGGCAGAAGCATCTTGGCTTTAATGCGAAGCAGAGTGGCCGCCATCACCAAGAATTCTCCACCGATAGCCAGATCCTGCTCCTGCATGGAATAGAGGTACTCGAGATACTGCTGCGTCACGACCGCGATGGGTATGTCCAAAATATCGATTTCGTTCTGCTCAATCAAATCGAGCAGAAGATCAAAAGGCCCTTCATAGGCCTCTACCTTCACTACATACTCCATCATCGTCACCTAAATCGATAGAAGTGAAATCAACCGCAACAGCGTTATGGAAATCGGCCTGAGAATAGTCTGCGCAACGCCAGTCCACAAGAGAAGCATTAACACAAAAGGCCCGTACTGGGCATAACGTAGATAATTGTACTCCCACCGTGGTGGCAGAAGACTGGACACAATCTTCGAACCGTCTAAAGGCGGCAGGGGCAGGAGGTTAAAAGCTGCTAATCCTAGGTTGTATGCCACATTTAGCTCCAAGAACAGGCGTGTTGTCAGATGGAGACTCCAAGTCGGCATCCACCGAGGTACTACTTGAGCTAGATTGTAGAACAGCCAAGCCATGAGGAAATTCGACAACGGACCGGCGATGGAGACAATCAGCGTTCCTCTTTTCCGATCCTTGAAATATACAGGATTAATGGGTACAGGCCGCGCCCATCCAAAACGAAAGACTAACAGCATAATAGCACCAATGGGATCGAGATGGGCCAGTGGATTTAGAGTCAAACGCCCTTGGTGTTTTGCCGTGGGATCGCCAAGACGATACGCGGCATAGCCGTGAGCGAATTCGTGTACCGAAATAGCGAGAAGTAATGCTGGGATTCCTAAGAGTAATTGCTCAAAATTGAGCATGTGCCGCAGCTCCCTTCGAAGTGCTCTTACTTCATAAATCATACCATACAGAGGGTGTCGGTACAACAAAAAGACCCTGCCTAGGCAGAGTCTGAACTAACTTGATGCTTGCCGCAGCGTGAACCCCAGCAGGCTAACGGCCTTCCATCTCGGCGGATCTGAACGATTTCACAGTTATTCGGGCAGTCTTCACACTCCCAGCTGAAACTGTCAAACGAGCTTCTCGCCACGGCGAAACCTCCGAACCGCGTTTTATCACCTGTGGCCTGCAGACGTTCTTTTGCAAGAACTGCAGCCCCGAAAGCACCCATCACATCGTAGTTTATCGGAACCTCTACCTCTAATCCTAAGGCTTTCTCCAAGGCTTTCCGCATTCCCTGATTGGCGGCCACCCCTCCCTGAAAAAGTACCGCAGGTTCGATACTCTTTCCTTTACCAACATTGCTGAGGTAGTTGCGTACCATTGCCTCACAGAGCCCGGCTAGAATATCAGGGATGGAGTGGCCCAACTGCTGCTTATGAATCATGTCCGATTCGGCAAAGACTGTGCACCGCCCAGCTATACGTACTGGATGACGTGCTTGGAGAGCAATTCTACCAAAGTCACGAATATCGATGCCAAGACGCATCGCTTGCTGATCAAGAAAGGAGCCTGTCCCCGCCGCGCAGATGGTGTTCATAGCAAAATCACTCACAACTCCGCTGCGGATCAGAATGATTTTCGAATCCTGACCGCCAATCTCAATCACTGTCGACACCTTCGGGTTGTGCTTCAAGGCTGCTACCGCGTGAGCCGTAATCTCGTTTTTCACGACGTCTGCACCAAGCATGACACCTGCAAGCTGCCTTCCGCTTCCTGTTGTACCCACACCTACAACTTCCCACTCGCCAGCTTCTGCCAGCTTCTGCATTCCTTTCACAACAGTTCCAATTGGGTCGCCATTAGTGCGCAGATAGAGTTTGGTCAACACTCTATCGGTCTCTGGATCGATTAAGACCAGATTAGTACTGACCGAACCCACATCGACTCCCAAATAAGCTTTGTGTTTGCCCACGGTACGCCTCCCTTCGCTTTCGGCTCAGCAGGTCAACAAAGGCTTCAATCCGCGTCTGAAAGCCTGCTTCGCCCGTATGTTCATCGACCACCAGACTGAGAATAGGCAGTTCCTTTGCCCGGCTCACGTCTGGAAGAATGGCTTGGGCAATCACCTCAGGCATGCATGTGAAGGGTAGAATCTGTACAACCCCGGCTGCGCCACAGTTCGCAAGTTCATTGGAGCGGGCAATGGTCTCTAGCCCATGTCCACCCACGAAACCGCTGAGAAACCCTTCTGCAGAACGTTCCAGATGAGTTGTCCGATAGAGCCCGATACTTCCTTTGAACACATGATCCTTCACCCACTGCACCAGACTGATAGTGCGGGCCACTTCTACCCCTAGATGTCCAAGGCGTTCCTCCAACCGTAGGTTGACAAATGGTTCAAAGACGGTGTAGATTTCCCCCACCAAACCAATGATTATCGGGTCTTGTCGCCCATGCTTTTCCTGCACAGCCCAGAGTTCACCGATACCTTCCTGAACCGCCTTGTGCACAGTACGAACAGCTGCAGCCTGCCTTACTTTCTGTAGAGCTAACTCTAGAACTCTAGTCGTCAACCCGGGCTTTTCTTCTTTCGGCCGGACCCTGAGGGCTGTCTTCTCCAGGCTTTCACAAGCCTTCAGCTTTTCCCAGGCTAAGATCAAGGCTCGAGGAACCCGGCTCAACTTACCGCGTCCTAGAATTTTTGCAGCATCCCGCGCCAACCGACTCGGGTTTTCAAGAGGAGTTTCGATGACAACCATATCGAGGGTGGAACCCAAATCGGCCAAGATTTGCCGCTGCACCTCGGCATAGTATCCCAACCGGCAGGGGCCACAGCCACCGATCATAGCTATAGTGTCTGCTCCGAGCTCCGCCGCCTCCAGGTAGTTCCCGATCATCACTTTCAACGGCAGACATGCGATCTCAGGAGAATATCGCGACCCTAACTCCAGCGTTCGCTTGGTGCATGGGGGCGGGACTACAACCTCAAATCCCAGCTCTTGAAAAAGCGCTTCCACTGGTATGTACAGCGAACCCATATGTGGAAATGTGATCTTCAACTCGTCCGTCTCCTCTGCAGCATGTCGATAAAAGCTTCCAACCGAGTAATCGTACCTGCGGCTCCAGTGTGTTCATCTAGATGAAGTACAATGTTGGGTACACCTGCGTTGCGAGCCCTCCGCTGAATGAGGTCGCTCACCAATGAATCGGTACCGCAGGCGAATGACGCAAGAGTAACTACCCCAACTATGTGGTCAGCCACGTACTCCATTGCTCCCAAAGACTGACGGCCGGATGTCCAGAACATACGTTTTTGGAGCCGACGGGCATACATCCTTAGAACCGGCTCAGGAAGCTGATGGGCCATAACCAGGTGGAACCCAGATTTACTGAAACTATCGAAGATCGATCCACTAAAAAAACGGTCTTCAATGAGATATCTGTGCCCCAACAGCAGAACCGCATTCTTCGGAAGCTCATGACCTTCAATGAGCTGCTTTGCTTCCCAGTCGCGCTGCCTCTGCTGCGCCTTAGAGAAAGCTCTCACAGCCTGTCTGAAGCTGGCCAAATCGGAGCCAAACCTCACAAAGCTTCTAGCCCACTGCCATGACCAGCGGCGTTTGTCGACCACTGGATCCAAGATACGCACATGATTCGGAAGATAGTGCCGCGCAAAGTCGGGCAGGCCGAGAAAGTAAGGGCAGATGTATTCGCGGCGCACAATGCTCACTATCTTCGGAACAAAGATCGTATCTATCCCTCGGTCAGCTAGATGCAGTACATGGCCCAAGAACACCTTTAACGGGAGGCAGCAGCCGTCGACTGCCCGGGCTGATCCTAGATCGAGGATCTCTTTATTTGTGTGAGGAGATTCTACTGTCTCAAGGCCAAGCCCTTCGAAAAAGGTGCTCCAAAAAGGCGCGTGCTGATAATAAAATAGTGCCCTTGGTATGCCCACTGTAAGTCCCATGACCCGCCCCCCATTCAACGACGCTTGTGCCTTGGCGTCGCACGTATATCTTGAGGTTTGGTCATCCGGGGGCGTATGGAGACATTTGGAATGGGATAGCGGAAGATGATTCGAAGAAGAGCCGGCCAATCGAAGGGAATTAGCGGCCACAGATACGGAACACCAAACGATTTTGTGAGACCCATTGTAAGCAGTATAATGAGAGTTGCCGCGCCGAACCCCCACCAACGGAACAAGACGCTGGCGATGAACAGCAGATAACGAAATAGCCTGATGGCCAGCGAGAACTCCAAGCTTGGTGTGGCAAACGTACCAACCGCTACCAGAGCTGTATATAAAATAGCCTCGCCGGTAAACAGACCCGTCTCAATCGCCAGCTCGCCCAGGAGGATGGCTCCCACCAAACCCAGGGAGGTCGCTAATGCATTCGGGGTATGAACCAGCGCCATGCGCAGCATGTCTAAACCAAGTTCCAACAGTAGGAACTGCAGCCATAGAGGTACTCTCCCCGGTTCCTTCGGCCCAATAAAAGCGATCCATTCCGGAAGGTTGGATGAAGTTGCCAAAATGTACCATACCGGAATCAGAACCAGAGAGAGAAAGATTCCCATGGTGCGCACCCACCGCAGATAGGTACCGATCGGTGGATTTTGAAAGTATTCTTCTGCGTGCTGGGTAAAATGCCAGACCGTACTGGGCACAATCAGGGCAAAGGGCGTGGTGTCCACTATAATAATCACGTGACCCTCATACAAATGGGCGGCTGCCACGTCAGGCCTTTCTGTGTAGCGGGCGACAGGCAGCGGATTCAATTTGGTTCCGAGGATGTACTCTTCCAGGTTCTTTCCTCCCATGGGAATGGCATCACGGTCGATATGCTGGACACGCTCTCTAACCGAGTTGATGATGTCGGGGCTGGCAATATCAGCTATGTAGCCGATCATCACATCAGTTTGAGACCTGGTTCCCACCTTGAAGACTTCAAAGCGTAAGTTGGGGTCGCGAATTCTCCGCCGAATCATGTTCACGTTAAACAGGGCTGTCTCTACAAATCCTTCCCGAGATCCGCGTGTTACCCGTTCTAGATCTGGCTCTTCAATGCTGCGTATCTGATACTGCCGCACATCTACTACAAACACTTGAGCAAGGCCATCGATGAGCAGCAGCATAGGGCCAGCAAGAACCTCATCGCTGGCCTCGATCAGATCATTCACTTCGCTCACTTCGAAATACGGAAGATAGCTGTGCAGGACATGTTTTGCAGCATTAACGGTGAGTCCACCCTGGGGTACGAGCATCAGCCGTTTCATGACTTCAATGACGGAATTGTCGTTCACAAATCCATCAAAAAAAACCAAAGCCGCCTTGCGGCCCCCTGTAGTAAACTCTCGTACCAGAAGGTCAAAGGTGACTCCGTAGCCTAATCTCTCCTTGATGAACTCTAAGTTTTCCGCAAGCTTTTTCGTCACGGGTTGTGCCTGTTTCATCCGCATGACTCCCCAATGAAGAATACAAGAATAAGCGCCCTTTGTCCCAAAGAGCGCTCTTGTACTTGTAGATGACGTTTAGCGAATCGCTGTGGGAACAAACATATCGATCACACCAATGGCAAAGGCCGCTATCAGCGCGCCAATAATAGAAACAGACATGTCGGGCACAAAGAACTGAGCAGCCCAGATTACTGCAGCAGATACTAAAAAACCCACAATTCCCCGGCCATAGGGGGAGATGTTTGTTCCGAAGATACTCTCCACCACCCAGCCGATTGCCGCAATAACCACGGCGGCCAGCAGAGCCTGCCAGAAACCCAGGGTACCAAATCCCGGTACAATCAGCCCGACCAACATCAATACTAGGGCTGAAACAACAAACCGTACGACAGCTCCAAGCCAATCCATTCCTGTCACCCCGCTTTGCAAGTTTTCAGACCTAGTATAGCCAAAAGGCGGCCCGGTTATCCGAGCCGCCCTCCAGATTATGTGTCTTCTACACGAAAGGCAATCTGCACGTCTGCCTTATATTCGGTTATCTGACCATTTTCGTCCACATCGCCGGTCCAATTGAGTACTTCTACTCCACTGATGTTTCTAATTGTCTTGGAAGCTTCTTTCACAGCCTCCGAAACAGCTTCTTCCCATCCCGCTGAGGATGTACCTACGATTTCGATGACCTTGATGACAGACATTCACGGCCCCCCTTCCCATGCAGAGTGTGACGGGGTTAGTTTATCCCAGAACACTCTCGGCAATTCGAAGGAAGTTTCCACCCATGATCTTCTCAATAACTGTCAGCGAATGCCCGCGGCTCTCTAATCCGGCAGCGATAGTCGGCATCATACTGCAGTCCTGCAGCCCATCGGGCACAGCGTTGATTCCATCATAATCAGATCCCAACCCAACGCAATCACTTCCACCAACGTTTATCAGGTATTCGATATGATCGAGAACGTCTTCTAAAGCTGCGCTTTCGCCGGCGGTCAAAAAGCCAGGGTAGAAGTTAACCCCGATTACGCCGCCTTTATCTGCTAGTGCCTTAATCTGGCGATCAGTTAGGTTGCGTCCGTGGTCGCGCAAAGACCGCGCACAAGAATGAGAAGCAATCACGGGATCGCCGCTGATCTCCAGTACATCCCAGAATCCTGGTTCATTTAGGTGTGACACGTCGACCAGCATACCTAAACGGTTCATTTCGGCAATTACCTCGCGGCCGAAGGGACTCAGGCCACCCGATGCATCTCCCTCTGACTGGCCGTTAGCCAGTGCATTGCGGTAGTTCCACGTCAGTGTCAGAACTCGGACCCCAAGGCGATGCAAGTTCCGCAAGTTGGCCAAGCTCCCTTGAAGTGCTTCCCCACCCTCTAGAGCAAGCATACAGGCGATTTTGCCTGCTTGATAACTCTTTCGGATGGCTGTACCACTATCGGCAAACGCCAAATCATCAGGATACTCCGCGATCATCTGCCAAAAGACGTCAATCATCTGTAGTGCTCGGTGCAGTGCCATACCTTGGTAGAAATCAGGCTCGACAAATACAGCAAAAACCTGCGCCGAGACTCCGCCCTTACGCAGCTTCTCTAGGCTGACATGTCCACTGGCATCAGCCAGACTCCTCCCACTGTGAACGAGTTGGAGAAGAGTATCTATGTGTGCATCGAATGTGAACAACCTAAACCCTCCACTTCCTGCGTCTCCTATGTTGAAAGCCTGCCCAGCTGAGCCAGGCAGGCTTGTGTTCATCGTGGTTCTACAATCAACTTAATTGCTGTACGTTCTTCGTTGTCAATCATGATGTCAGTAAAAGCAGGAATACATACCAAGTCCATCCCGCTGGGCGCCACAAAGCCCCGTGCGATGGCCACCGCTTTGACTGCTTGATTAAGTGCGCCTGCGCCGATAGCCTGAATTTCAGCCCGCCCCCGTTCTCTGAGTACACCGGCTAAAGCGCCTGCTACCGCATTGGGAACAGACTTTGCCGAAACCTTTAATACATCCATGTTAGAACCTCCTTTGGTAAAAGCACTACGCGGTTGAATCAGCCATTGCCTATTATATATTTAGAGATTTCCTAGTAAATTCCTCTTTTCAGATGTTAAAATTATATCTTTCTACACGATCTACCTTAACAGCTCGACCATTCTCATCCAAATCAACCACGATTCCCCACAACTGCGTGGGCCCCTTTGCCACCTTGAAGCGGGTAGGCATCTGTGTTATGTACTTCGAGATGATTGCTTCTGGCTCTACTCCGAGCACACCATTTTGCGGCCCACACATGCCTAAGTCGGTAACATAGGCTGTGCCTCCCTCAAGGATCCTCAAGTCAGCCGTAGGTACATGGGTGTGTGTTCCGGCAACAACACTGACCCGCCCATCGAGGTAATAACCCAGTGCTAGTTTCTCGGAAGTGGCTTCGGCATGAAAGTCTACAATAATATACTTAATATATTCGGGAAGGTTCTCTAATATCTCGTCTATTGTTCTAAAAGGACAATCAAGATCGGCCATGAACACCCGCCCGCTTAAGTTGATCACCGCCAGCGCAAGGCTTTCATGGACAAAAACGCCTTTACCTGGCACACCCGGGGGATAGTTAGCAGGCCGCAGCACACGAGGTTCAAGATCAATATATGCTGCCATTTCGTTTTGATCCCACGTATGATTACCGCCGGTGAGGACATCGATTCCAAGTGAAAACAACTCTTCAGCTGTTTTCCGGTTTAGGCCAAAACCTCCAGCTGCGTTTTCACCATTGGCGACTATGAAATCAAACTCATACTCTTCCCGAAGCTGGGGTAAGAACTCGGCAGCAATCTTCCGGCCAGGCCTACCGAAAATGTCTCCCAACAGCAGTACACGCATCTTTCCACCTCAACTTCTGACCGGAGTACTGAAGACCAACACTTTTCCCTTCTCACGAAAGCCAGAGAGCTTCTCATTACCGAATCTATCACCTGCAGCCAAGAACGACGCGATACTGTCATCTTCATCAAGATATTCTTCATCGAGGTTCTCTACCATATCGCAGACCACTCTTTCAGGAAAACTGCTCTGTACCAGCTCGTTTATGAGGTTAAGCTCCTCATAACTGAGGCTATCTACGTCTCGCTTAATCTGAAGGACTAGAAGTTCGTCGGTATGTTCATGCTGAATGGCAGCTAACTGCGGGATCGGCCGCGCCGAATCAAAACTATGAAAAGCTTCTAGGTGAAGCTGTGCCCGCTGCACAAACTGATGCAGTTCATCAAGTTGCACCTGCCGAAGTAGATAGACGAACCGCAACGACCGGTCATCGGGCTCATAATGCACCGCACTGATGTGTGGAAATCTGATGAGCAGTGATATAAGCAGATTTACTTGGTCTGAACCTATAGCGCCGTATCGTTGTTCGCTCTCAGTACGTTCCACGACAATTCCTCCTAACGTATGGGAAAACCAGGCTAAAAAGCCTGGTTTTATTTAGCGTAATCAACAGCTCGCGTTTCCCTGATCACTGTTACCTTGATCTGGCCGGGATACTCAAGCTCAGATTCAATCTTCTTGACAATCTCCCGACTAAGCTGTACTGAACCCGCATCATCGATCTTATCGGGTTTGACCATGATCCGGACTTCGCGGCCGGCTTGAATGGCGTAAGATTTCTCAACGCCTTCAAACGAGTTCGAAATGTCTTCCAGTTTCTGCAGACGCTTGATATAGCTTTCTAGAGTCTCTCGGCGTGCCCCGGGACGAGCGGCTGAGATCGAATCGGCTGCAGCGACGAGCACAGCTTCGACGCTTTGTGGCTCGTAATCACCGTGGTGGCATGCTACCGCGTGGATTACAGCCGGGCTTTCTTTATACTTGCGCAGCAGATCGATACCGATCTCGATGTGGGTACCTTCGACCTCGTGGTCGACAGCCTTACCGATGTCATGCAGCAGACCCGCCCTGCGAGCTAACCGAGCATCGACTCCCAGTTCGGCAGCCATGATGCTGGCCAGATGTGCTACTTCGATTGAGTGCTTCAGTACATTCTGACCGTAGCTTGTCCGGAAATGCAGACGGCCCAACAGTCTAACCAGCTCTGGATGAAGACCATGGACATCTGCTTCTAACGTAGCCTGTTCGCCCATCTCGCGGATAAAAGCATCCACCTCTTTGCGTGCCTTTTCCACCATCTCCTCGATCCGAGCAGGATGGATCCGGCCATCAGCAATGAGTTTTTCAAGAGCGATGCGGGCAATCTCCCGGCGAACTGGATCAAAGCCAGAAAGAATCACAGCTTCTGGAGTATCATCTATAATTAGGTCGATTCCCGTAAGAGTCTCCAGCGCTCTAATGTTACGCCCTTCGCGCCCGATAATGCGGCCTTTCATGTCGTCATTGGGCAAATTCACTACCGATACTGTAGTCTCTGCCACATGATCCGCAGCCGTGCGCTGTATGGCGAGTGAGATGATGTTGCGTGCCCGTTTCTCGGCTTCTTCCTTAGCTTCAGCTTCGATCTCACGAATCATTACGGCGGTTTCGTGTCTGACCTCGTCTTCAACAGTCTTGAGAATCAGTTCACGGGCCTGTTCGGCAGTCAGTCCCGACAGCCGTTCTAATTCCTGACGCTGTGCTTCTAAGGTTGCTTCGATTTCAGCCCGCAGATGTTCAGTTTCCTTTTCTCGGCGCTGCAGTGCTGCCTCGCGCTTTTCGAGGGCTTCACTCTTACGGTCCAGAGATTCTTCTTTCTGCAATAAACGTCTTTCAAGCTGCTGCAGCTCACTGCGCCGCTCGCGCCCTTCGCGTTCTTGATCCGCCCGAAGCTTATGGATTTCTTCTTTCGCTTCAAGCAGAGCTTCACGTTTGAGAGCTTCGGCATCTTTTTCGGCCTCGTGCAGGATGCGCTTGGCCTCTTCTTCAGCGGAACCAATAGCCGCCTCGGCTAACCGCTTCCGAATTAGATAGCCAGCGAGCCCGAAGACTGCAGCAACAATCACGTATTTCAATAGTTCAAGAATCAGCTCGATACGTTTCACCTCCCACATGAAGATTTTTAGAAAAGAAAGCCGAGTTGAAACTCGGCCTTACTCCATGTGCGTAGACCTTTTCCAAACTTGAGTTCAACGACTTGCATGGGTTTCAAATTCAGGAAACACAGCTGTTGAGCCACTACCTCAAGCTCTCTTAATTTTAGTCCATTGGCAGATCACTGTCAAGTACTTGCTCGACTGCCGCCTGGGCTGTCTGCCAGGGAAAACCCCGTCTTTCCAGCAGTCCGTAAGCCCTGCGTAGGCGTACTTCACGGCTGAGCGTCATTAAAGATGGAGCACGGCTTTCGAGAAGGCGTTTAGCCAGCTCCAACTCTTCTTCGGGGCTGTTCATAACCATGTCAATAATCTCTGATGAAATGCCCTTGGCATGGAGTTCTCTGCGCAGCCCAAGGTTACCCGTGGGGCGCAGGCGGTTTCGCTGATCGACATAGTTACGGGCAAAACGTTCGTCATTGACAAAATCCATCTCCCGTAAATATGCCAGAACATCATCTACAACGGTTTCATCGTAATCTGCAACCAACCGCGTTCGTAATTCATGAACGGTCCGATCGCGTGCTGTAAGAAGGCGGATCGCCTTCTTCTTTGCTAGACTTGCATCCACGTTTACTCAGCACCCGCGCCTTCCTCAGATTTTTCGTCAGATGCTTCTGGCTGGATCAGGCCTTTAGCTTCACGCACTTTGCGCTCCAACTCGGCCATCAGCTCAGGATTCTGACGGAGAAACTCTTTGGCGTTTTCCCGCCCCTGTCCCAGACGGATGTCCCCATATGAGTACCAAGCCCCGCTCTTGTTGACGATGTCAAGGTCACTGGCAATGTCTAGAACATCGCCCTCGCGTGAAATGCCAAAGCCATACATGATATCAAACTCGGCTTCCTTAAACGGCGGTGCTACCTTGTTTTTCAACACTCTCACACGCGTACGGTTCCCCACCATGTCGGTACCCTGTTTGATGGTCTCAATACGGCGAATATCCAATCGAATAGAGGCGTAGAACTTCAGAGCCCGCCCGCCGGGTGTAGTCTCGGGATTGCCAAACATGACACCAACTTTTTCACGAAGCTGGTTCGTGAAGATCACGGTACAACTCGACTTATTGATAGCGCCGGTTAGTTTGCGCAGCGCTTGCGACATGAGGCGGGCCTGCAGGCCAACGTGCTGATCACCCATTTCACCCTCAATTTCTGCCCGCGGTACAAGCGCGGCTACCGAGTCTATCACAACAACATCGACAGCACCGCTGCGGACTAGATGTTCAGCAATCTCTAGAGCCTGTTCTGCATGGTCCGGCTGAGAAATCAGGAGATTATCAATATCAACACCGAGTTTTCGGGCATAAATGGGATCGAGAGCATGCTCCGCGTCGATCATAGCCGCAATGCCGCCAGCCTTTTGCGCTTCGGCAATTATGTGCAGCGTTAAAGTGGTCTTTCCTGATGATTCGGGGCCATAAATCTCTACTATTCTCCCCCGTGGAATGCCACCTACGCCAAGAGCTAAGTCTAGAGACAGAGAACCTGTGGGTATTACATCAATCCCCTGTGCTGAATTGGCCTCACCCAGTTTCATGATAGAGCCCTTGCCAAACTGTTTCTCAATCTGCAGTACCGCCGTCTCCAGCGCCCTGATTTTATCTGACATCCACTCATCTCCTTCCCCAAAAAGAAACATGTGTTCGATCATAGATTACAGAAAAAGGGAAAAGCCGCTGACCACCACATACCAGCGATTTTCCCCCTTGGAGCGACGTCACGATGGTGGTTACGTGAACTATGGTCTTGTTTCGACATTGCTTCTACGATTCCTGCCCGCTTCGGTAAATGTTCGCTGCAGTGAAAAACCAGATCCAAAACCGGCAACATCTACCCCGTCCACAGCTACCAGCTGCAGCTTGCCGGTTTCGTCGCGGGTATAATGAAGTAGAGCAAGACTATAGGGATGCGGCTCATGCGACTGGAAGCCGCGGATTCCTGCGGCTCCGGTCGTTCCCGCATTGATATAAAACGTCCCTTCTCGTTCTTCTATGACAAGCGTATGGCTGTGGCCACAAAGGACTACAGGAAAGAGGCCTGGTTGAATTTGCTGAGCAATGCGATGGTTGTGGACCATGAAGATGTCGGGGCGATCTTCGACTGCTGACCAAGTCTCATTGATATGCTGCGCAATGGCAGCCAGCTCATTGAGGCCTGCGGGATTTGGTGAGTATCTGTCTGCAGCAGGATCACCGATACCTGCGATTCGCAGCCCCATAATCTCTTGTACTTCGTCTTCCACGAGCACCACATTAGGGGTCTGCCGCATGCGTTCGACCACATCAGGAGAGTCGTGGTTGCCTGTTGCAAACACATACGGTATACCCAGTTCCACAATTCGGCGTGTGATTTCTGCCTCGAGTTCTGTCCCCCAGTCAGTCAGATCACCGGTGTCGATTATGAAACTCACCGGGAAGCTCCCTATTACCTGGTACACAAAATCGAAGGCCACCGGGTTGTTATGAACATCCGATACATGCAGAACAAGCAGATCAACTCTCCCCAGGCTGATCTGGCCGATGTTCTCCAGATTAGAAAACACCGCGTAGAGATTGCCGGCCACAGTCTGAATCTGCTTTCCTAATTCCTCTACCCTGCCCAAGCTTTCCTGAACCAATTCAAACATCCACGGAGCTGCCTCGATGATTCCGTTATACTGTGGGTGTTCAAAGGCTCCCGCATCATATGCTAAGTAAGTAAGCCCAAGCAAAAGAAACACTACTAGTGCCCCACAAAGGCTCGACAAGGCCAACCGAGATGGTCTTCTCAAACCTCCAACCCAGGCTCCAATAAGCCCACCTAGAGCACCAAGCAGGACAAGACGCGCAAGATGCATCATGATAATCCGCACGACCCAGTCGTCGACCATGTTGATTACAGTCTCCAGGTTATCAGGTGAAGAAAACACGATCGCCCGCAGAATTGCCAAGTCGATGCTCTGAAGCGAAATGCTGAGCTGGATAGGAATCAGATGTGTGGGCGCGCTGATAGACCCCACTGGGGGAAGAACAAAGCGCGTTAACCCAGGCCAACCGAGGGCTGCATCGAGCTCCACTACGAAAGACACAGCTTCATAGCTTGCCCGAGAGAAAACATTAGCAAGGACAAGCGCACCTATAATAACGCTGAGAGCCGGCAGAACTCTTCTCCGGCTCGCAAAACGTTCGTTCCCTTTCTTCATGCCGCCCTCCCCCAGAGGCCGGAGCCTATCGCAATCCTTTCCAGAGTAAGGTCAAAGCAGCTTGTGCCGACCGCTGCTTGATCTGCTCCCGAGATCCAGTAAACTGATGCCGCTCCACTATAGTATCTCCGGGGGAAGCTAGACTGATGTATACCAGTCCTACAGGTTTTTCAGGAGTACCTCCCCCAGGGCCAGCGATTCCGGTTATAGCTACACCGAAGTCTGTACCCGCTTTTCGCCGAACACCTTCGGCCATTTCTCGCGCCGTCTGGGGACTGACCGCCCCATACTGTTTAATAGTGTCCTCGTTAACTCCCAAGTCCGATATCTTCGCTTCGTTACTGTACACGATATATCCTCGCAAGAAGTACTCTGAACTGCCTGGGATATTAGTTATCCGATGTCCTACCAGGCCACCAGTGCAGGACTCTGCCACCGCTAGCGTCCTTCCCTGAGAGCGCAAGCATTCACCGATTACCTCTTCTAGGGATTGACCACTGGTGCTGTAGAGGTATTCCGCTGTGCGGCTGGCGATCTCACGAGCTACAGGCTCGATGAGTGCCTCTGCTTCGTCTTCGAAGGAGGCTCTAGCTGTAAGGCGGATGCGGACCGCACCCTGTGATGCGTACGGAGCGACAGTTGGATTGCTCTGCGAAGCAATAATATCTTTAACCAGCTCTTCTAAGGCCGATTCCCCAATCCCAGTAAAACTCAGATTACGGGTAACAATAACCTCCCTGTCGTACTTCTCCTGCAAATACGGCAGCAAGCTCCCTTCAAACATGGCTTCCATTTCCACTGGGACACCGGGCAGGGCAGCGATTGCTCTACCGTTGTGTTCCAAAATGAAGCCCGGGGCAGTGCCGCGCGTATTAGGCATGATATGTGCACCTTGAGGCAGATAGGCCTGTTTGCGGTTGTTACTGGGCATCTGTCCTTCTCCATAACGGTGCCTGAAGTACGCTTCGATAGTGCTCAATGCCTTCTCGTCGAGGACGAGTGGCCGGTTAGTGACTGCGGCCACCGCTGCTCGGGTCAGATCGTCATCAGTGGGCCCTAAGCCACCGCTGATGATCACTATGTCTGAACGCGACAACGCCCGCGACAGGGTTTCAACGATGCGGAGCCAATTGTCACCTACCGTTGATTTGTAATATAAGTTGATGCCGCACTCTGATAACCGCTGGGCAAGAAACTGCGCGTTGGTATCAACGATCTCACCTAGAAGCAGTTCTGTGCCGATGATAACCAATTCTGCCTGCATGTCTCACTCACCACTTCTTAATCTCACGAACCGCATCCCAATCGAGGCGCTGCACAATTCCTTCTAGGAGCTTGACTAGATTATCGTAGTCGTCCAGATGCATGTAACCGGTGTGGGTGTGGATATATCGGACCGGCACGCCCAGTGTCAGGCTGGGGACACCAGCCCCGAAGAGGTGCATTTCACCAGCATCTGTTCCACCGCCCAAGAGCGCTGCGAACTGGAGTGGGATATTGAGCTCTTCTGCCACTTCGATTACAAACCGCCGCAGGCCAAAATGAGCGATCGCGCTGCCGTCAGCTACGTACATGACCGGCCCAGCCCCGAGCTTGAGGGGGCTTTCTTCGGGAGTTACACCAGGAACATCACCGGCGATGCCCACGTCGAGAGCAATCCCGATATCTGGCTGCACAACATGTGTAGAGGTACGGGCACCGCGCAGGCCCACTTCTTCTTGGACTGTGGCAACAGCGTACAGGGTGTTAGGATGAGTTTGGTTCTCCAAACGATCCAGCAGTTCTATCAAGGCTGCACAGCCAGCCCGATCATCCCAAGCCTTGCCCGCTACCACCCGGCCATTACCCATTACCTCGAATTGACTTACAGGAAAAATCGGGTCCCCGGGACGGATATGAAGCTCTTCGATCACCTGCTGTTTGCTTGACGCGCCTACGTCAATAAACATTGTGTCTTTCTTGACCACTTTATTCTTGTCTTCGTCCTTTAATATGTGTGGCGGCTTGGAACCAATCACGCCGCTGACCAATCCCTCGCTGGTGCGTATCTGTACTCGCTGTCCCAGGAGGACTTGGTCCCACCATCCACCAAGGGGGATGAACTTAATAAAACCGTCATCGGTGATTACGTGCACCATAAAACCGATCTCGTCCATATGGGCCGGAATCATTATCTTCGGTCCATCACTTTGCCCGGCTTTTCGGCAGACTAAGCTGCCCAAGTTGTCTGTCTCAATCTCGCATTTACTGCCTACATAACCTTTGATCAGCTCCCGGACCTCTGACTCAAAGCCCGGAATCCCATTGACCTCAGAAATATTTTTCAGAAGATTCAGCCTATCCATCTTTAACCCCTTCCCAAAATATGGTATAATAATACTGCGCCCAAGGGAGGTTGAGGAGGTTTTTTCTTGAGAAGATATCAATCAACCTCAGCCGTTGCTCTGCTTTGCCTGGTTGCAATCCTCTTGACTGGCTGTGTCATGCCTATAGGACTTGGTTCCCCTCCGCATGCACATGGCCCATTGGCAATCATGGGCACTCTAGCATCTGAACCGCACAGCCCAGTCACCCAAGCTCACATTGTTATGTCCAGAGGCAAACATCTCTTTGAGTGGAATGTACCTGTCGAGGGGCTGAGCTTCAAGGCAGACATCGAACTACCCGTTGGTACCTGGGAGCTCTCCATCCTGCTTCTGGACGCCCAAGGAAATGTGCTTTTTCAAAACGAGCCACAGCCGGTAGAAGTGTCCCCGCACGAGTCCCAAGTTGTCAATGTAGTTCTGCGCCCTGGCGATGGTAGAGTCAACCTCACCATCGATTTGAGGGGCTCTCTCCTTCTTCCCCACGCCCGCAGGGCCCGAGTCTATTTCAACGACGAGCGCACCGAATTAGTTTGGGAAGAAGAGAAAGAGACCATCAACCACGTGTTCACGCTTCCTCCAGGCACACATGATTTCTCGGTCGAGCTCTATACCGAATCGTTCCGGGCGAGTGATCGGTTGGTTCCCGGAGTGTGGCAATCAGTAGAGGTTAAACCAGGAGAAGAACTAGTCATCAACTGGGAACCCTTACTGCAGGAGTTGACAGTCGAGGCGGTCATTGGCCTAATCCTAGACCCACCCCAGAACCTCACCGCTGAAGTGGACAACAATCAAGTAAAGCTGGCTTGGGACGCTCATCACAGTCCATATGTTACAGGATATTTCGTCTACTGTTGGGCTGATCCCTTTGAACGCCCGGAAATTCTTACTCCAACACCGACAGCTGTACCCGAGTTTCTTCATACACTAGATGATCAAGAAGAACCATCCCATGGCACCCTGACCTACAGTGTAGCAGCACTCAGCAGCAGCGGTGTTGTAGGATACCGTTCGAGCGAACTCGCCGTCACAATTTCAAAATAAAAAAGTGAAGCCAGGTGTTACCTGTGCTTCACCGCATCCTCCAGAGCGCCACTACAACGCCTAATAATGCTCCAACCAAAACCTCAAAGGGAGTATGTCCTAATAACTCGCGCAAGCGCTCAGGATGGAGCTCGCGTCGGTTAAGGTCCTCAAGAATGGCATTGAGGACCTTTGCTTGTTTGCCAGCGGCCCGCCTCACGCCTGAGGCATCATACATTACCACCATAGCAAAAGCAAAAGACAACGCAAACATGATCGAATCAAAACCTACCGACATCCCAATCGCTGTGGCAAGTGATGTGACAAAAGCACTGTGAGAACTGGGCATACCTCCTGGTTCAACGAGACGCTTAAAGTTCCATTCCCGGACAGAAAGTGCCCAAGTAATGAGTTTCAGCCCTTGAGCAATAGCCCAAGCGATCACACATGTAATTAAAACCTTATTTGCTTGCAGCTGCTGCAGAAGTGATGCATCAGTAATCGCTAAACAACACCTTTCATAGATATCATTTCCAGGAATAGAATTAGGCGAGGGGAATCGCCATGACAGAATTACTGCCTCTTCTAATTATATTCCTAATTGGTGTGTTTACCAAGAACAATTTACTCGCAGCGGCCTCTGCTATTGTAATGGTCGTAGGCCTGCTTAAGCTCGACCGTCTGCTTCCGCTTCTCGAAAGGCGAGGGGTCGAAGTGGGGCTGCTCTTCTTGACCATGTCCATCCTTACTCCATTTGCTTCAGGAAAAGTCACCCTACAGTCACTGATAAGAGCCTTAGTCAACCCCGTCGGGCTGTTGGCTGTCGCTGGAGGCATCATTGGTTCGTATCTAAACAGTCAAGGGCTGGATATGGTCACAATCAGGCCCGATGTTATTCCTGGAATACTGCTCGGTGTGATGCTTGGTGTGTCATTCTTTGGCGGCATTCCCGTCGGGCCGATCATGGCGGCTGGAGTCACTGCCGTTTTGGTCAGTCTGCTTAGATGGCCTTAAGAAGCAAGTGTTACCAGGAAGTTCCGAAGCTGATCCCCTGAGATGCTGTCATACTGTAGAAGATGTTCAGCCGCGGCCTCAAGTTCCTTTTGATGCTGCAGAAGGTAAGTGCGTACGATCTCTTCTTGCTGACGAATGATATCTGTTACCGCTTTGTGAAGCAGTTCGTGCGGCAGATCCGCACTCACAATGCCCAAAGGCGAAAGCCCGGCGTAAACCATCTGCTTTGCAATCTCGGTAGCCTGCTTAATGTCTCCAATCGCTCCTGTCGACCTCTGTCCGAAGAACAGCTCCTCGCTAAGAGCCCCAGCAGTACAGACGTTGATTTCGCCCAATAGCTCATCCCGCGTTCTCAAATACTGGTCATCACTAGGACTCTGACGGATATATCCGAGAGCGCTGCCCCGCGAGTTAATCGTAATGGATGCTACAGCTCCAGGACGATTCCACTCGGCAACCAGTGCATGGCCAGCTTCATGATAAGCTATCCTTTTGCGCTCCTCCATTGTCGGCCTGCGGTCAAGTTTTTCGCCCAACATCACCTTCTCAATGGCTTCGCGAATGTCATGTCCAGTGATTTCTGGGCTCCGGCGCCGAAGTGCCTGAATGGCAGCTTCATTGAGTACATTTTCCAGATGTGCACCGGAAAATCCATATGTCTCCCGCGCAACTTGTTCCAAATCAACATCGTCGGCAAGAGGCTTGTCCTTCGCATGGATTTCCAGAATCCGCAGCCGCCCTTCCTTATCAGGTAGATCAACACGCACAATACGATCAAAACGCCCAGGCCGCAGAAGTGCTGGATCGAGGATGTCAGCGCGGTTTGTGGCTGCAACCACCAGGGTTTGGACCCTCTGCGCTGTATCAATCCCATCGAGCTGAGTAAGGAGTTCATTCAGCGTCTGATCATATTCCATATGGCCTTGATGACTGCCCCGTTTGGCACCTAAGACATCAATCTCATCGATGAAAACAACACAGCTGCTCTTCCCCCGCTGTTCAGCCAGCGTTCCTGCCTTCTTGAACAACTGACGTACACGCTGTGCTCCTACTCCAGCATACATTTCTACGAACTGTGAGCCAGAAGCAGATAGAAACACCGAGTCGGTGTAGTTCGCCGCTGCTTTGGCCATCAGTGTCTTACCGGTCCCTGGAGGGCCTACCAGCAAGATCCCCCTTAACGGTCTGATACCAAGTTTCTTGCTTAAGCTGCTCTCCTTCATAAACGAAAGCGCCTCAACAAGTTCGCGCTTTGCGACCTCTTGCCCGCCGATATCTTCGAAGGTGATCTGCGGAAGATCGCCCCCTGTCTGCGGTGCAGCACCAATGGTTTCGAAACGTCTCCCCATAGGTGAGCGCCCGTCCAGGATCATTTTCAGGACAAATATGATTGCTGCACCAAACAAAACTGGGCTTACATCAACACCAAAACGCAGGAGCAAGACAAAGACTGCAGCTCCAATCCCTGCAAGAAGCTCCCATCGGTATTTCTTCATGACTTCACCTCCGAAACGTCGACAGTGTTGACACCAGCCGATTCACCCCGGCTGATGACGCGGCTGAGTTGTCCTGCGCCGTCCTTCAGCTGTACGTAGATGTAACTGCGGTCTAAGGATAGTACCATCTCTTGCCCAAACTCATCTGCGATTTGGCTGAGCTGGGTCTCCATTTCGCGGAAGTTGCCCTGAATCACTGCTTCCTCTAGCACGAACATCATCTTCTGGAACGCTCGGAGCGATGTAGGGCTTGGGTCATCGAGCAGCTCGAGAGCAAACTCCTTGCCATACGAGTATAAGACATGCTGTACAGCTGCCATTGTTTCGGCCAGATCGGCGTCGTCATCAAGGAAAACGCTCACTACTGTTTTCTGCTTACGCCGGGAGAGGGTGGCTTCTTGGACCCCATCCACTCCAGCGACCTGTGCCATCATTGGCTCAAGCACTTGTTTTTGATGGAGGAAATACTGACCCAGGAGGCCCAGCACTAATACTACAGCAAAGATAATTAAGACTACGTGGACTTTGAGACGTCTAAATTCCACTGCCGCCCTCCCTTTCTATAACTTATGTTTGTCACTATAACAACAAAAATCGATGCCGGCAGGAAACTCGCCAGCATCGACATTATAACATATTATTTCATCGAATCTTTTAAAACATCCTGGGCTTGGAGGAAATAAGCGACACCAGAGATAACGGTTACTACTACTGTAATCCACAGGAACTGGTTCGCCCAGGGAAGCTGCAGAAGCAGAGCCAGAACCGCGATGATCTGGCATACTGTCTTAGCTTTTCCCCATTTGGATGCACTGATGATTTCGCCTTCTGAGGCTGCAATCATTCTTAAGCCCGAAACCGCAAATTCACGGCCGATAATCAACAGAGCTGCCCATGCACTAATCTGATGAAGTTGCACTAAACAGAGCAGAGCCGCGGTAATCAGCAGCTTGTCGGCGATTGGATCCATCAGCTTGCCAAACTTCGTGACCTCCTGCCGACTGCGGGCTAAGTATCCATCTAAGCCATCGGTAATTGACGCTATGGCAAAAACAACTGCCGCTATATAAGACCCTCCTGGCACGTCAAGGAGTACCGCGAACGTAAAGACGGGCACCAAGAACAAGCGAAAAAGGGTAAGCCGATTAGCGATGTTCACGCCCTAACACCTCCCCCACTAAGTCATACGCATGCGCCTCTAGAATTCGAACCTTAACAATCTCACCTGTCTGGGGTGGATCTGCTGGCATACCCATGTAGACAACACCATCCACTTCAGGCGCTTGACCTTGGTGACGCCCCACCAGAACTAAGTCCGATTCGTCGGAAAGGCCATCTATCATAACATCAATCTCCTGCCCCACAAGCTGCTCGTTCAGCTCCAGGCTGATGCGCTGCTGGACAGCCATAGCTTCTCTAAAGCGCATTTCTTTCACATCGTCAGGCACTTGATCCTCAAGCAGAGCAGCACGTGACCCTTCCTCCGGAGAATACTGGAAGATGCCTACATGATTTAGTTTTGCCTCTTCTAAGAAGTTCAAGAGGCTGACAAAATCCTCTTCCGACTCGCCTGGAAAACCAACAATGAATGAGCTGCGGATAAACACTCCTGGGATTTGATCCCGGATTTTTCTGATCAGCTCCAAGGTTGACTTATAGTCACCGGGGCGGCCCATCCTTCTCAGTACAGACCGAGAGACATGCTGGAGAGGAAGGTCGACATACTTCACCATATTGTCATGATCCCGCATGAGCCTAAGGATGTCTTCACCAAGTGAGGTGGGATAGGTGTAAAGAATCCGAACCCAATCAAAACCAATAGGTAGAATCTCCTGAACAAGGTCTGCCAAGCCGACACCCTTCAGGTCACGCCCATAACCGGTCGTGTCCTGCGCAACTAACGCAAGCTCCTTCACGCCCGACGCATACAGCGACTCGGCCTCACCAACAATGGACTCCACGCTCCGGCTGCGGAACCTACCCCTAATCTGCGGAATGACACAGAAAGCACACTGATGGCTGCACCCTTCTGCTATCTTCAAGTAAGCAAAGTGGCTCGGTGTTGCCAAAATGCGTGGGGCAGTTTGATTGTAATCGTACAGTTCCTCTCCTCTAAGAAGGAGGCGCTTTCCTTCTTGGATTCCCTTCAGTAACGTACCGACTTTATCGAGGTCATTGGTTCCCAAAAAACCATCAACCTCAGGGAGCTCTTCAAACAGTTCCTCAGGATAGCGCTGCACCATACAACCGGCAACTATCAGGCCGCGGCAGCTTCCCTGGTGTTTCAACTCAGCCATTTCTAAGATTGTCTCAATTGACTCTTCTTTCGCAGGCCCAATGAACCCACAAGTATTGACTATGATATAGTCCGCGTCTCGCGCATCAGCTACGATTTCGCAGCCCTCTTCTCGAAGGTGTCCGAGAATGATCTCACTATCAACTAAGTTTTTTGCACATCCCAATGATACTATACCGACTTTTACTGCCATACTAAAACGTTCCCTTTCTCGTTTGATCCATACTTCATTCGGTTAACATAAGCATATTCCTGCCAGACATGACGTGTCCCGGAAAATCCCTCCGCAAAAGACAATTCCAAGAAGGAAAAGGCTGCCTAGGTGTGGAACATATCTATGTCCTCGGTGCCCTATTTGTGGTCGGGCGCACGTAGAAAGCGAGGGTGTTGGATTTGGCTAAGCAGACTGTCTGGAAATACTTGTCTCTTATCACACAGATCGGGATGACAATCGTTGTTGCGGTAGCCATCGGCACCCTGATTGGCCTATACTTAGATAAAGTCTTAGGGACCAAGATCATCTTCACCCTGATTTTCATTTTCATAGGCGCAGCATCAGGTATATGGTCATCGTATCAGCAAATCACCAGAATTTCCATTGATGAGTTAGATAAATGACAGATTATTTGCATGAGCAGTCGGTTTTACACTATTCTATAATCACCGTGATTATCGGCATCATCGCCCTATCTTTTCTGAAGCTGGCTTCGGGCTTGAGTTTTCTGCTCGGAGGAGCAATTGGGATACTGGCATTTCGCCTCATCTGCTTAGAGGCAGATAAGATTCTGAAGTCTGCCCCAGGAGCTGCTCAGAAGATAGCCCGGCGGGGATACCTCAAAAGGTTGCTTCTCTATGCCGCTGCCTTGACCATCAGCATCCGCAGCGACTCGCTTGTCTTTGGTTGGGCATTTATTGGTTTGCTGATACCGAAGGTTATAATATATGTTCTACTGATTGTAAGGAGGCTAAGCCGTGGAAACTAATATAGTCTTCCATATACTCGGAATGCCCGTCTCAGACAATGTGCTCTGGACATGGATTATTATGGCCGTCCTCATTGTCGGAAGCTGGATTTTTACCCGCAACCTCAAGCGGATACCCACTGGGTTTCAGCACGTCATCGAGCTGGCAGTCGACGGCATCGAGGGATTGGTTGTACGTGATATCGGCGATAAAGGGAAAGCATTCGTTCCCTTTATCCTGACACTCGGCCTTTTCATACTGTTCGCCAACTTCGCAGGTATGCTGCCCATGGGGGTTTCCCCTACGGCTAGTCTCAGCACCACCGCTGCTCTGGCTGTGCTTGTGTTCCTGGTTTCTCATGGAGCAGAGATCAAGGAAAAGGGTCTTAAGGCGTACTTAAAGGGTTATGTTGACCCCTTCTTTATATTGCTGCCGCTTAACATCATTGGTGAGATCTCCAAGGTGCTTTCCCACGCTTTCCGCCTTTATGGCAACCTTTTTGGCGGGGGGATCATTCTTGGAATCATATATATGTTTATCCCCTATGTGGTCCCAGGCGTGCTCAACGTTTGGTTCGGCTTTTTCCAGGGGATAATCCAAACAGCAGTTTTTGTAATGCTGGCTATTGTTTACATCCAAGTTCGCTTGTAACAGCTGCTGCTGCAGCTCATTGGAGAAAGGAGGGAATGAAGTGTTAGAAGCTGCAATTGCAATCGCTGCGATTGCCATCGGAGCAGGACTTGCAGTAAGTATCGGCGCCATCGGCCCTGCCGTTGGTGAAGGTTACGTTGCCGGTAAGGCCGTAGAAGCTATTGCCCGTCAACCTGAAGCCGAAAACTCCATTCGGACTACCATGATTCTTGGGCAGGCCATCACCGAATCAACCGGTATCTATTCGCTGGCTATTGCCCTGTTGCTGATTTTTTCTTTTGGAATGCCTTTAGTTGGGCGCTTATTGGAACTACTCGGCTAAATGAATAATTGGGTGCAGGAAAGCTGCACCCAATTATTTGAATCAGATTGCAGAGGGTGAGACTGTTGTTCAATGCCACGGAGTTTCTCCAGCAGACAGTAAATTTCCTTATACTGATGTTTATCTTGCACCGCATACTATATAAACCCGTCCGAAAGTTCCTAGATGAACGGACAGCCCAAATAGAGAGTCAGATTAGATCTGCTGAAGAACAGAAAGCAGCCGCAGATAAAATGCGTCAAGAACTGGAGCTACAGCTGGCTGAACAAAGCCGCCAAGCCAAAGAGTACATTGACGAAGCAATCAGGCGGGGCGAAGCTCTGCAGGAAGAGATTATCGCCAAGGCTAAACAGGAAGCGGAAGAAATCAGGCAGAAAGCCATTCTCGATATTAGCCTAGAAAAAGAAAAAGCTTGGGCAGAGCTTAAGGAAGGTGTTGTCCAGCTTTCGTTTGAGCTCACCGAAAAAGTATTGCGCAGTTCTCTGGATCAAGCTGCACACCAACGCCTGATTCAAGATGCGTTGGAGAAGTTAGACGACGCTCAACTAGGTGAACCGGTATGAGCAAGGTGATTGCGAAGCGGTACGCCCAGGCACTGTTTGAGGTTGTTGAAGAGAACCAGCTAGAGAGAGTAGCCGACGAGCTTCTCGCGCTCAGTCAAGCCCTGCAGGATAAGGACGTCGCTCGTGTTTTAGCCGATCCGCGTACGCCCCTGAGTGTAAAGGAGAAGCTGGTGTTAAGTATCCAGCCCTCCCCACCTGTTGAGGCTTTGCTGCGTGTGATGTTGAGTAAACGGCGCCTTGATATCTTAGCCGAGACAGCAGATGCTTTCCGCGAACTGACCTACCAAGCTCAGGGTAAGACCGTTGCTGAAGTGATCAGCGCTGTCCCCCTAGATCCTGGTACTATCGAGGCAATCCGAGAAAAGCTGGTTAAGGCCAGCGGTAAAACCGTAGAAGTCAAGACACGACTCGACGAAAAACTTTGGGGCGGTTTTGTTGTCCGCATAGACGGTAAGATCATCGACGGCAGCCTCGCCGGTTCGCTAAAGAGATTCAAGCAGCAGATGCTCAGTTAAGCAAATAGAAGCCCGGTATTTGCTGATGCAAATATCCGGGCTCTTTTTTTGCTTACCTACTTCACTCTACGACCCTATCGTTCGATCCAGATGAAGTTCCAAGCACTGGCCAGCGATCCAGAAATTGCATCTGGTAAGCCATTCTTAAGATGATCACCTACTGCAAGACTGCGCTCATTGGTTACGGTGTACAGCAGTGGAACTTGCTCGGCAACGATATCCTGGAATTCATAGTACAGTTCACGCCGCACTTCTGGGTTCATAGCACGCTGAGCGGCGTACCAGATCTCGTCGATCCTTGCTTCCCATTCGGTATAGGGCTCTTCTTGCAGCGGATTCCACATGTGTAGGTTACCACTAGAGAGCCACGTGTTCGAACCACCGTTGGGGTCAAAGGTTCCTGTCAGCCCGATTAGGATCGCATCCCACTCAAAGTTCGAAGTCAGCTTATCAACCAAGACGTTGAAGTCAATCATATTGAAGTTGAGCGTGATACCAAGAGCCGCCAGGTCTTCTTGGAAAAGCTCACCCACGATCTGCGAAAGAGTTGAACCTGCACCAGTAAGGAGGTCGAACTCAATGATGTTGCCCTGTGTGTCACGGCGCCTTCCGTCAGCTCCTAGGCGATACCCCGCTTCGTCGAGTAGGGCTGCCGCTTTCTCCAGATCATACGGATAGGTTTTCAGATCTTTTTTCAGGAAGAACTCATTCCGCATGTTGATCGGGCCGTCGAGGATATACCCTTGTCCGTTCATTGCCATATCTAGAATGGTCTCTTTATCAAGTGCATGGGCTAGCGCTTGACGGAACTTCACATCACTAAACCACGATAACTTCGGCTCAGGGACAGCATTCGGATTCTGATTGAACACAATGAACCTGGTTCCAGAGTCAGGCCCGGCAGAAATAATGGACCAGCGGCTGGATACTTCCCGATCAAGAAACTCAGGGAAGTGAGTCGAGGGAATCTCAATGTAGTCGAACTCCCCACTGAAAAATGCCAAGACTGATGTGTCAGTATTCTGGTAGTACCGGAACACAACCTGGTCCAAATATGGCAGACGATTCCCCGCTGAGTCAAACTCATAGTAATTCGGGTTCCGCTCTAAGATAAGCTCCTGGTCTACACGGTAAGAAGCAATCCGCCATGCTCCCGTACCAACCACCTCACGGGGATCTGTGGCCAGGCCCCACATCTCTTGGTAACGCCCTGCTTCGAACGCATCACCCAGAATATGGTAAGGTACAATGTTAGCGCCAATGCTGTACATAATCGGAGCATGCGGCCGTGGTAGTGTGAACTTGACCGTGTACCTATCGATTTTCTCTACCTTCATCGGTTGACCGTCAATCAGCAAACCAGAACGAGCGTTAGAGCCCACATTTGCGTCATAGATGACATCAAAGGTGAACACTACGTCATCCGCTGTAAACTCGGTTCCGTCATGCCATTGTACACCACGGCGCAGGTGGAAGATGATTTCTGTTTCGTCGTCACTGATCTCCCAGCTCCGAGCCAACTGCGGCTGGGGCTGTCCGGTCTCCCGATCAAGTGTAACCAAGCCTTCAAAGACATGACCGAGAACGTCACTGCTCGATGTTTCCGCAGCGCGATGAGGGTTAAAGGTCTTCGGGCCAGCTGTGCCTCCAGAAACAGTCATGCTGCCCCCGTACTGCCCAATGGTTCCCCCGTATCCTTCGATGTCGACAATCAACGGATCAACTAAATCAGCAGCGGCAACCAAGCCTGTGCTGATGATTAAGACTGCAGCAAGAATGAATGCAAACAATGATTTTTTCATGTCTATCTCCTTTCTATGATTGCGGTACGCCGAACTAGTGACGCCTTCGCCTCACCCCCTTCCCAGCTAGACCCGTGTCCGCGGATCTAGGGCGTCGCGCAGGCCATCACCGAAGAAACTGTAGCAGAGTACAGTGATGAAAATCATGAATCCAGGGACCAACAGCCACGGATAGCGGGTCAAGGATGACAGGTTCAATGCTTCTGAAAGCATGTTACCCCAGCTCGCTAAGGGGTGCTGGATCCCCACACCAATAAAGCTCAAACCTGATTCTGATAAGATGAAACTCGGTATAGACAAGGTAGCGTTGACAATCACATAACTCATAGTATTAGGCAGAATGTGACGCACGATGATCCGAAACTGCGAACAACCAATTGCTTGGGCTGCCGTGACAAACTCGCTCTGACGAATCGAGAGCACCATTCCTCGGATTACCCTTGCCAGCCCAGCCCAACCAATAAAGGCGAGAATTACCGTGATCATCAAAAACCGCAGGTCAGATGGCATCCCAATCGGCAGTACTGCACTCAGGGCGAGGAGCAGATAGAATGATGGAATCGAAATAATGACCTCTGAGATCCGCATCATGACGTTATCGACAGTTCCCCCGAAGTACCCCGCTACTCCTCCGTAGACAAGTCCAATGGAGAGACTGATGGTGAGTCCGATAATTCCAATAAACAATGAGCGTCTGCCGCCGAAGGCCAATCTTGAAAAGATGTCGCGGCCATAGCGGTCAGCACCGAGAAGAAAGATCTTCGCTCCCGAGTCTACCCCGAAAAGGTGGAGATCGGTTTCAAACAGGCCTAGCACTGAGTACTTCTCCCCGCGCACAAAAAACTGAATGGGATACGCCTTAGAAGTATCAGGTTCATATCTGTTTCGCACCGCATCTACGCGCCGATAGTTGTAGATATATGGCCTTGTCAGCTTGCCCTCAGGAGTAAAGAAATGAACTTTGGTTGGCGGGTGGTAAGTCCGCCGCCGGTCACTCGTGGTCTCACCATAGGGAACCAGGAAGTTAGCGAAGATCGAGAAAAGATGTAGAACTATCAAGATCCACATTCCGGCAATTGCCATCTTGTTCTTCTTCAATTTCATCCACGCCATACGCCAGAGAGAACGAACCGCCGGCTGCTCCAAATGATCTAAACTCTGCTTTGTATCCTGCATGGTTATTCCCCCTCCCTATTCAAACCGAATGCGCGGATCACTGACTGCCAGCAGCACATCGGCAACCAGATTGCCCACTATCAGCATAACTCCGCCTATAACCAGGTTTCCCATTACCAAGTAGTAATCAAGCCCCCGCACAGCAGTCAGCATCAGGCTTCCAATTCCGGGCCAGTTCATCACGATCTCCGTAAGAGCTGCGCCACTCAGAATCGATCCCAGTTGAAAACCAAACAGCGTGATCAAAGGGTTGACGGCATTGCGCACAGCGTGTTTGTAAATCACAACTCGCTCCTTGAGCCCCTTTGCACGGGCGGTGGTGATAAAGTCTTGCCGCAATACTTCCAGAACATTAGAACGCATGTATCGCATCAAGCTGGCCATGATTCCTGTACTGAGAACGAGCACCGGAATGGCCATGTGCTTGGCCACATCGGCAACCTTCTGAGCCGTTGTGAAAGACTCAAACCCAACACTCGTCATTCCGCCAATTGGCAGACCCCAACCCATATTTGTCACCACGTATAGCAAGAGCAGGCCGAGGAACCAATTGGGAATTGATACGCCCACGAAAGTAAAAAATGTGAGCACCCGGTCGCTCCACGAATACTGCTTTACAGCCGAATGGATCCCAATGGGCAGCGCGATCAACCAAGCAATCACGGTAGAGATTCCGGAGAGCAGCAGTGTATTAGGGATACGCTGCCCAATCACCCAACTAACCGGCGCGTGCCATAAAAAAGAATGGCCCATGTCAAAGCGCAGCAGTTGACTGAGCCATTTCAGGTACTGCATGTAAGCAGGCTTATCCAACCAAAAACGCGCCCGCATTGCCTCAAGAACTTCAGCCGAAATATCTGGATTCATCTGCATTGCGGTCAAAAAATCCCCGGGTGCGAGCTGCATGATTAAGAAACTCAAAGAAGAAATTCCCAAGAGCATGGGAATCATATAAAAAAAGCGCCGCACAATATAGCGAAACATCTACAATTACCTCCTACGACTTGTGCTCCATCCTCTAGTCGATTCCCAACAATATTCGAGGTTTTTCGACAATGTCCTGCTCAAGTTGGGGACTTTGTTCCGTTATGGGCCGCGCCAATTTATAACTTTAGCCTGTTTGGGCACACTTTGTTAGAGGTGGTGTGCGGTGGAATCCCTCTTCCCCATTACTGTTCCCCTACTTATGGGAAATCACAGAGCGCTGCAGGACCCTGGACCAGAGTTCACAGACCCACTTCCGCTGGGTAAGTTTAGTGTGCAGTTCTCCCGTCATGCACTCCGGCATCTTGTGCAAGAAATCCGCCAACGGCGATTTGATGATTGGCAGTGGTTCCTGCTTGCCCTGCAAGCTGACGAAATTCATCTCGCTCAACGACGCCCGAGTCAGCTGCTGGCCCTGGATCACTTAGCCGAACGCTGGAAACAGGTCGGAGTAATTCCTTACCCTCACCAGATTAAGACGGCGGAACGAGTGATAAATGAAATGCGAGGACAAGCCATTCTTGCCGATGAAGTGGGTTTGGGAAAGACGATCGAAGCAGGCCTTATTCTCAAAGAGTATATGCTCCGGGGTTTGGTACGCAAGGCACTCATTCTCACGCCTGCGAGCCTCCTCTGGCAGTGGTATACCGAGCTCTACGAGAAATTCGACATAGCGGCTGGCATTCAGCGCTCTAAATGGGACTGGGAATACTCCGACGTGCTGATTGCCTCGCTCGACACCGCCAAACGGGATGAGCATGCACAGATCATCGGCAATATCCAGTACGACATGGTGATCATCGATGAAGCACACAAGTTGAAAAACAGCTCGACTGCCGCGTTTAAGCTGGTTGACTCGCTCCAGAAGAAGTTCTGTCTGATGCTGACTGCTACACCAGTTCAAAATGACCTCAAGGAACTCTATAACCTCATCAGTCTGCTGAAACCCGGCCAGTTAGGCAGCTATCGCTCGTTTAGATCGAAATTCGTCAAAGATAAGCGCACACCGAAAAACCCTGAAGAACTGCGGAAGCTCCTTTCGCAGGTACTGATCCGCAATAAGCGCGGTGCAGGTACTGTACAGTTCACCAAGAGAATCGTTCATCCAGTCGTAGTAAAGCTTTCTCCACCCGAACAGGAGCTGTATGATGGAATCTCGGCATTCGTTAAGGACGTGGGGCGCAGTGCTTCATCTCTTAGTTCGGTGATACTGCCCCTAATTACCTTACAGCGTGAGGTCTGCTCGAGCTTCTTCGCAGCTGGCGTGACTATCCAGAAGATGCTAGAGCGAAACATGGCCCAACCAAGCCCGGCTCTCTTAGCACTTCTAGAAAAAGCTGCGTACATTCGCCAGAACAGTAAGTGTGACGTCCTCGAACAGCTGCTGCCCAGTCTACAGGGTGAGAAGGTTATCATTTTTACCGAGTATCGCGCAACACAGGATTACATCCGCTACCGCCTAGAAAGAGCCGGCTACACAACGGTTGGATTTGATGGCCGGTTGTCCCGAGGGAAGAAAGAATGGATTAAACAACAGTTCTTCCGGGATGCGCAAATCATGGTTAGTACCGAGTCAGGCGGAGAGGGGCTTAACTTCCAGTTCTGTCACATTATCGTGAACTTCGATCTGCCTTGGAACCCTATGCGCCTCGAACAGCGCATAGGCCGGGTACACCGTTTGGGTCAAACCGAAGACGTGCATATCTATAACTTGGTCACCGAGAACACCATTGAAGAACATATCATGTATCTGCTGCACAAGAAGATAAACATGTTCGAAGAGATCATCGGTGAACTTGATGCGATCTTGCTCCATCTCAACCTGGAAAAGAGTTTCGAGAGCGAGATAATGAAGATCTTCCTCCAATACGACGAAAAGGACATGATCAAGACACAGCTGGATGAACTCGGAGACAAGATTCTTAAGGGAAAACAACAGATCCGAGAATCCCGCATCGACCTGCTCTAAAGTCATTAGGAGGGATAGCTTGACGGTAGAAAACGCCATCCCACAGCTTGTTTTCAAGTTCTTCCAACTGCTGGGCAAGAAGCCCGTTGAGATTCGCAAGGGTATCTGGCAGGTTCACCTCGATGAGGCACTAGCCAAAGAACTTGATGGTTGGCGCGCGAAAGAAAGGCTCTTCCAGTTCACTTTTGATCGCAAACTAGCTGATACCTATGGTGCGGAGTTCATCAGCCCAGGCAGCTATCGCCTCGATACCATTCTACAGGCTATTCGCAAACAGGCAGCACTCTCCCGGGCACACCTGCCCCATGAGCTCTTTCACGAACCAAGCATCCGACGCAGTGTCGAAGATCGTTTACTGCAGAAAGCCGCGGCAAGTGTGCGTTATTATGTCCTTAATCTAGACAATAGCTTTGCACCGTATCTGTGGCTGATCAGTCAAGTAAGTTACATTACCCATCAGCGCCGCGATGAGCTGGTGAGTCACTGCGTTAACTTGTGTACCGGACGCGTCATGGTTCCACCAATCTCAAATCATCTCTTTGTTGGGGGGGCTCCTGTTTCGGCCCGCATCAGACGGCGCCGTGTGACTTATAAGCAGGCGTACAAGAACCTATGTCAACATATTACATCTGAGCTAGAAGGACAGGATAATCATTGGGCTGAAGAAGCATGGGAGGCTCTCTACAGAGAAGAAGAAAAACTAGCGCAGTTTTTCGAGGGAAGTCCTGATGAAGAACTAGAAGCCAAGCGTAGAATATTGAGGGAAAACCATGCACCCCGCGTCTTGGTTAGACCAATCCGCGGGGCGCTCTTGTACGTTCCCAACTTTACCTATCGCTTAATGGAAGTGGGGCTGACAGAACGAGTTATGCAGATCACCTATGACCCGCTCACCCATGAAATCAGCGATTCTGTAGACGTTCAAGCAGCTCATATGCAGCCCGCCAAATCGGACCCGCTCCCATAACAAGTACAAGGTCGTTAGGTTCTACGACGTTTTCTAAGAAGGCTGCCACGTCCTGTTGACGGGGAATGAGGTGGACATTTGGTTTGCCCCTCTCCTGTATGCGTTCAGCCAGCACTGTCGAACTAATACCCGGAATAGCCTTTTCAGGTGGTGGGGCATAAATATCCGTTAGGACCACCTGGTCGGCCTGCTGAAAAGCCTCAGAAAACTCGTCCATCAGGTGCTTGGTACGGGAGTAACGGTGGGGCTGAAAAACCGCAATGATCCGTCTGTTCCAGCCTTCCCTCGCGGCACGGATTGTTGCCGCAATTTCAGTAGGGTGGTGGGCATAATCGTCTACGATTAAAACGCCTCCCGCCTCGCCAACTATCTGAAAGCGCCGGTTAGCGCCAGAGAACCGCTTAAGCCCCTTCTGGAGAGCATCAACTGACAGGCCGGCGTAGGTTCCAGCGGCAATGCATGCTAAAGCATTAGACACATTATGGCGGCCTGGCACATTCAGCCTAAACTCACCCACGAAGTCTCCCCGCTTATACACTCTAAAGGTGGAAGAGGTTTCAGCTAAGCTGGTAATCTCTCCCCGCCACACGGCATCTTCTGAGAAACCGAACGTTTCAGCAGCATAGTACCTGCTCAAATCACGCAGAACTGGACTGTCGATTCCAAGGATCCTAATTCCTCCAGGTTTACAGTTGTCCAAGAACTGGCGATAGCCCTCAACAAGCTCATCAAAAATACCGTTGTAATTCTCCAGATGGTCCGCTTCGATCGCTGTAACAATTGCCACTTCGGGGCGGTAACGTAGAAAACTCTTATCGCTCTCATCAGCTTCGGCAACCACAAACTCGCCTTGCCCATACTTTGCCCCTGGGCCAAAAGGCTCAAAATGAGCACCAATTAATACGGTTGGGTCCAAGCCGGCAAGTTCCATGCAAAGCGACAGCATCGATGTCACAGTCGTCTTCCCGTGGGCACCCGCTACTGCGACTCCTCTACGGGAGTTGATCAGCTTGGCCAACACTTCAGAGCGGTGCAGCACCGCTATCCCCTTTTGACATGCCGCGACAAACTCAGGGTTCTCCCTGGGAATAGCCGACGAGTAGACCACTTGTGTTGCACCGTTGACGTTGTCAGCCGAATGGTGGAAATACACGGTTGCCCCCAGTCTTTGAAGATAGGCCGTTGTCTCCGAGGCCTGCAGATCCGAGCCACTTACCGTGCAGCCCATTTCTAGAAAAATCTTTGCTAAAGGGCCCATTCCGGTGCCCCCGATGCCAATCAGATGTATATGCTGCTTCATGTATTATCACTCCTAAAACCACTGTGACATCCTGAAATCAATAAGGTAGACCTTCTGCGGGCCTACCTTATTATCCTACTGCAAGAGTGGAACTATTACTTCTGCAAGTAGTTCAGCACTGCGAACTGCTTCTTCGACGGTATTACCCCGCCAATCACCCACCAGCACCATTACACTGTTGGGATGCAGCTCCCCGCTGTAATCAGACTTGAACACGCGGACTCCGCGGCTTACTCCTGGATATTTTGCTTCCAAGGCATCGCTGATTTTCTGCGCAAAGGCCAAGTTTTGCTCTACAAGAGCATTATCCTTATCGCCTATTACAAAGAGAATCTTGGCAACTGGCTCTCCACCCACTTCAGCACGAGTGTAATTCTCCGGTTTGTCTTGGAGCCCGTCGCGATGGATATCTAAGACCATTTGGATCTCGCTGTGCTCCTGCAGAACAGATTGTATCAGACGATCAGAATTAATAAACGCATCACTATAGCGCGGCTTGTCATGAATCGTTGTATCATGGAGCGCCGTAACTCCCAAAGAACGAAGCTTATCAACTAAGGCCTTACCGACGGTGACTACATCACCTAGTTCAGAACCGCTGGTATGACTCTCCTTGGGATGATAGTTCTCCGATGTATGACTGTGCAGAACAAGCACCTTAGGCGTCGGATCAACAACTGGGCCTGCGGGAGGTTGGGTCTCTTCATCGGCCTTGCGCTGAGGCGGACCCAGGCCGTTATCTCCCGACTGCGGATAAAACCCCAAGAACCGTGCTCCCACTACAGCGACCACCACAAGCGTAACAAGAATAAACAGCAAGCCAGGGCCATTTCGCTCAGTTCTTCGCATTCTGGCCACGTCGATTCCCCCTTCCGACACAAATATATGCGGAAGGTAGTACAAATTATTCCCTATTTAGCTTTTCGAGGATCTGGGCCAGCTCTTCCCATGCCTTCCCAAATCGAGCAAAGTCGAGGTCGCTTAAAGCTTCTTGCGCTTCTTGGTAGATGGACCAGGCAGCAGCCGCAAGGCCCCTATCAGATCGGCCTTTCGTTTCTGCCGAGGTGTCCCTTCTCGTAGACTCATCTCGTGATACACTCATCCCCAGCAGCTGCTCCACTGCTGTTCCAAAATCCTGGGCCATGGCCAGACCTGACTGATCAGCCACAATCACCCGCTGCAGCTGTGGCATAGAGGTTTGCTCTGACTGAAGGTAGAGTGGCTCGACGTACAGGATGCTTGTTCCCAGGGGAAGCACGAGCAAATTACCCCTGATCACCTGGGAGCCGCCCTGATCCCACAAGGTGAGAAGCTGTGAGATATCGGGATCTTGATCGATACGCGCCTCTATCTGAGCGGGGCCTAAAGTAACCGAGTCCTTCGGGAACTTGAAGACCATGACCTCTCCGTAGTGCTCGCCATCACTGCGCGCAGCCAGCCAGGCCACCATATTGCTACGCCCTACCGGACTAAAAGGCACCATGAGTACAAACTCTTCCTGATCACTGTTGGGTAGGCGCATCACAACATAATATGGCGATACCGGCTGTTCACGGCCAGCATAGATCTCCCGGGGCAGCTCCCAGGCATCTTCCCGGTTGTAGAACGCCCTCGTATCAGTCATGTGGTATGTTCCGTAGATACGGCTTTGGATCAACAGCAGATCCTCCGGGTAACGCATATGTGCGGCGATCGCAGGCGCCATCTCAGAAGCAGGCTTGATCAGCCCAGGAAACATACGTCCATAGGTTTCCAGAAGTGGGTCCGGTTCGACTTGATAGAAGTGGATCGTCCCATGATATGCGTCGACCACTACCTTCACTGAATTCCGCACGTAATTACCCCAGCCCGAGACCGGTAGAGCGTACGGATAACGATAAGAGGTTGCATACGCATCGATCACCCAATAAATTCGACCGTCCACAACCACAGGATAGGGGTCGTTATCAAATTTGAGAAACGGAGCGATTCTCTCCGCCCGCTCAAGGATGTTGCGATAATACAGAATCCGGCTATCGCGTGTTATGTCCCGCGACAGCAGAATCCGGGATTCGCCAAACCGCAGTGCATAGACAAGGCGGTGGAACAAAGACTGCAGCGGCACCCCGCCTTCCCCTGCATAACGATAGAACGCACTACCGTCACCTACGGGGTAGTCAAATTCGTCAATCTTAGTATTAACAATAATATACTGGTTAGTCCGCTCACCAAAATAAACGCGGGGCTCCACAACCGAGAGATCTACTCTCGACTGAGGTGGAATATCAGAAATCCACAGCTGGGGAAGCCTCTGCCTTGTTACTTCATTTACCGGGCTCATAACCAATCCGTAACCATGAGTGTACTGCAGATGTTGGTTAATCCAGGTGCGGTTCTGAATGCGTTCTACGTCCATCTCTCGCACACTCAAGAGCACCTGTCGATAATCGCCGGCCACCACATACCGATCTACATCGGCATCATAAAAAGAATAATAAGGGCGCATTTCCTGAAGCTGACGGTATGTCGGTAGAATTGGCCTGGGATCCCACAGACGCACGTTTTCCAGCGTGATCTGGCCTTCTATGAGCCCTTGGGCATCAACCATGTCCCGATAGGCGTAGTCACTGTCGATGAAATCATCAATCCCAAAGGCCTGGCGCGTCATGCCGATGTGGTGTTCTAGGTACACCTTTTCTCTCTCGTATTCATTGGGTGAGACGACCCAGTTCTGCACTAAGGAAGGCAGCACGCCTCCAATCACTACCCCAACAATCAACCAGGCAGCCAGGGCGATGACAAGGGGACGCTGTTTTCCTCGGAGTATGAGCACCCAGATTCCGCCTATGATGAGCACACCGGTTACCGCCATCAGGCGGAAAGCCCACAGACGAACATTGATATCGGTAAACCCAGCACCATAGACCGCACCAGTTCGCGAGAAAAGCAACTCATAGCCGGCCATCCAGCGAACTGCCGATTGAACAGCAACCACAAGCGTGAGCAGAAGCCCGAGATGAATCTTATGGGAGCGCGTCCAAGAAAAGGCTGCCGTAATGGCATAGACGAGCCCTACTAAGAGTGCTGTGGTAAGGAACAGGCCTGAAAGCCACGATAAAGTAACCTTCAAGGCCGGCAGAGTGAAGACGTAGAAAGCGATATCTCTCTGGAACACAGGTTCCGCAGTTAAGAAAGGCACCTGTCGAAACAGCTGAGCGATCTCAAACCAATAAACCCCAGCACCGGAACCGAGCACTACTCCATAGATAATGCTGATAGTCCACAGGGCCACATCTATGTGGACCGCCTGAAGCCTTTTCAAACCGGGTATGCGCGCTAAAGCGCGGTCCAGTACTGGTTTGGCCCGCTTCAAGTTAAAAAAGAGAAATAAAGCCGCCAAGAGAAAAGCCGCTCCCATAGTACCTATCCGCCATCCGAGCCGGGCGATAAACACCGAAGCGTAGTCAACATGCTTAAACCACCAGTATTCTGTCAACAGTTGACTCGACATCCCCAGAACCACAGACGCGACTGCAGCCGCGGCAATCCCTATCAACAGTAGGCGGCGTATCAATTTAGTCTCTCTCCTTTGACTGGCGCAGTTCACGGAGGACATCTTCGAGTTCGTGAACCGGGTAGTAGTACCTCTCCGCGCAGAACCGGCACTCAGTCTCTACTGTTTCGCCTTGGGCAATCAAGTCTTCTAATTCTTCCTCACCGAGGGCAATCAGACCCTTCATAAAACGTTCCTGAGAACAGTCACATTTATAGCTTACAGGCCCCTCAGATATGAACTTTAAGCCCAAACTACCTAAGTACTCTTCAGCGAGCTCTTCAGGGGTCATGTCATCAGCAAAAACGCCGCTGATGGCGGGCATCTTTGCAGCGGTATGCTCAAGCGCAGCAATGAACTCATCATCAGTCTCAGCGCCGGGCAGAAGCTGGATCACCAATCCGCCGGCCGCCTGTACCGAATGGTCTGGATTAACCAGCACACCCAGGCTGACAACGGAAGGCGTCTGTTCTGATACGGCGAAATAATACGCGAAATCTTCCGCAATCTCACCCGTCTGAAGCGGGACAGACCCCTGATAGTTTTCTCTTAGGCCCAAGTCCCGAATCACAAACAGCATCCCCTGGCCAACTGCCTCACCCACCGCTAGTTTTCCGTTAGCGTTCAGAGGCAGGTGAATGTGGGGATTGCCTACATACCCACGGGCATGTCCCCTCGAATCTGCCGTGGCTACAATTCCCTGGAGAATTCCATCACCTTTGACCTGAACAGTCACCGACTCTTCGCCTTTCAGCATTGCACCTAACACTAGGCTCGCAGTGAGTGTTCTACCCAGAGCCGCAGTAGCAACCGGATACGTATCATGCCTTCTCTGTGCCTCGTTCACTAGATCAGTGGTACGCAGGACAAACAGTCGAGCCCTGCCGTCTCCTAAAATTCCTCGAACTAATTTGTCTTGCTTCTTCAAACTGCAACCTCCTAGGAATTTCCAATATATCCATTGGCCCACAACCAATAAGCCAAACCAGCCAGCAGAATCGCGGCAGCTGCAAAGCTGATGATACGCAGGCGCCGCCTCCGCCGAGCCGCTGCTCTTCTCTGGCGCAGCGACGCACGCTCTTCTGCCGTTTCGAGCGGCATACGCCGCATTTCATACTGCGCTAAAAGCTCGTCGGCATTAAGCCCTACTTCTCGGGCATAGCTGCGCACAAAAGCACGATAGTACACTTCGCCAGGAATTACCTCGGGTTTTCCTTGTTCAACTGCCTGGAGGTAGTCTACCCGAATCTTAGTCCGCTCCGACAGTTCTTCCAAGGAAAGCCCGCGTTCTGTTCTGGCTTCTAAGAGAATCGCTCCCAACTCCTTCACTCTATTCACCTCTCCGCCAAATACGAACTATCGACCAGAACCTCGCGAGGTTTGCTGCCTTGATATGGGCCGACAACTCCCCGCACTTCCATTATGTCTATCAGCCGCGCCGCGCGGCTGTAACCGATGCGGAACCGGCGCTGGAGCATAGAAATGGACGCCTGGCCGCTGTCAATTACGAGGCGGATTGCATCCTCAAGCAGCTCGTCCTCTTCTTCTGAAAAATCAAGTGCCTGGCCCACCTCTTCTTGACCAATCTCATCATTATAAACAGGTTCGCCTTGACGCTTCCAGAAGTTGACCAAAGCCTCAATTTCACTGTCGGAAATCCAAGCCCCTTGAGCGCGTACCGGCTTGGGAGCACCGAGAGGATGATAGAGCATATCGCCCCTGCCGATGAGGCGCTCAGCACCGCCCATATCTAATATAGTGCGCGAATCAACCTGACTAGAGACAGCAAAAGCGATCCTACTTGGTACGTTTGCCTTGATTAAGCCGGTAATTACGTCCACCGACGGGCGTTGTGTTGCAATGACAAGATAGATTCCGGCAGCTCGAGCCATCTGAGCCAACCGGCAGATGGCGTCTTCGACTTCAGCTGCTGCCACCATCATCAGATCAGCCAACTCATCAATGATTACCACGATGTAGGGTAGGTGCTCGCGCTCCTCACCATCAGCGTTCGGGGCAGGAAGTTCACGATACATGTCAATATTGCGCACGCCCAGTTCAGCAAAGAGTTCATATCGGCGTTCCATTTCCACGACAGCCCAGCGCAGTGCTGCGGCAGCCTTTTTCGGATCGGTAACCACCGGAGTAATAAGATGGGGAATCCCGTCATAGACCGCCAGTTCAACCCGTTTCGGGTCGATCATCATCAGCTTTACCTCATCAGGTTGGGCACGGAATAGAATGCTGGCAATAATACAGTTCAAACACACACTCTTACCTGAACCCGTAGCACCTGCAACCAGAAGGTGCAGCCATTTCTTCAGGTCGGCAATAACGGTCTGGCCGGAGATATCCTTACCTAGTGCTAAAGCCACCTTAGATGGATGCTCACTGAAAGCAGGATCCTCCAACACTTCACGGAAATAGACCGTTTCGACCTCTCTATTAGGAACCTCAATACCCACAACTGGCTTGCCTGGCACTGGAGCCTCGATACGCACATCAGCGGCGGCCAAGGCGAGAGCCAGATCATCAGCAAGTGCCGTAATCCTGCTGACCTTAATTCCAGGCGAAGGCTGGAGCTCATAGCGGGTTACAACCGGCCCATGCTGCACGTTTACTACCTTGGCAGAAATGCCAAAGCTTGCCAGTGTCTGCTCAAGCAGATCACTCTGCAGAGGGCTGTCAGCCCGGCGGGACTTCGGAGGCTTCTTGAGGATGTATGGCGGCGGGGTCATGTAGTCTGAACCGTCCCCAACGACTTCTGGCAGCGCGATTTCGACATCTTCGGTAGGAGAAATGTCCTCCACCGAAGTAGGCTTGGGTTTGCTGCTGTTGGCTCTACGCCGCTCGGCTGGTTTGGGCGTTGGAATCGGTTCTGTAATCTCATCCGCAACCGCTTGGTCAGCCAGAGCTTGAGTCTGGCGAACCTCCAGCCGCTTAAGCTTCTTCTGTTCATGCCAGTCCTGAAGGCGGGCCTTGCGATCATGCAGCCCATCAACGCCTGACCGGACGGCCTTCACAGCACCGCGGCTGACAAAGCCAGCGAAGCGTTTCACTAGCTCGATTAGGGAGACATGGAAATAGAGAATGATACCAATCAGGAAAAGCGCGCCTAACATAATAAAAGCGCCGGGCACCCCAAATCCTTTTAGGACACCGACCATGAGAAGCGCACCTACTACACCGGCTCCCTCCCCCTGCCAGCCATAGCGGATCTCTTCGTGAAGGTCGGGACGGAGGCCGTGGCCCCAGTAATAGTATAGGTGATACGCTGTCACAATGCACAAAAGCAGTAGGACATATCCCACAGTTTTGCGCACCCGCGGTGGCCAGAGGCTTCCACGGAAGATGTGCACCGACAGATACAGCAGACTAAGCGCAAATAGGACCGCAGTATCACCGAAGAGCCTCCGCAGCCCGGGGCGAATGAAGTCTCCCACGACACCAGGAATCCGGCTGTACAGGGCTGCAATAGCGAAGACCGCCAGTGCTACAAGGAGAATTCCGATAATCTCTCGATATGGGACTCTATCTGCATGTTCTTTGTGTTCCTTTGGCTTTCTGCGCGCCAAGACATTCACCTCTAAAACCGAAGTTCTACGTATACAGCCAAATCCCTTTCACGACTTAATCGCCATCACAGCTGCCATGCGATGGGTCGTACGATCACGCCGATATGAAAAAAAGCCCGGCCCACACATGGTACAGGACCCGGAAGTGTAAATCTGGCATACGCCTATTGCGGCGAGCTGTGTGCGATTCGCTTCCCACAAATTAAGGTACAGCTGGCCGCTGCGTTCTTCGAAGACCTCCGCAGGAAAGTAATCCCGAAGCTCAGAAGAAACGGCATAGCAGCAGGGCCCAATGCTTGGCCCAATCGCGGCTTGAATATCTCCGATCCTTGACCCATGCTTCACCATAAGAGCGATGGTCTGGCATCCGATCTTGCGGCTCGTGCCCCTCCAACCAGCGTGGCTCACCGCTATGGTTCGGGTAACGGGATCTACAAAGAAAAGGGGGACACAATCGGCATAGAATGTCGCCAATACCCTCCCCCTAATGCGTGTAGCGAGACCGTCTGCTTCTATAGAAGCACCCTGGGGCCAATCTTCGCCCACCCACAACACTTCGTTTCCGTGCACCTGACGGACCGTAATCCACGGCTCTGGCAGTTCAAATGCTTGGGCGAAATGCGACCGGCTCGGTTTTTCGAGCATATTTCCCGTCCCGGCCGTGCTGAATCCATGGAACAACCAAGGGTAGGACCGCCAAGCTTCTACCTGCCATACCTCCTGGCCGGCCTGCTCAACACGTATCCAATCACTCATCGATCCGCCTCCGAAGCTGAGCAAACTCCTCGAGAAACTCATCAATATCCTTAAACTGGCGGTAGACAGATGCGAACCTAACGTAGGCAACATCATCTAAATCGCGCAAGTGCTGCATGACAAGTTCTCCGATGGCTGTGGACGAAACCTCCTGTTCTAGGTTAGAACGTACTTCACGCTCGATCTTGTCCACCACCGCCTCAATGGTCTGCAGAGATATCGGCCGCTTTTCACAAGCTCGCAGGATGCCGTTAAGGATTTTCTGGCGCGAAAACGGCTCTCGGCGCCCATCTTTCTTCACCACCATCAAGGGGATTTCGTCCAGGCGTTCATAAGTAGTAAAACGCTTCCCGCACTTTGTGCACTCACGCCTCCGCCTGATTGAGGCTCCTTCTTCTGTTTGGCGAGAATCAAGTACTTTGCTGTCTAAATGTAAACAAAAAGGGCATCGCATGGTGTTTTCCTCCCTATTATGATTATACCGCAAAAACCTCAGCGGCGCCACGTTCTGTTTTTCACTAAGATCACATCTTCACCGACCAACACCACGTCTCGCCAGGAGATTTCGAGATCATCTGAGCGCACAAACCACAAGAATCTGCTTCCGGGACGTTCGACAATTAGGGCCTTGATCCGCCCGGTGTCGGGATCCAAGTCTACATCGCATACTCGGCCCAAAAAGCGCCCTTCGTCAATGCTGATAACATCCAATTGGCGTAACTCTGTTGTCTTGATCAGCACGGCCCCGCCTCCCTCGCTCTCCCCTACACTATATGCCTTCCTAAACAAAAAAGAAACGGCCAGAGCGGCCGTTTCACTACTTCTCTGTTCTGGTTAATCCTGATGCTGATGCCTGCCACCAATTGCGCAGTTGTTGTGCATACTTTGCAAGCTCAGCGTACTCAAAAACTTTTAGGCGGAAGGCGATCCCGCCTCCGGGGTTTTCTGGATTAATGCGGACCAACCGGTTTTGCTCCTGCTCATTGTCGACTTCGGCTAAGCAGAGCGGGGGGAACAACACACACCACCAGTTCGCACCTTTCGCATCTCCAATGCAAACCCGTACCGCATCGTAATCTCCTGCAGGTAAAGTAAGCTCACCATAAGACCTAGTCGGAAACATGTAACTGCCTACTTCAATACTGACAGGATAGGCAAATCCCTCTGCTTGAATCACCTGTTCAGCAGCGCTGATAATCCTGTCTTGGTTTTCAAGGATGATCTTCTGTGCTTCCTCCTTGCTGGCCGCTTCTGCAAAGAGCGTCTTCGCTTCTTGCAGTACCGCATCGCGTACCAATAGCTTTAGGTCCTGATCCTCAGGTAGGTCGCTATGTGCAACCACATGCAGGCGAATCAAGTTCTCTTTCGCAAAAGCCGTCTCCGCTTCTGACAAACGCACAAAGCCCAGCACAGCACTGCTTACTGCCAAAACAAGGGCAGCTAAGAGCAGTGCAGTTATTACACGGGTGCGCATTCTATTTATAAACATCACGTCTCTCCCCTCACGAAGTGGCCATATATTTACGCAGGTGGCGCAAGGCAGCCTTTTCCAGGCGTGAAACCTGCGCCTGAGAGATTCCGATTTCTTCTGCCACTTCCATCTGCGTGCGCCCTTCGTAAAAGCGCATGGTGAGAATCATGCGTTCCCTTTCCCCAAGTTTGGCCATGCCTTCTTTGATGCTTACGCCCTCCACCCAGCTTCCATCTGTATTGCGCTCATCGCTGATCTGATCCATAACGTAGATGGGGTCGCCCCCGTCGTTGTATATGGGCTCAAATAGCGAAATCGGTTCTTGGATAGCATCAAGGGCAAACACGATTTCTTCACGAGGAATGTTCAGTTCTTCAGCGATTTGGCTGATTGTTGGTTCTTTAGAGTACTTGTTAGCCAGATTGTCTCTGGCCTGCAGCGCTTTATAGGCTGTATCACGCAGCGACCGGCTCACCCTAATGGGATTGTTATCCCTCAGGTATCTCCGGATTTCCCCGATAATCATAGGCACAGCATACGTTGAGAACTTGACGTTTTGACTAAGATCGAAGTTATCGATTGCTTTCATTAAGCCAATGCAGCCCACTTGAAAGAGGTCATCGACCATCTCGCCTCTATTGTTGAAGCGCTGAATTACGCTGAGAACGAGCCGGAGGTTGCCCTCGACCATCTCTTCGCGAGCTTTTTCATCTCCCTCTTTGATGCGTGCTAGAAGTTCCCGCATCTTCTTGTTGGGTAGTACAGGCAGCTGGGCGGTGTTAACGCCGCAGATCTCTACCTTATGCAAAGCAATCCCCCCCAAAAGAACCAGTTACAATCTTCAGTATGACCAGGTTCTCGGTGAACTATTCCAAGTCAACATTGGCTAGAGAATGTCGCGTTGGAAGGAAGGATTTCCGCAGTTTTCCAGATAATATGTTGGAAGAACCGCAAAGGGGGGAGTACTGTGCCGGAGTACACCTTTTATGTTGATGCATGGCTCGTCCGTTTGGGTGCAAACTTCTTGTTTGAATACCTTTTGCTGTGGGCAACAGCAGAAGTAACCCGAACGTCTACGCAAACTCGCAAGCTTGCCCTGGGTGCGTTGCTCGGAACCATGCACTACGGGCTTTATCTCTTGGCAAGTTTGAGCATAATTCCCTTTTACGGGGTTCTTCGCTTTCTGCCGACGATTATAGCCGTCTCGTTACTAATGGTCGCTGCAGCATTCTATCCCATTTCGTTTGTACGCCTCGCCAGAGTGTTGGGCTACTTCTATCTGATCGGGTTCATCGGTGCCGGAGCCGGGATGGCAGGAGCCTTTATCCTTGGATCTCCAGGAGTGCCTGCGTATACGTTGGGCATGCTGATTGCCGCTGGAACCATCTTGATCACGGCCGAGCTTGGGTGGGGAGTCGTCCATCAGCGTATCGTTCAGACCGTATACCAAGTTCCCGTGCGCATTGAATGCTTTGGGCGTTCAACTGCTGTGCAGGCCTTGATTGACACCGGCAACAACCTGAAAGACCCCCTCAGCAGGCAGCCCGTTATGATAGTGGAGCAAAGGGCGATCAGCTCGCTCATTCCTACCCCTGTAGCTGATGCGGTGCAGTCGCTCGAAGATGGTGACTTATCGGCCATTGATGAGCTCTTGGGAGCGTCTGAGTGGGCAACACGCCTTCGGCTCATCCCGTTTTCGTCAATCGGCACACAACACGGTATACTCCTAGGTTTTCGGCCTGATGCGGTTCACATCCAACACAGAAGCAAAAATGGGCCAACAGCCCAACCGATTATCGCGATTCACCCACGGGCGCTTGATCCAGAAGGACGATATGACGCCTTAATTCCCCCCAGTATGCTGGAGCAAGCTGTAGCAGAACCCATTACTGTCCCCAAGGCAAAAGGAGGTCAGCAGCATGCCCCATCTCCCCATCACAAGGCTTAGAGTCTTGGTCCGTCTCCGGCTGATTACACTATTAAGCCGCCTGGGACTTGTTCCGCAGGTCCACTATGTGGGCAGCAGCGAAGTCCTGCCTCCTCCTTTGACCAGCCAAGAAGAACAGATGCTTCTAGCCCGGCTCAGCGAAGGCGACATGTCAGTTAAAACACCTCTTATAGAACGCAATCTCCGGTTGGTCGTTTATATCGCTCGCAAATTTGAAAACACGGGCATATTTATTGAAGATCTAGTTTCTATAGGTACCATTGGACTTATCAAGGCAGTCAATACATTCGATCCCTCGAAAAACATAAAGCTGGCAACCTATGCCAGCCGCTGTATAGAGAATGAGATCCTGATGTACCTGCGCCGCACCAGCAAGCTGAGGGCAGAAGTCTCGTTTGATGAGCCTCTGAATACTGATTGGGACGGCAATGAACTAGTGCTTGCCGATGTGGTAGGTTCGGAAAGCGATGTGGTTAAGTACATTGAAGAAGAAGTAGATAAGGAGCTTCTTGAGGCAGCTCTATCCCGCCTTACGGGCCGTGAAAAGAAGATTATGGAGCTCAGGTTCGGACTAAACAACGGCACCGAGCGCACCCAGCGTGAAGTAGCCGAGCTGCTCGGTATCAGTCAGTCGTATATTTCCCGCCTAGAGAAGAAAATCCTCAAAAAACTCCGTAGGGAGATCAAGAAAATGGAGTAATAAATGGGGCCCCACTGCATCAATGCTGTGGGGCCTCTACTTATTGCGTATGTATTATTTCTTACGCAAGAATGCTGGGATATCCAACTCCTCTGTGGAGAAAGGAGGTACTTCTAGTTCACGGCTGAGCTTAATTGTGGGTGTCTTCTTCTCCGCGTCGAAGCCTGTCGCGATCACCGTGATGCGGAGCTCATCCTGCATACTGTCATCAATTACCGCTCCGAAGATGATGTTTGCCTCAGGGTCAGCAGCTTCGGCAACGATCTCCGCTGCTTCGTTAACCTCAAAGAGGCCTAGGTTAGAACCGCCAGTTAGGCTCAAGAGAATACCCTTCGCTCCTTCAATTGACGCCTCTAGGAGCGGACTACATATTGCCTGCTTAGCGGCCTTCACTGCCCGATCTTCTCCAGAAGCTTGTCCAATACCCATCAAGGCCGAACCAGCATTAGTCATAATTGCCCTGACGTCCGCAAAATCGAGGTTGATTAAACCAGGTACTGTGATCAAGTCTGATATACCCTGAACACCCTGACGCAGCACGTCGTCAGCGATCTTGAAAGCTTCTACCATGCTAGTACGCTTATCGGCTACTTGGAGCAGCCGGTCGTTCGGGATGGTAATCAGAGTGTCTACCTTAGCTTTCAAAAGTTCAATGCCTTTCTCTGCCTGGGCCATGCGGCGCCGGCCTTCAAAGCTAAAGGGCTTTGTGACAACACCAACAGTTAAGGCATCCAGTTCTTTAGCGATTTCCGCAACAACGGGGGCCGCACCAGTACCCGTTCCTCCGCCCATACCTGCCGTGATAAATACCATATCAGCGCCTTCGAGGGCCTGCCGGATATCTTCTCTGGATTCTTCGGCGGAACGCTGCCCTACCTCAGGGTTGGAGCCTGCGCCTAATCCTTTGGTCAGTTTCTGACCGACTTGGATCTTCACGCTCGCATTCGAAAGCTGCAGAGCTTGAGCGTCTGTGTTCAATGCAGTAAACTGCACACCCTTCAGGTCAGCGGCAATCATCCGATTTACCGCGTTGCTCCCGCCTCCGCCACAGCCTATTACTTTTATATCTGCAAACTGTGGATTCTCTAGATCAAATTCGAACATGGGATCCCCCTCTTTGCGCTACAAATTCCGTTATCATTTGATTCAACATCTGAAAGTCTTTTCCCTCTAACAAGCCCATGATTTGGGGAAAAAAGTCTAGTGTGTCCGCACTACTGGGTTCTTCAAGACCCTTAGATCAATGACTGCTGGGACCTTACCATTAGCTGCCAAGTCATTCCAGATGAGTTCAAGAAGAGCGAATTTGGACTGCAAGTCCTCCAGTTCACCGAGGAGAATTCTTGTACCCTCTTCGGTGATCAGCGCCCGATCGGCCGCATCCCACTTATCAAGGTGAGCCGTGATCGCTGGTGGCATCTCTGACACAATCCGCGCTGCTGATTTCAACTGGTCTGTCGACGTCAGGTCGACATTTACTATTCGAGGAAGCTCTGAACCGTGCCACTTGACTGGCGGGGTCAAGAGCACACCAGCCCTATCTATGAGAAGAGGCCCATCGGGGCCAGCGACTGATGCGACAGGAAAACGCTCAGCAACCTCTACCTCGATGGTGTTCGGCCACTGCCAACGCACGGTTGCGTTTTCAACCCACGGATGCTGCTCAATCTGCCGTTCTAGGGCTCTCCGGTCGATCTGCAGTACATTACAGGGTTGAAAACAGACGTGCTCATTAAGAAGCGCTTCATCCAAGAAGTTGAGGCCTGTCCACGTCAGCCCCGCGGCAGTAAAGTAACTGGAGTTTAAGAACAGATAGACTGCAACTACTACGACTACACCAAAAGCCGCCAGGCTCGTCTTGCGTGATTGCGTCAATAGTACCCCTCCTCTCTGGTTCCCAAAAAGGCCAGAAATCTGGCCTTTTTAGACACGTATGACTCGCGCTCCTAGGGCTTGGAGCTGACCACAGATATCCTCATATCCACGGTCAACATGGTGAAGGCCCACTACCTCAGAATGGCCTTCGGCCATCAGGCCTGCGATTATTAGAGCAGCTCCTCCCCGCAGGTCTCCTGCATTCATGGACGCTCCCCACAGCGGGCGGCCGCCATTTACCACGGCACGATTACCCTCCAAGCTAATGCTTGCTCCCAACTTAGCTAACTCATAGGTGTATCCGAAGCGATTATCATAGATTGCTTCGCGAATGATGCTTGTTCCCTGTGCCTTCAAAGCCAACACTGTAAGCTGTGGCTGAAGGTCGGTGGCAAATCCCGGATAGGGTGCCGTCTGCACCTGAATCGGATGAAGGCGATCTGCAGGGTATACTCGCACAATTCTCTCATCTACCTCAATAGGCACGCCCATTGCGGTAAGTATGCGGAGCAGTGGTTCCACATGATGAGGAATAACATTAAGAAGCTGCACTTCGCCACCTGTAGCTGCTGCAGCGATGGCATATGTGCCTGCCGCAATACGGTCGGGGATCACCCGGTAGTTTGTGGAACCAAGGTCCGGTACCCCCTTGACAGTAATCACAGGTGTCCCAGCACCACTTACGTCGGCGCCCATCTTGTTGAGAAACTCCTGAATATCCACTATTTCAGGCTCTCGCGCTGCATTGCGGATGATGGTAGTGCCCTTCGCACGCACTGCTGCCATCATGGTGTTTTCGGTGGCACCTACACTGGGATAGCGGAGGGTAATATCTGCTCCATGCAGCCCATCAGCGGTTGCAATGATGCGGCCGTCTCTTTCCTCAATGTGCGCCCCTAGTTTACTCAGACTATCGAGATGGATGTCAAGGGGACGCGAACCAATGGCACATCCGCCAGGTAAAGCAATTTCGGCTCTCCCCAGCCGAGCCAAGAGTGGACCCATGACCTGAATAGAGGCACGCATGGACTGAACCAATCTTTCGGGCGGACGCCCTTGAACACCATTTACAAATATACTGAGTTCATTGCCCTGCAGAACAGCACCGACACCTAATGAACGGAGTACCCCTACCATTGTGCGAACATCATCGATGGCTGGTACATCGCTGATGTGAAACGAGCCATGTCCGAGGATGGCAGCTGCCATGAGCTTCAGGACTGAATTCTTCGCTCCGCCAATCCTGATCGTCCCTTTCAGCGGATGGCCACCCTCGATCAGTAGTTTCGCCATCGTATCACCTCTACCCGATCTAAGTACAGTCTTCAGTACTGTACATAGTATGCGGGTGGTAGGTAATGGTGAAACTACCTGCTTAGGTCAGTTCTTACCCTGCCGTGAGATGCTGAGCAATACTCCAACTCCAGCTAAACTCGTCAATAGGGATGAGCCACCGTGGCTGATAAACGGAAGTGGGATCCCAGTAACGGGCAGCGAACCTGTCACCACGCCGATGTTAATCAAGGCCTGAAAGGCGATAATGGAGGTGATGCCAACGGCGAGCAGCGAACCATACAGGTCTTTCGCCTGCAGAGCAATGCGCAGCCCCCGCCAAGCGAGGACAAAAAACAGCAGAATCACAAGCGCTCCGCCCACGAAACCCAGCTCTTCACATAGGATAGCAAAAATGAAGTCTGTGTGGTGTTCAGGAAGATAAGAGAACTTCTGTCGGCTGCGCCCTAAACCTAATCCGAAAAGGCCACCAGAACCAATGGCAAGGAGTGACTGGATAATACTCCAACCCGCACCGGTAGGATCAGCCCATGGGTCCCTAAAGGCGAGCAAACGCCGCAACCGGTATTCTTCCTTGATCATCAACTGGTACACAACTGGAAGTGCCGCGGCAGAAAGGGCGAACAGCTGCCCGAGGTGCACTCCGCCAGCAAAGATAACCACCATGGTAGAAAAGACGAGAGCCGCACCGGTACCAAAGTCCGGTTCCAGCATAATTAGGCCGAATTTGATTCCGAGAATGACCAATAGCGGCAGCAAGCCCGAGAAAAACCGGCGCACGCGTTCCCTTTTAGTGGAGATATAAACGGCAGCGTAATTAATCATGGCCAGTTTAGATAACTCCGATGGCTGAAGATTAAACCCGCCAACACGAACCCAGCGAGTCGCCCCGCCAGCACCTTGGCCAACGAAAAGCACGGCCACCAGGAGGACAAAGGATATAACCAGGCCAGGCAGTGCCAAGGACTTAAAAATATGATAATCCACACGCATCAGCACGAATAGGGCCACCAGGCCGACAACGGCGAGGATGGACTGGCGCTGCACATAGTGGTAAGGATCACCGTAATCGGAAATCCCCATTACCGATGAGGCACTGAAGACCATGATCAGCCCGATAGCAAGCAGAGCTATCACAGCTGCGAAAACTAAGATATCTGGTTTTCCGCCTCTAGTAAACATCTACCGCGCCCCCTTCCCTAATCTATATTCAGCTAGAAGGAAGCCAACAACCCAATCACAGCAAAAACAAGTGCGATCAGCCAAAAACGCATTGTAACGGTTGTTTCGTGCCAGCCCGTCAGCTCAAAATGATGATGCAGAGGTGCCATCCGGAAAACTCGCCTGCCCTTGGTCAGGCGAAAATAGACAACCTGAATAATCACAGACAGGGTCTCGATCACAAACAGCCCGCCAATAATGGGCAAAAACAGTGTAGTACCAGTCAAGATCGCTCCTGTGGCTAGAGCTGCACCAAGACCCAACGAGCCTGTATCACCCATGATCACCTGAGCGGGATGGGCGTTAAACCAGGCAAAACCAAGACAAGCACCGGCCGTTGCCGTGAAGAAGATTGAAATATCGGCGTTCCCTTGAAACCATGCCAACACAGCAAAGGCTAAGGATGCGATGGCTGTACTGCCTGCTGCTAGACCATCTAGCCCATCGGTAATATTCACGGCATTAGTGGTGCCTACCATGACAAAGGCACTCAGGAGCACATAACTGATTGGGCCAAGCTCTACCACGGATGTGGTAAAGGGTACGATCAATTTCGGGCCAATGTCGCTCTGGTTCAAGGCATATAGAGCGACAAGTACCGCTAGGCCAATCTGCCCGACGAGCTTATCCCTGGCTCGTAACCCTAATGAACGCTTAGCGATGATCTTCAGAGAGTCGTCAACCAATCCGATTACTCCATAGCCCAAAGTGGCCAAGAGTGCCACAGTAATGTGGCTGCCCATGGAACTCGTCAACAGCACCGCCACTGCTGCGGCTGCAAGAATCAGCACGCCCCCCATCGACGGGGTTCCAGCCTTCTTCAGATGGGTTTGCGGCCCATCGCTCCGAACCTGCTGCCCAAACTTGAGCCGCCGCAGGAAATAAATCGTTCCTGGACCAGCCAAGACCGCCAAGCCGAATGCAATAAGTGCCGCTGTTATTGGTGAAAAAACCTGGTCCACATTAATCTCCTTCCTTTAGACGCTCAACCACGCGCTCCAAGCGCAGACCACGCGATGCCTTGATGAGGGCCAAGTCTCCACCATTGAGTGTGGGCAGATTCTCCAGCAATTCTTCTACAGAAGAAAACACTTCCCCTCTTCCTGCGCCCGCTCGATACACCTCGGCCCAGCGGCCAACAAACAGCAGCTTGCTGCAGCAAGAAGCCGCGTAGGCACCAATTTCTCGGTGAGCATCTTCACTGATGGGCCCAAGTTCGAGCATGTCACCTAGAATTGCTATTTTCTCACCCGTACGGTTCAGTGCAGCCACCGTATCAAGGGCTGCCCGCATCGAGGCGGGACTCGCGTTATAAGCGTCATTCAGTATGAGCGCTCCTTTTTTGAGCTCTATCGTCTCCAAGCGCATACCAGTAAGCTGAACATCAGCCAGAGCTGCCGCGCAAGCTGCAAAAGGAACTCCGGATTTTAGCCCGACAATAAGAGCCGCACTCGCATTCCAGACATTGTGCCTCCCAGGGACGTTCAAAGCGATTCGTCCCGAAACACCTAAACCTTCCACACAAAACGAAGCTCTGCCCCACCTATCAATCTCGAGTTCGGAAATCACCAGGTCGTTATCTGGATTCTGTCCGTAGAACAGGGCTTGGGCTTGGGTCAGCCCAGCGATACGCCGCACCCATGGATCGTCGCCATTCAGCACAGCCAGTCCATTTGGCGGCAGGGCCTCAATAATCTCGGCCTTAGCCTGGGCTATGTTCTCCATGCTTTTCAAAATCTCTAAGTGAACGGGCCCAACGTTGGTGATTACAGCTATCTTGGGTGGGCAGATCTCGGTGAGCTCCCTAATCTGCCCTATACCGCGCATACCCATCTCCACAACGAGGGCTTGATGGGTATCGTCAAGCCCAAGCACCGTGAGAGGTAAACCTAACTCATTGTTGTAGTTCTTCGCAGACGAATGCACCTCAAAGCGTTCGTGCAGCACGCGAGTGATCATATCTTTCGTGGTAGTCTTGCCATTGCTGCCTGTAACTGCCACAATCGGCAGGTCATACTGACGCAGATATGCTCGGGCCAAATTCTGAAGCCCCTTAAGGGGATCATCGACTTCAATAATGCCTGGCAGTTTGACCGTATCCCGGCGCACCATGGCAAATCCACCAAGGTTCAACACATCGGCCACAAACTGATGTCCATCGACTTTTTCGCCGCGCAGAGCGACAAACAAGCTGCCCTCGGTGGCCTGGCGGCTATCGAGGGTCACATTGGTAACTAGTCCAGATCCGCTGCAGGTACCGCCAGCCATTTGAGCGGCCTGCGCAAGTGTTAATGTTCTCATGAATACAGCTCCTTCAAAGCCTTACGAGCTTCTTCGCGATCATCAAAATGAGTGCGCACCCCTTGGATCTCTTGATATGTCTCGTGTCCCTTACCGGCGATCAGGATAATATCGCTGGGCCGGGCTTCGGCCAAAGCCTGCCTAATAGCTGAGCGTCTATCCACTTGAATCGCATAGTCTGCATCGGTGCGGATCTTCTTGACCCCCGCTAGAATATCGGCACAGATCACCTGTGGGTCTTCACTACGGGGATTGTCGGACGTTATGATTACGCGATCTGCTAGCCGTACTGCGATCTCGCCCATGAGCGGCCTCTTGCTGCGGTCCCGATCGCCTCCCGCCCCGAAGACCACTACAACTCGGCCCTGGGTCATGCTGCGTGCGGTACGCAGGATGTTCTCAAGACCATCGGGGGTGTGGGCATAATCGACGATAACAGTGAACGGCTGACCTTCATCGACAACCTCAAACCGGCCTGGGACTCCCTGTAACGACTCTAGGCCGCGTTTAACGTGTTCTATTGCCACCCCTTCTCCAAGGCAAACCGCTGCCGCAGCGAGGGAGTTGTAGACGTTAAATCTACCTGTCAGACGCAGTTCCAGAGCAGCAGTACCCCATGGTGTCTTGAGGGTATAAGAGGTCTGCTTGGGCCCTACCTCAAGGTCTACTGCCTGGACTTGGACAGCCCGATCTACACCATAGCTGATTGTGGGTACAGGAACCTGGGCCATCAGCTCTGCACCGTGTAGATCATCACAGTTAATCACAGCAAAACCTGTTACTTGGTTGAAAAGCCTCGCCTTGCTCTGAAAATAATCCTCCAGAGTCTCATGGAAATCAAGATGATCTTGGGTAAGATTCGTGAAAATGCCTGCCCTAAACTCCATTCCATTTGTCCGGTGAAGCGCTAGGGCATGGGATGAGACTTCCATCACCACATACTCAACCTGATCGGCAGCCATATCGGCTAGAATCCTCTGCAGGTCAAGAGACTCAGGTGTAGTTCGGTCGCTCACACGGGACTGCCCGTTATACACCGTTTCAATCGTGCCAATGAGCCCAACACGCTTACCAGCCTGTTCCAGGATGGATCTTACCATGTAAGTTGTGGTCGTTTTCCCGTTAGTGCCTGTTACACCGATCACTTTCAGCTGCTTTGCTGGATACCCGTAAAACGCAGCCGCTGCGTGCCCCAGAGCAAACCGGGTGTCTTCTACCAACACCTGTGGCACCGGAGTGTCAACGACGCGTTCCACCAAGACAGCGGCGGCACCTCGGGCCACCGCTTCGGATACATAATCATGCCCATCGTGTTTTAGCCCGCTGACTGCCGCAAATAGAAAACCCGGTTCAACTTTGCGCGAATCGTAGGCAATTCCGCCAATGTCTATGTCTTCGCCCACCAGCTGGTATGATACATGCTGCATAAGTTCGCTCAGCCGCACAATGTCCCCTCCCGTACACTTCTATTCTGCAGATGAGACAAGAATACCTAATAATGTCTCCTAGCGCCGCCGTTCTACGCCAAGGTAACTCAAGCTCTGTTCCATAACTTCCTGAAAAACAGGCGCAGCCAGCACGCTTCCAAAGCGCGTCTCAATCTGCGGTTTATACAAGATAACAATGGCGGCCAATGCAGGATCATCAACTGGAGCAAACCCCAGGAACGATGAAATCCGATCTTCACCGTATCCCCCAGCTTCAGGAACTTCTGCGGTACCAGTCTTGCCTGCAGGATAATAGCCAGGAATCTCCGCTGATCTACCGCTGCCATTGACGACGACTGCGCGCAGATACTTGCTCAGCTGCTGAGCAGTGGCTTCACTGACAGCCCGTCCTAAAGGTTCGGGTTCGAAACGCTCGACAACACGGCCTTGAGGATCTCTAATTTCGCTCACGAAGTGAGGCTTCATCACAATGCCACCGTTTGCCACTGCACTAAGGGCTGTCAGCATCTGCAGCGGGGTGACAGCAACTCCTTGTCCAAAGCCGATATTAGCCCAGCGAATCTCTTCTCCAAAGCGCACTTCGCCCGGAGCCACCACTTTTCCGCGCCCCTCACCGGGAAAGTCAACCCCCAGCCTGCCGCCAAAACCAAACGCACGGATAATGGGGTAGAAACGTTCCGGGCCCATCTCCACAGAGAGTTGTGCAAAGACAATGTTGTCAGACCTTTCTAGTGCTTGTAGAAAAGTCAGATAGCCATTGCCTCTGCCGTCCCAGTTGCGTACACGTCCGCCATTGATCTCCCAATAGGGCCCAGAGTAGAACTCTCGCTCTTCCCAAGTCAAGCCTAGTTCAACTGCGGCCGCCGCTGTGACAAATTTAAAGGTCGATCCAGGTTCATATTGATCAGTGATCACCACATTACGCCTGGTCTCCAAAGAGTAAGCGCCATAGTTATTCGGATCAAACGTAGGATATACGGCGCTCGCGAGAATCTCACCCGTTCGCGGATTCATCATGAGAATCGCGCCGCGTTCGCTTTTTGACTCTTCAACGGCGGTCTTGATCTGGGTTTCGGCTATATGCTGGATGACCGAATCGATAGTCAGAACCAAGTCTGCACCGTCAATAGGAGGCTGATAGACCTCGTCGCCTCCAGGGATTACTCGGCTCGCGGCATCCTTTTCGGCAGAAAGCAACCCGGGAGTGCCTCGGAGGTATTCATCATAGAAATACTCCAAACCTTCGAGGCCTTGATTATCAATCCCTGTAATCCCAAGAATATGCGCCGCTAAAGTGCCGTTCGGATAATAGCGCTGCGGCCGCTGTACCAAATAAATACCAGGAAGCTTAAGATTACGGATCGCTTGTGCTGTTGTGGGGTCCAACTTGCGCGCCAACCAAACACTCTGCTGACTGTCAGATCGCAGTTTGGAGGCTAACTCGGATGTTGGTAAAGACAAATAAGGAGCCAACTTCTGAGCAGTCTGATCAGGGTCCCCAACTCGCGCGGGAATAGCATAGACTGCATCGGCTCCGATGCTGATCGCTAAAGTTTTATAATTGCGGTCCAAAATACTGCCCCGCTGGGGGTCCAACACCCGCGGGCGCATACGTTGGGCAATGGCTCTCTCGCTGTAGTCATCGTGTTTAATGATCTGAATGTACGCCAAGCGGCCCAACAATACTAGTGTTGAAAAAGCAATCAGGATAAGGACACCAACAGTGCGGCGCTGCACACGACGCCGAAAATCATAGTTCGCCAGCTTCAACTCCTCCCACCGGGAACAGTTTGTTCAGCCAACCCGCTAGTACTGTCCAGGGGCTTACCTCCGGTTCCATCGGCTTGGATACCCCTACATAGGCAGCATCATTGGGTAATACCTTAGGCATACCCGCTGCTACGAGAATTGAAGTGTCGGTCGGGTCTACCATTCCAAGCTTGGTGCGGGCAATTTCCTCAATTACAGGAAGTGAGCGGACTTGTTCGAGCTGAACTCTAAGATGTCCATTTCGCTGTTTGGCCAAATTTACCTGCTGCTCCAGTTCTGCCAATTCCAGGGATACATACACCGTGTCAAGCTGCTGTGACAGATACATCACTCCAAGAACGACCACCGCCACTCCCAAAAGACAGAGCTTGACAGCAGCAGGCAGCCGGGAGCGGCGCCTACGGCGGCGCTGTCTTGCCTTGCGGGGTTGGGAATGCTCTTCGTATACTTCCCACTCATATGAACTTGGTAGTCTCTCCGCAGGAACCATAGTGGCCCTCCTAAACTCTTTCCGCTGCTCGAAGTTTAGCACTGCGAGCCCGGGGATTCTTGGCGAGTTCCGCCGCAGACGGAACGATTGGCTTACTGTTTACCAACTTAAGAGTCGTCGTCGGATTGCAGACACACACCGGCAGCTCTGGTGGGCAGATGCATCGCCCAAGACAGCTGTTGAAGAACTCCTTCACAATGCGATCCTCTAGCGAATGGAAGGTTATTACTGCGATCCTTCCCCCAATGTTGAGCAGATCAAGGGACTGCTCTAAGGCCGAGCGAAGCGCCCCGAGCTCATCGTTGACCGCGATCCTCAGCGCTTGAAAGGTACGACGGGCAGGATGCGGCCCCTTCTGCCTTGCCCCTGCAGGCACCGCATTTTTGATCACCTGAACAAGCTGTCCGGTGGTTTCAATCGGTTCTGCTTCTCGGTGTGCTGCAATAAACTGAGCAATACGCTTTGCCCAGCGTTCCTCCCCATACTCGTAAATAATCCGTGCTAGCTCGTCCTCGGGCAAGCCGTTTACTAGGTCCCGAGCACTGACTGGATTCTCTGGGTTCATCCGCATGTCCAAGGGGGCATCGTGATGGTAGCTGAAACCACGTTCCCCTTCATCCAATTGTGGCGATGAAACCCCGATATCCATGAGAATACCATCAACCTTCTCTATATCAAGTTCTTTAAGGATCTGGGTAATATCGCGGAAGTTGCCATGGACCAGCGTCACCCGTTCTTTGTGGTGCTGAAGGCGGTGTTGGGCCCTCTCTAACGCAGCTGGGTCTTGGTCAATCCCAATCAATCTGACCGTTGGGTCGGTGGCCAAGATGGCAAGACTGTGCCCCGCCCCACCCAGAGTGCAATCCACATATGTCCCATTCGGCTTCAAGTTTAGAGCTTGAACACTCTCTTGAAGCAACACCGGTTCATGGGCAAAGTTCATTTTGTATCATCCTTTGCACCCTCAAATTCCTAAATCTACGATGCTCTCGGCAATCTCCTCGTAGGATTCTTCTGCTTCTTCGACATAAGCTTCCCAAGTTTCTTTACTCCAAATCTCAATCCGAGTCGATACTCCAATAATTACTGCGTCTTTCTGGATTTGGGCATAGTCACGGAGATTCTGTGGAACGATGATCCGGCCTTGTTTGTCCAGTTCGCACTCAGTTGCCCCGGAGAATAGAAACCGCACAAACTGCCGAGCGCCAGCCTTTGTCAGGGGGAGAGTCTTCAGCTTTTCTTCGAGCAAGCGCCATTCGTCCATGGGAAATAGGAACAAGCAGTGATCCAAACCGCGAGTCAAGACTGCTCCTGCGCCCAGTTCTTCACGAAACTTGGCGGGAACAATCAACCGTCCTTTTGCATCTAGGGTGTGCTGATACTCGCCCATGAACATATCCCACCGCACCCTCTCTAGACGGAATTACTCCCCACTTCCCTCCACTTCTCCCCACCTTATCTCCCTAATTCGCCCATAAGTGGGAAATCCCTTCTCGTCAAGGAAAAAATTGCAACAAAAAAACCTGAATACTTCTGAGTATTCAGGTTAAATGGGCCGAGTGAACCTATAAGCCGAGTTCTGTCGTGGATGATCATCTATCTAGGACTGCAGTTGCCTGCAGCCTCAAGCGGCCAACCCGGAAGTCAAACGAGACGAGCAGCCTCTCCTTCCCTACTTGGCCTTGCTCCGGGTGGGGTTTACCTAGCCAGCTAGTCACCTAGCTGCTGGTGAGCTCTTACCTCACCTTTTCACCCTTACCTATCCTGCTGAACAAGACAGGCGGTTTGTTTCTGTGGCACTAGCCTTAGGGTCGCCCCCACTGGGTGTTACCCAGCACCCTGCTCTGCGGAGCTCGGACTTTCCTCAGGGTTTCCCCCGCGATCATCTGGTTCACTCGTGATATTTTATTATAGCATAATGTCCCGCTGCTTTACATGGCAAAAGGATCCAATCCTGCTTCTTCGAGGACCTCCACATCTGGTGAGAGACGGCTGCGCAAATAGGCTGCCAGCTTTGATACCATGATTTTCTCGGTACCAAAATGACCAGCATCAAAGACCACCAAACCGTGAGCTGTTGCATCGAGAGCATCGTGATAAGACACATCGCCAGTAACCAGTGCCTGTGCTCCAGCTTTTAGAGCTGCGGCATACAGATCTCCCCCAGAGCCGCCGCACACAGCCACCCGCTCGATCCAGGCATCTCTTGAGCCGATCACACGGACATCTGTGCCCAGGCGTTCCGCAATATAGACTGCTAGATCAGCCGTTGTCGATGCAGTGATGTTACCGACCCTGCCCAGACCAGTTCCGGGCTCACTGCCAGGAACCAGTACCTCCGGGCGCTGCAGTTCCAACTCCTGAGCCAGCCAATGATTCAAACCCTCGGGAGCTGTATCGAGATTGGTGTGGCTTACATAGACAGCGATGCCGTGGCTTAGAAGCTTCTGCAAAAGTGCACCCTGTGGAGTATCAGTGCGTACCGTCCTAATAGGCCTGAAAATCAAAGGATGATGGGCCACAACAAGGCCTACGCCTTCTTCAATGGCTCTAGTGACCGTATCCTCCGTTACTGTCAAGGTGACCAAGATTCTTCCTACATGAGCTCTTATGGATCCTATCTGCAGCCCAACATTATCCCATTCCATTTTGAGGTGCAGCGGGGCAAGCTCCTCAATTAGTGCTGCCACCTGACCTACGTTCGTCATAAGCCCACCTCCCAGTTCTTCAAACAAAAAAGCCCCATCGGCTTGGGGCTGTAAGGCAAATTCTATCAAAAATAAATCTAATGGTGGACCCCCCGGGATTCGAACCCGGGACCAACGGATTATGAGTCCGCTGCTCTAACCGCTGAGCTAGGGGTCCAGAACCACCTTTTCTATTATAAGGTAGGCCCAAGGCCTCTGTCAAGACCGACGCTCAGTGCTCAAGGAAATCCTTGAGTTTCTTGCTGCGGCTTGGATGCCGCAGTTTGCGCAGAGCTTTGGCCTCGATCTGTCTTATCCGTTCTCGTGTTACACCAAAGACCTGACCCACTTCTTCTAAAGTGCGAGTCCTCCCATCATCAAGCCCGAAGCGCAGCCGCAGCACTTCCTGCTCACGGGGGGTCAGCGACTGAAGAACAGAGCTGAGCTGTTCGCGAAGCATGGTAAAGGACGCAGCCTCGGCAGGCGCCAATGCATCTTGATCTTCAATGAAATCACCGAGATGGCTGTCTTCTTCCTCACCAATAGGTGTCTCAAGAGAAACAGGTTCTTGGGCAATCTTCATGATCTCGCGCACCCGTTCCACAGGCATATCCATTTCGGCAGCTATTTCCTCGGGTTGGGGAGCACGCCCTAACTCCTGCAACAGCTGGCGCGAGACACGAGTCAGCTTGTTTATGGTTTCTACCATGTGCACAGGGATGCGGATAGTCCGAGCCTGATCAGCAATTGCCCTGGTAATGGCCTGCCTAATCCACCAAGTAGCATAAGTGCTGAATTTAAAGCCTTTGCGATAATCAAACTTCTCTACCGCTTTAATCAGCCCAAGGTTGCCTTCTTGAATTAGGTCCAACAGCTGCATGCCTCTACCCACGTACCGCTTTGCAATGCTGACTACTAAGCGAAGGTTAGCTTCGGCCAGCATCCGCTTAGCTTCTTCATCGCCATCTTCAATGCGCTTGGCTAAATCGATCTCTTGCTCAGCTGTGAGCAGAGGAACGCGCCCGATTTCTTTCAGGTACATTCGGACAGGATCATCAAGACTGACACTCTCGATCGACAGATCAAAGTCATCGTCGTCAGTATCTACATCATCCACAACTTCGCCGTTTTCTAGATCATCGTCAGTATCTGCACTTTCGGGCACAATATCAATGCCCATGGCGGCGAAGCTTTCATATATCTCATCGATCTGATCGGGGCTTAATTCAACATCTTGAAGTGTATCCATGATCTCACGATATGTCAGCATACCGCGTTTCTTGCCCCGCTGCATGAGATCATTTATCGATTCAACACTCACTGATTCCTTCTTGCTCAAGCGTTTTCCCCCCTTCCTGCGGGTCGCGCTAAATCTCTCCTCCTGGAGAGAATAACTGTCCGGCGAACATCGTAGTACTCTTTGAGAAGAACATAAAGCTCCATATGAATATCAAAACCTTTTCTTTCATTCTCCAAGGATGAAAGCTTTTCCT